>WNFH01003190.1_pt1 | contig 23973 bp, 33 predicted proteins | sample 5400411 | NCBI WGS metagenome assembly WNFH01 (sample SAMN13153347, study PRJNA577476) | soil metagenome | isolation source: 200 cm saprolite under Douglas fir tree site 2 hole 3 | place: USA:California | collected 2015-04-18 | reverse complement strand
GCCGAAACCTTCACCGGGCGAAGGCCTTTCCTTAGCCTCAAGCCTTGGCCTCAAGAAGGGTCATCGTCCATCGTCGGGGCCGGCTCTAGGAGTCCCGGTTTTGGGATTTGAGCCGCCCGTCTCGCCCTGATTGCCGCCAATGTTTTTCATGCACATAAACATCATGATTGCGCACGGCAGCACGAACAACAGACGCAGCCACGTTCCGGCGTCCTGCGTACCGCCGAGCGCACCACCGAAAACAAGAACGGTGCCGACGATGGCGACTGCGCAGACCGCAAGCCCGCTCCACCCGCCGAGCCAACTGTGCCCGCTGCCAGCCGCTAGAGGGCCAGACGATGCCGTCGTTGAATTTTTATTCGGTTCCATTGTTTCAACACCTTCAAAGATAACGTAATCCTTCCAATTATTGGAAGGTCAAGAGGCTATTCCGACCGCCTCATTACAAACGTTCGGCGACCTATTCGCGTTCCTGGCAAAATCCAGCTTGCGCCTCTTAGAACTTGGCGGAACGCAGTCGGAGCGCATTGCCGACGACCAAGATCGAACTGAGACTCATCGCCACGCTGGCGATGATTGGAATGAGCAGAAGTCCGAACGCCGGGTAATGCACACCGGCGGCAATCGGCACTGCGAGCGTGTTGCACACGAACGCAAAAACAGGTTCCGCCGGATATTCTGCATCGTAGCGCGCGAGAGCCGACGGGCCGGAACAATACCGTCCAAATCGCTACACAGGAGCGTGATGGCAGCGCTCTCAATGGCGACATCGGCGCCGTTCCCCATGGCAATCCCAACCTCGGCTTCTATCCACTCTCGCATCTTTACGGGCACTTTGGGCTCGTACGCCTGAGCAGGCTTGGGCACGACGTGCCGTGGAGCAAGCGCCGGCGCATCGTTGGCGCTGACTGGGTGTAAAATTCTTCGAACGCCATAACATTAACTAATGTTTAAGAAACGGGTCCTTGACCTTCCAATAGAGGGAAGCCCCACCTTCGTATTCGGACTAAGGCGTTAGAGGTTCATTATGGCCTTACACATTGGCGTGGATTTCCAAGCGAAAACCACCAAAGGAAAAACCCGTTTCCATGCCTGGATTGGCTACATGGCGCGGATCGAGCCGGAATTCGACAAGCGCAACGTCAAGATTTTTGGGCTTTCCACGGATCCGGTCGAGAACCACGCGAAATGGGCGACAGATATCGGTGTGGCGCCGAGCTATCCGGTGATCGGAGAGGGTGAAGATTGCAAAAGGCGGGGGCATGCTGCCGGCAGGCGTTTCGGTGCACGCAAAGGAAGCACGGCTGGGCTGTGCCCTTTGGCGCTAATGACCCTGGTAACCTGGACTATTTTAGTAGGGCGCGGTCCGGATTTCTCAGATCGGTCTCGGGCGATGGAGGTTTATGATGGCTTTACAGATTGGCGATACCGCTCCGGATTTCGAAGCGAAAACTACTGAGGGAAAAATCCGCTTTCATGACTGGATCAGCGACAAGTGGGCCGTGTTGTTTTCCCATCCGAAGGACTTCACTCCCGTTTGCACCACCGAGCTTGGCTACATGGCGCGCATCAAGCCGGAATTCGACAGGCGCAACGTCAAGATCATTGGGCTTTCCGTGGACCCGGTCGAGAACCACGCGAAATGGGCGGCGGATATCAAGGACACGCAAGGTCTGGCGCCGAATTATCCGATGATCGGTGACACCGACCTCGAGATCGCAAAAGCCTGGGGCATGCTCCCCGCAGCGGTTTCGGGCGACGCGTCCAAGCGAACGGCCGCCGACAACCAGACGGTGCGCAATGTCTTCGTCGTCGGACCGGACAAGAAGATCAAGCTCATTCTGGTCTACCCGATGACCACGGGCAGGAACTTCGACGAGGTCTTGCGCGTCATCGACTCCCTGCAATTGACGGCAAAGCACAAGGTGGCGACGCCCGCGCAGTGGAAACAGGGCGACGACGTTATCATTGCCGGCTCGGTCTCTGATGAGGATGCCAAGAAAACCTACCCGCAAGGTTGGAAGGCGCCGAGGCCCTACATCCGAATCGTGCCACAGCCGACGGCGTGACCGACTGGAAGATGAAGATACAGAGCTGTCCGAGGTGCGAGGGCGCGGCACAATCCGCGCTCTTTTTCCCTTTTTAGTTAGGCCAGCCGCCCGCAGTTGGATGCAGCGTTCATGGACACAAGCCTTTTCTTTGGCGGATCGGCAATCGCCGCCTTCGTAGCAGGCGTGGTGGCGCTGTTTGCTCCATGCTGCATCTCGGTGATGTTGCCTGCATATTTTGCCAGTTCCTTCCGCAACCGCTCGGTGCTGGTCGGGATGACCGCCGTCTTTTTTGCCGGAGTTGCGACGGTCATTCTGCCGCTGGCGATGGGCGCGTCGGTCCTGCGCCAACTCTTCACCACCGAGCACACCACGATCTATGTCGCGGCAGGGCTGGTTCTCATTGGCATGGCCCTCTACACGATGATGGGGGGTCAGCTGCACCTGCCGATGCCGGGACGCCGGCCGAGCGGTAAGGCAGGACCGCTGAGCGTTTACACGCTCGGCCTGTTTTCCGGCATCACGAGTTCCTGCTGCGCGCCCGTGCTTGCCGGCGTCATTGCACTATCGAGCATGGCGCAGTCGTATCTCGTAGCATTGGGGTTGGGAGCAGCCTACGTCTTCGGGATGGTCGCACCGCTGTTCGTCATCTCCCTGCTTTGGGATCACTATGACTGGCGGTCGAGCCGCTTGTTCCGGCCGCGGGCAATCACATGGCGACTCGGCCCGTTGCAGCGGACGATATCGGCATCAGCTTTGGCGAGCACACTCCTCCTGGCACTAATGGGCGCCGCAACGATCTGGGTCGGGCTTGCGGACGATTCCATGCCGGCGACGACGGGTTGGCAACTGCGGCTATTGGCGTGGCTACAGCATAACGGTCAGACGGCAACCGACGCCTTGTCTTGGATACCCAATTGGGCCGCTGCCGCAACTTTGGCATTGCTGGCCGCGTTGTTGGGATGGCGGGCGTTTCGGCAGCTGCGCCCACCTTCGCGGCTGCGCGGTTTGAAAATCCCGCCGCATCGCGACGCCGCAGGAACACGTACAGGAGGCAACTGTGAAACTAGATAATACGCATGCGAAGCGGTCACGTCCCGCCATCAAGATCGGGGCAGGGATAGCGATAGGCGTGGTGGCGCTCAGTCTCATATGGTTCAGCAACGGGAACAGTCAGTCGCGAACCGCTGGCAGCGCTCCAACGATGACCCACAGCGCCGCCGGTGGACAGTTCAGGTTCGTCGTCGGCAGCCCCGGCCCTGGGCAGCAGGCGGCCGCCATCCGTCTCGCTGCAAGCACGGGTGGCGAGTTCGATCTCGCAACGCTGCGCGGCAAGACGGTTCTTCTGTATTTTCAGGAAGGCCTCATGTGTCACCCGTGTTGGGACCAGATTGCTGACATCGAGAAACATGTCGGTGAGTTCCGCGCCCTCGGCATCGACACGATCGTCAGCATCACTACTGATCCGGTCGATCTGATCGCGCGAAAGATGAAGGATATGCGGTTGACCACTGCGGTCCTCTCGGACCCGGACCTGTCCGTCTCGAAAGCCTATCACGCAAACGATTTCGGGATGATGGGGCGAAGCCGTGATGGCCATAGCTTCATTCTGGTCGGCCCTGACGGCAAGATTCGCTGGCGAGCGGATTTTGGCGGTGCGCCGGACTTTACGATGTTCGTTCCGGCCACCAATCTGGTTGCCCACATCCGGGATGGCCTCGCTACGGCGGCTCGGTAGTCAATGAGTACGATAAGCATTGTCATTCTGACGCAGCAGGTCTGTGCCTCCTGCGAGGCGGCCAAGGCGATCGTCGAACGTTTGACGCGCAAGTACCCGCTGTCGGTTTCAGCAGTCTCATTCGACTCGCCCGATGGCATCTCCCTGGCGGAGCAAGGAGGCGTTTTGTTCCCGCCCGGCATCTTTATTAATGGCAAACTGTTTTCCTACGGTGGCCTGTCGGAGCGGATGCTTCGAATGGAAATCGAGCGACAGTTAAGTAAGTAATCAGGTGGAGGCACCCTTGCGCGGATCGCCCGAGCCCGCGCGCCTCTGTCTTCTACGGCTTGACGCTCGGCCACGGCACGGCGCTAAGCAGCGCGTCGGCTACTCGAGGTAAGCCGCGGGGTCGACGGTCAGCGGGTGATCAGCGGATCATTCACGTCCTCAAATCCGGCAGTTGCTGGATTGACGCGCCGGACGTTTATGGCTGCGCAAGATGCTCTACAATCGGTCCGTCAGGTGGAGCCGCTAAGGGGCGTGTGGACCGACATTTTCCACGCTCTCTTAGGGAATCTTCTGTACAGGCGACGATCGATGGTTCCATTTGAGGGGCACACCGGTGCGTATCGAGCGGTGTGGTACGGGCCGCCTCCCCGCGCCCACAAAGGCACAGATCCAAAACAGCGCTCCGTGGTTCTCCGTTACTAGGTGAAACTCCGTACCCATCGGGCGGTGACGCGCTGCAACATCGATCTACTTGCATTTCAAATGGTCGTGAGGTTGTAACCGGAGCCGCCAGTCGTCCGAATTGGTCATCAAGAGCTTGGACAATTAATGATGCTTACAATGCGCACCGGTTTAGCGCGAAGGTCGATGCACCGTCTGCATCGTCGGGATTGATGCATCGTCTGCATCATTAGGATCCAAGGCTCCGTCTACCAGGAAGCATCGTTACCCCTACGTGTCACGAGGAGTGCGCTACATGACTAACTTTTCAGAACATTATGGACATTGGGGGCGGGTCGCGATTCTCGTGTTGATCGCATCTTGGATATTGTACCGATACGTGGCACCCAAGAGCTGGCGCGAATGGGCTGGCGCCGGACTAGTCCAGGCATTCATTATCGCGCTATACGCCGAGATGTATGGCTTTCCCCTGACCATCTACTTGCTAACCGGATTCCTTGGCGTCGACATACCGCTAAACGCCATGCCGGGACATCTGTGGGCCACGTTGCTCGGCTACGGCATGGTCGGCGGAATGATCGAAATGTTGCTCGGCGGCGTTTTCATTGTCACGGGAATCGCGCTGCTGATCGTGGCTTGGACGAAGGTATACCAGACAACACGAGAAGGGCGTTTTGCCAAGGAGGGGCTGTATGGCGTGATCCGTCATCCTCAATATACGGGCATCATGCTGGCGGTGTTCGGTCAGATTGTACATTGGCCCACGATCGTTACGTTGGCGCTGTTTCCGGTTATCGTCCTTGTTTATGTCCGCTTGGCGCGGAAGGAAGAGAGAGCAATGATCAACCGGTTTGGCATGGAGTATCAGAATTATATGGAACATGTTCCGATGTTTTTCCCGCGAGTGGAAGGCTGGGGTCAGCTTTTCCACACCTTGACGACGTGATTGGAAGTGATTGATTTGCGGCAAACTCCACCACGTCATGCAAACGCGCCTGGCGCCATGCTAGAGCTGTCTCTGCTTGGTAATTGCAATCAATAAGAACACGGCTGCGGGACGGGCAGCATTCGGCTTCTGATATGCCCTGCTCTAATCAATGATTTCAATGGGCATCCTCGTCTAGTCCTCGCAACCGAACCCCTTAATGCAGGACGCAATATCGATGGTGAAGCGGAGCGCAGACTGAATCCCTCTCTATTGAGTGCTTGACCTGCCATCTGTTGGAAGCTCCACAATCATCAGGGTTCACCGGGGTGTATGTGAGTCTGCTATGGACGTCGATGCCGAAAACACAAATCCTACGACGATCGCTGTTACGGGAATGACGTGCGGAAGCTGCGCACGGACGGTCGAGCGTAGGCTTCGTCGCGTGCCGGGAGTGAAGACCGCTGCCGTCGATCTCGAACTCGGAGTCGCAATCGTGAGCGGCACCGCGGCACCATCGAGCCTGATCGCGGCGATCGAAGCGGCCGGATACGGCGCTTCTCGCGAACGAGAATGCGACCAAAGGACAAGGTGAAAGCATCGCCCATCGCCAGCACTCGGATCTGGCTGCTAGGCTCGGCGTGAATATCGATCCGCAGGGGAACAAGGGTATTAGCAACCGCCACCAATCGAGCAATGTGCCTGGAATATATCTTCCGGTGATGCGGCCTTTCATGCTCATCTAGTCAAAATCGCGGCCTCGGAGGACGCGATTGCGGCGCTCGCGATCGATACCGCATAGCTGCGCGTGGACAGCGCGAGGGAGGGTCAAGCGTCGGATAGCTTCCACGCTGATAGCGTTGCTCAGCGTTGACCAAATCGCTTTGGGTCGGCGAGTCGGATCCGGCGATTGAGAGGTTGCTGCGCCATATTGCTCAAGGTTGATTCGGCAAAGATAGCGTGATCTGGCAGGTGAACCCTGGTTGCTCGAACTTCATCTCTACCCGGCCGTGAAATGGGTCGAGACCGCGCTCAAGAAGCCGCTTCCCAAAACCGCGGCGCGATGGTGCGATGGTCGGCGGTCCGCCGGCTTCCAGCCAACCGATTCGCAGCTCGGCTCCGGCGGTTACCCATGAGACGGTGAGCCGGCCTTCTGGTGCGGCGAACGCACCATACTTCGCGGCGTTCGTAGCAAGTTCGTGGAAAATCAGTGCGAGCCTTGAAGGCAATTGAACCGGTTCGCCCTGCAAAGAAACTCGAGAGACATCATAGGGCATGAGCTCGGCTTTCAGGATCTCGGTGATACCCGCGCTTTTCCCGTCCGATTTGATGATGAGGTCATCGGTTGTCGCCAACGCCCGGAGGCGGCCCTCGATGCTGTTCCAGATATCCTTGTTGCCACGCAACTCGTAAGCGAGGATCGCATAGACATTCGCCAGCTTGTTTTTGAGCCGATGACCCAGCTCATCGACGATGAGTCCACGATAATGCTCCTCTTCGTCCAGACGTCGCATAATCCGCCGGTAATTCTCAGCGGCCCAAATAATGACAATCGACGAGGCGATGTAGAGAAACAAATTGATAGTGTGGTCGGCGCTGAAGCGGCCGCCCCCCAAGATAAAGCGGACCGAAGACCCACCAGCCCACGATCCCGCCGAGCAGAAGGGCGAAGCCGCCCGCCCACGCACCGCCAACGAGCGTGGCAAGGAGGATTGCCGGATAGAAGGTTGCGTGGGTCATGAACCCGGGTAAGAGGAGATCGACGGCGAGACACACGATTGTTGCGGCTGTGATGCATAGAAGAGCAAAACCAAACGCCGCTGGCGACGCCGGTCTCAGACCATTGCGCCACGCGATGCGCAATCTATCTATAATTTTGCGAGATGCCATCGAGGCCGCGAGCCGAGACTAAATCATTCCGCAGCAGTATCGACGAGTAGGCCTGTGTTATACAAGCGATCTGAATGCAAGCGATCTGACGGATTGCGAAGCGCATGTTGGTCGAACCTTTCATGCGGTCAAGTCGTCCGCGCGACCGATTTGCGTGGTCGTAACCGCGATCCGCAGCAGCATTCCAGCGTCGGTGGTTCAGTTTTGATGGGGAATATCAAAACGCTGGTGACCTGAGAGCTCGCTGGTACACGACGAGAGAGCTGTCGTGCGGCAACAAGAACGATCCGAACGATAGATGGGTCAATGAGCTTCGAGAGCGGTACGGCTTCGATCGCAGCGGTTGCTTTTGCGTTTAAAAACGCGCTCATTGCCTGGCCCGCGTTCGAACGAGTACGTACCGCACGATACCTGAAAAGCCCGTCCATAGTTTTGCGAGTCAACGAATGAGCTGCACACACATGGAAATTTTCCGCGTGCGCAAGGTCTATCTAACCACCGTCTTCGTGCCATCATCGTTTAAGGCGATACGATCGGCAAATTGCATCTAACATCAAGTTGCATCACGCCGTTTCGTGCGGCGGGGTATGGTGCACCAGCCATAGCTCAACAGCCGCAATTGTTGCGACGACAAGCCCCACGCCAAGGTGGACTTGCGTTGCGGCCGTGTCGTCCTGCATCCCGATAATCCAGGGACAGACCGCCAACCATAGGCCGACAGCGAGATTGATCCATTCTTCGTTTTCGAAAAAATCAGGAATTGAAATGGATTCCAAAAGGTCGCCAATTGCAAGAGCTGCCACAATAGCGAGTGTGGCGCCTGCCATCCATGATGTGTGCCTTGCGAGTTCGGACGTGAACCCGAATATCCATGGCGACAAAAACAAAAATACGCCAAGAGCGAGGTTGATTGTATCGACGAAAGCTTCGACTTTCCACGTTTGCTTGAACACGGCGCCCCCCTTTCTTGAAGGCACGCGACGAGATTGTTTACGATATCATAACTCCTCGGTTGTTGCAATGTTCCAGCGCTTTCCTGGCCTTTGCAGCGCCGTCGTGAACCCGCTTGACACTGTCTAGATCGGGAGCCGGATCCGGGAAACTTCCCGATCGACGGCCCGCGCCCGCTCATTACCTTGGGCGTTCGGTGGCTCACAAGTGACAAAAATCGGCTCGCGGCGCCAAAAGATCGTAAGGACCGTCCCCCGAGCGACGGGGGACAAGATCTACCTCGATCGGCGGTGCGGCGGCCATGGCCGATGCGCCGGGGGTCAGTTGGTTCAGGAGCGGCCAAGTCGCCGTGGAGGCGCCCGCGACTAGCGCTTCCAGCCTGACCGTCGATCCCGGATACCCGAAAGCGGGGCCAAAAATGTCCCGTTAAAGCGCATGAGGCACGCCGTTATTTCGACGTGTTCGGGGAAATGGCTGAGCTGGTGCCGTTTCAATCGAGACCAAGGTCATGGGTCTCACCGGCGCAAAAGTCGGGGCCCGAGCTTTGCTCCACTTAACATGCACAGAATGCTTGTCCCACCGAACCATAGGGCAACAAACGGGGCTGGATCGACGGTGCAGTGGAGCGCGTAGGCGGTCACGCTGATGCCACCGGCAACAAGTCCGGCAAGCGCGCCTGTGCGCACCAGATCCACAGGCGACGCTAGGCGCACCTCCAACATGATCGTAGCGAAGGGGACGATCGTGATGATTGGAACTGAAACAACGCAATCGAGCCATTGGTCTCCACGGATCATTTCGTCCCAATTCGGATCTGCAGCCATGCTTAGCGTTGCAAGGATCATCACGCCTATAAAAGGAACGGCCGTCAGCGCAAGTGTTGACCGAAGCTCTCCGCCAGGACGTGCAAGCTTCGTCAGAAAAACAGATGACAGCCCAACCACCACCAGGCTGAATGCAAGCTTCGCTGCAACAAATGCCATCACATCGACGTCCAGTAGGTCTCCGCGGACGCAGAATGCAAAAATGATCAAGCCAAGCGAAGTAGCAGCGCCGCCCGCGATTGCAGCGGCGACCTTGCCGGTGTTTTTCGGTCCCACGTTAGCGCTTCGGATTCCAATCAAATCGTCCCATCCTATGCTTTTCTTTTTCCGCGAGATCGAGACAGCCAAGGTTTCCGGTCGCGAAGCAGATTCAGGGGCCATCTCTTCAAGGGGCAACCTCTTCCTTTAGTTAGCAGGAGGCCTATACGGGTTTCACTCGCGTCGAGAATGATTAACTTAAACCGAACATGAAGATACCCATGGGACGCCCAACCCTTTTGCACGTGATTATTAACCGGAAATCTAACCCGCAAACGCTTGGAAAAGAGGGGTCACCACCGAAGCAAGCGGGGTCCGAGATATGCGCCGACGGAAGTACATAAAGCGACGGTTCCTCCGTGCCAGAGCGCAATGAACGGCATCGAGTCGTCGGTGCAATGAAACGCGTAGGCCATCGTGCTGATGCCGCCGGCGGTTAGGCCAGCAAGAGCGCCGGCACGGGTGAGATTGGTTGGGGCCGCTTGGCGGACCGCCCAGATGACGGCAGCGAACGGAACTATGGCGATGACGGGAATGGAAATAAGACATTCGAGCCATTCGTCGCCGACAATCATTGCCTCCCAGTGCGAACTCGGTGCCGAAAAAAGACTGATCGCAGCGAGAATCATGATGCCGACGAAGGGCGAAGCGATGAGGGCTATCGATGTTCGGCGCTCGCCACCCGGCCGGGAGGCCCTGTTCAGGGCGAAAAGTGCCAGCGCGACGATGCCGAACGCGAACGCGAGCTTCACAAGAAGGAAAGTCCAGGCGGCCCCGTGCTCCAAATGGGGCCGCAGCCCGAATACCAGAAGGATTACCGCGAGCGACGCGATGCCGCTGACGGCAATTGCGCCCGCAATGGTACGCGAAACCTGCCGGCGGTCGACGGCTTCGACATTGGTGCTGAGGGTTTCGACCAGATCGTCTGTTCTCATAATTGCGGCTCCCGCGAGATTGATGCCGACAAAGCTTTCAGTCCCCGATGTATATTAACTTTGATTGCGGACTCCGACATGCCGCTCCGCACTGCGGCCTCTGAAACGCTCAATCCGTCAAGTTTGACGTACGGTATCGCGCGGCGCATCTTCAGCGGTAGCTGGGCCAGCAGGCGCCCGAGATCAGCCATGCTTTCGGACGCCACGCTCTCGTCCTGGGCTATCAATTCCCCCGCATCCTCGATCGGCACATTTGCGAGCGATGCTCGATTTCTTCTCAAATAGTCAATCAGCTTGTAACGCGCGATCGCGTACACCCATGGGGTCAGAAGCTCGTTGGGGTCATAGGTATGGCGCCGGGTATGGATGGCTATTAGCACCTCTTGCACAAGATCCTCCGCGTCGGAATCGCCGCGCCCATAGCTCGGCATCATGTTCTTGTAAAACGCACGCAAATGCTTGCTTAAGCGCCCTAGCAGCGCGCGGTGCGCCGCAGAGTCGCCAGCGAGCCCGGCAATCATCAGCCTCTTAAGCTCGGATTCATTGCTCGTCATGCACTAGATATACCTGTATTCGGATCCGATCGCACCGCGGTTACAACCGTCGAAAAATAATTTAACTACCGATTGCTTCACGGTGCCGTGATTTTGTAACTCGATTCCCGTGGGTGCCGAACTGTTTATTAGAACTGTTTATTAGAGGTCAATTATTGGACCGATCGAAACGGCCTTCCCGGTTTCCGTCTCCTGCGACCCGACCGGGAAAAGTTCGGCACATACCGCCTGCAAGGGCCTCGCGCATGCGGGCATCTTGCAAGGCGCTATCGAGCACTCTAACTTGCAGGCAACTTTCGAGATGAGCCGGCTCGTTGAAATCAACAAATCCTACGAAATGGCGAGCAAGCTGTTAAAGGATACCCAGAACGTTGACGATCTAAACAAGATCGCAAACGTTCCCGAATAATCCAGACAACAAACCAGGAGATCGTTGTCATGAAGAAGATCGCACTTGCGACGGCTACCGCATTCTTTGCGTCGATCATTACGGCCTCGGCGATGCCGGGGAATCCGATGGCTAAGGGCACGACCGACTCGGGTTTAATTCGTCGTCCGTTAAGAAGCCGGAATGAGCGTTGATCGACTGATCAAGAGGCGCAGGATCGCGATCAGGAATAGGCGCAAAAGGGCCCTCAGCCATGCGAGGATACGCCGGAAGTTGTATCCGACGGCGGAGAGGACGGCATTGGCGGCGTCGCCTGCGCGACCTTTGAGATAGCAGCGGCCGAGGTGATCTTCGGCCTTGAGGTGGCCGATCACAGGCTCGATGGCGGAGCGTCGTCGCAACTCGCGTTTGATGATGCCGAAGGCGCCGCGCTTTTGTCCCGAGATGAAGACGCGGCGCGGGTTCTGCGTGTCATGCCCGCGGTAACCCTGGTCAACATAGCCGCGCTCGATCTCGCAGCCGGTAAGCTTCTGGGTATCCTCGATGACGTCACGCAGGGTGTGACCGTCGTAGGGGTTGCCGGGCAGTACGCAAAGCAAACCGGCCAGAATAATTCCCAACACGAAGCGAATTTTCGAGACCAGCCCGACTGCGTCTCGTTCAATACCGTCGACGGCACGGCTGGTGTCATAGCCTCGCCGAACGAGAGTCCACTCATCGACACGGCTTGCAATTGAAACCAAAACGCCGCGGATGCTACCGCGATCGCGAGACCGACCCATGCTGGACAACCGGTGTTGCCGGCTTCGTCGAACGCAAAGCGGGCTCCGCCACCACGGTTTGAAAAATCAAGGTTCCGACTGTCGTCGCAGTGGCGGCGAAATGTATTGCGCGAATGACGACCAAGGGAAATTGCGCGGCGGACCCAAACTACTCCATTGGGTGCTTTCACTGACCGACTTGAAATGTGAAACTGCCGTCAGCCGTATGCGCGTCCACCGAAAGGACACGCCACGTCACGTGGTATGTCCCAGTACCTCCAGGACGCAGCGAGACGGACATCCGGCTGCCGCTGACACGGGTTTTGCCGGTATCAACGCGTTGACCGGCCGAATTGGTTACGGTGATGGTACTGAACGCAGCCTCCAGCTTCTGTGTAAACCACAGCGTCACCTCGTGGGGAGCTTTCGCGACCTTATTGCCGACGCGCGGTTCGGCGTGATCGAGAAGAGCGTGCGCGGAAGCTTCGCCCTTCGCGAGCAAAAGCAGCAGCGGGATTATGGCGATAAGACTCGAGCGGCGCATCATCAATTCCTTCCAAAGGGATTTGCAGGCTGGACGGCGTTGCCGAAGATCGGCTTGCCGATGCCGCGCGGATCGATGCGCGGATCGATGTCGTCAAGGTAGAAGTGCAATTGCGCGATCACGCCGACATTGGTCCCGCTTTGCGCGTAGCCGACCTGCCCGGTGATGGCGACCGGCCGAAGCCAGGACAGCGTGTCGGGAAGGTCCCCAAGGCCTTTGGCGAAGTAGATATTCGGCGTGTAGGTGTTGAACGGCTCCGCTCCGACGCTCGCCGCGCCCGTGCCGCCGCATTCGATGCCGAGCCCGACCGAGATCACGAACTCATGCTCGGGGTCCCTGAAGACGCGGTACTTGAAGGTGGTATCGAGATTCTGGAATCCGCTTGGGCCCATCCCGTCCGATCCTCCTGGTGGCTTCAGGCTGCTGAAGGTCGATCCAAACGACACCGCGAAAGCCTCGGTGATCCGTTGGGAAAACTCCCCCGATATATCGCGCTGCCTGACCGATGGATCGTCGGTTGGCGACAGTCGGAAGCGACAGCTCGTCGTTGACGCCGGGATCGTCGATGCCGAGCGTTGCCGGAAAGAAGCGGTTGCCGACTATTTCATGGGCGGCGCTTTCACTTAAGGGAACGAGCGCTATGGCGAGCCCTGGCAAGCCCGCGCGCAAAAGATATTTAGACATGGGATTTCCCTGCTGTCGTTGAACGAAGGATCGAGGCAATCCGGTCGGCCGCAGCGGTTCTTCAAGCTCGGCCTAAATTGGGGTCGAGAATTTCTCTTGTCGCCGTTTATCCGATGCTAGATAGTCGCGGAAAGGTCTCCAGCAACCAGAACGAAAACGCCGAGAGTTGGCCGGTTATCATGGCCAGTCCCATGACAATCATGATTCCGCCGGCGAGGATCTGAAGAACTCGACCGACGCGGCCAATCGACTTGAGTCGCGCGAGAAGGCCGCCCGTAAACACGGCCACTAACAAGAACGGTATGCCAAGTCCGAGCGAATAGACAGCCAGAAGCGTCACCCCTTTCGCCACCCTAGCCGAGGCTGCGCTCACGGTGAGGATAGCGCCCAAGATCGGGCCGATGCACGGAGTCCACCCGAAGGCAAACGCCATGCCCAGGAGATAGGCGGCTACCGGACGCCCGCCCGGAAGTGCGATGTCAAACCTGAAATCGCGCTGAAGCCATGACGGACGCAACAGCCCGGTCGCGAAAAGACCAAAGCCAATGACGATCACTCCGCCGATCAGATTCAGTTCATATCGATAGGAAATGAGGGCCTGGCCGAGTGTCGTCGCACTTGCCCCCAGGATCACGAAGACTGTCGCAAATCCCAGGACGAAACACGCACTGAGGCCGACCGCTTGCGCGCGAACAATCAGCGCCCTCGATGTGGTCGAATCCGCCATCGACTGGCCCGCAATATACGACACGTACGCCGGCACGAGTGGCAGGACGCAAGGCGACAGAAATGAAATCGTCCCTGCGGCAAATACAGCGGTCATCGAGGCGGTCGAAGTTTCCATATGCACCAACACGTTGACGTTTCATCCCGATTTATTGCCGATGTTCTCTCGCGGCGCGGATCATGGCCTGTAACGTTTCGAAGTCTGTGGCGCCGCGCAGGATCTGATCGCCCATGACGAAACCTGGCGTGCCGTTGATGCGGAGCGCCTGGGCCCGGGTCCGTGAAGCGGCTGTCGCGCATGTGCATTTCGCTTCTCGATTTGATCGGATCGAATTTCCTCAGCATGTTGCCTTCCTTTCGGCGTCGTCGATCCACCTCAGCATGTCTTCTCGACCACACGCCCGATTTCCGCGGAATCCGAAAATACGACTGAGGCACGATCGCCCTGCATGCCACCAGGTACGAGCACAGGTTCGCCGGGCTTTGGGCCAGTTGCGCTGGAATCGATCTTCAAACGCAGGTTCATCTCCCAGAACAGGTGCTGTTTTCCATCCGCAGTGACCAAGAAGAATGTATTCTGGCAGTGCCGAATGCCCGTTACCTGATCCTCAGGAACGCAGACCGGATCGTTACCTCGCCGCCGCGAACCTGTCTCCGACAGGGGCCATCGCCGCCTTCTTCTTTCCCGTGGCGTCGAATTGTTTGAGATAGGCAAGAAGATCTTCGATCTGCTTCGGATCTTTCACACCGGGAAAGGTCATCTTGGTGCCGGGGATCTTGGCCCGCGGGTCCTCGGAAGGTGGCTTCGTCCCAGGTGATGCCGGAATTCTTGTTCGCGGACGAATAGCTGTACCCCGCAATCGTTCCGGCCTTGCGTCCAATGACCCCGTTGAGAATCGGACCCACTGCGTTGTTCGCAGTCTCCCCGATCTGATGGCACGCCTTGCACTGCACGAAAATCTTCTCTCCCGCGGCGGCATCCTGAGCATACCCCGGGGAAGCCGCGAGCAGTCCGGCTCCAAGCACAACAACGAAAATTCGCATCCGAACGTCTCCACACTTGACAACAATTAGCCCAGCGAGGTGATGATCTCCCGGTAAGCTGCCTCAGGGAACGCTTTCAGAGTGCGCGTTCGAACGTTTCCGAGCATACCGAGCTGCAAGTTAAAGCGTGCGGCCACCGCATCGTCCGGGGCCTCGTAAACCGCGACGATATCATAATCGCCCATGGACATCGCGGTGATCGAATATTGCACGGCGATGACTTTGGCGTCCTGCGAAAAGACGTACCTCGTCCGCCAGCTTTTCGGATGATAGAACTCGACCTCACCCACCTCGGCCGGCGAGATGCCTGCGATTGCGTCGAACGGGATATCGACCATAGAAATACCCTCCTTGGTCTTGCTCTATTCAGCGAAGAGTTTGCCTCGCGATATGCGGCGTCTCCTGGTCGGTATTTTCATTCGCTGCCTATCTTATAGGCCGCCTTCGTGACGTTGCGCTGCCCCGATAACTCGGCGAACGTCTGCTGCTTCTCCAGCCACGCGCGATAATCTTTCTCTTCCTGAACGATGACCTTGCTCCGCATCTGCGCATGCCCGATGCCGCACAGTTCCGCACAGAGAACCTCGAATGTTCCGGTGCGGGTGGGCGTGAGCCAGAAATATGTAACCGAGCCCGGTATCATATCCATCTTCGCCCGGAACTGGGGCACATAGAAATCATGCACGACATCAATTGAGCGGAGCAGGACCTTCACCGGTTTCCCAACCAACAGGTGCAAGTCGTCGTTTTCAATTACGATGTCGTCTTGTACGTCTGGATCGTTGGGATTCAACCCCAGAGGATTGTCGGAACTGACATTGCGGGCATCGGAGGTTCCAAGCCGGCCGTCCTTTCCGGGAAGCCGATAGCTCCAGCGCCATTGCTGTCCCATGACCTCGACCTCGGTCGCGTCCGCCGGAACTGTGACGAACTGATGCCAGACAACCAAACCCGGCGCCAACATGGCACCAACGCCGATTGCAGTCCCTATGCTGAGCCACCATTCGAGCTTTTTGTTTTCAGGCTCGTAGGCTGCCTGCCTTCCCTCCTTGTGATGAAAGCGAAAGACGCAATAGGCCATGAACGCGACGATGGCGAAGAAAACCGCCCCGGTGATCCAGAACGTCATGGTGATCGTGTCGTCGATATAATGCCAATTCGAGGCGATCGGCGTCCACCACCACGGGCTGAAGAGGTGGAACACCACCGAGGCGACCGCAACCAAAAATAGTGCCAGTGCAACGGGCATGCCTCATTCATCCTTGCCTGTCGAGGCTTCGGATACGAACTTTAGGGGCTAGGATTAGGCGGCTTTCGGGAAGTTGGTTCATGCTATCCTCACAAACGAAACTGGGAGCGCGTTCACGCGATTCGAACCTTATATCCGGACCGATAGCCGAAACCTTCACCGGGGAAAGGTCTTTCCTTGGCCTCAAGCCTTGGCCTCAAGAATGGTCATCGTCCATCATCGGGGCCGGCTTTACACCGGTTTTGGGATTTGAGCCGCCCGCCTGGTCCTGATTGCCGCCCATGTTTTTCATGCACATGAACATCATGATCGCGCACGGCAGCACGAACAACAGAGGCAGCCACTTTCCGGCGTCCTGTGTACCGCCGAGCGCACCACCGAAAACAAGAATTGCTCCGACAATGGCGAGTGTGCAGACCGCAAGCCCGCTCCATCCGCCGAGCCAGTTCCGCCTCCTGCTTGCCGCTGAAGAGCCAGAGGATGCGGACGTCAGATTTTTGTTCGGTTCCATCGTTTCAACTCCTTCAACGTAACAATATGGTCCTTCCAATGATTGGAAGGTCAAGGGGGCCATTTACCGCCTCATTAAATGAAGGTTTGGCGAGCCATTCGCGTTGCTGGCAAAATCCGGCTTGCGTCATTTAGAACTTGGCCGAACGCAGTCGGAGCGCATTGCCGACCACCAGGATCGAACTGAGACTCATTGCCGCGCTGGCGATGATCGGATTGAGCAGAAGTCCGAACGCCGGGTAGAGCGCACCGGCAGCAATCGGCACTGCGAGCGAGTTGAACACGAACGCAAAGAACAGGTTCTGCCGGATATTCCGCATCGTGGCGCGCGAGAGCCGACGGGCCCGAACAATACCATCCAGGTCGCCACGCAGGAGCGTGATGGCGGCGCTCTCAATGGCGACGTCGGCGCCGGTCCCCATGGCAATCCCGACCTCGGCCTGAGCAAGCCCCGGCGCATCGTTGACGCCGTCGCCGGCCATCGCAACATACCTACCTTCCGCCTGCAGGCGTTTGACCGCGGCCGCCTTCTGATCGGGAAGCACCTCGGCCAAGACCTCGCGAATCCCGAGCCGACGCGCCACCGCCTCCGCAGTCGTACGGCTGTCACCTGTCAGCATCACCACGCCGATACCTTCATGCCGAAGTGCCCCCAAGGCGCCAATCGCATTCTCCTTGATTGGGTCGACGACCGCGATCATCCCCGCGGCCCGGCCATCGATCGCCACCAGCATCACCGTTTGGCCTTCCTGGCGGAGCGTTTCGGCGCGTTGCGCAAGATCCCTCGGATCAGCGTTCATCTCGGCAAGCAGAGCGCAGTTGCCCACGGCGATCTGCTTGCCTTCGACAACGCCTGTAACGCCCTTGCCCGGCAGCGCGCGAAATCCGGATGTGGGCGAGAGAGACAACCCGCGTTCTTTGGCGCCTTCCGTGATCGCGGCTGAAAGCGGATGCTCGCTGCTAGCTTCGAGACTGGCCGTCAAACCTAGTAGCTCTGCTTCGGCGAAGCCGGGGGATGGAATCACGCCTGCGAGACGAGGCCTGCCTTCGGTCAGCGTGCCGGTCTTGTCGACCACAATGGTGTCGATCTTCTCCATAAGCTCGAGTGCCTCGGCGTTCTTGACGAGAACGCCGGCTTGAGCACCGCGGCCGGTCCCGACCATAATCGACATCGGCGTTGCGAGGCCGAGCGCACATGGACAGGCGATGATCAGCACGGCAACCGCATTGACGAGGGCAAAGACGACTGCAGGTGCCGGGCCGAAGATAGACCAGACCGCAAAGCTGATGATAGCGGTTGCGATAACCACAGGGACAAACCAGGCTGACACCTTGTCCACCAGGGCCTGGATCGGTGCCCGCGACCTCTGCGCTTCCGCGACCATGCCGACGATACGGGAAAGAAGCGTGTCGCGTCCGACTCGCTCGGCGCGCATCAAGAAGCTGCCGGTGGTGTTGAGGGTCGCGCCGGTAACCGCATCACCGGGTAGCTTTTCCACTGGAATCGGTTCACCGGTAATCATCGACTGGTCAACGGCGCTGTGCCCGTCGAGCACCGTGCCGTCGACCGGGATCTTCTCGCCGGGGCGGACGCGTAAGTGGTCGCCAGGTGCAACCTGATCGAGCGTGATGTCTTCCTCCGCCCCGTCGCTACGCACGATGCGCGCGAGTTTCGGTGCGAGGTCGAGCAAGGCTCGGATTGCGCCGCTGGTCTCGCTGCGCGCCCGGAGCTCGAACACCTGCCCGAGCAGAACAAGCGTCACAATGACGGCCGCCACTTCGAAATAGACCGGCACTTCCCCCGTTGCGAACCTAAACGAGGCCGGCAATAGCCCAGGCAGAAGGCCGGCGACGACGCTGTAGACGTAAGCGATTCCGGTACCGATTGCGATCAAGGTAAACATATTCAGATTGCGGTTCACGACCGATGCCCAGCCGCGTTTGAAAAAAGGCCAACCACCCCAAAGCACGACGGGCGTGGCGAGCAGGAACTGCAGCCAAATGGTACCTCGCGTCGGCAACCATTGACCCAGAGAGGTTCCGGGGAAAATGTGCGGCATCGCCAGCACGAGGAGCGGCAGCGACAAGACAGCACCGACCCAGAAGCGCTGCGTCATGAGCTTGAGCTCCGGATTGTCTTCCCCGGCCGTCGGAATCATCGGTTCGAGCGCCATGCCGCAAATTGGGCAGTCGCCCGGCTCGTGCTGCACGATTTGCGGGTGCATCGGACAGGTCCAAAGCCGCTCCCCATCCGCTGGCCTGGTTGCGCGAGGCTGGGTAGCTTGCTCGTGGACACGTTGGTGGGATCGATCAAGGTATTTCGCTGAATTACTGACGAACTTTGTCCGGCAGCTGGAGCTGCAGAAGTAATAAACGGTGTCATCCAGCCGGTAGCTATGCTCGGCGGTCAGGGGATCAACCCGCATGCCGCAAACAGGGTCTATCTCGCGCGCTGGCGGCCCAGGGAACGGCTTGCTGCTCCGATGATGGTCGCCGTGTTCACATAGATCTAAATCGCAGCTCATGAAAAACATCTCCGTTGAAGGCTCCGCGCGGCGGAGTCTTCGGGGCGGTTTCATGAAAACAATGCACCTTCCAGTGTTTGGAAGGTCAAGAGCCATCACGTTGTGTAAGGTTCTTCGTCGCCAGAGCATTAACTAATGTTTAGAAACGGGTCCTTGACCTTCCAATAGGGGGAAGCCCCACCTCCGCGTTGAGTTCGTGGTGCTTCGGTGTGGGCGTCGAAACAATGATTGAACAAACGCAAGGAGAGAGAACCACGTTGAGGAAAGGCTTACTTATCGGCGCGGCCACTGCGAGTATCACCGCCGGAGCGGTTTCGGTGCACGCACAGGAAGCACGGCCGGACAAGGCTGCACAAAAGATCACATGAAGACGCAGGACATGCAGAATATGCATGCGCAAATGTCCAAGATGGCGAAAAACTGCAACAAGATGATGGAAGGAATGATGCAGCCTTCCTCGCCTCCGGACCGCTGTGAAGGTGCGATTTCGCCGCATATACTCGACCAAAGGATGCTACCGAGATGCGGAAACGTCGGATGTTGGCAAGGACGCCGCATCTGCTGTCCTTTCGCTCAGTACTGCCTATCGCGTTTTGACGGCCGCTTATGCTTCTAACGCCGGCTCTGGCAAGCCGTTCAACGGCTCGTTTATGAATTCACGGCGTAGGGAAACAAGCACTCCGGGATTAGTATTTTTGTGACGGTTCATCGGCCTACGCCGCGTGAACAACTACAGATCGCGAGCCCGTCAGCCGCATCAACAAGAACGTTATCCCAAGGACGCTCAAATAGACCACGAGCTGCATGACGGTCGGCTGGTCGGTGTAACCCATCAATGTGTGGAGAGTCCGCCCTAGTAAACTGTGGTCCGGAATCAGCCAACCAGTGTCCCATAGGATCGAATCCAGAGCCGTAAGCCAGTTTGCTCGTTCCAAGAATGAGGCCGCCTGGGCGGCCATGCCTGCAGCTAAAAGTGAAATGAGGACTGTTGTTATTTTGAACAGCGGGCGTGGCGGAATACGCAACAATCCCTGATAGGTCAGCAGGCAGACGGCGGCGCCGAGCGCGAGTCCGACAGCTCCCCGAATGCAAGGCTTTCGCTAGAGCCGCCGTCCGTCGTTACAATACCATACAGAAAGAGGGCGACCTCGCTGCCTTCACGCAGGACGGCAACACCGACGACGATGGCCAGCGCCAGCAACGATTTCGAGCCGTCGGCGACGGCCAAACCAGTTGCGCGCATATCGGCTGCCAGCTCCTTTCCCATGCCGGGCCATCCAGACGTTGTGCCAGGTCAGCATGACCACGGCGACACCGAGGATCGCCGCATTGAAGAGCTCCTGTCCCATACCGGCAAATAAAGTGGATAGGGCTCCCGCAAACGCAGCAACGAGGCAGGCGCCCAGCGTGCCGCCGAACACACCCGCTAGAATCCATCTACTGCGCCGGGGTACGGTGTGGGTTACCGCAAGGATGATGCCAATGATCAAGCCGGCTTCGAAAACCTCGCGGAAAACGATGATGAGCGCAGCCAGCACGACAGTCGGTCCTATTGCACGTTCATGGCGCCACGCGCCTTTTCGTTGAAATCGTCATAGAATTCGTAGCGGCCGGGCTTCAAGGCGCGGATGTTGATCACGCCTTCGCTCTTCGCGGCTACCACTTTCTCAACCCGCAATGACTTACTCTCAAACTCCATGGCCTTTGCATCTAGATTCTTCACCCGCAGGGCGAGAGGCTTGTCGGCCGGCGCCTTCAGATCGGAGGGCTGAAATTGGCCGTTCGAATAAGTTACTTGTATTTCGGTTGCCTGCTGCGCATTCGCGATCGGAACCATGAGAGCAAGACCACACGTTACAACTGTCAATTTAGTGATCTTGATGGGGGCACGGACAATAAACATGATGCTTCCTCGATGATTGCGTAGCTAGAATTCAACGGCGAATTGTCACGCCGCTGATGTTATGCGTTGAACCCGAGTGCACCAAATTCGATTTGGATGAACTGCGAAGGCGTGAATCGTATTTCGTCTTGGTTACCTGATAGCGGCCGTCGCACTTGCCAAACCATCCGATCGTCCCAACGGCGAATTCCTTTTCGCCTTCCAGGCCAATACCCGAGCCCAGTCGTGAAGCCAAAAATGTATTTGGTCTTTATGTCACGCCAGGTCGAAGCGTCCTGAGTCTGCGCAACATCGCCCATGGCAACGAACACAAATGCCGCAAGCACGAGCAAAGGCGCCAAATCGCCGCGCCTCGATAGCCATTTGCGTCACACCGTCTCGTGCCTCGCATCCTGATGAGTATGGGGTTACCCGCTCGAAGCAAGGTAGGCAAAAAGAGTCATTTTAATCTGGAGGGGTTCTAAGTACCTGGTGGCTAAGACACTACACACGCGCCATGGGTATTGGTCGCGCAAGATTACGATCATTCTAGATGCCGTGAGGGGCCCTGCTCCGAGCGAGGTGCGAAGTGCGCAAAAGATATTTAGACATGGAATTTCTCTGCTGCCCTTGAAACGCGAAGTATCGAGGCAGCCCGGTCGGCCGCGGCGGTTCTTCAACAAGATCAAGCAACGTTGGCGCATCGCGACCCGATACGACAAACCCGCGGCCAACTATCATGCATTCATCAAGCTCGCATCAATCCGAATTTGATTGCGTGCTTATGAATCTGAGCCCTAATTTGGACCGCGAATTTCTCTTTCGTTCGTTTATCCGATGGTCGATAGGCGCGGAAAGGTCTCCAGCAACCAGAACGAAAACGTCGAAAGCTGGCCGGTTAGCATGGCCATCCCCATGAGAACCATGATTCCGCCAGCAAGGATCTGAAGAACTCGACCGACGCGGCCAATCGACTTGAGCCTCGCCAGAAGGCCGCCCGTAAACACAGCCACTAACAAAAACGGTATGCCAAGTCCGAGCGAATAGATGGCAAGTAGCTTCACCCCTTCGGCAACCGTTGCAGAGGTCGCACTTACCGTGAGGATGGCTCCTAGCATGGGACCAATGCAAGGAGTCCAGCCAAACGCGAACGCCATGCCCAAGAGATAGGCGGCAACCGGACGCCCGCCCGGAAGCACGACGTCAAACCTGAAATCGCGCTGAAGCCACGAAGGACGCAGCAGCCCGGTCGTGAAAAGACCAAAGCCAATTACAATCAGGCCGCCGATCAGCTCCGCCTTGATGTCCCCAAGCTTCCGCCGCATGCGGTCGCGTCGAGTCTTCCGTTGAAGCTGGAAGTTGCCGCGGCGAGATCGACCACAAATGAAGGTGAAGCCCAGGAACGCGAAGGTTTCCGGTTTTCCAAGCCCGCGCAGCTTGCGATCGTTCGCAGCAAAGCGGCCGAACTCAATCAAGCGTGTCTTGTCCGGATGGAGCGACAGTGCAAATTCCCCGAGCCTGTCACGCATCGCATCAAGGAAGCGACGTGCGTCGCCCTCATGCTCGAAGCCGACAACCGAATCGTCGGCATATCGCACGACGATCATGTCGCCCCAGGCCTCCTGCCGTCTCCAGCGCTCAGCCCAGAGGTCGAAGCAGTAGTGCAGGTAGATATTGGCTAGGATCGGCGAGACCACCGAGCCTTGGCCAGTTCCCCGGTCATCGACTGTCACGACCCCGTCTTCGAGTATACCCGCTCTCAGCCATTTCTGGATGAGGCGGATGATGCGCTTGTCACCGATCCGATGTTCAAGGAAGCGAACTAGCCAGTCTTGGCTAACTGCCCCAAAGAAGTTCCGGATGTCGGCGTCAAGTATCCAGTTCACCTTTCTTGTTTTGATCGCTGTCGAAAGTGCGTCCAACGCATCATGCGGTCCTCGTCCGGGTCGGAACCCATAAGAGAAGCCGACGAAGTCGCCTTCGTAGATAGCATTGAGCACCATGACGGTCGCGCCCTGGACGATCTTATCCTCGAGCGCGGCGATCGCTAACGGCCGTTGTTTTCCATCCGCCTTATCTATGTAGGCACGGCGGGATGGTTGCGGCCGATAGGCTCCTCGGTGGACCCGTCCATGCAGATCCTCGATCTTGAGTTCGAGATCCGCCTCGTAGTCGTGCCACGTCATACCATCCACGCCGGGGGCGGCTTTACGCTTAAGCGCGTAAAACGCCGTCCGGAGCGTATCGACACTGATATGGTGGAGGAGCGCGGTGAACTGTTCCTTCTTCCTCTGCCTTGCGGCTTGCCGTACGCGGCTCAGCGCCTGGGTCACGCGAGCCCGGCTCTGCGCCCGGTGCGTGCTTTGCTGATCCGCGTTCCCCTTGGTCCCCGGCCTTGGCTCCACCGGCTCCGCCACCGGTCGCCCGGCTTTGTTCGTCGGCTTCGTCACTACTATGCCGGAGTCAGACTTCTCTGGATCGTGCATCAACGGCTACGGCTCCTAACCTTCCCGCTACGGACCATCCGACCCAACAGGGCCTACGGCCGATCCAGAGATCTCCCGGTTCCCGCGCAAGGAGCGTCCGTACATGCCAGGGTCTCAGACCACGCCGGGTCCGAACAGGCGCTCGCAGTAGCGAGCCTGCCGATTTTGCCTTCCGTCAAGTGAACAACGTCGGCACCCGGGTTGCTAACGATTTATCGCGGTAGAGATGACCATTGCTGACCACCCACCGGGTCGCCGGAGGCGGTCGCCCGCCCCCGGCTCCCACAGAACGTGGCGTGCGGATTTCCCGCACCACGCTCTTCGGCAGTTGGTTCACAGCTTTCACTGCTATCTGTTCAAGTTTCGTTTCCATGGTCAGCTG
>WNFH01000551.1_pt1 | contig 23992 bp, 18 predicted proteins | sample 5400411 | NCBI WGS metagenome assembly WNFH01 (sample SAMN13153347, study PRJNA577476) | soil metagenome | isolation source: 200 cm saprolite under Douglas fir tree site 2 hole 3 | place: USA:California | collected 2015-04-18 | reverse complement strand
TCGCGATCGACCGTGTAAACGCCGTCGCCTTCAATGCCGACGCCGCCGACGGCTTCGCCATTCTTGTAAATGGGAACGCTGCCCGGATCGCCACTCAGACCGAGCGGCAACCCGGGAATCTTGATGTCTCCGCAAGGCAGAGAAGAAAATTGCACCCCATAAAGCGGGCCTCCCGGTTTGAAATCGACGCCCGGCGGGAAGTGCTCCTGGATGATGAAGCCGGCGGTGCGCGCACTGAAAGCATTGCCGCGCGTGCTGAAGATCGACGCGGTCGCGGCTTTCGAAATCGCGGCGAGCTTTGCCGGCACCACGGTTCCGTCGAAGCCGACGGGAACGAAGCCGGTCAGTGGGTTTGGAGCCTGCGACGGCCCCGGCCCACCGCCGCGAAACTGGGTGGTCGCCGGCGCGCCGTTCATCTTGAAAACGCCAAGTACGTTTGCTTCTCGATCAGTGACCGCAACAGTAACGGGATGTCCCAGCTGCGCGGCAGCCGAAACAGCTTGCGCGATGATCGTCTGCACTTCCGCAGTCGTGAGCGTCCCCGCCGTCGTTGCCGGCTGTGGTGGCGGCGCGATCGAGCCGGGCGTTGGCACCGAACCAGGATCGTCCGGCGGTCCGTCGCCGACGTGACCGATACCGACGCGCACGCGATTGCTCTGCACCCCGTTGTAACCAATTCCGATCAGCACGTCGCCGACATCCGCCATCTGATCGCTCAACCGGACGATAACTGAAGTTGCCCACTCCTGTTCTGGAACGACCCCGACGTATTCGACCGTCAAATGATAGATGTGATGCGCGCCGTCTTCCGCGTCCGCGGTGACGACCGACGCATTCTCGCCGGCTGGCACGCCCATCGCGAAGAGCATGATGCGAGTTCGGTTGTCGCTGCCCCAGCTTACCGGCGAAGTAATTGCAAATGGTTCGCGGGTTCGCGTCACTGATTCGACGGCGACGGCGCGCGTCGAAGTTTCTTCGCTGATTAGCGTTACCCTGTTGCTTTGGGCGTGCGTTTGCGGTGGGACGTTCCGGCCGTTGAGAAGCAAAAGCAAGCAGGCACATGCCGCGAACAGGAAGCGAGTTCGGGTGTCGAAGAACTTAGCTGTCATCGGACGGGCCTGTCGTACTTTCGTGCGATGCCGAAACCGGTTTCGAATTCCGTGGAAATCTATCACTAATCGCTGGTCAGTCAAAGCAAGTTTTTCCTAAACTTTTCGGCAAGCGATTTTGATTGATAGCGCGCGGCGCGTGTGCTACAAGTCGCTTACTAAAATGTCTCCGCGAATTGCGATGGTAGCGGTTTTAATGCTGACTTCTGCGATCTGTGCGTTTGCCCAGAAGCACGGATCGATCACCGGGACAGTTCGCGGCGCAGCGCCGGGCGTCGTGGTGGTCGCGACGAATCAAGTTACCAGCAAAGTCACACGCGCGCGCGTCGACGCCGGCGGAAAATATGCAGCGCGAGTTTCCGCGGGCGCTTATCGCATCGCGGTGGCACTGCCATACGTTGCGAAATTTGATAAGTCGAAAAATTACGGCGAACACGCTTTGATCCGCGACGACGTGCTCGAGAACGTGATCGTCAGCGAGGGCAAAGAAACCAAAATCGATTTTGAAGTCGAAAAAAAAGAAGAGAAGCCGCTCGTCCGCATTCCTGAACGCAAGCCTTCGGGTGCCGCCGGCGAGAAAAGTGTCAAGTCGGAACCACAGACCCAGCCGGATCGACACGCGGTGCGCGATCGCTGGCGCATAGGCTTTCCCGAATACGATCGCTACGGCGATAAAGGCGCGCGCGGCCGCGACATTCCTTTCACGAAAGGGCATTGGTACGACCCTTACCACCAAAGCAAGCTAAAAGGCGACTATCCGATTATCGGCAACAAGACGTTTATGATCCTATCGGCAGTCAGTTCAACTGCCGTCGAGTTGAGCCGCACGCCGAAGCCTTCGGATGTCAGCAGCGCCCGTCCGGGCAGTGCCGAGTTTTTTGGCCGGCCGGAAGCGCTGGTTGTCAATCAAACTTTTCAGTTTACGTTTGAGATGTTCCACGGCGATTCAACCTTCAAGCCGCGCGACTGGGCCCTCAAGATTTCGCCGACGTTCAGTCTGCCGAACTATCTCAACGCGCGCGAGAACGGGGTCGTCAACATTGATGTGCGGCGCGGCACGAACCGCACTGACACGCAGGTTTCGCTGGAAGAGGCGTTCGGCGAAGTGAAGCTGGCGGACGTCAACGCCAATTTTGATTTCATCTCCGCGCGCGTAGGCATCCAGCCGTTCGTTTCCGACTTTCGCGGTTTTATCTTCTCAGACAACAATCTGGGGGCGCGCATCTTCGGCAGTTTTGATAACAACCGTTACCAGTACAACGCGGCGTACTTCGCGCAGCTCGAGAAGGACACGAACAGCGGGCTAAATCGTTTCGATCTGCGTCATCAGAATGTTTACATCGCGAACATTTTCCGGCAGGACTTCATCAGGAAGGGTTACACGATCCAGGCGAGCGCGCTTTACAACGACGATCGCCGCAGCCACAAATTCGATCGCAACGGATTTCTGGTGCGTCCCGCATTGATTGGCGACGTGCGGCCGCACGCCATCAAGGTTGGCTATATCGGCGTCAACGGTGACGGGCATCTCGGCCGGCTTAACCTGACGAACTCTTATTACTACGCCTTCGGTCGCGACGATCGGAATCCGATCGCGGGTCGGTCAGTTCACGTTAGTTCGCACATGACCGCGGTCGAAGCATCGATTGATAGAGACTACTTCCGTTTTCGCGGGTCGTTTTTCTGGGCGCAGGGCGATAAGAACCCTACCGATGGGCAGGCAAATGGTTTTGATGCGATCTTCGACGATCCGAATTTTGTCGGCGGGCAATTCTCGTTCTGGAATCGCAACGGCATCCGCCTGACACAAACCGGAGTCGGCCTGGTGCAGCCGAACAGCATTCTGCCCAGCTTGCGCAGCAGCAAGATCGAAGGGCAGGCGAACTTCGTCAATCCCGGAATCTTTATTTACAACGCGGGCGTGGACGTGGAAATTACGCAGCGCCTGAAAGCGGTTTTTAACGCGAACTACCTGCGCTTTCATCGCACCGAGTCGCTGGAATACGTTCTGTTTCAACCGCACATTCGTCACGAGATAGGTTGGGACTACAGTCTGGGCGTCGCGTATCGCCCGTTCTTAATTAACAACGTGACGATGACTTTCGGCGCGGCGACTCTGAAACCTGGCCGCGGCTTTCGCGATATCTACACCACGGCGGCGACGGACTGTCCGCCGAATTTGAGAGACTTCTGCACCGCGGACAACACGGTGATTAATCCGAGCAAACCGTTGTTCAATTTGTTCGCGCAAGTGAAGTTTATTTTCTGAAGAAAGAATGAAGAGGACGCCACAGAGGCACGGAGACCCGGAGAGGAAAAGCATTGACCACGGATAAACACAGATTTTCACGGATAAGAAGTAAGCAATTCCGATCTGTGTGTATCCGTGTTCATCCGTGGTTCCTTCTTGCTTTCTCTTTGTGCCTTTGTGTCTTGGTGGTGGAAAACGTTTTTCGCGCTCGCGCCGAGGGTCCCGCGTCATCTGCGCCCGCCGAAACGCTCGAAGGCTGCCTGAAGTGTCACGACAAGATCGAGCCGATGCACAAGTTCGGGCCGACGACGACACTCGACAAACTCGATCATGGCAGAGACGCTTTGGGTCTGACCTGCACTGCCTGTCACGGCGGCAATCCGGCGGCGACCGAGAAGGACGCAGCGCATGTGCGTCCGCGTTCTCCGCGCGAGTGGATGCGCGAAGGGAAGGTCCGGATCCCCGAAACATCCGGGCCGCTGCTTGAACGAGAGAGTCTGGAGTTTGTGCGCTTCATCAATCCCGGAGATTTGCGCATTGCCGGGAAAACGTGCGGCAGTTCTGATTGCCACAGTACCCAGTCAAACGGCGTTGCGAAAAGCATGATGACGCACGGCGCGATGCTTTGGGGCGCCGCGCTTTACAACAACGGCGGCTTTCCGATCAAGGACGCGAACTTTGGTGAAAACTACAGCGAGACCGGCGCGCCGCAAAGTCTCGTTCAAGTTCCGCAACCAACCAATGAACAGAAAAAACTGAAAGGAATCCTGTCGTTTCTCGATCCAATGCCGCGCTGGGAAATTTCGCAACCGGGAAATGTCCTGCGCGTGTTCGAGCGTGGCGGCAAGCGACGTTTGGAAGTCGGCCTGCCGGACAAAGACGAAGATCCGGGCAAGCCGGACAAAGGCTTGAGCGCGCGCGGACTGGGAACTGCGCAGCGCACCGACCCGGTTTATCTCGGTCTGCAGAAGACGCGGCTGCTCGATCCGACGCTGAACTATCTCGGCACGAACGATCATCCCGGAGATTATCGTTCGTCGGGATGCACCGCGTGTCATGTCATCTACGCGAACGATCGCGACGTGCGTCATTCGGCTTTCTATAACTCCGCCGGAAACCTCGGCAGGTCGCAAAGCGCTGATGTCAGCATTCCGAAAAATGAATCGGGTCACCCGATCAAGCATCAATTGACTTCACGCATTCCCACGTCGCAGTGCATGGTCTGTCACATGCATCCGGGCGAGAACATGGTCGCGTCGTACCAGGGTCTGATCTGGTGGGACAACGAGACGGACGGCGAGCGGATGTACCCGGCGCAGCAGCACAATCCTTCGCAGACAGAAGAGCAGCAGAAGCTCAACCGCAATCCCGAAGCGGCGAGTCTGCGCGGGCTTTGGTCTGAGCCTGACTTTCTGAAGCAAACCGGCTCAGCGGAATTCAACAGCCAGCTCAAGCGAACGCAGTTCGCGGACTTTCACGGACACGGCTGGATGTTTCGCCAGGTCTTCAAACGCGATCGGGAAGGGAACCTGCTTGATGCGAAGAACGCGATCGTCTCGCCGGACGATCCGGATCGATTCAAAAAGTCAGTTCATCTCAACGACATTCATCTTGAGAAAGGCATGCACTGCGTCGATTGCCATTTCCGGCAGGACGCGCATGGCAACGGTGTGCTCTACAACGAACCGCGCGCGGCTATTGAAATAAACTGCGTCGATTGCCATGGGACGATTCGCGAACGCGCGACGCTGCTGACCTCCGGACCCGCCGCGGGGTTCGGCGTGAAAGACGGCAAATTCGATCAAGGCAAGGCTCGCCCCCTGGCCAACATTCGCTTCCGCGATCCGAGCGGCGGCAAGGTCGCGCTGTTTCAGATCATCAGGAGTGATTCGAAAAAGAAAGACGAGAATGGCAACGACATTGCGCTGAGAACCGGCGACATCATTCAGAATTCGATGGTGGTGCCGGGCCGCTGGTGGCGCGTCAAGCAAACGACCGACACGATCAATCCCAACGCGCCGCACCCGGAAGACTACAGCGTAAAGTCGCGCTATGCGAAAACGATGCGCACCGACAACTCGACCTGGGGCGACGTGCCGGCGGACGATAAGCTCCTGGCGCATCGCGATTCGAACATGACGTGTTTCGCTTGCCACTCTTCATGGATGACGAGCTGTTTTGGCTGTCACTTGTCGATGCAGGCGAATCGCAAGATGCCGAATCGTCATAACGAAGGCGGCGAGACGCGTAACTTCACGACCTACAACTATCAGGTACTGCGTGACGACGTGTTCATGCTGGGTCGCGACGGAACTGTCACGGGGAATCGCATCGCGCCGGTGCGTTCGTCAAGCGCGGTGCTGGTCAGTTCACAGAATCAGAACCGCGAATGGATTTATTCGCAGCAGCAGACGGTTTCCGCCGAAGGCTTCTCGGGCCAAACCTTCAATACGCACGTGCCGCACACGGTGCGCGCGACGGAAACGAAAGGCTGCACCGATTGTCATGTTTCAAAGAAGAACGACAACAACGCGTGGATGGCGCAGCTTCTTTTGCAAGGCACGAACTTTGTCAATTTCATGGGACGATACGTTTACGTAGCGTCGGGCGATGCGCTCGAAGCCGTCGTCGCCACGGAACACACTGAACCGCAGGCCGTGATCGGCAGCACGCTGCAAAAAGTCGCCTACCCCGACGATTACCGGAAATTTGTGAGCGATAATCGCGAGCTGCGCACTGCGTTTGAGCACAAAGGCAATCCGCACGTCTTGCAGGTCCAGCTGCGCGGCGAATATGCGTACGTCGCGGCGGGCGAGGGCGGCTTGCGAGTTTACGATGTCGCGCAGATCGATCAGAAGGGTTTTTCGGAGCGCATCACGACCGCGCCCGTCTCGCGATTCGGGCAAAAGTTTTACGTGAAGACAAGATATGCGACGGCCGTCGCCGCGCCCTCGACCCTGGCAGTGGATCCGGCGCGCTGGCGTTTGACGACGGACGGACGGATGGTTGATCCGGAAACCTCAAAACAGATGAGCGTGGACAAACTCCTTAATGAAGAGCAGCCGATTCATCCGCTCTACGCTTACCTCTACGTCGTCGATAAATTCGAAGGCTTGATTCTGGTCAACGCAGCGACACTGCTCGACGGCGATCCGCTGAATAACTATCTGAAGCGGCAGCTCGACGAAACGAAATATCCCAATGGCGCGTTCAATCCTGGCGGCTTGTTGAGCGGCGCGAACAACATTACGATCGCCGGAAGATACGGTTACATTACGACTGATCGAGAACTGGCAATCGTCAGTCTCAACGATCCGCTGAATCCGAAAATCGTCAGCCGGATCGCCCTCAACCATCCGCGCGCCGTCGCGATTCAGTTCAGGTATGCATTTGTGGTCGACGACGATGGCTTGAAAGTGATCGATCTTAACGATCCTGAGCACGCGGGTCTGGTCGAAGGCGCTAGTGTTCCGCTTCGTGACGCGCGCGATGTTTACGTGGCGCGGACGTACGCGTATGTCGCCGATGGCAAAGACGGCGTGGCGATTATTGACGTGAAACAACCGGACCAGCCGCGCCTCGATCAGCTCTACAATGCCGCAGGGAAGTTGAACGACGCCCGCCAGGTGAAGATCGCGATGACGAATGCGAGTTTGTTCGCCTATGTGGCGGATGGCAAGAACGGCCTGCGCATTTTGCAACTCACTTCGCCGGAAACGATGGCGACTTATGCGGGATTTAGCCCGCGACCTGAGCCGCAACTGATCGCGACCTTCAAGACGAAGGGCGAAGCGCTCGCCGTTTCAAAAGCGCTCGATCGCGATCGCGCCGTGGACGAGAGCGGCAACCAGATTGCCGTTTTCGGTCGACGCGGAGCGCGACCGTTTACGCTTGCGGAAACACAGCGGATGCTGCGGACAAATGGCGGCCGGGGCGAAGCTTTTGCCGTGACTGACGAGCCGGCCACCGAGCCGCGGAACCCGAAAGCCGCGAGTGCTACGGCATCGGTCTCGGCAATCATTAATTCGGTTCCTGGGTCGGCGGCGATAGGCGTCGCCGGCGTGTTACTTGCCGCCGTCTTTATGACTCGCCGGCAGGCGCGGCGCGCCTTGCTGGCTCGCGATGAAAAAGTTATTGCAAAATCTGCCGTGCTAAGGTTAGATTGACGGCGGTTCTTATCCGAGACCTTACCGCGGCAAGCGTACGGCTCTCAGGCTGCGCAGATAATCGAACATTCACTGGAGGTAGGACAGTGCCGACCGGAACATGCCCAGAATGCGATGCCGACGTTCATGTTGATATCGATGTGGACAAAGGCGAGACAGTGGATTGCGACGAGTGTGGCATCACACTCGAGGTCGTCGGCCTCGATCCCGTCGAGCTGGATATCGTTCAGGATGAAGACCTGGACGATGATGACGACGAGGATGAATTCTGAAAAGCAGAAGGCAGAAAGCAGTAGGCAGCAGAAAAGAGTTTCGTGGGCGTTGAAGTTCTGTGCTTGCTGCCTTTTGCTTTCTGCCTACTGCGTACTGCCTACTGCCTTCTGGCTTCGTATCCCGGCCGGCTCTGCCGCAGCGTCATCCCACCCGGACCTTCGATCCTGATCGTGTGAAACTTGCCGTCGTTCCGCTTTTCTTCCGGCGGATAGAATCCCAGGACATAAGCCGCCGCAACTTCTTGGGCGATCGCGCGAAACAGCGGTCCTAAATCCTTTTCGTTTGCATAGATGCTCCGGCCGCCGGTCTTCTCGACTAATCCGCTGACATCGAGCGGCGTCGGCAGCGGCGTCACTTGAGCGGACGCGAGCATGTGCGTGTACGACGGCATGGTGACGACGTAGACGCTGGTGTCGGCCGCGTTGGCGCGTTCGATCACGGTGTCCGGCGAGACCGTGTCGCCGACGGGGAAGCCATCGGTGATCACCACGACGGCTCGCTTCATCAATTGATGTTGGCGCACGAGCGGCGCGTGGCGGACCAGCATGCGCACCGCGTCATCGACGGCGTCGTAAGTATGCGTCGACATGCCGTTGGGTTCATGCACCAGACGCTCGTAAGCGCGTTCGAGTTTCTCGCGATCGCTCGTGAACGACTGAATTATCTTCACGCGCATGCCGAAGGTCATCAACGCAAACACCGCCGGATGCTCTGACAGCCGCCGCGAGAATTCGCGCATGGCGTCGGCCACGCGTTCAATCTCTTCGGGCGACATGCTGCCGGAAAGATCGAGTGCGAACACAATCGCGGCCGGGCGTGGCGCGCCTCCGATTTTCTCGACATTGAAAGAAGCGATCGGGCGCTCAATTCCATCTTCGTATAGTTTGAAGTCTTCCTTTTTCAGGTTGCGAACCAGGCGGCCTTTGGCGTCGGTGACGGTGACGTCGAGCGGTACCAGGTCCGTGTCGATTTTGATAGTGTCCTGTGGTTCGGCTTCGATCGGAAGCACGCGGCGGGGGCGCTCTTTCTTCGCGGGATCGTCCTGGGCAAGAACTGGAAATGAAGTTAACGCAATCAGGACCAGCGTTACCGCGATTAGAGAGAAGCGTAGCAATCGAGACGATGTCAGACCGGCAAACATGATCAGGAGCGATTATACGCTGGCGACAATTGCGCGCGCCATATCGTACGCGGGCAACGCCACACGAGAGATCAGGCCTCTTAAGCTCCGTTAGGAGCGCGATACTTATAGATGTACCAAAGGTTTGCCCAACTCACTCAGCCAGCGAGCGACATTTTGTTAATCGCTGGCTGAGCCTGATGGAAGGGATACTTCTCATCTATAAATATTTCGCGCCTAATGGCGCTCAAAGCGGTGCTGGCCGCTTGCTGCCGGTTCGTGATAACTTTGGCTTCGAAGGAAAACAAGATGAACGCGATCAAATCGATCTCCGCCGCCGCCGCGCTATTGCTTCTTTTATCGTTCGCCGGTCTCGCGCAGGACAAAACCACCGGCGCCATCAAAGGCAAGGTGCGCGTTGAGAAGGGTTCGCCGGCGGGCGTGGCCGTGATCCTGCGTCAGGGAGAACGCGAAGTGACGCGCACGACAACTGATAAGAAAGGCGAGTTCGTTCTCGCGCACATCGCGGCCGGAGTCTATGGCGTCACGTTTCGCAAACCGGGCCTCAGCGTTGGGTCGATTGAGAGCATCGAGGTGAACGCAGGCAAGACCCGCACACTCCACGATCTTCCGCTTCCGGTTGACGAGGGCTCGATCGCTTTCATTCGCGGCAGCGTTTTCACCGAAGGCGGTCGCAGCGTGCCCGGCGTCCGCATCGAACTGGCCAAAGTTGTCGGCGAGAGTTCGACGCAAAAAATCGATTTTCGCATCACCGGCGAGACGGGCGAATTTGTTTTCCGGCTGCCGCCCGATGCGGCGAAGTATCGGCTGACTTTGAAAGCCGACCGCGTCGAACCCGCCTCGAAAGATGTCGAAGTTGATAGCGCCGCAGTATATCGCGTGGCCTTTACCGCGAAACCCGTCCCAAAATAAGTCTTACGTCTGAGGGCTCAGGTCTCAGAAAAAACATCAATTGAGTTGGAGTCGCCGTGGCTTTGAGTTACGATTCGCGCAAAGCCATGTCTGATCGCGAAGAGTTTCTGACCGCGAAGCAGCTTGCCGAGGTCCTGCAAGTGAGCGAGTCCACCGTGCGCCGTTTGGCCGCCAAACGCCGCATTCCTTCCGTCCGTCTAACGCCGCGCATCATTCGTTTCCATCTGGACGCGGTGCGCGAAGCGCTGGACGTGCCGCGCATTTCCAGCCCGCATGGCGTCCAGATCGACGACGCTCAATTGTCGTTTGAAGATTTACTTTCGAGTTGATGAATGGAGTGGACGGCGTTTAGAGTACCAACCTTAGTTGGGATCCGGCGCGGCAAACGACCCGACTGAAGTCGGTACTCTATACACCGCGATTCCAGGTTGGACTTTACTTTCGGCGCGGCGGTTGAAACTCCATCCACTTGCCGTCCTGTTTGACGAAAGCGCGTGGTCGCTTGATTGGAAACTTGCGCGCGAAGGCCGGATTGCTTTTCAGGAAGCGATCGATGGTTGCGCGATCGCCGGTCGCCATGCGCCAACTTCCGTCCTCGCGTACCAGATACTGCTGCACGACCAGCTTGCCGTCGGCGTTGAAGGGTGGAGCAATGTGCGCGTACATCACGGTGTCGACGACTGCCAGATTGCCTGAGACGCGCACGGCGCCGATTTCAATTCGCTGCAATTGATAAAGATTGCTCGTTCCCTGAAGCCCTTTCACCAGACGTTCGCGTGACAGCCGCGCCCGCGACGATGATGGAAGCGAATCGTAAAGCGCCTCGTACTGGCCCGCCTTCAGTTGGTCGAAGATGCGCTTGACCGCACTGCGCACATCGGATTCATCGGAAGGCGTGGCGGCCATCGCGCCGGCAGGCATCAACAGGTTGAAGCCGGAAATCAAAAGCAGCAGCAAAAGAATTGTTCGTTTACTCTTCATCAGACTCTTCAGAAGCTTCCGGTTCACCGGAATCTCGTTCAGACGCCGCGACTTGGGCGCGCAACTTACTGCGATAACTCAAAAACCACGCGATGGCGCCCAATGCAGCACTAACGAATCCGGCCGACAAATTGTTTCGCCAAAGAAAAACCGCGGCGGCTATCAAGAGCACCGACGAAGCGATGAGCCAGATACGTTCCATCGCTCACTTCACATCCACAGTAATCGACGTTTTCAAAGTGTCAGGCGCATAGCACTTCTCAGTGTCACAGGCCTGGACCGTCAATTCGATCGGCAACGACCGCGCGCCTTTGCCGGCGTTTGCTTCCACGCGTAGCGGCAACCTGATTTGCGCTTCGCCTTCGTAAACCGCCAGCGGTTCGTCCGCGAACTGAAATTTCTCTTTCTGTGCGATGGGATAGATCGGCTTGGCCGCGATTATTCCCTCCGCCTTGCCTGGGTTTACGGCGGTAGCAATCAAATAAGGGAAGGTCGCCGGGTTGGCGTTGATGTGATAGCCCGGAGAGATTGAAAGCATCACGGTCGCGTCAGCATTTCCTCCGGCCGGAATCGAAAGGTCTGCGGCTCGCACCTTCACCACATCTGCCGATGATGAAATGGCCGCCGGTGCGGTTCCGTGCGTGCAGCCCGTGAGCGCGAGAACAAGGAGCCAGGAGAAGGTCAGCGATTCTCTCATGAAGATTCGTTTCATCCGGTAACTTTCACTTCCTCAGTGTCCTGTTTACGAGTACGACTGCGGGCACGTTTCACGACAGCCCTTCCGATCAGAGCTGCGGGCAAAACGATCAGGACCAGGATTGGCAACGACGCGATAACTGCGCGGATGAGGAAGAGAATGATCGCCAGAGCCACATCGACCCCTTCGGCAAAAGCAGATCTGACGTTGTACCAGAATCCGACCGCATTTACGATTTGCGTCGGCGTTTGCAGGGTGACGTTTATGGTCGAAAGCGTCGCCTGATTTTCCAGGAAGCGCTTTCGCCCTTCGAGTTTCTCGATTTCGGTCCGCACGTCCGCGATCTGTCTTTGAACTTCAAGCGCGTCTTCTACCTTTCCGGCGCGCTTCATGATTTCAAGGAACTGGACTTCCAACGCCTTCTGGTTCTTGCTGCGGGCTTCCAGATCGATGAACTCTTCGGTGACGTCTTGCCCGGTTCTTTTCTCTTGCAGGACGCGGTTGGCGACGCCGCGAATCTCTTCCATCACCTGATCGAACTGCAATGCCGGAACACGCACGACGAGATTCACAGACACTTCGGGTTTTGACTTGTCATCAGAAGCTTGCTGAGTCATCTCAGAGGTGACTACAAACCCGCCGTGTGTTTCGGCCGCCGAAAAGATCTTGCGCTGGCCTTCGGTTGGGGAAGCGACCTCGAGGGTCAGGTTGGCATTGCGGATAATCTTGCGTTCGATTGCCTGCGACGCTGCGTTGGCTGCGTTGACTTGATTGAGCGAGACTTGTTGCGGCGCTGCCGTTTGTGACAGTGCCGAATTGTAGGTCTTCAAGGCGGGCTCCTCTGCTCGCGCCAGCTGGGAGTTGGCGGTGGCGAGTTGACCCCGTTGTTTTTCAGCTTCGGCGTTGGGTTTTGAGGCCCTTTGGTCCGTAGCTACTTGTCGGTTAGCTGTGGATTCGCAGCCAGAAAGAATCAGTAGAGCAGCGCTCAAGAGCAGGAGAGTTGTAAATCGCATGTGTTGCCTCCGGTGGATTGGTTAGCCTTGAACGATCTCAGCGCTCCCGGCTTGCGCTCTTAGACACCGTTCACCCTTCCTCCGGTTCCTTTTCTTTTCCATCCGGCCGCTTGATCCCAAACTTCTCCAGACGATATTGCAAGGTGCGAAATGTGAGGCCGAGGAGCTTCGCCGCCTTGGTGATGTTGTGATCGGTCTGATCCATTGCTTGCAGGATCAAATTCTTTTCGACTTCTTCGAACGAGATGCCTTCCGGCGGCAGCTTGAAAGCGCCGGCGGAGGTGCCGCGCGATTCCTGTTGCAATTCAGTAGGCAGATCGTCGGGTGTGATCGTGTCGCCTTCGCACAAGAGAATTGCGCGCTCGATTGCGGATTCAAGCTGGCGCACGTTGCCGGGCCAGCCGTAATCGTTCATCATCCGCCGCGCCTCAGGGTTTAGTCCCTTCACCAAACGCGAAGTGTTGCGCGTGTGCTTCTTCAGAAAGTGATCGATCAAGACGGGAATGTCGTCGCGGCGTTCGCGCAGAGGCGGCACGTCGATCGACAAGACGTTGATGCGATAGTAAAGGTCGTCGCGAAAGCGTCCGTCCGAAACCATCGCCCGCAAGTCGCGATTGGTAGCCGCGACTACGCGCACGTCGACCGGGATCTCGTGCGAGCCGCCGACGCGGCGCACGCGGCGCTCCTGCAAGGCGCGCAAGAGTTTTGCCTGCATGCCCACGTCGAGCTCGGCGATTTCGTCAAGAAAGAGCGTGCCCCGATCGGCAACTTCGAACAGTCCTTTCTTTTCCGCGTGCGCCCCGGTAAACGAGCCTTTTTCGTGGCCGAACAATTCCGACTCCAGCAGGTTTTCGTTAATCGCGGCGCAATTGACGGCCTGAAACATTTCCGAAGAGCGCGGTGACTGGTTATGAATCGCGCGCGCGACCAATTCTTTGCCGGTGCCCGACTCGCCGCGGATCAAAACCGTGGAACTCGAGCGGGCAACTTTCAAGATCATTTTCTTCACTGCTTCCATCTTTAGAGAAGCGGATTTGATCTCGACATCGATTTGATCGAGGTTGCCCAGCGCGCGTTTGATGGTTGCCAGCAGGAGGTCGCGGTCGAAAGGCTTCTGCAGATAGTCGAACGCGCCGCGGCGCAAGGCGTCCTTGGCCGAGTCAATTGTGCCGTGCGCCGTCAGCAGGATCACGATGATCGAAGAGTCGAGCGCCAGCAGTTGCTGCAACAGCTCAATGCCGTCGATGCCGGTCATCTTCAGATCGGTCAGAGCCAGATCGAAGCTGCGCTCTTTGGCGAACTTGAGCGCGGCTTCGCCGGAAGCTGCGGACGTCACATCGTAGCCGGCGGTCGTCAGGATTTCGTGAAGGATGTCGCGTTGCGGTTTCTCGTCGTCAACTACCAGGATGCTTTTTCTTGTCATGATTGATTGGTCGGCAAGGTAATGGTAAACGTGGTGCCCTCGCCTGGTTTCGATTTTACTGAGATCGTTCCGTGATGCTCATCCACCGCTTTTCTCACGATGGCCAGTCCCAGTCCCGTTCCGGTCTCCTTCGTTGAATAATACGGCTCGAAAACTTTCGAGATATCTTCCGGCGCAATGCCGCGACCGGTGTCGCTGATTTCGATCCGCACGCGCCGGCCCTGCTCCTCGCCGGATAGCCTAATCGAGAGCTTCCCGCCGGTTCCGTCCGTCGCTTGCAAGCCATTAATAATGAGGTTCGTCAGCGCGGAACGCAACGACTCAGGGTCGGCCATGACCGTCGGCAGTTCGCCTTGTTTGTCGACGCGAGTCTCGACATTGCTTGCGGCCGCCTGCGGTTTGACCAGGCTCAATGCGTCCGAAGCGACGGCGTACAGATCGACCGTCTGCAGTTCCAGCTTTGCTGGCCGAGAATAATTGAGAAACTCAGTGACGTGAGTATTGATGCGCGCCACCTCAGACTTTAGTTGGGTAGTGAGAGCCGCGAATTTTTCCTGCCGGGCCAGGTCATCCGGCGCAAAATGTGCGCGCAAATGATCGAGCGTCAGGTTGATATAGTTCAGCGGATTGCGAATCTCATGCGCGATCGCAGACGCGAGCCGGCCCACCACGGCTGCTTTTTCCGCGTCGTGAAGTTTTGTTTCCAACTCGCGCGTCCGGCCGAGTTTTACCGTCATCTCGTTGAACTGCTCAGTCAGCTCGCCCATCTCGTCTTGCCGCCCGCTGGTGGGAACTCGAAAAGAAAAATCTCCGCCAGCGACGCGCCGCGCTCCCACCGACAGGGATTTGATTGGACGCGTGAAGCGCCAGACGACGAGCGCGGTCAAGCCGGTTGTGACCAGCAAGACGGCGAGCGTAATTAGCTGCGACCGGCGCGACTGGCGCTCCAACAGAGCCGTTAGGTTGCTGGACGAGCCGAGCACGACGATGATGTACCGGCGGCCATTTGTAGTTTCGACTGGAATGTAGAATGCGCCCGGTTCGCCTGCTTTGGTCTGCGGTCCGATCGTCATGCCTTCCGGCAGCGGCGTGTTATCAGAAGGGAGATCGACGGCCGGATTCAGCGGTGGCAACGAGATATCCTTGACCTTAACGTAATGAACTGACTTGTCAGGGTTCTTTTGCAGAATCAGCTCCTTATCCAAGCTGTCCCGGATGTTTCCCTGGTCGTCAACGCGTAGAATGTTCTTGACGCGCTCGGTCTGCTCTCCCAGAAGCGGTTGCTTTGCTTCGGCACGCAGCTGGTAGAGATACTTATCGCTTGAGAGGCTATTAACACCGAGTGCGAATCCCGCCATGATTGCTTGTTGCTGCTCGGCAATGAACTCAGTGTTGCGCCGGACGGCGCGCAGATTGACGTAATACTGCACGCTGAGAGTCAGCATCAGCAGAGCCGCCAGCAGCAGCAATAGGCGAACCCGAAAGCTCTTAAGTAGTCTGAATCGGGCCATTTTTACCGAGACACCAAAATGACCGCCCGCTTGCCTCGTTCCAGCGATTTCCGAGCCATCATTTTTGGTTGCCGTTTGCTTAAGCTGATGTTATAGTTGGCCCGGCTTCAAAGCAAACTCCCCAGAAGCTGCCCCAAGGGAGGTAATCCCGCCTCACGTTGTTAGACTGGTAGTGGAAGGAATTCAAGAGTCTAGGTAACGGGAATTTGATTGGCCCTTGACGGTTTCTGGACTTAGAAGTAACGAGCCGCGCGTCGCCCCTCGGCGTGCAAATCAAAGCAACGAGAGTTTTATCTGGTTTCGCCTCGAGCGTGCTGGATTTGCAGAATTTTTAGAACGAGGAGTTGCTGATGAATTTAATACGTTCCCCCAGGGTTGTACGGGCAGCATTTGCCCTCTTTCTTCTCTTCACCTTAATCGGGTTTACCACAACTGAGACTTCGGCACGCGGGAGACACTCGCGAGGCCGCGCTGCGCGTCGAGTGGCGCGCGGCGGGCGGTTGTCGAAACATGAGCGACGCCTGCTGGCGCGCTCGGGCCGTCGCGGACGGGTGCATTTGTCGAAGAGAGAAATGCGCGCTGAGCGCGCGCGACTGGCGCACGAAGAAGCCGCCTACATGGCGAAGCTCGAGCGACGCGCCGGCCACAAGCTGAGCAAGCGCGAGCGCGCGGCTGAGATGCGAAAGTTTTCGTCGCGGCACCGGCGCGAGCTTGAGGAAGCCCGTCGTCGCGCCGAGGCTGCGCGACAGGCAGCGATCGCTCGGCAGCGAGCGCTGGATGAGGGAATGCGCAACGAAGTCCAGGCCAACATCGCGAAGGACAGCACGGTGGGCGAGGACATGGAAGTTCGCAACGCCGCGATCGCTGCGCTGGGTAATCATGCCGGCACGGTGGTCGTGATGGATCCAAAGTCGGGCCGCGTGTATACCGTGGTCAATCAGGAATGGGCGCTGCGCCGCGGATTCAAGCCGTGCTCGACGATTAAGCTGGTTACGGGCGTCGCCGGCTTGTGCGAAAAGGTTATTCAGCCTATCGAAACTGTCAGCGACGGCAATAAATATCGGATCGATCTGACGGACGCACTCGCTTACTCAAACAATTCATATTTCCAGAATGTCGGTGGCCAGGTCGGCTTTGACAAGATGGTTTCGTACGCGCGCCAACTGGGCCTGGGCGAGAAGACAGGCATCAATTACGTGAACGAGTCGCCCGGCAAAGTGCCGCTTTTCAAGTCGGGCTATGCGGTGAATCACATGAGTTCGCATGGCGACGATTTTGAAATCACCGCGATTCAATTGGCGAGTCTGGTTTCGGCGATGTCCAACGGTGGCAAGCTGCTGGTTCCCCATCTGCCGCGCACTCCGGAAGAGGACGCGCACTTCAAGTCCGAAATGCGGCGCAGAATTGATATCAGCGACGAAACCTGGAAGCGCATGGTTCCCGGAATGATTGGTGCCGTCAACTACGGTTCAGGCAAGAAAGCCTATCGTCCGGAACAAACCGTCGCGGGAAAAACCGGCACCTGCATTGGCCAGGGAGCATGGCTGGGATTGTTCACTTCATACGCGCCGGTCGTAAATCCGCGGCTGGCAGTGGTGGTGATTACGCGCGGCACGGACGCGCATGGTCACTTGCCCGCGGCCGTTGCCGGTAACATCTACCGCGCACTGAGCCCGCGCTTTGGCACCGTGATTAATTTCCAGATTGCGGTGGCAGACGAGGGCGATGAAACGCCGAGCGGCAACGGCAGTAAGAAAGCCGCGGCGCTGAACGAAGAGAATGCGGAAACCAAGGCCGCGATTGCCGCCGAAGAGAATGCCGACAACTCGGCCGACAATGGCAACCCAAACGCGAACGCAAACAACGCAGCAGGTACCGATCCGAAGACGAAGGTCAAGCCAACGGTGATGACCCTCGAAAACAAGGCAAAGCCAGCCGCTAAGCCGACTGCGACTCCGGCCAAGACGAATTCGAAAGACCCAATTTTTGACGGCCGGCCGCGGCGAATTCAGCCTGATCAGCAGTAACACCATTTCGGTTTTTCGAGATTGGTTTGGTGTAAGAAGACGATCGCCGAACTCGCGCATTTTGATTGCGAGAGTTCGGCGGTTTTCTTGTAAACGCCGGGTCATTGACTTCTACCGGCTCCTTTCCAACTTGCAGGGCTTGACACTCAGGCGACTGTTGCATGATTATTGCCGTTCGCTTTGGCAACCTCTCTTTCCGAGAAGCGGGGCGAAGAGCCCACAGTACGACAACGAGCGGCTTGGGAATTGCATCTTAATTGTCGGCCAGGTAGTGGCAGTCGGCATCGCCCGACTTTGATTCAGGAAGTTTGGAAGGAATCGATCGGAGGCTTTTAACAACCAATGAGACGGACGATCAAATTAGTGACACTTGCTGCGATGTTGGCGGTATTCGCGGCGCCGGCGTGGGCCCAATCCAAGGAGTGCAACGACGAGAACAAGGCCGCGTGGTACCAGAAGTTTCTGGATAACTTTAGGGATGCAGATAAACAAAAGGTTGCTTACGATGCGGCAACGACATATCGGGATTCCTGCCAGGCCGACCCGAACGATGCGCAGCGAGCTTACATGGAAAAGTTTATTGCTGCCTACGACAAGGTGCATCAAAACGCCGATATCGGAAAGCAGTTTGAAGATGCCGTCAAGAATGCGAAGTACGCGGAACAGATGAGGCTAGGCAAACTGGTGCTGGCCACTGATCCCGACAACGTGAAGGTCTACATCATTATGGGTGTCGTGGGCTTGAATGATGCCTCACTCCTCTCTGACTCAGCGCAATATGCAACGAAAGCCATCGATATGATCGAGGGCGGGAAGCCGTTCGCGCCGTTGTTCGATGGTTCCAAGGATAAGGCACTGGCTCAGTTGAACTACGCGATCGCTAAGTCCACAGTAAAGAACGACCCGACGGCGGCAATTCCTTACTTTGTGAAGGCGCTCAAGCCAGAGAGCGATCTGAAAAAGAATCCACAGGTCTACGCCCAGCTTGCCGGCGCATACGGCGCTGGCCCAGTTACAAAACTCACCAACGACTACAAAATCTATGTAGGGAAGGACGAGACGCCTGAGAGTAAACTGGCGCTTGCTAACCTTAACCAGGTCATTGACCGGCAGATTGACGCTTTAGCGCGCGCGGCAGCAGTTGCAACCAACCCCGCTGATAAGAAGAACGTTATGGACGTTCTGACTGCGATTTATAAGGATCGAAATAAGTCAGAGGCGGGACTGAACGAACTGGTCGCGGGAATTCTAGCGAAGCCGATTCCCGATGTGCCAACGCCGTTAACTGCGTTGCCGTCGACGCCAACGTCTGTCAGTACTCCGGCGACAGGCGGCTCGCCGTCCGGCACAAACGGCACGACCTTGAGCAACACCAGCACGAACGGTCAGAATAAGACGGGATCGACGGGCGCCACCGGGGCCCAGAACGGCAATAAGACAACCAGCGGACCTAAGCCGAGCCCCAGTCCGACTCCGGGCGTCAAACCAAAGCCCCGTCGCGCTCACCACAGCTAGACGGAGATATCGGAAAGTCCGCATCATAAGCGGTTTTCAACTACCAACGCCGAGCGCATCGTCACTTCGACGCTGCGTTCGGCGTTTTGCTAGAATCGTAATGGTGAAAGCAACCATCCTCGAAAAATCGGACACCCTGGAAGAAGTGATCGGCTATCGATTCCGCGATCATAATCTGCTGACACAGGCGATGACGCATCGTTCCTGGGCGCACGAACAGGTGGCGCCGCGGTTCACGCAAGACGCCCGGAATCTGCACAACGAAGCGCTTGAGTTCCTCGGCGATTCAATTCTGGGTTTGGTGGTCGCGGATTATCTCTTCAAGGCTTATCCGCAGGCGAGCGAAGGCGAGCTTTCGCGGATGAAGCACCGTTTAGTCAGCGCGCCCACGCTGACAAAGGCGTCAACTGAATTAGGTCTGGGCGAGTTTGTTCGGTTCGGGCGCGGAGAAGAGAAGAGCGGTGGCCGGGGCAAGCACGCCCTGCTGGCGGACGTCTTTGAAGCGGTTACGGGCGCGATTTTTTTGGACGGAGGATTGGAAGCCGCAACCAGGTTTGTCGTGCGCGCCCTGAACGAAGAATTACGAGACGTTAATCCGGTGGCGGCAGCGGCGGCCGATCCGAAGACCATGCTGCAAGAGAAACTACAGGCAGCTCGACAGACCGCGCCGCAGTACACCGTGGTTGAGACTTTGGGCCCGCCGCACCAGCGCCGGTTTCATGTCGAACTGAAATGGAATGGTGGCAGCGCGCGCGGGGAAGGCAACACGATCAAGGCGGCGGAAGCCGCCGCCGCGCAGTTGGCCCTCGAACAGATGGAACGGAAAGAAGTCGACTAACTTGACCACGGCGCCGAGCAACCTCTACGATGTCCACAATGACTGAGTCTGCAACCACTACTGAAAAGAAGCCGAAGGAAACAACTGGAGCATTCGGCTCACGCTCAGTAAATCCCAACGGCCACGAGCCCGCATCAGCAGTCGATGCTGAACTCACCGGCCCACCTAAGACCGTTTTTCGCGAGTACTTCGAATCGGCAGTCGTTACCGTGATCATGGCGCTGTTCGGCATGACCTTTATCGTCCAGGCAGTCAAAGTGCCAACGGCCTCTATGGAGAACACCATCACCGTCGGCGACCATCTGCTCGTCAACAAATTTATTTTTGGGCCGGGCCCGCATCTTCCTCTTCTGCCGCAGCGCGATATCCGGCGCGGCGACATCATCGTTTTCAAATACCCCGGCAATCCAAATAACAAAGAGCGCGACCAGCAGGAAGACAACATTCCTTACAAGGTTAATTACGTGAAGCGGGTGATCGGCCTGCCCGGCGAACTGGTGGAAGTGAGAGGACTACACGTTTACATTAACGGCCAGCAGTTGCCGGAACATTTGATTGAGGTTGCCGATGATACCAACGACAAAGCGCCGCTCGAGATCAAGGAAGACACGCCGCGCCAGGGAAACGAGCCTTACGATGTCTACTACACCGCGAGGACGGTCATAGCCGCCCGCGAAGGCCAGGACTTGCGCGCGGGTCCCGATTTTCACTACGCGGTTAACGGCAAGCCGGCCAGAGTCCCGGACAACTCATATTTCGTGATGGGCGACGATCGCGATAACAGCCTGGACAGCCGCGCCTGGGGATTTGTTCCCCGCGATTTGATCATTGGTCGGGCCATGTTTGTTTACTGGTCGTTCGATGAAACGAAAGACTTTAGCCCCGTCAACTTTTTCACGCAAACTCGCTGGAGCCGTACCGGAACGATGGTGAGATAGCTGCGCGGAAACGCCTGTGGCTGGCCGTCTGATATCGAAAGACTTTCTCTGGCGCGTTTGGGGCCGGGCGGAAGAGGACGAAATCTTCGGTCGCTCTGCGCAGTTGTCCTATTATTTCCTGCTGGCGCTGTTTCCCCTCCTGCTTTTCCTGATCACGCTGTTCGGCTATTTTGATGGCGCCGGCTCGCATCTTCGTCACAAACTTCTTTCCTATCTCAGCGATGTCATGCCGTCTTCCGCGTCACGGCTGGTTATCGAAACGATCGATCAAGTCACCGCCGCGCGTGGCGGCGGCAAGTTGTCATTCGGATTGGTGGCGGCAATCTGGGCGGCCTCCAGCGGAATGAACGCGCTCGGTCAATCGCTGAACGCCGCTTATGATGTGCGCGAAACCCGGCCCTGGTGGAAGGTGCGATTGATCTCGATAGCCCTGACGTTCGCGTTATCGACTCTGATCACTTCCGCTTTGGTAATCGTGCTCTACGGGGCGCGACTGGGTCATTCCCTCGCCGCGCTGATCCACGAGGGACCCGTGTTTGCCGTCGCCTGGAAGATTCTGCAGTGGCCGATCGCGCTGGGCTTTGTCTTTATCACGTTCGCGCTCATCTATCATTTTGCTCCCGACCTGGCCGCAAAGCGCCGCCAGCGACGCCTGTCGGCTTCCGACTATCGCCGGCGCTGGCTGTCGCCGGGAGTTCTGGTGGCAGTCGCGCTGTGGCTGCTGGTGTCGCTCGGGTTTCGTCTCTACCTGCATTTTTTCAATTCGTACAGCGCGACGTACGGCTCGCTGGGTGCGGTCATCAGTCTGATGCTGTGGTTTTATCTTACCGGTGCGGCAATTCTTTTGGGTGGCGAAATCAACTGCGAGCTGGAGAGTGAAGAAAAGCCGCTCAAAGATTCCGCATAGGTTCTTTTTCGTGATAGGCTGATGTCCTGAGCATGACTGAAAAGAGTCGCAAGGTTCTCTCGTTCCCGTCGCCCGTTCCCCCCAAGGCGGATTACCAACGTGTCAAATCCAGCTACTCGGTACGCGAGATCAAACAACTGTTTGGTCTGAGCGAACGGACCGTACGCCGTTGGACCGAATCCGGAATTATCCAGGGCACGCCGGCTCAGGACGGCGCAGACTTTACTTACGATTTCCAGGCGCTCACGCTCTTTCGCCGCGTGCGCGAAATGCGCTCGCAGGGTTTGACGATCAAGCAAATTGAGGCCGAGCTCCAGGGTCAGCTAAGTTTGTTCCGACCCGCGGGCGGACAAATCGCGCGCTTGCTGACGCCTTTCGAAGAGGCCCTCATGCTGCACGAGCAGGGCGATGCAAAGGCGGCGGAGTTTTACGGCGAAGCAATTGGCGAAGGTGACAACGTTGCGGAAGCCTACTGCAACCTGGGAATCATCGATCTGGATCGGGGCAATTCGATTGGCGCGCTCGACAACTTCACACAGTCTTTGAAACACGATCCCCGGCACGTGGAAGCGCACTACAACCTCGGCAACCTCTACTACGACGCAGGCGATTTTCCGCTGGCGCGATTGCATTACGAAGCCGCGGCGCAAATCGAACCGAACTTTTCGCTGGTTTACTACAATCTTGCGCTGGTCTATCACCGTTTGACGGACGTCGCCGCCGCCACGCAGGCGCTGCATAGGTACAAGGAACTCGAACCGGGCGATGAAGAAATCGAGTTGGTCGATCAGCTTCTCAAAGCGCTCGAGAGCGGCCGGCCCGGCAACTGATTTCTCCGCAAGGGCATCTTCACAAATATTAGTTCGAGTCGTCTCTTTGAGTGTCTTGCGGTGATCTGTATGTTGAGGTTGGTTCTCTCGCTGATCGTTGCGGTCGGGTTGTTCTCGACAAACTCTGTCGCGCAGACGCAACCTCAGTCATATCAAGTTCCCGAGGCTTATGAGATTTATGCAACGATCCTTCCAGAAAGGTGGCCGGTCTCTGTAGCCCATGCGAAGAAGTTGCTCATTCGCGCGGAAACGGGAACGTACGAAAATATGTGTTTGAAGCCCGAGGGCGAGTCCGTGCCGGTTGTAGGGCCGGCAATCGCGAATTTCATCGAAGTGAACAAGGAGCCATGGCTCTTGCAGAAGGCGATTCCGATGGATCAGCCTTACGAATTCGTCTTTGAAAAGGAAATCGAAGGCGTCTTTAGCAACGGCGTCGCAGGTTGGAAGAGCTTCTATGAAAAGTATCCAGACTCTGGCGGCTACAACGAATTGTCCGCGGTCGGGTTCAACTCTGACAAGACGGTTGCAGTCGTTTACGTGGCTCACTTTTGCGGTGGCCTTTGCGGTGGAGGAGGGTTCCACGTACTCGAAAAGAAAGAAGGAAAGTGGCAGCCGTTAAAGTGGAAGGGTTCGTCGTGCTCGTGGGCTTCGTAAGAGTTTCACGCTGCAATCTCAAATCTGTAATTTCAATCTCGAATCTGGAGCCTCGAAATCTGAAATCCAGGATCCGAATCTGACCTCGTCCTTTGGCGCCTAAGTTTCGCAATCCAAATTCCGAAATTCGGCAATCTTCGCTTACCCCTTTGCCCTTTCCTCTTTGCTCTTTATAATCAATCCCCGTGGCGGGGTAGCTCAGATGGTTAGAGCGTGGGATTCATAACCCCAAGGTCGGCAGTTCGATCCTGCCCCCCGCTACCAATAAAATCAGCTACTTGCCACAAGCGCCAAAGTGGCCTGAGCATCATTTGTGACGGTATTGTGACGGCGCTGATTTTTTAGCAGCACTGCTTCGCCAGCGCCGACCGGAAGATTCCGGACGTAACGCTGACTTGTTGAAATGTTGGCGTGGCCCATGAGCTTTGCAATGTCGTATGCGTTAAACCCGGCTTCGCCCAGCCTCGTGCCGTAAGTGGCCCGCAGATCGTGCCAGACCAAGCCTTGCACTTTCGCGTCCTCACAGGCCCTGGTAAATGAACGCTTGATGTCAGTGTATGGTCCACCCGTAGCCGGGTTGACCCAAACAAAGTCATCAGGCCGCTTCCCCTTGCAGAGTTCAAGAAGTATCTGCCTCACTTCAGAGTTAACCTCGACCATCCGAGGCCTTCCGCTTTTGGTCTTATCGAAAATGATCAGGTTGCGAAAAAAATCAACCTGTCGAACCTTCAAGCCCAGTTGCTCACTCTTGCGTGCGCCGGTGCCGATCGCAAACGGGACCATCGTTGCGAGATGCTTTCGGCTTC
>WNFH01001039.1_pt1 | contig 24025 bp, 17 predicted proteins | sample 5400411 | NCBI WGS metagenome assembly WNFH01 (sample SAMN13153347, study PRJNA577476) | soil metagenome | isolation source: 200 cm saprolite under Douglas fir tree site 2 hole 3 | place: USA:California | collected 2015-04-18 | reverse complement strand
CCACAAAATGGACTGGTTCTTCGACCAATATGTTTATGGAATGGGTGAGCCGCAGTATAACTTTCACGCAACGCTGGACTACACCGCGGACGGAAAGACACATTTCAAGGCCGAACTGACTCGCACCGGCGTGCCGGACACTTGGAAAGATTCGATACCGCTCTACGCCCACATGGGCGACAAGACCGTCAAAATGGGGAATATCTTGTCGACGCATGCAACCGAGACAGTCGATACGACCATTCAGGGCAAGATTGATCGCATTTCGATCAACGATTACGAAGATCTGCTTGGAGATGTGAAACAGTAAAGAACGACAGGCCGGACCGGCGTAGGCGCAGGTTGTTGTTTTTTCTGCGCAGGATCGTCAGGATTTTTCTCGAGCGCTTGTTGGCCGCGGGATGAAACGCAGCGCTGCCGAGTTCATGCAGTAGCGCAAGCCCGTCGGCTCGGGCCCGTCGGTGAAGACGTGTCCTAAATGCGCGCCGCACAGCGCGCATTTGACTTCCGTTCGCAGCACACCAATGCTGAAATCTTTTTTCTCGCGCACATTTTCCGCGGCGATAGGTTCCCAGAAACTCGGCCAGCCGGTGCCGGAATCGAATTTCGCTTTCGAATCAAAAAGCGCGCTGTCGCAATCGACGCAGCGGTACAGCCCTGGCGCATGCTGATCATTGAGCGCGCCGGAAAAGGGGGATTCGGTGCCTGCGCGCCGCGTTACATTGTATTGCAGCGGCGTGAGCTGCTTCTTCCATTCGGACTTGCCCTTCCGCACCTTCGACAAGGTATAAATTCCCAGCTTCTCGCCATCGTCCGCGAATTTCACGATCTTGACCGGCCCCGGATCGTCTTCCGGAGCTTCGTTGTCGGCGAAAGCCCAAATGGAAATGCGTTCCACGCCCGCCAGCAAGCCGCACGCTGCGGCAGTGGCCGCACCAAAGATCAGGCCGCGTCGCGTGATCTCATTCATAGCCGTGATTCCTGAAAAGAACTTATTTTGCCGGGCTCATCGGCGGCGGAGGCAGGAGCGGGAGCCGCTTGGCTTCTCCGCGCGCCCCGCGCACTTCCAATTCCTCGAACAGCAGCGACGGAGCCACCACCGAAGCCGGTAGGCCGCTTTGTGCCGAGCCAAACGCCCCCAGGGCTGTGCCGGCAAATCCGTTGATCTGGCTCTGCATGTAGTTGTAAGCGAAACTGTCGTTGCCGATACCGGCGAGGTTTCGCAGCGCGCGCGAGTTCAACCCAATGATGCGCGAGCCGCGGATCAGCTGTTCCCGGCCGGTTTCCGGATACACGCGATATACGATCAGAGGCAGGCGATCGCCGGTTCCGGCGCCGCCGCCATAGCTGGCCAAAAGCTCAGAGAAATCCTCCTGGTGCAGCAGGCTCAGCGCAGGGTTGTCCATTTCACGCACGACCAGGCAATAGCTCAGCTTATCCGCGCGGCAGGTGTCCAGAAATTTCTTTTTCAACTCCGCCGGGGAAAGCGTTTCCGCCGAGGAGAACAACAGATTACTCATCGTGGGCTTGGCGTCGTTCAAGAATGCGGCCCGGCCGTGCCCGTTGGACTGATTCAAATCCGGCCCGGGCCGGCGGGACATCAGCTCGTTCTTCACGCTGCCATTCTCTACCAGCATGACTTTTTCTGCGCGCACACCCTCGTTGTCCACGGCGTAGCCGCCGATCAGCGGCGTGCCATTGAATTCCTTCGCGCCCGGATCATCCGCCACGGTCACGCCGGACGGCAGAACTCGCGCGCCTAGCCGCCCCACCCAATCACTCTTGCCGCCCAGATTGCCGAGCAGTTGCTCCATCACGGGGCTAAACGAAATCGGTGGCCGCGCGCCGTTCACCGCGGGTCCGAGCACCTGCGCCACCATGGGCGCCGCGGCACGGGCTTCGAAAAGGACAGGACCGGTATAGTCCTGCGCGGGAGGCGCGGCTCGCAGAGCCATGAGTTCGGTGGCGGCAACGTTTAATCCCTTGCGTACCGTCTCCACGCCGGGCAAACCGGCCGGGCGGGTCGCGTAGGTGGCATAAAAATGGTTCAGCGGCACGCCGTCGTCAGCGAACGTGCCCATGCCGGCTTCGATCGCTGCGAAATGACGATTCTGGCGGATTTCCGTTCCTTCGCTGGTCAACAGATATTCCGTCGCGTAGACCAGGTAATAGGTCACGCGCGCCTCGTGAATCTCGGAAAAGGCCCGCATCGTTGCCGACGTCTCGCGCGCTTCCTGGTCCCAGTTGCGGCTGGTCCAATCCGGCGTCTCCAGCGGTTCGATGAGTTGCACCGCATCCGCCTTTGAAAAATCATCAATGTCCGATTGCCGCGCCAGGCTGCTGAGATATGCTTGCTTCCGCGAATACGTTTCCACGGCTTCTTTGAAGGCCTGATCAGTCGCGATCCACAAATCCTGCCGCAGCGAATCGTAATCGCGGTCGATTCCCACCGAGCCCGTCGGTCCGATAAAGCCGCGGAAAGCGTCCTCGCCTACAAAGTTCGAGCTGTCCAGCTTGTAGCCGCCAACGCGGGCTTCCACATTCATAAAGCGGTTCCGCGTTTGCGTGCTGGAGAGCAAGGCGCCATATTCCGCGACGACTTCGCGCACCTGCAGGTCGAGCAATCGGTATTCGACGTAATACGGCCGCACCGGCTGGTCGATGTTCGGTATTTTCAATTCCAGACGCGTTTTGGCGCGGGCCATCTCATCGCGCATAGCCTGCAGCGTGTGGTCGTTATCCTGCGGAACCTGCTCCCCCGCGGCCGCTCGGGACCCCAGCGCAATCAAGAGCAAAACCAGTCCTGCCATTCTCTCAGCGCGCCTCACTGCAGGCCTCCCGTCTTGATCGCATCGTGCGCGGGCGGCGGCAGGATGGGCGGCCGGTCCGTCGAGCTCTCTTTTTTCTGCACTTCCAATTCCGAAGTCAAAATCGCGGGCGACGCGGCGGACACGGGAACGGACCCAGATTCCGCGCCGCAGTAGCCGTTGAAAACTTCTTGTGTATCGCCGGTCGCCACAATCTTCGTCAACGCCGCCAGCGGCGTGCCGACAATGTCCACTCCGCGCACCAATTCGTCAGGCCGCCCGTCGGGATAAACTTTGTAGACCACGAGGGGCAGCACCTGGAACGCTTGCGGCTGCCCGCGTCCGGTAAACGTAAATCCGCCGGCGATGTCATCGATCAACAACCCATATGGTTTGCCCTGCGCCTTGATCAATTCAATCAACTTGGCGCGAAGCTGCGCGTTGGTTACCGTCTTGCTGCTCTGCACGATCAGGTTGCCCTGCCGCGAAACCGGCGTTGCGCCGAGCTGCCGCCGGCCATGGCCGTTCGAATGGGGGAACCCTACAAGCGGCGACCGCGACATCTCGAAATTTTTCAGCACGCCGTGCTCCACCAACGACACGCGCTGTGCCGGCACGCCCTCATCGTCGAACTGGTAGTAGCCGAGCAGATCCTGCCCTCCGAGCTTTTTCATGGTCGTGTCGTCGGTGATGCTCAGAAAATCCGGCAGAATTTGCTCGCCCACTTTTTTCGAAAATGTTTGTCCCTCGTTCACATCTTTTTGGCGGTGGCCTTCAGCGCGATGGCCGAAGACTTCGTGGAAGAACACTGCCGCTGCGCGTCCCGTCAGCAATGCCGGTCCGACGGTCGGGTCGTTGATGGGCGCGGCCACCAGTCCTTCCATTTCCTTGCGCATCGTCGCTTCCGCGGCGTACACCGCTTTGTCGTCCGGCGCGTCTTTCGAGTCGACCCAATCAAAATTGTAGTAGCGGTCGATGTCCATGCCGTCGGGCGCCTTGCCTTGGATGAACAGCTCCAGCCGGTAGCGAATCTGGCCGAATTGCAGTTGCGTGCCTTCGCTGGTCACCTGAAAGGCGTTTTGTGCTTGCCCCGTGAACGTCACGATGGAATTGATGATTGCCGGCGATTCGCGGAAGGCTTTGGTATAAGCGCGGACTCTTTCCTCCCACGGCTTGCGGTCCACGCTGATGGAAACCTGCGGTCCAATAAAGGTGTGGGGTTCTTCCCGCGAAAAATCCGGCGCGCGCCCTTCCACTGTTTCCACTTTTACCTCTTTGCCGGTCTTGAGCTTGATCAGCGCTTCGGAGGCGGCGCGGTACTGCTTATCGGTCTCCAGCCAAATCGCCCGGCGCACCACTTCGGCGTCATCGTCGATCGGTACCGACGCGCCCGGCCCGCCGCTTGTCGCTGGCCGCTCGCCGAACTTGTGCGAATTGTCCAGCGCGTAGTTTCCCGTTCGAACCGAAACTTCCAGCCACCGGTTGCGCGCTTCGTTACTGTTGAGCAGCGCCCCGTTCGAACCGGACACCTCCGCGCGCTGCGTCTCCGTGACCGTGTAGCCCATGTAGTAGGCCGGAGGATCTAGCGCGCTTAACGTCTTCATCGAGCGTGCCATCTCTGTTAGCAGCGCCGCGAGCAGCGGTGAGCGCTTCACCTGCGCATCCGGTGGCGCGGCATGCGCTGCCTGCACCATAGCCAGCGCCAGGGTGCCAAGCAAAATCAGCCCGCGGAAGATCGCAACGGAGCGACTACGATTCGAATGGGTCAAAGGAAGCCTCGCTTACAATTTGATGGGACCGCGAAACATTCAGTGTACGCCACCGCAGAGCGGCGCACAAAGCGCGGCACGTGGGAAAGGTGCGGTTCGGACAACACTTCTTAGATGGTTTTTCCGTCGCGTTCGTTGCACGCACTTCCTGGCATACTGCTCCCGGTAAGACAAAAACCCCGGCCGCCCATCACGGCCACGGCTGAATCCGCCTTATTTCAAGGTCGCGCCAAATCTTCTACGATTATTAGCAATCCTTCAGACTGGGTGAAATACATCCAGTCCAGGATGAAACAGCGGGACGGGCGGTAGTCAGACAGCGCGGCTGCGATTCAAAGCCAAGATACGAGAGGTTGTTTCCTAACGCAACTCGCCGTGCGCTCTCCTTGAAGTGCGCCGCGCGCCGGGTCACAATTCTTTCATGCGCTCTTTTGTCGGCCTGCTGGTCGGTGCGGCCCTTCTCCTGGTCGTCTATCACTTCTCTTTGAAGAGAATGCCCACGACAGACGAAGGTACGGCTGCGACGCAGGCCATTAGCCTGACGGGCGTTCGAACCGACCTCCTGCAGATTGCCCAGGCGGAGCGCGGCTACATTGCCATGAATGGCCATTGCGCTTCGCTCGACGAACTCATTTCTTCCCATTCTCTTTCCATGACCCGTACCGAACGCGACGGCTATTCCTACACTGTGGAATGTTCCGGCGGTGAATTTACCGCCGCGGCTCGCCATCTGCCCGCACCCGCCGGCTCCCCCATTCGCTATCCCAACCTCGCCATCGACGCCAGCATGCAGGTCCACGAAATCGACTGACCATCTCACGAGCACGGTTTTCACTCGCGAGCGGAGTGTTTCGAAAGTTTTCTACCCAAATTTCGGGGAACTTTTTCCGCTGGTTCGCGTACTTCCTATTGAAAGCGGTTCCCCCAATAAAACGCGTCTCACTGGCGTCTAACAGAAAGAAGGAGCAAACCATGGGCGGAGAATTGATTGGATTAGTCGCAGTGATTCTGGGGATGGGAGTCCCCCTCGGCGCGCTGTACACCTATTACCGGGTCCGCAAGCTGCGCAGCGAAGAACGTCTCGCGGCGATTGCCCGCGGAGTCGATATTCCAATGGAGCCCGAATTGAACCAGGCGGCGCATTCCCGCCGGGCGGGCATCCTGCTGATCAGCGGCGCCGTCGGTTACATCGCGGCTTTTGGATTAATTGCCAGCATCCAGGCAGATCGTGATATCTGGACGGTTGCCGCGTTCGGCACCATTCCTCTCGCGGTTGGTATCGGATATTTTCTTGATTGGTCGTTCATCCGCCGCGATGCCCGCGCCTGAGAATTCAGAAAACCAGGCGGCGTTCAAAAGAAAAACGCAGATCGGTCATAGAGTTTCGCGCAAACCGCCGGTCCCCATTTCATTTGAGTTCGAGCGGCGTAAACGCATCTCCATGTTTCACTGCGAGCCGGAGCGGCCGCGGCGGACCCTTTGCCGGAACCGTCACCTCGATCCATAATTCTTCGCCTGGCTTACGCCAGGACGGATTTGCAGCGTGTTCCGGCAAAAAGTAAGCCACCGGCTCGCTGAGGGCCGCCACTACATCTCCGGTGCGCGTTCTCCAACGCGTCACGCGAAGTCCTGTTGGCTGCGGCGAGAGACTTGCCATCAGGTGGCCATTCTCAGCGTGCAGATAGATATCCCGCATGTCTCCCCAGAAATTGCCTCGATTGCCATTTGGCATTTCTGAATTCCCGTAGACTTGCTCCGCATCGACGCGCAATCGCACGCTCAAATACCGGCCGCGAATGGGTAGATCGGGATCGTAGGCCACTGTCTGCGTCCACACACGCGGAAATCGCGCGCGATCGACGGTATATTTCGCTGCGAGGCTTGCGACAAGCGCCAACTGCAGCGCCGCCAGGATAATTCCCTTCCGCGAGGGACTCATTGTGTTCCTCCCGCGACTCGCGCGACCAGTTGCCGCCGCGCTCTCTCCAGTGCCCATCCACCGAACAAGAACAATACTCCCAGCCCAATCAGGCTCGCGGAACGGCCCAGCTTGTCCATGACGTCCGAGAAATAGAAAATAATGACTGCGAGCGCAAAGCCCGCAACTCCCAGGTTGATGCGCTCGCGACGCCGCTCCAGCAATCCCCAACCCACCATCCCCAGAGCTCCAACACCGGCCCAAAAATACGGGCCGAGCGAATTCCACGCGAATATCGACAGGTTTCCACCCGTATCCTCATGCGTGGAGCTGAATGTTCCAATCACCAGAACCCAGATCGCCGCCAATGCGTTTGTCCATGCCGCGCTCTTGCGCAACACAAAAGCTAGCGCCAGCGGCGCGCAGATGGCGATCGCCCAACCGGTGACGTGCAGAAGAGGCGGAACATCCGGACGATTCTGCCAACCCCAAGTTTCGCGCCCTACGACAAACGCCAGTACGCTGAGGGGCAACACTACGAGTCCGCCAATCCACGCCAGCGCCCGCCGCGCCAATGAATCTTCTCCGCTCGTTCTTGCGCTTAAGTACACAATCGCAACCAGCAGCAGTCCCTCAGTGATCAATCGGCTGCTGATGGAAAGGCCCTCTGTACGCACTTCCCATTCCCCGGCCAGCCAAGCGGGCACAAGCAGCGCTAGCAGCGCGGCCTGCGTCCAATGCTGCTGAAGCAAGAGCCACCCTGCCAAGGCGCCCATCGCCCACAGCAGAATTCCGCTCGGCCAGTGTTCCTGCATATTGAAGATTTGTGCTGTGAGAAAAATTCCCGCGCCGACGCTGACAGTTCCGACGGCATAGAACGTCTTTGACAGCGCAGAGAACCGCTCCTCTGTCAGAGCCCCGGCGATCGGAAAAACTGCCACGAGGAAAAGAACCAGCGCGAAACGCCAGGCAGGTGAGAGTTCGTCCCAATGCGCGGCCACAAACAACAAGACGCCGGCGCAGAGCAGCACTCCGCCAAGTGCGACGGCCAGCAGCACCGGCCACCGCAGGCGCTCGCTCGAACTCTGTGACTCCTCAAATGTTCGAATGCGCGCGGCCGTCACTGCATCCATCACTCCGGCCGAAACCCAGCGCTCAAGTCGTTTCTCAAGTGCACCCGCCATGCGAGGCCCTCCTCTCGTCAACTACTGTGCGCCGATGCAGCACCAAATCGAAGTCTTTCGATCGAAGAAAATTGAACGCATTGTACTCCGTGCTACCCACTCACGGCGCACGCTTCTGGTCCACTACGAGCACGCCGGCTTCGGCGTAATTCGTGGACGGAACATCGTGAAATGACACGTGAATATTTTCGCGTTTGGCCTTGCCATCCTCGATCAGTACGGCGATGACGCGTTCCGCGATTTTTCGTTTTTGCTCCGGCGAGCGGCCCTCCACCCAGGTAATTTGCACGTGCGGCATGTTCACTCCTCCTCAGAACGAGCGGCTTCCCGTATCTTGCATGCAAAACTCAGGCATTCTATCCGCCGCCGAGGATTCCGCAAAGCCGGCCGCGTCGCTGTGCTAGAATTATCTACCCATGCATCCCGCCATTCCCCACCTGATTGAGCTGCAACGCGTTGACCACCAGATCTCCGTGCTGCGCGCGGAACTGGAAGGATTTCCCAAGCGTATCCGCGAAGCGGAAGCCAAACTCGGCAGTGCCCGCGCCGGCGTCGCCGCCGCGAAGGATGCTCACGCCAAGATCGTGGCAGAACGCAAGAAGTTCGAATTCGATGGGCAGCAGTGGAAAGACCGCGCGCGCAAATACCGCGAGCAAAGCGGCGCCGTGAAAACCAACGAAGCCTACAAGGCACTGCAACACGAAATCGCCAATGCCGAAGCCGAAGTGGCTAAATCCGAAGACCGGCAGCTCGAAGTGATGATGGCAGCGGAAGAAGCCGAGCGCCGCGTGAAGATCGCGGAGTCGAGACTGAAGGAAGCCGAGCAGGCCGTCGCTGCGGAACGAAAAGAAATTCAAGCACAAGGGGCGGAGAAAAAGAAACAGCTCGAAGCCGCCACGGTCGAGAGCGAAAAAATCATCGCTCCGGTGCCGGAAGAATTGCGCGAGCTTTACGCGCGCATCGCCAAACGCCACAACGGCACGGCCATGGCCGAAGCCCGCGACGGGCAATGCCGCGGCTGCGGCATGCGCGTCCTGCCGCATATTCTTCAAGAACTGCGCACGGAAACCAATGAAGAGGTTTACCGCTGCGAGAGTTGCGGCCTCATTCTCTACACGCTGGAACCAATTCCGATCGCGAATCCCACTGGTGGTTCCGCGAATACATCCTCGGCGGCTTCGACAAATTCGTGATGCCGCGCCGCTTTCCAACTTCCCGTGATAAGAACCTTTTCAGCGATGCTCCTGCGGAGGCCAAGCCGGCTGCGGCGGCGTATCGCGCAAATATTGACGGCGGCTCGCGCGGCAATCCCGGGCCAGCTTCTTACGGCGTGGTCATCCGAGATGGACGCGGCGCAATCGTCGCCAAGCTGAAGAAATATATCGGCCGCATGACCAACAACGTCGCCGAATACTACGGACTCATCGCTGCGCTGGACTACGCGGAATCGCACGGCGTGCGCACGATTCGCATCGAGAGCGATTCCGAACTCCTGGTCAAGCAGATGCGCGGGCAATACAAAGTGAAGAGCGAAGAGCTTCGTCCGCTTTTCGAGCGCGCGCAAAAAATGTCGAAGGCCTTCGAATCCTTCCGCATCGAACACGTTTACCGCGAGCAGAATCGCGAGGCCGACGCGCTTGCCAACGAAGCGCTGGATGAAACGGAAGGAAAAACTTCCGGCGCGGCCCCAGCAAAGAAAATTGAACCGCCCAGCGCGAAATCTGAACCATTAAGCTCCAAGCCCGAACCTCGAAAAATCCAAGCGCGTTTTCGCAGCGGAGTTCTCTATTTGCTGGAAGACGTGGAGTTGCCCGACGGCATGGTCGTCGATGTTACGATTCACTTGCGCCCAAAACCTTTATAACTTCCTTCCTGCCGCGAACGCCTTCGCGGCGGCTCAAATTATTTCAATACATAACTGCGATAGAGTGTGTCGCGCTGGGCGGGGATAAAGCCGGCGTCGGAGATGATGCGGCGGAGTTCACCTTCGTTGGTGCGGTTTTTTACGCCGGCGGCGAAGACCACGTTCTCTTCGATGAGGATGCTGCCGACATCGTCGGCGCCGAATTGCAAACCGACCTGGCAGACCTTGATTCCGGGGGTGAGCCAGCTGGACTGGATGTGATCAATGTTGTCGAGATACAAGCGGCTGACGGCCAGCGTTTTCAGATAATCGACTGCCGTGGCTTCCTGCACTTTTTTTCCAAGCGCAGTATTCTCAGCGGCAAACATCCACGGAATGAACGCCGTGAACCCGCCGGTATCTTCCTGAATGCGCCGCAGCCTTTCGAGATGGTTGACGCGATGGCGCAACTCCTCGCCGCAACCGAACATCATCGTGGCGGTGGTGCGCAGCCCCAGCGAATGGGCCACGCGGTGCATTTCCTCCCAGTCGTCGCTGGTGCACTTTAACCGCGCAATCTTCGCGCGGACTTCGTCGTCGAGAATTTCCGCACCGCCGCCCGGAATGGATTGCAGCCCCGCGTCCATCAGCCGCTGAATCGTCTCGCGGACACTGATCTCGCTGACTTCCGAGATGCACAGAATTTCGGGCGCCGAAAAGCAATGCAGATGCACTTGCGGATAGCGCGCCTTCAGCGAGCGCAATAAGTTTTCGTAATAGCCGATCTGCAGATCCGGGTGCAACCCGCCCTGGAGCAAAATCCCGGTGCCGCCGAGCTCCAGCATTTCGTCGATTTTCTTGTAGATTTCCTCGAAGGAAAGAATGTAGCCATCTTTGGCGCCGAGCGGCCGGTAAAACGCGCAGAAAGAACAATACTCCGTGCAGAAATTCGTGTAGTTGATGTTGCGGTCGATCTGGTAGGTGACCACGCGAGGGTCGTTTTTCTTTAAGCGCACTTGATGCGCGGCCATGCCGATGCCCACGAGATCATCGGACTCGAGCATTTCCAGAGCTTGTTGTTTCGTCAGTCCCAAAATTCTTCCTTAGCCATCTTTCGATTCCATTGTAACCAATGCCTGATTCAATCTCGAAGCCCCAACGGCCCGCCTCAGAAGGCAGGCCCTACAACTTCATGGCCTCCGCTTTCGTGGCGGCCCACTCGAGCGGCTTCGCTTGCGGGATGAGGCCGTGTTTTGCTGCGTACGCGAAATACGATTCCAGGCCGCGGCGATTTTCCGCATCGAGCGAGAAATCAATGTTGTTGCGCAAATAGGATTCGAGCGCGATGGCCGACAATTCGAGCTCGCGCGCGGCGTCGAAGCAGATTTCCGGGATGTGCGACAAACCGAAATCCCGGGAGGCGAGGAAATCCGCAGCCACTTCAGGAGTGGCAATGTCCCGCCTTGTCGCCCATACGGCCAAGACGGCCGGCAGTCCCGTCAAACTTCGCCATTCGCCCACCACGTCATAAACGTAGAGCAATTCCGCGCTTGTAATCCCGAGCGTGGCTGCCTGGCACACCGTTTGGCCTTCGGCGCCGGGCCAACTATCCTTTTCAATCCCCACGGCGATTCGCAAAGCCGGATCACCAATTAAGAGCGCCGCGTCTGCGTGCTCCAACACAGCGCCCAAGTCCGGCGGCGCTTCAAAGAACTGCGGCGCGATCTTCCACTTTTCAGCGCACAGGATGCGCGTGAGCGCCTGGGTGCTGCGCGAACAGCGATCCAGCGCAAAGCTCTTCACCTGTTCGATGGGTTTCTTGGCGATGATCAGCAGGCTGCGGACCTGATTCTTCGACGCAATGGCCATGTCCGGCAGGACCACTAAATCGTCGATGCGCTGGTATTCGATGGCGGGGATAATCGCGACGTCCGCGCTGCCGGTGCGCAACTGCTCGGCGCACTGCGAGGGCACGGTGAACGACAAATCATACTTGCCGCGCAGCGGGCCGTTGGTGAAGCCCCAGACGAGCGGCGCGGTGTTCAGGTATTGAACGATCGAGATGCGAAGTTTCGTCACGGTTCGAGGGCTCGTTTGGAACCCTCAGTATAGCAGACCGGAATTTCCTCCGCGTCTGACCCCATCTGTTGTAAAAGGATTCGTTATGTTTGGAGGGTTTGAACATGTTAAAGCTTTCGCGCTGGTTTTTCTCGGTTCTCCTGGCATGCCTGGCGTCAGGCAGTGCCGCTGCTCGGTCGGAAACGGAGCAAGCGCCGACGATTGCGGAGAAGACGGCGGGGGCGCAGAAGCTGCCCGGTTATTCAATCTTTACTGGGATGGCAAGCAGGGCAAGCTGTGGCTGGAGATCGACAAGTGGAGCAGCGAATTCCTTTACCAGAGCGGGCTACCAGCGGGGATCGGTTCGAATGACATCGGGCTGGACCGTGGGCAGCTTGGCTCGACGCGCATAGTGCGCTTCGAGCGCAGCGGGCCGAAGGTCCTGCTGATCCAGGAAAACCTCGAATACCGCGCGGTTAGCAACGACGCTGACGAACGGCGCGCCGTCCACGACTCTTTCGCAGAGTCCGCGTTGTGGGGCTTCACCGTGGCGGCGGAGGAGAAGGACCACGCGTTGGTGGACGCCACGGATTTTTTCCTGCGCGATGCGCACGGGATTCCAGCGGCGCTCCTCCGGACGAAGCAGGGCGCTTATCATCTGGATGGGATGCGCTGCGCTATCTACCTTCCGCAGACGAAAAATTTTCCGCTGAATACAGAAGTGGAGGCCACGCTCACATTCGCGGGGGAGGAACCGGGCAAGTGGGTTCGCGACGTGACGCCTTCTCCCGAATCGATCACCGTGCGCGAGCATCACTCGTTCGTGCGGCTTCCGCCAGCGGGGTACAAGCCGCGCGCGTACGATCCGCGGGCAAACTTCTTAGGCATTCGCTACATGGATTACGCCACGCCAATCAGCGAACCGATCGTGAAGCGCTTCATCGCGCGGCATCGCCTGGAGAAAAAGGATCCGAAGGCGGCGGTCAGCGAGGCGGTGCAGCCCATCGTGTACTACCTCGATCGCGGTGCGCCGGAGCCGATTCGCTCCGCGCTGCTGGAAGGCGCGCGCTGGTGGAACCAGGCGTTTGAGGCCGCGGGTTACAAGAACGCGTTCCGGGTCGAGCTGATGCCCGAAGGTGCGGACTCGATGGACCTACGCTACAACGTGATCCAGTGGGTGCATCGCGCCACGAGGGGCTGGTCGTACGGGAATACGGTGATTGATTCGCGCACGGGCGAAATCATCAAGGGCCACGTGACGCTGGGGTCGTTGCGCGTGCGGCAGGATTTCCTGATTGCCGAAGCGCTCCTTGCGCCCTACGAAAAAGGCAAACCAGTCTCACCGAAAATGCAGGAGATGGCGCTGGCGCGGCTGAGGCAGCTCGCGGCGCACGAGGTGGGGCACTCGCTGGGGCTGGTGCACAATTATTCCGCGAGCACGGTCAACCGTTCTTCGGTGATGGATTATCCGCCGCCGCACGTGAAGCTGGGCGCCGATGGCACGCCGGATTTATCCGCGGCTTACGCGACGGGAATCGGGGAGTGGGACAAGGTATCCATCGCGTTTGGCTATCAGGATTTTGCGCCGGGGACGAACGAAGAAGCGGCCCTGAGAAAAATCCTGATGGACGCCTACGGCCGTGGGCAGCGCTACCTGACGGATCAGGACGCGCGCCCCGCGGGATCGCCCAGCAGCGTGGCGCATCTCTGGGATTCGGGGACCGATGCGGTCGACGAACTGAACCGCCTCATGCGAGTTCGCGGCGCGGCGCTGAAGCGCTTTGGCGAAAACAACATCCGAGAAGGAGCGCCGCTGGCGACACTCGAAGATGTGCTTGTGCCGCTATACATGCTGCATCGCTATCAGGTGGAGGCGGCCAGCAAACTCGTCGGCGGAATGGACTACACGTTTGCGGTGCGTGGTGACGGGCAAACGCCGACGCAGATCGTTGCGCCGGCGGAGCAGCGGCGCGCGCTTGCGGCCGTGCTGGCAACGGTGAAGCCGGAGGTTCTGGCGCTGCCCGAACCGCTGCTGAAAATGATCCCTCCGCGTCCGCCCGATTACGAACGTAGCCGCGAGCACTTCAAGATTCATACCAGCCCGGCGTTTGACGCGCTGGCTCCGGCGGAAGCGGCGGCACAGCATACGCTGCAATTTCTGTTCAACCCGGAACGGGGGGCGCGGCTGATTGAATTCCATGCGCGCAACGCGGAGAACCCGGGATTGGAAGAGGTTCTCGACGCCATAGTGACTGACACTTGGAAAACGCCGCATGAAGAAGGTCCCAAGAGGCAAATCGCCAACGCGGTAGATATGGTTGTTCTATATGACCTGGTGGCCCTGAGCGCCAACGAACATGCTTCCGATCAGGTTCGGGCCATGGCAGCACTGAAATTGGAAGAGCTGCGAGGCTGGCTAACGGCGACTCCCGCCAGAAATGAAAATGAGCGCGCCCAGTTCTTCTTCGCCTCCTCGCAAATTGCTCGGTTTCAGAAGGATCCGAAGCAAATCAGCGTCCCGCCTCCAGCAGAGCCGCCCGATGGCCCACCGATTGGCATGGACGAAGATTGGGATTCCTGGGAATGATAAGATTTGGCGCATGCGGCTGGAGGCTCGCGTAGCTCAGGCTGTGACCGAAGCGGAAGCGGTTCGTCTGGTGCACGAGCTTTACGGGCTGGAGGCCACGGCAAGGGCGTTGCCGGGCGAATACGACGACAATTTCCATCTGACGAGCGCAGACGGGAAGGCGTTCGTCCTGAAGGTGATGCACCCGGCGCGGGATCGTTCCTTCATTGATCTGCAATGTCAGGCGCTGCGGCACCTGGCGCAACGGGCGCCGCAATTGCCTTTGCCCCGCGTCACAGCGAATCGCAGCGGTGAACCGTTTGCTGCGATGACCGCAGCGGACGGCTCGACGCGCCTCGTCTGGCTGCTCACTTACTTGACTGGAACAGTTCTCGCGGAAGTGCGCCCGCATTCGCCGGCGCTTCTTGGGGATCTCGGCCGGTTTCTCGGCGAGATGGACGCGGCGCTGCAATCGTTCACGCACGCGGCCGCGCATCGCGAACTGAAATGGGATTTTTCGCGTGCCGGCTGGATCAAGGAGCACGTCAAGCAAATCGCGGATTCGAAACGGCGCGCGCTGGTGGAAAAATTTCTCGCGCTCTATGAAGCGGAAGTCATTCCCAAATTGCCGCATCTGCGCCGCAGCGTGATCTACGGCGATGCCAACGACTACAATGTGCTGGTCAGCGATCCCTGGCCGCAGCTGCGCAAGATCGCCGGCGTAATTGATTTTGGCGACGTACACCATGGGATCACCGCGTCTGAGGCAGCGATCGCCGCGGCATACGCCATCCTGGGGAAAGAAGATCCCCTGCGGGCGGCGGCGGCGATCGTGTCGGGATATCACGGCGCGTTTCCAATGGAGGAGCTGGAGTTGTCCGTGCTTTATGCTTTGATCGGCACGCGGCTCGCCGTTAGCGTCACCAATTCCGCCTATCGCAAGACGCTGAAGCCGGACGATCCGTACGTCACGATCAGCGAAGCGCTCGCCTGGGAAGCGCTGGAGCGGCTCGAAAAAATCCACCCGCGCTTCGCCCACTACACTTTTCGCGCCGCTTGCGAGCTTCCGCCCGTTCCGCAGGGTGAAAAAATCAAAAGGTGGCTGGAAGCGAGCGCGGGCACTGCGGCTTCGATTTTGGGCGTCGATTTGCGAACGGCCCCAAGCCTCGTTTTTGATTTGAGCGTTGGCAGCACGTTTCTTGGCGCCGACCCGCGCGGCGCGGAAACTCCCGCACTCGAAGAAAAAATATTTCACACCATGAAGTGCGCTGGTGCGTCCGTTGGGGTGGGCCGTTACGATGAAGCACGCCTGCTTTACACTTCGCCTCTCTTCGGCGCGAGCGGCAATCCCACGGATGAACGGCCCACAATTCACCTCGGCATGGATCTTTTTGTGGAGCCAGGCGTTGCGATTCGAACGCCGCTGGATGGCGCGGTCCACATCGTGGCGAATAATTCCGCTCCGCTGGACTACGGACCGGTCGTGATTTTGCGGCACGAAACCAGCGAGGGTGAAGAGTTCTTCACGCTCTACGGGCATCTCTCCAAAGACTCGCTCGTTCGCTTGGAAGTGGCTCAGCGGATTGCGCGCGGCCAGCAATTCGCGAGGGTTGGTTCAGCACACGAAAATGGAGGCTGGACGCCGCACGTTCATTTCCAGGTGATTCTCGATCTGCTTGAGCTGGGCGCGGATTTTCCCGGCGTTGCTTGTGTTTCGCAGCGTGGCGTGTGGACAAGCCTCTCGCCGGACCCGAATCTTCTGCTTGGAATTTCCGTCGATCGCTTTCCGGCCAAAGAGCCTGCCCTTGGCGAGACACTTGCCGCGCGGCGCGCCTTGCTGGGGAAAAACCTCAGCGTCTCTTATCAGCGTCCGTTGAAAATCGTTCGCGGATGGATGCAGTATTTGTATGACGAAACGGGGCGAGCGTACCTCGACGTTTTCAACAACGTGCCGCTGGTAGGGCACAGCAACCCTCGCGTGGTTCAAGCAGCGCAAGCGCAGCTCGCGTTGCTCAACACGAACACGCGGTATCTGCACGACAACATCAACCGTTACGCGAAGCGGCTGACGCGGCTACTGCCTGAACCGCTCCGCGTTTGTTTTTTCGTGAACTCCGGCAGCGAGGCCAATGAGCTTGCTTTGCGCCTTGCGCGTGCGCATACGGGGCGAGAAGACATCATCGTTCTGGAACACGCTTACCACGGCCACACCAACACACTCATCGACATCAGCCCTTACAAATTCGACGGCCCCGGAGGACGCGGCAAGAAGCCCTGGGTGCACGTCGCTCCGCTTGCGGATGATTACCGTGGCGCATATCGCCGTGGCGACAAGCAAGCCGGCGCAAAATATGCGCGACATGTTGCCGAGATACTGGAACGTGCGCGAGCCGAAGGCCGTGGCGTCGCCGCGTACATTGCGGAGACGTTGCCCAGCGTAGGCGGCCAGATCGTTTTTCCACCGGATTATCTGGCGGAGGTTTACCGTCACGTGCGCGAAGCAGGCGCGGTTTGCATCGCCGACGAAGTGCAGGTGGGATTCGGGCGTCTGGGAACGCATTTCTGGGGATTCGAAACGCAAGGCGTCGTTGCGGACATCGTCGTTCTAGGCAAGCCGATCGGCAATGGCTTTCCGCTCGCGGCAGTGATCACCACGCCGGAGATCGCCAATTCATTTAACAACGAGATGGAGTTTTTCAGCACCTTTGGAGGCAATCCCGTCGCCTGCGCCGCGGGCCTCGCGGTTCTGGATGTTCTCGAAGAAGATAATTTACAGCAACACGCCTTGCAGGTCGGTGCGCATCTCATCAAGGGTTTGAAGGCGTTGCGGGCTCGTCATGGATTGATCGGCGATGTGCGTGGCTCAGGACTGTTCCTGGGGATCGATCTTGTGCTCGATCGTGGAACGCGCGAGGCTGCTCCTTTGCAAGCCTCCTACGTGGTCAATCGCCTGCGCGATTGCGGCATTCTCACCGGCGCGGACGGACCGCACCACAACGTCGTCAAGCTGCGTCCGCCGCTGGTTTTCTCCGAAGCCGATGCGGACCTATTCGTCCGGACACTCGGGGTCATCCTGCAGGAAGACGCGGCGCAACCTCACCGCTGATTCGCGTTTTTGAGGCGCTTTGAGGTCAAGACGAGGTTTTCGATTTGACGAATAAAGAATCATCCTTAGCTCAGCAGGGTCATGACCAACCCATGACTGCGGCCAGCGATGCTCTTCGCCGGTGCAAATATATTGTAGTCTAATGAAAGACCGGGCACTTAGAGCGGTGTTGCATGAGGTCTACGCGCTTACTTCCTATAGTCTTTGCTTCCGTTTGCATTCTTTCTCCTGCGAGTACCTTCGCAGTGGATTCGGCCGAGTGCGCGGGTGTCGTGATGGACGAGAATGGCGTCCCGGTCGGTGCCGCCCAAATAAAGTTTGAACATGGCAGTGGAAAATCGTACGGCACGGAAACAGACGGCGCGGGACGCTTCGCGCTCCGCAATCTTTCTGCCGGAGACTACAAAGTAGAAGTTCGCAAGCAGGGCTTCTTCCTTCTCACGGGCAAAGCGCTCACCCTCCACACCGGGCCCAACGAAGCCACCTTCACACTGAACCACGCGCAGGAGCTGCACGAACAGGTGCAAGTCGTGGCGCCTTCGAATCAAATCGATACCCAGGATACGGCCCAGCGTTCGACACTCGCGTCGCAGGACATCCGAGACATTCCTGTGCCGAGCACGCATGTCCTCCGGCAGAGTCTGGTCGCTTTGCCAGAGGTCGTGCAGGACCATCGGGATATTCTGCACGTGGCTGGAGCGCGATCGGGAGAGACACAGTATTTGCTGGATGGATTTGAGATTGGAGACCCGGTTACCGGCGGGCTGACTTCACGCTTCAATGTGGATGCGACCCGGGCGGCGGAGATCCAGACGGGGCGGATCGGAGCGGCCTACGCGCACTCGGGCGCGAGCATTCTGAGCCTGGAAACTCCCGACGGAGATGACCGCTGGCGCTTTGGCACAACAAATCCGGTCCCCGGCATTAACATTCAGGAAAGCGCGCACCTCGGAAACTGGTATCCCCGATTTACGTTTTCTGGACCGATCGAGCACGGTCGGTTTTGGTTTTCCAACTCGATCAGCTTGCAGCACACTTTCGTCGTCGTCAAACAACAACCCTCCGGCGCCAACACCAGGGAAGAATGGGCTGGCGACAACCTGCTTCGCCTGCAATACAACGTGACGCCAAAGCACATCCTCCACGCCAGCTTCCTCTATAACCGCGCGCAGGACACTTTCGAACTCGGTGTGGCCGCAGATAGCGGAGTGCTCGACTACGTCCCGCAAGGCGCGGAACCCTACATCCTGCTCATCAATGGCACGAGCGGCAATTTCTTCGAGCGGCTGCACCAGCGCGGCAGCCGTTTGCAAGCAACGGCTAGCGTGACGGCAGCATCGCGGCACTGGCACGGAACACATCAGCTCGCTGCGGGCCTCAACGTGACAGGGCTGGCGTTCCGGCAGTCCGCGGAACGAGGAGAAATTGATGCGCTGCGAGCGTTTCGAGCGGATGGAAAAACACCCTGTGTCTCGCCCACGACCGATTGCCTGGAGCGGCGGTCCACGTTTGCGGGTCTAGCGGCGCCGGATGTTTCCAACACGCAGGCAGGTGGATATGCGCAGGACACCTGGTCGATTTCGAAGCGCTTCCTTGTACAGACGGGCTTGCGCATGGATTGGGATCGCTTCACACAGAGCGCGATGGCGGAGCCGCGCGTGTCAGGCAATGCCCTCCCATTCGGCGACGACCGCGCGAAGCTCTCGCTGGGATGGGGAATCTACAACGCCCCGCTCGATCTTGCGCTGATTGGCCAGGCGTTGGACCAGCGCCAATTCGATACGTTTTACGACAGTGCGGGAATGGCGGTCTTTCCCACGCCCGTCGTCAGCCAGTTCGTGCTGTCCCGAGCCGGCCTTCAGCAACCGCGCTTCACCATCTCCAGCGCTGGCTGGCAGCAAAAAATCAGACACAACACCCTGATCGGCCTTGAGCTCCTGGCGCGCAACGGATATCACCAATTTGCCTACGTCGACCTACAACCCGCGCAGCCCGGAGGAATTTTTCTCCTCCAGGATCATCGCAAGGACCGCTACCGCTCGGCGACACTCTCGGCGCGCCATGTCTTCTCGGAGACCGCCGAAGTCTACGCTGCATACACACGGTCGCGTGCCCGCTCGGACCAGGTGCTGAATCCCGCGCAGGGTTCGATCTTCTATGCGGCGCAGCAGCCAGGACCGGTAGCCTGGGATGCGCCCAATCGCCTGCTGACGTGGGGCTGGAATCCCACGCATATCTGGAGTATACAATTGAGCTATTTTTTCGAGTACAGAACCGGCTACCCCTTCAGCGCCGTCAATCTGGAGCAGCGACTGGTCGGTGCGGCGGACTCGATGCGCTTCCCCGCGTACGCGAGCTTGAATCTGGGGCTCGAGAAAAAATTTGGATTTCACGGTTATCTGTGGGCGGCGCGCATTGAAGCGGTAAATGTTCTTGAGCGGCAAAATCCAGATACCGTAGTGAACAAGATCGAGGCCCCCAATTTCGGGACATTTTCGGGCGGACAGGGAAGAGCCCTCACATTGAGAGTGAGGTTTGCCGGGAAAAAATAAGTGCGGAAATTGAGCGCATCGCCGTTTATAACAAAGATCACGAAACCTCCCATTACGGCTTAGGGCAGTGGTTGGCTTCCAGCAATCGCTGCAACTGCAGACAATGAACTTGCCGCTCTCTCTGCCCACCGGTTCTTTAATAGACGAAGCTACTTGACAACTCTATTACTACGAGAATAGGCTCGCCCCGATGCAGCTGGATGCTTCCCTCTCCTGGCTGGCGCTCGGGCTCACGCCCGGGCTGGCTGCCCGTTTGTCCGCCCGCGTGCTACAGCGTTTTGACTCGCCGGATGGAGTCTTCCGCGCCACGCTTACCGATCTCGAAGCCTGCCACCTCCCGGCTTCGGTCGCGCAAGCCATCGTAAAGAAGGAGTCCTTTAGGCGCGCCGAGAAGGAATTGGCGGGCATTCAGAAGATTGCAGGGTGCTCACTTGTAAACTGGACCGAGCCGGAGTATCCGCAGACGCTCTTGCAAATTTACGACCCGCCGGTACTGCTCTACGTTCGCGGTGACCCGCAGGTATTGAATCTCCCCAGCATCGGCATCGTCGGCACGCGCCGCCCCACCCTTTACGGCACGCAAATGGCGCAGCGTCTGGGCCGGGAACTTGCCGCGCGTGGCCTCGTCATCATCAGCGGACTGGCACGCGGGATTGATGCCATCGGACATCATGGAGCGATGGACGCCAATGGCCGCGCGATCGGGGTTCTCGGCACGGGCATCGACGTCTGCTACCCAAAGGAGAACAAGAAACTTTACGAAAAAGTGCTGGAGCGCGGCGCGATCATCAGTGAATTTCCCCTGCGCACGCACCCCGCGCCGGAGAATTTCCCCATACGCAACCGGATCGTCGCCGGCATGCCGCACGGCGTGGTGGTCGTGGAAGGCGCACAATACAGCGGGTCGCTGATCACCGCGCGCCTGGCCATGGAGTTCGGCAGAGAGGTTTTCGGCGTGCCCGGAAACGTTACCCAGCCTGCGAGTTTCGCGCCGAATCAACTCATCAAGCAGGGCGCCAAGCTCGTTACCTGCGCCGGGGACGTGATCGAAGAACTGCCCACGCCGATTCGTGCCGCTCTCCTGCAGGCCGAGCAACCGGAAGCGGAGCAAAGGAATCTATTGGCTGCTGCGGCGCTGAACGGCTCGGAGAAGAAGCTCTTCGAGATGCTCAGCGCCGAAGAAACGATGCCTATTGACGACATCGTGGAACGCTCCGGGTTGAACTCCTCCGAAGTTCTCGCTACGCTGTTTAATCTGGAGATGAAAGGCATCATCCGGCAGTTGCCGGGCAAGCAGTTCAGCAAAGTCTTGCTGTAGAGGCAGATAGGGGTTCGCATCGGTAGCTCGGGCGGGCATCCCATCGTCAGGCGCATCCACAAGGGCAATCGCCGCATCTAAAACCAGACCCCGTTGGGGTCCGGCCGAGCGCTTAAGTTAGCGAGAAGGACACACGCCGCGCGGTCAGCTCTCTCTGCAATACATTTGGGAGTTACAAAGGCAACATGGCTCGTTCGCTGGTTATTGTCGAATCGCCCGCGAAGGCGAAGACGATTAACAAATATCTAGGGCGGAACTTCACCGTCAAGGCTTCCATCGGCCACGTGATGGACCTGCCCAAGAAAACGATTGGCATTCGTCTGCCCGGCGAAGAAGAGGGCGGCAAAAAGAAGAAAAGGCGCAAAGCCAAGAATGGAAGCAAGAAAGCAAAGGGGAAGGAAAGGCCAGCTGCGAAACTGATTAGCCTCGACGACGAGAAAGTTTTTGAGCCTACGCTGCAAATCATCGCAGGCAAGGGCAAGATCATCAATGATCTTCGCAAGGCGGCGCACTCTGCCGATGCCGTCTATCTGGCGGGCGACCCCGATCGCGAGGGCGAAGCCATTTCAGCGCACCTAGCGCTTGTTCTCTCCAAGCCTGCCAAGTTCATCGAGCAAGAGCCGAGCGTTTCGAGATTCAAGAAGAAAGAAGCGACACCCGAGGAGCCTGTTAAGAAAGAAAACGAGGGCGATTCCAAGAAAGAGGTTGTTGCCATCGACCCGAAGAAAATTTTTCGGGTCACGTTTAATGAAATTACGCCGAAGGCGATTCGCGCGGCCTTCGATCATCCCCGGCAGGTGGATGCCAATCTAGTGGACGCGCAGCAGGCCCGCCGGGTGCTCGATCGCATTGTCGGCTACAAAGTTTCTCCCATTCTCTGGAACAAGGTTCGCCGCGGGCTTTCCGCCGGGCGCGTCCAGACCGTGGCGCTGCGGCTGATCGTCGAGCGCGAAATGCAAATCCGCGCGTTCATCCCGCAGGAGTACTGGACGATTCACGCCATGCTGGATGCCGGGCAGCCGCCGCTCTTCGAAGCCAAGCTCTTCAAACACAATGGCGAGGATATCGCAGTCTCAAACCAGGAGGCCGCGGACAAGATTGTCGCTGCCGTGAGCAAGGCCAGATGGCAGGTTGCGACGGTTACGCAAAAAGAAAAGAAGCGCAATCCTCCGCCACCTTTCACGACTTCCAAATTACAGCAGGCGGCTTACAATCGGCTGCGCTACACCGCCAAGCGCACCATGTCGCTCGCGCAAAAGCTCTACGAAGGCGTGGAACTCGGTGACGAAGGCTCGGTCGCCCTAATCACCTACATGCGGACCGACTCTGTGCATGTTTCGAACGACGCGCTGATCCAGGTTCGTGAGTTAATCCCCGAACGCTTTGGCACGAACTATCTTCCCGAAAAACCCAACTACTACAAATCGAAAAAGGATGCGCAGGAAGCCCACGAAGCGGTGCGTCCCACGGATGCCATGCGCGCGCCGGAAGACGTCCGCAAATATCTCGACGAAGACCTTTTCAAGCTTTACCAGCTGATCTGGCAGCGCTTTGTCGCGTCACAGATGCTCCCGGCGATCTTTGATCAGACCACGATTGACATTTCCGCCGGGGACTACACTTTTCGGGCCACTGGCACGGTCCAGAAATTTGACGGCTACCTCCGCGTCTACCAGATGCCCGCCTCGATCGCCGACCGCGAGGACGATGAAAAAGATGATGAAGGCGAGGGCCGCGCGCTTCCCCAAGTTGCGGAAGGGCAGATCCTCCGCCTGGACAAGATTCGTCCCGACCAACACTTTACCGAGCCGCCGCCCCGGTTCAACGATGCCACGCTGGTGAAAGAACTCGAAGAAGACGGCATTGGGCGGCCCTCGACTTACGCTGCGATCATTTCCACGATCCTCGAGCGTGAATACGTCACCAAGAATCAAGGACGCTTTTCGCCCACCATGCTCGGCGAGCGCGTCAGCGTGCTGCTGGTAAAGAGTTTCGAAGACATCTTCGACCTCAAATTTACGGCACGGCTCGAAGAAGAGCTCGACGAAATCGAGGAAGGCAAGCTGCCCTGGCGCGAAGCCGTCAAAGAATTCTGGGAAAAATTCGTCTTGGACCTCGACAAGGCCGACGACGAGATGCTTTCGTACAAGGCTGGCATCCCGACCGGGAAGAAGTGCGAAAAGTGCGGCCAGGGCGAATTGCTCGAGCGCATCAGCCGCCACGGTTTCTTTCTCGGCTGTTCCCGCTATCCCGAATGCGATTTCATTCAGGATCTGTCGCCTGAACTTCCCGAAGAGACCGGCGGCGAGCCCAAGACCGAGTATTGCGACAATTGCGGGAAGGAGATGGCCATCAAGCGGGGCCGCTTCGGCACATTTCTTGCCTGCACCGGTTACCCGGACTGCAAGACCACGCGCCGACTCGTGCAGGGCACGCGCATCGCACATCAGCCCGATGAGCTCCTTGCCGAACTGTGCAAGTTGTGCGGCAAGAACCTCGTAAAAAAACACGGCCGCTTCGGCGAATTCATCGGCTGCACGGGATACCCGAAGTGCAAGTACACGCGCCCGATCACCTTGGGCATCAAATGCCCGAAATGCAACGAGGGCGAATTCGTGCGCCGCGGCAGCGCCGGCAAAGGCGGCCGTGGACGCGCGCGGATTTTCTACGGCTGCTCCCGTTACCCGGATTGCGATTTCACCACGCCTTACATGCCCATCGCCGAGCCATGCCCGAAGTGCGGCGCGCCGTTCATCGTCGAGAAGCGCGCCAAGATCGGCAACGTACACGCCTGTCTCAAAGAGGGTTGTGATTGGGAAAAGCTTGTCCCCGAAGTCCAGCCGCAACCACAGCCGGAGGAAGCTCCGGTGCCCGTGGCGGCCAAGTCCTGACCCGCCTGCATCT
>WNFH01000720.1_pt1 | contig 24039 bp, 28 predicted proteins | sample 5400411 | NCBI WGS metagenome assembly WNFH01 (sample SAMN13153347, study PRJNA577476) | soil metagenome | isolation source: 200 cm saprolite under Douglas fir tree site 2 hole 3 | place: USA:California | collected 2015-04-18 | reverse complement strand
CGCGCGCTCTTGCTGAAGGCGGCCGACCTGATGGAAAGCAGGACCGCCGATTTCGTCAAATTGATGCTCGAGGAGACCGGTGCCACCGCGCCGTGGGCCGGCTTCAATGTCCACCTTGCTGCCGGAATTCTCCGGGAGGCCGCAGCCTTGACGACGCAAATCACCGGTGAAGTGATTCCATCGGACAAGCCGGGCATCCTGTCGATGGCGATCCGCCAGCCCGCAGGTGTCGTGCTTGGCATTGCGCCGTGGAACGCCCCGGTGATTCTCGGTACCCGCGCCATCGCGGCGGCGCTGGCCTGCGGCAATACGGTGATCCTGCGCTCGTCGGAAATCTGTCCGGGAACCCATCATCTGATTGGCCAGGTGCTCAACGACGCCGGATTCCCGAAAGGCGTCGTGAATGTCCTGTCGAATGCGCCGGCCGATGCGGCGAAAATCGTCGAGGCGCTGATCGCGCATCCGGCGGTTCGCCGGGTCAATTTCACCGGCTCCACTAAGGTGGGGAGGATCATCGCAACCCTCGCCGCCAAGCACTTGAAGCCGGTGCTGCTTGAACTCGGCGGCAAGGCGCCGCTGATCGTGCTCGACGACGCGGATATCGACCACGCCGTGGAGGCGACAGCCTTCGGTGCGTTCATGAACCAGGGCCAGATCTGCATGTCGACCGAGCGCATCATCGTCGACGACAAGGTCGCCGACGCGTTTGTCGCAAAACTTCGGCGGGCGATCCGCGCGGTCACGTGGTGCTGGGCTCCCTGGTCGATCTCGCCCCGGCCGAGCGCATGGATGTCCTGATCGCCGATGCCGTCGCCAAGGGCGCCAAGGTTGTCGCCGGCGGCAAGCGCAGCGGCACGGTGATCGAGGCGACCCTGCTGGATCACGTGACGTCGGCGATGAAGATCTACAGCGAGGAATCGTTCGGCCCGGTGAAATCGATCATTCGCGTCCGCGGCGCCGACGAGGCCGTGCGCGTCGCCAACGATACCGAATATGGATTGTCCGCGGCGATCTTCGGCCGGGATATCACCCGCGCCCTGGCGATATCCAGGAAAATCCAGAGCGGCATCTGTCACATCAACGGCCCGACCGTCGCGGACGAGGCACAGATGCCGTTCGGCGGCATGAAAGCCAGTGGTTACGGCCGCTTCGGCGGCAAGGCGGTGATCAACGAATTTACCGACTTGCGATGGATCACGATCGAGGGCCCGCAGCATTATCCGTTCTGACCGGGGTGTCCCCCGGGGCAAAATTTTCGCGTGCTCTGCAGAACAAGGGAGAGCGTTCCTAATGCCACATATCGAAGCTTCCGGCGCGAGGCTCTATGTCGAGGAGACCGGGCAGGGATATCCGATCGTGTTTGTTCACGAGTTCGGGTCGGACTGCCGCGAATGGGAAACCCAAGTCCGGTATTTCTCGCGCGCCTATCGCTGCATCACCTACAATGCGCGTGGATATCCGCCGAGCGACGTTCCCGAAGATATTAACCAGTACGGTTGGGAGTTCGCGGTCGACGACGTCGCCGCCGTGATGCGCGGACTTGCGGTCGAGCGCGCCCACGTCGTCGGTTTGAGCATGGGCGGATACGCCGCCCTGCAGTTCGGCCTGCGCTATCCACAGATGGCGAGCGCGATCGTCGCCGCCGGCGCGGGCTCCGGATCGCCTCCGGCCCAGCGCGAGGCGTGGTCAAAGGAAACTCCGGCGATTGCGCGCGGCTTTATCGAGCGCGGCATGGATGCGATGGCGCAGGAAATGGCGAATAACCCGACGCGCATCCAGCTCAAATACAAGGATCCGAAGGGTTGGCAGGAGTTCGTCGATCATCTGCGTCAGCATTCGGAATGGGGAATGTCGAATACGATGGCGCGCTATCAGGCGCTGCGGCCCTCGCTTCACGACTTCCAGGATCAGTTCTCGCGGATGAAGGTTCCGGTGTTGCTCGCGGTGGGTGATGAGGATGTGCCGTGCCTCGAAACCAATATGATGCTCAAGACGGCGATACCCGGTGCGGGCCTGTGGATATGCCCCAACACCGGACATGCGATCAACCTGGAGGAGCCCGCAGCCTTCAACGCGCAGGTCGAGGGCTTTCTGAGCGCAGTTGAGCGCGGAAGCTGGCGGTGGGCCTATTCAGGAAGTTGAGGCGCGCTCAAGCGAGCGGGTCAGGGGCGTGCGAGCGGACGTAATTCTCCGGCCGCACCATTCGGGCACCGGCAGTTGTCCGTGTGCTTTGGTCGCCTCGGCTATGCCGGCGCGAACGTCATCGAGAAAGGGAACGACGCGACGGGTTTTCAGGTTGACGTGTAGATACATTATTTCCTGGGCCGCGGCGCGCTCGGAGAATTCGTCGCGATAGATTTCGTGCGCGAAATGAAGACGCTTGTCGTCGGCGCCCACGATCTGCGTTCGAACTCTGATAAGGTCATCAAGATGCAATTCGCGAATGTAGAGAATGTGGGTTTCCGCTGCGAAAACGCCGTGTTGGGCGCGCTCGACATAATCCTCTCCCAGACCGAGAGCATCGCGGGCAGCATAATTTCCCCCGTCGAACACGACGCCATAAAAGGCGATGTTCATGTGGCCGTTTGCGTCGATCCAATCCGGGAGCACACGGCAGCTATATTCTTCGAAAGGGCAGGGGAAATCTTTCCGCGTTTTGATCATGGTCATCCCGTTCTCGCCAAGCAGCGTCGTGCTGACATGTATAGAGTCTTAAAGGATTAGCGCAAATGTCCGAAGGAAAAATTGTAGCCGTCACGGATGGGGCAACCGGATGGCTGATCTTCAGTAACCCCGAACGGCTTAATGCGGTGAGCTACGAGATGTGGCGGGCCATTCCTGAGCGGATCGCGGAATTCGTCGGGGACCCCGCAATCCGCGTTGTCGTTCTGCGCGGCGAGGGGGACAAGGCCTTCGTTTCCGGAGCGGACATCTCTCAGTTTGAAAAGGTCCGCAGTTCTGAGGCCGGCATCGCCGACTACAATGACGCAACTGGCCTCGCCAACGAGGCAATTCTTGCGTGCCCGAAGCCGACGATTGCGATGATCCAGGGTTATTGCATCGGCGGGGGTCTTGGCGTGGCGCTGTGCTGCGACTTGCGCTTGGCCGCGGCGAATTCTCGCTTTGCCATTCCGGCGGCAAGGCTCGGGCTTGGCTACGCCTATGGCGGCATCAAGCGGCTCGTCGATGTCGTCGGGCCATCGTTCGTTCGCCAAGGAGATTTTCTACACGGCGCGGCAATTCTCGGCGGACGAGGCTGTTTCGATGGGACTCATCAATCGCACGTATTCGGCCGTGGATCTGCTTACGGCCGTCAACGACGCATCGACGCGGATCGGACAGAATGCACCGCTAACCATCGTGGCTGCGAAACTTGCAATCGATGCGGCGCAAGGCGATAGCCATGACAAAGATATCTCCGCGGTCGAAAATGCGGTGGCCAGATGTTTTGCAAGCGAAGACTATAAGGAGGGACGGCGCGCGTTTTCGGAAAAGCGTACGCCCGCATTTAGAGGTGTCTAGAGACCTGCGGTCTATTTGGTGCCACACGGTTTTGGTTTTGTGTACCGAAAATGTTGTCCGCGCCGAACGAGTGTCTCGATCAATCGCACGAGCGTCAATCGCGAAATTGCTTTCCGTTCGATCTCGTCGCCTTCGGAGCGGTGCCGACTAGTGGTGCAGCTCGTGGCGTCGTTGGCAGGGCTCATTTTCTCGGGCGGTCCATTCTGACTGCGCGTCTAACCTATTGATCCATCTAGGGGCAGAAACCGCTGTTTCGTCAGAAAATCCGTTGAAATCATTGAAGATCCGCGCTGATTTTGATTCCACAACACGGACGATCCGTTCGTCCCGAGCGCCGAAGCGGACTCTCCCATGGCCAATGGCGCCTCAAATGGTCACCATCAGCGAATGTCGTTATCGATGGTTGCGCCTCCCCGCAACCAAGTTAGTAAAAAACCCTAGCAATATCAATATATTGCTGGGGTTCTCTTTTGATGCTGGAATCCGTCGCAACAAGATCAATGACTTAGCTCACAGGTTCAAATCACCCCGCAACCACGTACACATCTTCATCAGCGCGATAAATCTCGCAGACGTCCGGGGTTAGGTTTTCGGTACACACCGGACAGGCGGGCAGCTCTTCGGGCGCCTCCGCCTGTGGACGTGCGAGCGGCTCAGAAATCCATGCCGCCTGCGTGCGGGTGGTCGTGTGGGTGAGCCGGGGTCGCCTCCCGCTTCGGCCACTCCGCGACCATCACCTCGGTGGTGATCATGAGGCCGGCGATCGAAGCAGCCCCCTGCAGCGCTGCGCGCACGACCTTGGTCGGATCGATAATCCCCTTCTGCACGAGGTCGCCGTACTCGCCCGATTGTGCATCATAGCCGTAGGCATAGGTCGACGTCTCGAGGATCTTTCCGACAACGACCGAGCTGTCGGCGCCGGCATTGGTGGCGATCTGTCGCGCCGGTGTGCTAATCGCCTTCTTGATGATCTCGACGCCGTGCCGCTGGTCCTCATTTTCGCGCTTGATACCTTCGATGGTCTTGATCGAACGAAGCAAGGCGACGCCGCCGCCGGGCAGGATGCCTTCCTCGACCGCGGCGCGCGTCGCATGAAGCGCGTCGTCAACGCGGTCCTTACGCTCCCTCACCTCGACTTCGGTGGCGCCGCCGACCCGGATCACCGCAACGCCGCCCGCGAGCTTGGCGAGCCGCTCCTACAACTTCTCCCGATCATAGTCCGAGGTCGTCTCCTCGATCTGTGCCTTGATCTCGGCGATCCGTGCCTCGATGCCGGCCTTCCTGCCGGCGCCCTTGACGATCGTGGTGTTCTCCTTCTCGATCATCACTTTCTTGGCGCGGCCGGGCGTGTCGATCGTCACGTTTTCCAGCTTGACGCCGAGATCTTCGGAGATCACCGTGCCGCCGGTCAGAACGGCAATATCCTGCAGCATCGCCTTGCAGCGATCACCGAAGCCCGGCGCCTTCACCGCCGCGACCTTCAGTCCACCGCGCAGCTTGTTGACGACGAGTGTCGCCAGCACTTCGCCTTCGACGTCTTCGGCAACAATGAGCAACGGCTTTGCCGTCTTCACCACCGCCTCGAGCAACGGCAACAATTCCTGCAGCGCGGATAGCTTCTTTTCGTAGATCAGCAAGTAAGGGTCTTACATCTCGACGCGCATCTTGTCCGCGTCGGTTACGAAATATGGCGATATGTAGCCGCGGTCGAACTGCATGCCTTCGACCACTTCGAGCTCGGTCTCAAGCGATTTCGCCTCCTCGACCGTGATCACGCCGTCGTTGCCGACCTTCTTCATCGCGTTGGCAATGAACCGTCCGATTTCGGCGTCACCGTTGGCGGAGATCCTGCCTATTTGGGCGATCTCCTCGTTCGATGTCACCGGTTTTGAATTCTTTTTCAGGTCCGCGACAATGGATTCCACGGCAAGATCCACGCCGCGCTTGAGATCCATCGGGTTCATCCTGGCGGCCACCGCATTCGCTCCTTCCTTGATGATTGCTTGAGCGAGCACGGTTGCGGTAGTGGTGCCATCTCCCAGCTAGTCTAGTACGAGGTCCTGGAGGCAACTTCCCGCACCATCTGCGCGCCCATGTTCTCGAACTTGTCGTCGAGTTCGATTTCCTTTGCGACGGTGACGCCGTCCTTGGTGATGCGCGGGGCGCCAAAAGATTTGTCGAGCACCACATTGCGACCCTTCGGCCCAAGCGTCACCCTCACCGCATTGGCGAGCACGTCGACGCCGCGCAGCATCTTGTCGCGAGCTTCGACCGAGAATTTGACTTCCTTGACACTCATTTGTTCCTCCTCAAGCAAGTCTTTGCTTTCATGTTCCCGCGAGACCCTGACCTAATCGCGGAAGCCCTGGCCAAACGACGCACCATGGTCCGGCGACGATAGTGCGGAGCCGCGTTCGAAGGAAAGCCTCGACATCAAGCTCTCTTATCGCCGCCATAAGAAACAACCCGAAGGCCCGCACGAATACGCGCGCCAATTCTTTACGCAGCCGGCGCCAGCGTGTAAATTTGCAAACGATCGGCGTCTGCTGGGTCCTGAAAGAGCGCGCAACGGTTCCAAGGACGTTTCTTTGATCGCCTGAGTGGTGGCCGTACGGAAGACCGTTACCGGGGAGCTATCGGATTGATGTGCCCTCGTGGCGCATCCGCCGGCAGACAATTTACTGCCGCCCATGCGTCGCCGGACGGCAGGAAGGTTTGCATGGTTGAAAACACCGCGACGATAAGTTTGACGCGCCGTGCCCTGTTGACGGCCGCCTGTGTGGGGGGTGCGGGCTTTGCGGGCGGCACCCTCGTCTCGCTGCCGAGCGCGCTCGCGAGCGACGATGACGTGGAGCTGATCCAGCAGCTGACCGGAAAAATTCCCACAGAATCGGATCGCGTTCACCTGGCGATGCCGCCGGTGTTTCCGAACGGCTATAACGTGCCCTTAGCGCTCGATATCGACAGCCCAATGACTGAAACCGACCACGTGAGGTATGTCCGCGTGCTGGCGCCGCGGAACCCGATCATCGACGTCGCCACCTTTTATTTCACCCCGCAGCGCAGTCAACCTCGCGTGTCGACGCGCATTCGCATCGCCGAACCGCAATATATCCTGGCAGTAGCCGAAATGAACGACGGCGCGCTGCTGACGGCCAAGGCGTGGGTCGAGGTTGCCACCAACGGCTGCATCTGACATCCCGGCAGGAGACGGAGAATGTTTACCCTGGTACCACGCGTACAAGTGCCGAGCGCTACGGCGAAGGGCGAAATCTTTCAGGTCAAAGCCCTGATTAGCCATCAGATGGAGACCGGCTTGCGGCATGATGACCAAGGCAACGTCATCCCGCGCAAGATCATCAATAAGTTCGCCTGCCGCTACAACGAGGTCGTGGCGTTCAAGGTCGATTTCCACGAAGCGGTCGCTGCCAACCCCTACGTCGAATTTTACTTGCGGGCGACGGAGAGCGGCCGGCTCGAATTCATATGGGAAGAAGACGGCGGCGCCCGATACTCGTTGGCGCACAATCTCGTGGTCAGTTGATGCCGGCGCCGCCTGTGATTTCTGCTGCTCTTTTTGATGCCGAGAGGCAGGCCGCATGAGTGCAAAATGTCGGTGCGACGGAGACGCGGCGGGTGCGCGCGCTTTCATTGCGCTCCTGATTTACGCAACCCCGGTCGTTCTCATCACCCATGAAAGCCTGGCGGCAGACAACAATCGAGGCGCCCAGCTCGCCGCGACTTGCGCCGCATGCCATCGCCTTGACGGCCGTGACAAGGGAATTCCGTCGATCATTGGGCTGGACGAGGGGAAACTTGCCGGCGCGTTGCAGGCCTTCAAGTCGGGCGAGCGTTCGATCATGCACACCGTCGCCCTTTCGCTCAGTAGCGAGGAGATTGCGACCGTGGTCCACTATCTCGCCGCGCAACGAAAGGAAACCGAGCGACCATGATCTGCCGGACGCGTCGCGAATTCGGCTGCATTGCGGGGGCGACCTGCCTCACGGCGCTCACCCCGCGCGCCTTGAGCGGCCAGGCCAAGGCGCGAATCGTCGTGATCGGCGGCGGCGTCGGCGGTGCGACGGTTGCCAAGTATTTGGCCATGAGCATCGCAATGGTAGACGTGACACTCATTGAGCCCAAACAGCGTTATACGACCTGCTTCTTCAGCAGCCTTTATCTCGCTGGACTTCGCTCGTTCGAATCACTCACCCATGGCTATGAGCGGCTCGCGCAGCGACATGGCATCAGGATCGTCCATGATTCGGCGACGATTATCGATCCGGTGGCGAAGACTGTCGGACTTGAAAGCGGCGCCAGGCTGTCATACGACCGCCTCGTCGTTGCTCCGGGCATTGCCTTCAAATACGGCGCGATCGAGGGGTACGACGAGGCCGCAACGCAAACCCTCCCGCACGCCTGGACGGCCGGGCCGCAGACCATGCTGCTGCGACAGCAACTGGAAAGCATGGAGGATGGTGGCGTTTTTGTGCTCGTTGCTCCCCCCAACCCGTTCCGCTGTCCGCCCGGCCCCTACGAACGCGCTTCGTTGGTCGCTTATTATTTCAAGCAATACAAGCCGCGGGCGAAAATCCTGATCCTCGACGCGAAGGACAATTTCTTCGGACAGGAACTCTTCCAGGACGCGTGGAGCCGCCACTATCCGGGAATGATCGAGTGGATACCGGCCCAATTCACCGGCGGGATCAAGGCAGTCGACGTGAAGGGCCGATCGGTCAAGACGGCGGGTGACACTTTCAGAGCCGCCGTTGCGAACGTCATCCCGCCACAAATCGCCGGCCAACTGGCGCAGCACGCGGGCCTTGCGGATCAGTCGGGTTGGTGTCCGATCGATCCAATGACGTTCGAGTCGAAGCTGCAGCCGGGAATCCACGTCCTAGGCGATGCGGCCAGCGCCGGCGAGATGTCTAAATCGGCTTTTGCGTCCAATAGTCAGGCCAAGGTCTGCGCCTTCGCTATCGCCGCTTCACTCACCGGATCCGAGCGCTTTCCGCCTCACTTGTTCAACGCATGCTTCACGATCGTTGCCCCCGATGATGCAATGAGCAGCGCCATCGGCTATCAGGCCGCAACCGGTGCGATCAAGATCAGCGACTTCTTCCTGAGCAAGGTGGGTGAGGACGCCGAGACTCGCCGACGCTTGGTGCGCGAGGCGGACGGCTGGTATGCCGCATTCACCAAGGATGTGTTCGGCTGACGATCTCTGGCTCAGACGAGCGCGCGGCGCGGCTCAAGCGCAAGGACGATTGAATTGAGCCGCCGGCTCGCAATCCCCCTCGGTGCGGGGGACAGCCGTCATTCTCCCGCGATTGTCCTTGAGCGGCAGCTCGAGCCGGCCCCAAACGTCGGTGAGCGCCTCGGCGAGCTGATCGATCAGGACATCCTCGTGGTAGGGCGTCGGCGTGATGCGCAGGCGCTCCGTTCCCTTCGGCACGGTCGGATAATTGATTGGCTGGATATAGATGCCATGCTCGCTGAGCAAAAGGTCGCTTGCCGCTCTGCATTTCTCCGGATCGCCGACGACCACCGGTACGATGTGAGTATCGTTCAGCATGATCGGAAGCGCCGCCGCGCTCAACGCGCTCTTCACGCGGGCAGCGCGGTGCTGATGTCGTTCGCGCTCCCACTGCGAGGTCTTGAGGTGGCGGATTGCCGCAGTGGCGGCGGCGCAGATCGCCGGTGGCAACGCCGTGGTGAAGATGAAGCCTGGGGCGTACGAGCGAACCGCATCGATGAGCGGCGCGCTTCCGGCGATGTAGCCCCCGAGGCACCCGAAGGCCTTGGCAAGGGTGCCCTCGATCACATCGATCCGGTCCATGGCGCCGGCGCGCGCAGCGACTCCGGCACCCCGTGGGCCGTACATTCCGACGGCATGGACCTCGTCGAGATAGGTCATGGCGCCGTATCGCTCGGAAAGATCGCAGATGCGACGAATCGGGGCGACGTCACCGTCCATCGAATACAGGCTCTCGAAGATGATCAACTTCGGCCGCTTGGCGTGTAGCTCCGCGAGCTCCCGCTCGAGCTCAACCAACGGATGATTCGTGCCGGAAATGTTTCGCGTCCCGCCCGCGCCCGTACCCATTCTGGTCGCGGTCCCGACCATGGCATCGATGACGTTCGGGTGCTGTCCCATGCCGAGGTAGTCGTTGGAGCACCAGATTACGATATCACGCGGACCCTGCGGGGAGTGCCAGATCGCCCGGGGAAATCGGCCCGCAACGCGCTCGAGGTCCGCGAAAACACGGTAGCGCCGCTCATTCCACAGCCGCGAGATCGCGTCGGAAAAAAAGCCATCGTAGTTCATGCGTCGGCCTCCCCCGGGTCCGTGGCCGGTGTCGAATAGTTCCCGCGACGACTTTTGTTACGACTCGTCGCTATTTGCTCATCTGCACCGCGAGACCCGATTGGCTTTCTCGTTCGCGCGATCGCGCCATCAGTTGGCGCAGCGTATCGCCAATGCTTTCGCCCGGCGTGTCGGCGTCGAAGGCGCGCGCGAATTGCCCGCTGGGCTCCATCAGGTAGAGGTAGGAACTGTGGTCGATGACGTAGTCCTCGGCGCCAGGTCCGGTGTTGTGGCGGACGTAATAGGCTCCGTATTCCTTGGCGACCTCGGCGGTCTGCCGCGAATTGCCGACGAGACCGATGATCCGCGGATCGAAAGATTGGGTGTATTCGGCGATCACTTCGGGCGTGTCGCGCTGCGGATCGACGGTGATGAAGATTGGTTGTAATTCGGCGGCGTCGGGGCCGAGCGTTTCGAGGGCTTTGGCGATTTCGAGAAGTGCCGTCGGGCACGTGTTGGGACAGGAGGTGTACCCGAAATAGACCAGCAGCCATTTGCCACGGTAGGTCTGATCGGTGACCGCTGTGCCGCCGGGTGCCGTGAGCGCGAAACTGCCGCCAACCGTCACGGGCGGCGTGGCGGCCCGCGTTGCTGACAGTTGGCACATGATCAGTGCTGCCGAGAGAACGATGATGGAAAGGGTCCGCAACTGAGCAATCTCCGCACCATTTCGCCTGCTAACTTAGCGGGTTCGGCGCAGCAGCGCTATTACGTTTGCTTATCGGCAGCTTAAGAAGCGCTGCTTTCTTATCGCTCACTTAAGAATTGCTGATTTTTGTTTCCGTCGGATTCATGTTCGAATTGCACAGCATCGGATTCTCGCCACGAAATTTATCAAGGGCAGTGCCGTCGATGAAAATCTGCGAAATGATCATTGGCGAAATGATCATCAGGCTGTTCGCGTTCGTCTTCGCGGCGACGATTGCTGTACCCGCGCATGCCTACGAGGAGGGCGCGGTCATGGGTGGCGGAACGATTCAGGGCAAGGTCGTGTTCAACGGCACCGTGCAGACTCGGAAGATTATCCCAACCAAGGATGTCGAGGTTTGTGGCGACATTCGCGAGGAAGCGCTGATCACGGTCGGGCCCGATAAAGGCGTACAAAACGCAGTCGTGTACCTGGTCCAAGTCGCCAAGGGCAAAGCTTGGCCGGCACAGGGCAAGACGCCGGAGCTCGACAACGTCAAATGCCGTTTTGATCCTGAAATCCAGGTGATCCGTGCGGGTTCGCTGGATGTCGTCAACAAGGATCCCGTACTGCACAACACGCACGGCTATTACGACAAGCGGACCGCCTTCAATATGGCGTTGCCGAACCAGGACCAACGAATTCCCGCCGAACTGAAGCGAGCCGGCGCCGTCCGTGTCGACTGCGACGCGCACGGCTGGATGGAGGGGTGGGTCTATGTCGTTGACAACCCCTATTACGCAATCACCGGCGCCGATGGCGCATTCACGATCCCCGATGTCCCGCCCGGCACTTATACCCTCGTGGCCATCCAGCCGTTTACCGGCCCCATCGAACAGCCGGTGACCGTCATGGCGGGCAAACCGATGTCTCTGACGATCGAGTTGAAGAAATAGCCTACGCTTGACCAAGACGGCGGACGGACGTCAGCCGTCTTTGTACCGAGTTCCCAAAATGCAGTCTTGGCCGTCAAACCGGTTCGAGACAGCCCGGAAGAACAGCAGCGATCGACAGATAAAAACGATCCATCAAGAGGAGATGCGCCATGTCGGAGCTTGACCGTGAACGACGTGAAATGGCTCGGGTGCTGCAACAGCCCGGGGCGCGCCCCGACTCGGCGCTCAAGGTGACCCGGCGCACCTTCATCCACAAATCGTGTCTGTTCGGCGCTGCCACGGTCGCCGAGACGTTCGCATGGTGGCCGCTTTTCAATACCATCGATATTGCGCATGCCGCCGAGGAACCCTTCAAGTTCGCCTGGATTTCCGACACGCATCTGTATGAAAGATCGCTCAACACGCGTTTCGTCGAGAAGGTGGTGCGCGCCGCAAGTGAGGTCCAGGCGATGAACCCGCCTGCCGACTTCCTGATCTTCGGCGGCGACCTCGCCCAGCTCGGCAAAGTCGAGGAACTTGAACTCGGCGTCGAACTTCTCAAGGAAGTGAAAATCCGCAAGGTCTTCATCCCGGGCGAGCACGACTGGTACCTGGACATGGGGAGGAAATGGGGACAGCTCTTCGGGCAGCCCAATTGGACCTTCGACCACAAGGGCGTGCGCTTCGTCGGCCTCGACACGGTCAGTCGCGGCCCAGATTATTGGACGGTCAAGAAAATGAGCCCGGAAGAGCGCATGGGCCATATGGCAACCCTCGACGGCACGGTTGCGGGCGCATGGGCCGGCGTAGGCCGCGACCAGCTCGACTGGCTGCAGAAGATTCTCGGCGACTGGGACAAGTCGAGGCCAGTCGTCATCTTCAGTCATAATCCACTCTACGAATACTACCCGCCGTGGAACTTCTGGGTGCGCGACTGGCGCGAGGTGAACCAGGTTCTGAAGCCTTATACCAAGGTCACCAACATCCACGGCCACGTCCACCAGGTGCTCTACAACGAGATCGGAACCATGCGCTCGATCGGCATGCTGGCAACCTCCTGGCCTTGGCCCTATGCACCGGAGGGCGTGCCCGAACTCACCAAGCCGATGATCCGAGTAGACCCCGGCGATATCTTCGACGGCGTCGGCTACAGTTACCTGAGCATGAACAAGGATCGGATCGAGACCGAATACGTCATGTGGGGCCGCAAGGAGGTCTTCGTTCAATCGGCCGCAGATTCCTCGTTGAGCCATCAGGAAATCCTGCGGCCACGGATCGCCGATAATATGTGGCCCCACTGAAGGAGGATTTATCATGACAACCGCAACGATATTCTCCTCGGGTCCGTCACGTGCAGCACGCGTCGGAGCACTGGCCGCGATTGCTCTCCTCGCCGGCCCCGCCAGCGCGCATAAGACGCCGGTGACCCCGCAGCAGTTGCAGGCCTATCAGCAGGCCTTCATGGAACAGGTCAAAAAGGGCGACCTCCTGTTCCATGGCGATGCTGCCACCGCGAAAGAGATGGGAGCCAATCTCAGCACCTCGGGAATGGCCTGTGCGATGTGCCATCCGATGGCCTCCGACACGCATCCGCATGAATTCCCGAAATTCCAGGCTCAGATCGGCAAGTTCTCGACGCTGCGCGATATGATCAACTGGTGTATCGAGAAACCCAACCAGGGCGAGAAAATCGGTCCCGACTCAGACGCGATGAAGGCGCTCGAAGCCTACATCTATTGGTCGAACACCGGGTCGGTGTTGGCACCGGGCAAGTATTGAGCTTGGTTCAGCGCCGCGTGGCGGGTCCTCGTATTCGCTTACGCCGAAGGGGATCGCAGGCATGCCATTCGGCGGTCCTCGATTTGAGCGAAACACACCGGCTCCGAAGGAGCCGCGCGGTGGGGCCGCGTTAACGACGGAGGGGCGCGCCTTTGAGCGACACGTTGCATGGCAGGTTCGCTGGCATCGACCTCGATGATCTGGTCGATTGGCGGGTCGTCCGGACTTGGCTTTACTGGGGCATGTTCTGGCTGATGGTCACGCCGACGATCGGCGTGATCATCTCGTCCCTCTTCAATTTCCCCGATTATCTTGGCCACAACTTGGCGCTGACGTTCGGCCGGCTCCGGCCCGTCCACGTCAACGGCGTCATCATGGGCGCCTTTTCAAACCTGTTCATCGGCGAATGTTATTATCTGGTGCCACGCGTGTGCGGCGTTCGGACGTATCGGGGCGAGTTGGGCGTCCCGCTGGCCTTCGTGTGGAACATCGCCCTGATGGCCGGCCTCATCGCCTTGCCGTTCGGCGACAATCACGGGCTCGAAGCTGGCGAACTCCCGCTCTTCTCCGAAATCCCGATTTTCATCGTCACGGCAGCGGCAACCGTCCAGTTCCTGATCACCATAGGTCGACGCCTCGAGGCACCGCTCTACGTCGCACTCTGGTATCTGATCGGAGCCTTCGTCTGGACGACGTTGAATCTCGTTCTGGGCAGCTTCATCCTGCCTTATACGATCTCCGGCATCAATAGCGCAGCCTTCCATGGTCTTTACATTCATTACATCGTCGGCCTTTGGATCACGCCGGCGGGCTACGTGATCATCTATTATTTCCTGCCTGTCAGCGTGCGCAATCCGCTGTACGCCCATAAGCTCTCGCTGGTCGGCTTCTGGTCGCTCGCGCTGTTCTATCCGTTCGTCGGCATCCACCATTATCTTTACAGCCCGATCGCCGATTGGGCCGAGACGATCGCCATCGTCACGTCGATGCTGCTGATCATTCCGGTATGGACCGTGCTGGTGAACTTCTTTGGCACCGTGAAGGGCCGGTGGAGCGAGTTCGGCAAGAATCTGCCGGCGAAATTTCTGATCATCGGCTCGATCATGTATCTGCTGGGATGCTTCCAGGGCTCGTTGGAAGCCTTGCGCTCGATCCAGCAGCCGACGCATTTCTCCGACTTCGTCATCTCGCATTCCCACCTCACCGTGTTCGGGACGTTCGTGATCTGGGCGATCGGCGGCCTGGTTTACCTGTGGCCCCGGGTTTGGGGACGCGAACAGCTTTGGTCGTTCACGCTCGGCAACTGGTCGTTCTGGCTAATCACCTTGGGCATCTCCACCATGGGTCTGGTGCTGACCGCCGCCGGTCTGCAGCAGGGCTTCGAGTGGATGAACGGCACCGAGTGGGTCGATACCGTGGTGCGGATGAAACCCTATTGGATGGTGCGGACCTTCTCCGGCGTCAGCATGGACATCGGCATGTCGCTGCTCGTCATCAATCTCATGATGACCGCGCTTGCCCGGCCGGCCGCTGACACGCAACCGATGGCGAGGCACGACGCGACGCCCCTTCCGGCTGGAGGGCCCGCCGAATGACTGCGCGCTTCGTCGCCCTGGTGGCTGGGGTCTTCTTCTTCTTCCTCGCCCTTGCTACCCAAGGCATACTTCCTTTCCTAGAGCCGTCAGCGCGGACCAACGAGGTGACAGCGGTGGTCCGTACCGATCTGGGTCAGCTCAAATGGATGCGGACCAAGGCCACCGATTACACGCTGCAGCAACAGCTCGGCCGTGCCGTATACCTGCGCGAGGGGTGCTGGTATTGCCATTCTCAATATGTTCGTCCGGTGACCGGCGAGACGCGCCGTTGGGGACCGGTGAGCGAGGCCGGCGAGTACGCTTACGATGTACCGCATCTGTTTGGAACGCGACGCATCGGGCCGGATCTGACGCGCGTCGGGCTCAAATACGGCAACGAATGGCATCTCGCGCATTTCTGGGATCCGCGCCAGCTCACCCCGGATTCGATCATGGCGCCTTATCGGGGACTGTTCGACGCGCCGCCGGAGCCGGTCAAGATCATTGATGACGGTGCCGGCAATCGTACCCTGGACAAAACGCCGGCCACCCAAAGGTTGTTCGACTTTGCCAGCAAGGAGCAAGTCAAGCTGACGCCGAATGCTGACGGGCTCCTCTTCGTACCGTTGCAGGCGCAGGGCAAGGTCCCGGTCATCCTGACGCCGAACAAGGAATATACCGGCGGCACGATCAAGATCGCCGCCGAGACGACAGACCTCGAAAGTCTCATCGCCTATGTCCAGAAGCTCGGCATGAACCGCGGCAAATGGCGCGACCTGTTCGAGCCGCAGCAGCTCGCCGTGACCGATGCGACGCTGCCGCGCTCGCAGGAATGGATCGACTACGGCAAGGAGGTTTACGAGCGGCGGTGCGTCGGTTGCCATGGCGTCAAAGGCGACGGCAACGGGCCGGCCGCGACTTTTCTGTACAACCAACGCCCAAGGAACTTCACCTTGGCGGTATTCAAGTTCAGGCTGACCAAGGAGCCCTTGCCGACCGACGGCGATCTGCTACGGACGATTACCCGTGGGGTGCGCGGCACGGCGATGCCGCCTTGGTATGATCTGCCCCTGACAGATCGTCTCGCGGTCATCCAGTACATCAAGCATGATTTGGCGGTCGACCGCTCCGATCCAGCGAAGCCTTATGCATTCTTCAGCGAGGAGCCGCCGGGCGCCCCCCTGTACATCGGGCGGGCGTCGGTCCCATCGCAGGCTGTCGTCGCGCATGGGAAGGACGTCTGGGAAAGTGCCAAGTGCTGGGAGTGCCATGGCCGCACCGGCAAGGGCGATGGCGAAAAGGCCGCTGGGTTAAAGGATGATTTCGGCTTCCCGATCCGGCCCGCGGATCTCACCAGCGGCCAGTTCAAGTCGGGTGCGGCGGTGGAGGACAGCTTCAGAACCATCAGTACTGGGTTGAGCGGCACGCCGATGCCTACTTACAAGGATTCGTTCTCGGACCAGGACCGTTGGGCGCTTGCCTACTACATCCTCTCGCTCTCCGCCTTCAGGGACCCGCTCACCGGAGAACTGCTGCCGATCTCCGCGACCGACCGCGCGGCGCTCGACGATCCCAAGCTCACGGCGGACTCCGTGGAGAACGCTTATGTTCCGGGCGGGGGCACGAACCAGAGTTCCGTGGCCTCCGGCACGGCACTCGCCCAGCAACAGGTCGCGCCGGAGAGCGGCGGTGTGGCCACAGCAAAATGAGCATAAGTCATGGCCGATTATGAGATCCTGGGTCCATACGTGATCGCCATCCTGATGGGCATGGGGGGACTCTGCATCTTCGTATGGGGCGTTCTCTCGGGCGCCTTCAACGATACCGATGAGGCGGCTCTCAGATTTTATCGCGCGGAGATGGAAAATGACAGAAAGCTCGAGCAAGCCGGCAAGTGACAGCTCGCACGACGAGTTGGAGGAATATGCAGGCGGCTACATCAAGGCGTGGGTCGGGCGAATCCCGGCGTGGCTGCTGGTAGTCTACACGGTACTTTTCATCTGGGCGCTCTATTACCTTGCCAATTATTGGGGCGGGTTGGGGCCGGGACGGATCGGCTAAGGGTGCCGGGCGCCACCGGCGGGTGCAGGTCCGATTGATTCCGATTGATAAAGAACGGGGAAGAAAATGCTGGCAGCTCGGGTTATCTTCACGGTCGCGGCTTTGAACCTGCTCCTCTTGATTTCCGAACTCGCCATGAACGTGGCCCGGGCTTTTCTTGGCTGAACAGGAGGGAGCATGTTGAAGGATACCGTTTTCTCGTTCGCCCATGCGAGCCCGGAACAAGCCGTCGCCTTCTTGGGCTTCGGATTGTTCACGATTGGCTTTTTCGCCTGGGTCGTTTATCTCGTGCGAATGCGGCATTGATGATGGAACGGTGCCAGCTCGAGAAATGAACACAGGCGGCAGGAGCGAACTGCCATGGTCTATTATCTCGTGCTCTTCGCCGCGGGCTTCGCCGGCAGCTTTCATTGCATCGGAATGTGCGGCGGCTTTGCCTGCGCGCTCGGGCGCGATCCGCATGGACGTAGTGCGACCGTCCTGCGCCACTTGCTCTACAACATCGGTCGATTGACGACGTACTGCTTCCTCGGCGGACTCGCTGGCTTGTTCGGCCAAGTGATATGCACGTCGCAGGGCGTATCGGTTCCACTGCTAAGCGGCTCCCTCGATGTTGCTCAGCGGGTTCTCGCGATTGTGGCGGGGCTGCTTACGATCGGCATGGCGCTGCAGTTCTTCGGCCTGCTGCAGGTGTTTCGTCGCCTGGCTATCGGCTTCGGCGGCAGCACATTTGCGATGTCCCTGCGCAGCCTGCTGGCGGCACGCGGCCGCGCGGCTCCGCTCGCCTTTGGGGTGTTCAACGGCTTCCTTCCGTGTCCCCTCGTCTATGCCTTCGCCGCCGAGGCGGCGGCGACCGGCGGAGCGCTTCCCGGGGTTCTCACGATGGCGTCGTTTGGTCTGGGGACTTTCCCTGCGATGCTGACGATGGGCGGCGTCAGCCAGGTCCTCACGCCCGTGTGGCGACAACGCGGCGTGTGGTTCGCCGGCAGTTTCATTCTGCTGCTCGGCCTTATCACCCTCGGCCGTGGCATCTTGCCGTTCGCCGCGCATATGGCCCATGGCTGGTCGCAAGGATCTCCCGCATGACAGCGCAGGGCGATACGTTGTGCCGCCATTGCTTGCTGCCCATCGGGCTGCGCGCGATGCGGCGCACGGTGAACGGCGAGAGCTGTGCGTTCTGCTGCTACGGCTGCTGTATCGCCTTTCAGGTGAGGAGCGGCAAGAGCGAGGAATGGGAGGCGGCCTGGCTCTTGATCCGGCTCGGCGTGGGCGGTTTTCTCTCCATGAACATCATGTTGTTCAGCCTCCTGCTCTACACGAACACCTTCACCGGTGTCGATGCGAGCATGCTTCCTTGGGTTCACCTCCTGCTCTGGATTTTCGCGACGCCAGTGGTGGTGATTCTCGGCGGACCCTTTCTGCGTGAGACATGGTTCAACGGCATTCAAGGGCGCTTGACCTCCTCGGCGCTCATCGTCCTCGGCGTCGGTGCCGCTTACGTCTATTCCGCTTTCGCCGTCATCGAGCATAACGCACAAGTCTATTTCGACACCGCTACCATGGTGCTGATGCTGTTTACGCTGGGTCGCTATCTCGAGGCGGTTGGTCGCGCCAGGGCGGCGAGCGACCTCGAACCCCTCCTGGCGGCTGAACGCGAATATGCAACCGTAGTCAATGACGGGGCGGAGACTCTCCGCCCGGTTCGGGAGGTGGACGCCGGCACGCTGGTGCGGGTTCGGCCGGGAGAGCGCATTCCGGTCGATGGCGTGATTCTCGAGGGCGAATCCCACACCGATGAAGCCGTGATCACCGGGGAGAGCCGGCAGGTCAGAAAATGCGTCGGTTCTTCAGTGATCGCCGGCAGCATCAATCTCGACGGTCCGCTTCTGATTCTGAGCAGTGGCGCTGGAACCGCAACTCGTTGGGCCCAGATTTGCCGGTCGGTTCGGGACGCGCTGTCGCGCCGCAGCCCGACCCAGCGCATCGCCGACCGCGTGGTTGGCATCTCCGTGCCTTTCGTTCTAGCCCTCGGCGGGCTGACGGTACTTTATTGGGCGCATTGGCTGCCCTTCGATCGGGCGCTGCTGATCGGGCTTGCGGTATTGGTGGTTGCTTGTCCTTGCGCGGTGGGCCTCGCCGCGCCGCTGGCGACCTCGCTCGGGATCGGGCGGTTGGCACGTTGCGGCTGCATCGTTCGCGACCCTGCCGCCCTCGAAGCCCTGGCGCGCACGCGGTTGCTCGCCTTCGACAAGACCGGCACGCTCACGTCGGGTCGAGCACATGTCGTCGACATCGAGAGCGACGGGGTCGGCGCCGACGAGGTGCTCGCACGGGCTGCCGGATTGGTGCGCCATTCCGAACATGGCTCGGCCCACGCCATCACCACTGCGGCCGCGTCGCGCCGCCTCAAGCCGATTGTTGCCGGTGATGTTCGGATCGTTCCCGGCCGCGGCATCCGGGGGAGTGCCGATGGGCAGACGGTCGCGGCCGGTAGCGGCGCTTTTATGCGCGACTTGGAGTGGTCGCTTGCGCCGGCGCTGGGCGCGCGTGGGCGGTCGTTGGAGGCGAGCGGCTATTCGGTGATCTATGTCGGTTGGGGCGAGCAGGTCCACGCCGCGCTGTCGCTCGACGATTCGCTGCTTCCCGAGGCGTGCTCGACGATCGAGGCACTTCGACGCCGCGGGCTGCACTTGATGCTGCTGACCGGCGATCTCGCGGACGCGGCACAGCGAGTTGCTGCTGCGGTCGGGATCGAGGACGCGCAAGCAGGCCTGTCACCGGAGGCCAAGCTCGCGGTGCTCGATAGGCATCGCCAAAGCTACGACGTGGTGGCGATGGTCGGCGACGGGCTCAACGACGGGCTGGTCCTGGCCGCGGCGGATATTGGTATCGCCGTCGGGTCCGCGACCGACCTCGCTCGCGAAACGGCGGCTCTCGTGTTGCCAACGGGTGGGCTGTGGATGCTGCCATGGGTCGTCGACGTGGCCCGCGCGGTTCGGATGACCATCCTTACCAACCTTATGTGGGCGTTTGGTTACAATCTGGTCGCCTTGACGTTTGCTGTACTCGGACTCCTGCAGCCAGTCCTGGCAGCTGCGGTCATGGCCGGCTCAAGCATCCTCGTGGTCGTGAATTCGCTGCGGCTGGAACGCTTGCCCGACCCCGTTGCATCGCCGGTTCCGGGGCGGCGGTCGAGCACCGAGACGGAGAACGCTCGCGGCGGCCTTGGCGTTCACCGATTTGGTTGGGCAGGGGCCAGGAATGATACCTGAACTCGGATTGAGAATCGTTATCGGCGACTGAATAGGTGGAAGCGATGCGCATCATTGCTTCTGTGCTGGCGTGCGCGCGGTCATCAAAAGGTCATCACAATGCTGCTGTGCAGCAGCCTGATGACGCAGATAAGAATTTTTGATATCGGTCTTGGCTCTTGGACTCTTGATCTTGGCTCTTAGACTCTTAGCGGTGTATCCTTGTGGCATGCTGACCCTACGCCAGCTTCACTACATGGACGCACTCGCTCGACACCGGCATTTCGGTCGGGCGGCGCAGGAATGCGCGGTAAGCCAGCCCGCATTATCGATGCAGATTCGCGAGCTGGAGAGAGTGCTCGGCGCCGTGCTGGTGGAGCACTGCCAGGGCGCCACGATGCTCACTGAAATCGGTGCTGAGGTTGCCCGGCGCGCCGGCGCGATCATGAGCGCCACCCGCGATCTCACCGATTGCGCGCGTAGCGGCGGCCGCGTGCTCAGCGGAAGCTTGCGGCTTGGCGTGATCCCGACGCTCGCACCTTACGTGTTGCCGCGCGTGCTGCCCGAGCTGCATCGGCAGCATCCAGATCTGCGTCTCGACTTGCTCGAAACGCAGACCAGTACGCTTCTAACGCGGCTCGCACATGGGTTGCTCGACGTGGTTCTGCTGGCACTGCCGATCGACAAGTTGGAGCTCGAGACACTCACCCTGTTCGACGACCGGTTCCTGCTGGCGGTGCCTGCCCGCGACCCTTTGCCCGAGCGCAGCCGCGTGACGACGCGTGATGTCAACGCACGTAAATTGGTTTTGCTCGAAGAAGGGCATTGTCTGCGCGACCAGGCGCTCATCTATTGTGCGCGCCGCAGCGATGCCGATTCCAACCTCGGTGCTACCAGTCTTGCGACGATCATCCAGATGGTGGCGAGCGGCTATGGTGTGACGCTCCTGCCCGAGGTCGCGATCGACGCCGAAGTGCGCGATGACCGGGTGAAGCTGCTGCGGTTCGTCGAGCCGCAGCCTAAGCGAAGCATCGGCCTCGCCTGGCGATCGACTTCGCCGCGCAAAGCCGACTTCCTGGCGCTCGGCGAAATGGTGGTCGAGGCGCTTAAGGTCCAGGGAGCGAAAAGCGCGTCAGCGTCGCGCTTGCCAGACGTTAAGGCGCGTCCTGCCGCCGCGACAAACACCCCCCGCCCGGGCCAAGGTTCGAGCACCCGTAACCTGAACGGATAGCCCGCAAGTGCCCCACCGATCGTCGGGACGACGAGGAACATCCAGAGCTGCGCCGGCTGGTTCGGTCGCGGGCGGCGCTTGAGGCAGCAAATAAACGTTCTGCGGCAGACGGCTCCGGAAAAACCCTCCTTCAGCGGCTTCGGACGCTGCGGTCATTCTTTAAATAGCCACCATCAGTGAATGTCGGTCTCGGTGGTTGCGCCTCCGCGATTTGAACCTGCCGCCGCCAACTCGCAGCAGCATGGCGGCGCCATCCCGCCGCATGCAAGTTCTTTTACTCGGCGATCGCCGAAACTACGATCCGAGCATTGCGGGCCTAGGCACGGGTAAGGCGCAGCGCTACTTTGCTTCTGACTTTGATCGGCTTTCGGATTGCTTGTTCGACGCTAGCGGAATCGAAGCGATCGAAGTCGTAATGAGTAGTGTGCAGCAACGCGGTACTGCATGCGTTCGGCCAGTACAGCAATGCAGTACTGGATCGAGGAAGAATCAACGAAGGCGAATTACATGAAGAAGCCAGAAATGGTTTAACCAGTTGAAAAGAAAGGAAAATGCTTTAGGTCTATCGCTCCGATCATTTGTCGGCCCAAAAATCGGTCTAACGGACTCGTGTTACGAAATTCAATGAAAACAATATGTTCGCCTGATGACGCGGCGCGCGCGGCTTTACACGGAGATGCTGACGACCGGGGCCATCATTCATGGCGACCGCCGGCGTCTGCTTGGTTTCGATGCATGCGAACATCCGGTGGCGCTTCAGCTTGGTGGTTCCGACCCGCGCGATCTGGCAGCAGCTGCGAAAATTGGCGAGGCGTTCGGCTACGACGAAGTCAATCTGAACGTCGGGTGCCCGTCGGATCGCGTGCAGGACGGCCGGTTTGGCGCCTGTCTGATGGCGGAGCCGGCGCTGGTCGCCGAGGGCGTCGATGCCATGAAGCGCGCGGTTGACATTCCGGTCACGGTCAAGTGCCGGATCGGCATCGACGATCAGGATCCCGAAATTGCGCTGGATGCGCTGGCACGCGGCGTGATCGCGGCCGGCGCGGATGCGCTGATCGTGCACGCCCGCAAAGCCTGGCTCAGCGGATTATCGCCGAAGCAAAATAGGGATGTCCCGCCGCTCGACTATGACATTGTCTATCGGTTGAAAGCATCGATGCCCGACGTGCCGATCATCATCAACGGCGGCATCGGAAACCTCGGCGAGGCCAACGCGCATCTCGGCTTTGTCGACGGCGTGATGCTGGGACGCGCAGCCTACCAGGAACCATGGCGGTTGCTTGGCGCCGATCCCGAACTATTCGGCGAAGCGGCGCCGCATCCGACGATGAAGCATGTGTTCGAGGCGATGGTGCCCTATATCGAAAGCCAACTCGCGCAAGGCACGCGGCTGCATTCGATCACGCGGCATTTCGTTGGCGCATTTCATGGCGTGCCGGGCGCGCGCGCCTTCCGCCGCCACCTTGCCGAGAATGGCGTCAAGCCAGGGGCCGGCGTGAACGTCTTGCGCGACGCGATTGCGCTGGTCGAGGATAGTGTTGTCGCCCCCATCGCCGCGTGATGTCGAAACCAAAAATTTTGCGCGTATTCGGATCGCAAAACCGAAAATCCGCCTTGATCGCGAATCCGTCGCCGAAGCCGCGCGCATACAACAGGAAGACATCCGCTCGTCTTCCGATAGCGGCTTTTCTGTTGAACCAGCGACAGTCAATTGGGCGGAGTCACGGTATAGTCCGAGAAGTGCATGTAGCTGTCCGCCTTGGACCACAGACCAACCCGGCCTGACACGGCTTCGGGAAGCGTGTGCTCCAGATAGAGCTTGCCATCGAGATAGCCTTCCACCTTGGTGCCGGAAACGCGAACCTTAAGGTCATGCCATTGCTTGCTGGCGGCCGGGGCGTTCCGGATCCAGGCTACCGATGAGCGTTTGCCTTTTTCGAACTTCCAGAGAACCAGATTGTTTTCCAGACAATTCGCACGAAGTGCCAGATAATCGCCGTTTGGCTTCAGATTAAACAATATGCCGGCGCCCTGATCGATGCGGCCCGATAGTCCTTCGAACCGCACGGCGATCTCACCGCCACGAAAATTCTCTGTGTCCCTAGTGACAGTGTAGGGGTAGTACGCATAAGCTTGAACCCGATCGAGAAATTCAGCATAGCGTTCGCCGTAGAGCGCTCTTGCCTTATCGGCGATTCCGGCGGAGGACTGCCCTTCTTTCCATTGCCGCCCATCGACGGCCAGGACGTTTTTCCCGCCTTCGCTTTCAATCCGCCAGATCCCGACGACGGCCACAAGCGACTTAGGCTCCGCTCCAACCGTCTCGGCAGAGAAATCGATTTTGGTCGGCGGTTCTGCCGCGACAGGCAATACCAATGATATGAGGCCGAGCGCCGAGGCCGCGATGACGCTGATGCATTTGATCATTTCCATGGGTGAACCTCCTTCATGATCGTGCTGCGATTGGTTTGGGTAGACGTCGATTCCACCGCCAGGCGAGGGCGATGCAGAGTGGAAGTCCGGCGAAGAACCAAAGAAGAGGTACCCTTCTGCCGGCAACCAGTGGATAACCCGGATAATCGCTTCCCGGGGCAGGCGCGGGGGGACTAACCCCTGCGAGGCCGTACAGCATGGGGAGGATTTCCCGGGGACTGGTCGAGCGGCTGACGTCTGATCGCGCGCCATAAGTGT
>WNFH01000545.1_pt1 | contig 24090 bp, 18 predicted proteins | sample 5400411 | NCBI WGS metagenome assembly WNFH01 (sample SAMN13153347, study PRJNA577476) | soil metagenome | isolation source: 200 cm saprolite under Douglas fir tree site 2 hole 3 | place: USA:California | collected 2015-04-18 | reverse complement strand
ATATAATCTGGCTTGATGTCCGTCAGAGCTTTAATGAGTATGGAGGTAAATCCAAATGTTGCATTGACTGCCTCTCCTTTGCTCGTTACCAGGTCTTCTGGCACTGCATGGAAGGCGCGATGAATGATTGCGTGTCCATCAATCAGTACGAGTATTTCGCGTTTAGTTTGCCCAGTTTGTTCTTCTATCATACCCCTCTCCATGTTCATATACCTTAACGACAGTTACATTTTAGTACATTTGTGCTGAAATGTATATAGTTTGCTCTTAATGAGCAAGCGAGCTGCATTTCCCAATAAATAAAAAACTGGCTGCTGCAAAGGCAGCCAGTTGATCAAATCAAGAGATCTTTTTTTACTGCTGCAAGCCACTCACGACACGGGCATACTTTTCCGCGAGGGCCTGAGCCTGTTCATTTGAGACGGATTCAGCGACAACGTGGAAGAGGGGCCGATCGGCATCAGGTAGAACCAGCACCCATTCTTTGCCAAGATCGATTTTAATTCCGTCAATTGGCTTAGCGCGGCGTTCGCGGTATTGTTCGCTGAGAATCCGCATTACCTTCCCCTTGCTTTCCCAGGGGCAGTTCACCATAGTGCGGCTCATATAGTAAGTGGGCAGGTCATCCACCACATGTGAAAGACGCATATCGAAGGTCGCCAGCAGCTCGAGCAGCTTTACGATAGCGAGCATACCATCGAAAGCTGGGTGCAGAACAGGGAAAACGAAGCCACCTACTCCGTCACCAACCAGCACTACCCCTTCACGGTTGGCAGCTGACATCAAGGCCTGTGCCTGCACTTTCGTAAGCAGGATATTTCCATCATAGCGTTTCGCGATGTTTTGCAATGCGCTTGGAGCCGAAACGGGAGCCGCGACGGTTCCATTGGGATGTTTCCTTAGGAGCAAGCTGGTCATCACCGCTAGCATCTTCATGCCATCCAGGATACGACCGCGATCATCTACCACCGAGATATGTTCCCCGCCCTGGTCAATGCGTATTCCCATATCACTGTCCAGTGTCGCTGTAATCGTTGCGAGCCGTTGTATATCTTTTTCCACTTCCTCCAGCGGGCGGGAAAAGCGCGATTCGTCCGTACTGGCATTCAGCGCAATGATTTCACAGCCAAGGCGGTTAAAGATACCTGGAAGTAGTTGTGTAGTGCTACCATTTGCGTAATCGATCACAAGCTGGAATTTATGTTGTTGCACCAGTGGCGTATCGAGCACCTTCATGAGTCCGCCGAGGTAACGGTTGATCACATCGGAATTTTCAAGGACTTCAATCGATCCCAGATCATCCAGGTACACGCGACGGAAATCCTCGCGGAAGTACAGATTCTCAATCTTGCGCTCGGTTGTCTTATTGATATCAAGGCCATACTGGTCGAAGAACTTGATATCGACCACGCGCTGATCATGCGGCGAGAGGCGCACATGTACCCCTCCAATGGCATCGGTTTTGCGAATGAAAAAGCGCGCCACTGGTATCGGCACCTGGTTGATATCATGCACGTTGATGCCAGCTGAAGGGAGGCCAGCAATCACTGCGCGCTTAATCATACGCGAGGTGCGGTGCGACGAGTCCCGATTGATACATACAATGGAGCCTTTGGGCAGGATAGCGCCGTAGGCTGCCCCCAATTTGGCAGCGAACTCCGGGGTGAGATCGACATTCACCAATCCTGTGACTCCGAAGCGGCTGAAAAGGCTGCGCTTCCCTTGCGATCCCCAGATAATGCTGCTGTTAATTACCGCCCCGGACTCAATCTCTTTATCTGGCCAGATTTTGACGTTGGGTTGAATAATCGCACCTTCCTGAATGATGGAGTTATCGCCGACGACCGAACCTTCGAACATTACCGCTTTGCTTTTAATGCTGGTTGAGGAACCAACAATCGCTCCACGCAGCTCTGCTCGTTCGCCTATGAAGGAGTTGTTCCATACAATGCTGCGATCAACCTGTGCCCGTTCATCGATAATAGTATAATGGCCGATTGTACTTGGGCCATGAATTATGCTTCCTGCTTTGACCTGGCAATCGTGTGCCAGATAAATTGGGCCGTACAACTGGGCATCTTCGTCAATCTGTACGCCCTCCTCACACAAGATGTTTCCACCGATGTTCTTCGCAGGAATCTCAAGCTCAACATTGCCCTGTAATGCGTCAGCATTCGCGCGCATATATTCGCTCAGGTTTCCGACGTCACACCAGTACCCATTGGCAATGTATCCGTAGATCGGATCCCCCTTTTTCAGCATATACGGAAAAAGCTCCTGGCTGAAATCATACTGCACATTTTTCTCAAAGTAGGAGAAGATCTGCGGGTCCAGAACATAGATGCCTGTATTGATAGTATCGCTAAAGACCTCGCCCCAGCTTGGTTTTTCGAGGAACTGAGTAATGTGACCCTCTTCGTTGGTTATAATCACCCCGTATTCCAGCGGATTATCCACATGCGCAAGCGTCAGCGTTGCCAGCGCCTTTTTCTCCTTGTGATACTGGATGATGTCGGTCAAGTTATAGTCTGTCAGCGCATCACCACTGATTACCAAGAAAGGTTCAGTTAATTGTTCCTCGGCATTCTTGACGCTGCCTGCTGTACCCAGGGGTACATCCTCTCGCGAGTAGGTAATGCGCATGCCAAACTGCGAACCGTTGCCAAAATAATCTTCAATGTTGCTAGCTAAGTATTGAACGGTGACAATCACTTCTGTGAAGCCGTGGCGTTTGAGCAGATTGAGAATATGTTCCATGACGGGCTTGCCAGCAATGGGGACCATTGGCTTAGGACGACGAATCGTCAATGGTCGCAGCCTCGATCCTTCCCCTCCGGCCATGACAACCGCTTTCATAGAGGCCTCCTTAGTAATCGAACGAGTAGGATGCAAGAATGAGAAGACGGCGTGCTTGTTGCCACGCCGTCCAAATTGTACAACATAAACAAAGAATGCCGCAAGTTGGCGTTCCTACCAATCACTTAAGCGACCATGCTCGATAAGCCAGCGTACAAAACGACGATGATTTGTTTCTTGCTTTGCTTTTTGCTCATCATACTGTTCTAGCAGTTCGATAAGCTTTCTGGCCTCTTCCACTGTAAAGCCCTCGTCCAGGAGGGCATCGATGAGCAGATCGATATACTGCTGCATATGTGTGTTCCTCCTTTGATTTTCCGGTCAGGTGAACTACCTACATTACTGCTACATCCAAGTGTGAAATGAAACAATATGACACTTGTTTGTACTGAAAGATGTCATAATAAACGAACATAGATATGAATCTAGAACAGGAGTTTTTAGGAGCGACCATGGTGGTCATTTGCCCCCTCGCTACATTTCTTCATTTTTACTACCTACTATATATAGTATAGTGTGTGATTAAAAAATTTTGTAGGGTAAAAAAATACATAGATCAAAATACTCATGTGTTTGCTCCTGGCAGGATTCCAGGTTTCAACTACATGAAATGCATGGGAAAAAATTCAGTGAAATTACTGTCTATGATTGGCTTTGATTGTTTGTTGATGGGAGCTTGCCCACACAGCCACTGTGTACCGTGCTAGTTTGTTTCCTATGACTCATTATGGATGTAGTGTTCGATCTGGACGTCGTTGTCGTAATAATAGCTGAGCGCGTCGTAGACTTGAGCCAATGTGAGATGATGAATACTGGCAATTTCTTCGGGGTCTTTGCCAGACTGGAACAGGAGGATGACATGTCGAACGCCTGTCCGTGTTCCTTCAATGATAGGCTCACCTCCATAGATGTTGGTATCACGAATGATATAGGGGTGCACAGTGCGTTCAATAGGCATGGCTAAAAGCTCCTTTCTAATGTTAGTGTAGACCAGAAATCTTATATCGTCAACCACAGCCTTAGCAAAACAGGTTGTGGGATGAGTTTTCACAAATATTAGAGTCATTGATTTCTATGGAGCGGCTTCTCAAGGTATTTTAGCCAATTACACGTTAGCTTGCTCTTATCAAAATTTCAGAAAGAGCTTGACAGCTTTAGAATTGCAAGGTACAATAAGCGCAATGAAAGGAGGTGGTGTGTAATGGACCAATGTAATCGCTGCACAGGCAGCGAGGTAATTTCCTACACCTTCCAGATGAGAGGTGACCGGCGCTAGCGTCGGTTCAGTTCCACTGGTAGGTGAATTTAAAATCCCTACCTGTGCAGCGTTCCCCAGAGTAATGGCGATTCAAAAATGCTGTTACTCTGGGGTTTTTATCCACATCATCTGCCAACAGGCAACCCATACCTATTGCACTTAATCAGCTTAACATACTCATAAAAGCTGTAGATACTTCATCTTAATTGCTGGCTCAGATTGGTTTTCTTCATTCATACCTGGCTGTTATTTGGATTTAAGTGAGGTAGAGGCGGATTAGATTTGCAAAGCGGTTTTCCACTAGATATTATGACGTTGCAGCGTATTTTAGATACCCATTTTTTGGGGGTGGGAGATCGTTTACTGTATCTTCCGACCGTAGAATCGACGAATACTGTAGCTATGCAACTGGCTCATGAGCGGCCAGATGAAGGGCTGGTGGTGCTTACTGATAGTCAAACTGCTGGAAGGGGCAGGCAGGGTCGCCGTTGGGTAGATGTGCCCGGATGCAATGTACTCTTGTCTATATTGCTCCGGCCGCTTTTCCCTCCGCACCTGCTTGTGATGCTAGCTTCGCTTGCCGTGGTTGACTCGATTGCTGAAACATGCAAAATCGTTGCCACTATTAAGTGGCCCAATGATGTGCTCGTTGAGGATCGCAAAGTTGCCGGCATTCTGATTGAAACGAGTCACGACTCTAGTGGCTGTATGGTTGCTGTAGTTGGGATAGGCGTTAATGTCAATGGGCGTATCCAGGACTTCCCAGAACATAATGCCGTACAGGTCCCGCTCACTGCGACCGCCACGACCCTTGAGGCTGTATGTGGTCATACAGTAAGTCGTGAGGTATTTATAGCTCACCTGTTGCGATATATTGAAGAAAGCTATATTGGGGTGCAACAGGAGTTTACAGAGCTTTCTGCTGTGGAAACAGCATTTTCTGGACATTACTCTCGTTTGATTAGAGGGCGATGGAGAGATCAATTAACAACGCTTGGACGCACTATTACGGTGCAACAAGGAAATGCAAAAGTCAGCGGTATTGCTGAAGATGTAGATGACGGCGGAGGGCTGTTACTCCGTCGTCATTCTGGAGAACTGGTGAGTATTACCTGGGGGGATGTGGAATATCCTGCCGGGTAAGCACTTATCTTTTGTGATAGGTGAACTAGATCTGATAGGAGTTGGATACCTACCGGACCAAGAAGGGAAGCAGAGATGGAAACACAGGATGTATTCCTGACGAATGATGGTCGACAACGTGCGCTCTCTCAACTCGAGTTTTTGCGCACAATCCGGCGGGCTGAAGTTGCCCAATACCTGCATGATGCCAAGGAGTCAGGTGACGTCATCGACAATGCAGCTTACGAAGACGCCAAAAACGAACAGGCACGTCTCGAAGGACGCATTTTAGAGCTGGAGCAGTTACTAGCAACAGCGAAAACCATAAGTAAATTACTTGGTGATGTCGTCTCACTTGGCTCTATTGCGCGGCTTCGAACCGCTGATGATCGGGAGTATTGCTATTCAATTGTAGGAGCATTTGAAGCCAAACCAAGCGCTGGGCTAATCTCCAATGAATCCCCTGTGGGAAGAGCGCTGCTGGGCCACAAAGTAGGCGATCTGGTGATTGTCTCTACGCCTGGCGGTGTGAAAGAATATATCATCCTAAGCATCGAGTAACTCCTTCCCAGGCGATAACAGCAATCGACCGACCTGTGGCCAAATGAGTGGTGCCGCAGGTCGGTTTTTATATGGTCAACGGTGCAAAATCACAAAAACCATGTTAAAATACTTCCTATCCGCGTACCTGAGCGAAGCTAGCCGCGACAGCGGCGTTGGGACGCGGAATACCAAGGTAGGTGACACCATTCTGGAGGAGAAAGAGGAATTTCATGGCGGACGAACGAGAAATACGATTACAACGCCTGCTCAAGCTGCGAGAGAGGGGCATCGATCCCTATCCCAATCGTGTGGAGCGCACTCATACTATCGCGGATGTACTGGAACACTTTAATGAGTGGCAAGGGGAGCAAGGGGATTTTACGCTTACCGGGCGCATTCGCCTGATGCGTGACATGGGCAAGGCCGCATTTGCTCAGATCGAAGATGGGACTGGCCGTATCCAGGTCTATTTTCGTATCAATGACTTAGGAGAAGACGCTTATAAAGCTCTCAAGTTGTTGGATATTGGCGACTTCGTGCAGGTGCGGGGCTACCTTTTTGTCACAACAACTGGAGAGCGCACGCTGCGTGTACGATCATATCGACTTCTTGCCAAGGGGCTGCGTCCATTACCCGAAAAATATCACGGGCTTGAGGATGTGGAACTGCGCCAGCGCAAGCGCTATCTTGATTTGATTGCCAATGGTGATGAAGCCAGGAGGATTTTTATTATACGCAGCCGCACAATTTCCGCCATGCGTCGTTACCTGGATGAGCACGGCTTCATCGAAGTCGAGACGCCAATTCTGCAACCGCTCTACGGCGGCGCTACTGCGCGCCCTTTCGTCACGCATCACAATGCATTGGACCGGGATTTATACCTGCGTATCGCTACGGAACTCTATCTTAAGCGTTTGATTGTGGGTGGGTTTGAACGAGTTTATGAAATCGGACGTGATTTTCGCAATGAGGGTATCGATCGCAGCCATAATCCTGAATTTACCATGATGGAATGTTATCAAGCATATGCCGACTATAACGATATCATGAAGCTCGTCGAGGAGATGATCTGCTATATTGCCCAGCAGGTGGAGGGCTCTTCTCATATTACCTACCAGGGAACAGAGATAGACCTGACGCCACCATGGAAGCGCATACGCCTGCTGGATGCAATAAAGGAATTTACGGGTATCGATGTCAATCGTTTTCCCGATCAGGAGAGCCTCGCTGCAGAGATGCGTATGCATGGTTACGAGGCAGATCCTAAACTAGGGCGTGGTCGTTTGATCGATGACCTCAAGGGGTTTATGTTCCGCGAAGGCCATCCCGCGCTGCGCCAGGCGCTCTTCCTGACCGATTACCCGAGAGATGTCTCTCCACTGACGAAGGAGCATAGAGAGATTCCGGGCTTAGTTGAGCGCTTTCAGCCATTCGTTGGTGGTTTGGAGCTTGGGAATGCTTTTACAGAATTAAATGACCCACTTGAACAACGCGCCCGTTTTGAGGATCAAATGCGCCAGCGTGCCCAGGGAGATGAGGAAGCCCAGGTACTGGATGAGGATTTTCTCGAAGCTTTAGAGGTGGGTATGCCGCCAACAGGCGGTGTTGGCATCGGTATCGATCGCTTAGCAATGCTGCTGGCCGACCAGGAGTCTATTCGTGACGTGATTCTCTTTCCCACGATGCGCAAGACGGCAGAGGAAGCCTAACTCTTGATGTAGGCTTCCGCACTACGTGCGGGGGCTCTCCTGAGATGCTTGACATCCCCTCTTTCTAATGCTATAGTTGCTTTTGTCAGCAAGGGCGCTTAGCTCAGTGGGAGAGCGCTTCGTTCACACCGAAGAGGCCACTGGTTCGAGCCCAGTAGCGCCCACCATCTCATTTCTACCGCTTGACTATGCCTCTTCCACACGCTACACTAAATAAAAAGGTCCCTGTAAGCATTAGTGACTGGCTATCAAACTCAGTAAGCAATTAGCCCTCTCACCCTCGTATATTTGGAGAGGCGAGTATGACTCATGACCTGGAGATACAACGTCAACAGCTTTTAGAATCGCTACGAGAACATGGTATTCACGATGAACGCGTACTTGGCGCTATAGCTAACATCCCTCGCGAACTATTTCTCCATGAAACTCACTATGATATGGCATATGAAGACCGCGCATTACCCATTGGCATGGGGCAAACGATCTCGCAGCCTTTGATAGTGGCTACTATGACGCAAGTGTTGCAGCTACGAGGGAACGAGCGAGTATTGGAGATTGGCACAGGCTCTGGCTATCAGGCTGCTCTTCTGTCGCAATTGGCAACCCATGTGTACAGCGTCGAACGGATTCAGCAACTCGCCTGCCTGGCCGCGAAACGCCTGGCGAGGCTGAAACTGTCAAATATTTCGATTTACGTCGGCGATGGTACGTTAGGGTGGCCGGATCAAGCGCCATATGATCGTATTCTGGTCACTGCTGCAGCGCCTGAAGTATCTGAGCAGCTTTATAGGCAACTGGTGCTCTGGGGGAAAATGGTGATCCCGGTAGGGAGTTACGAACACCAGGAATTACTTGTTGTCGATCGCGCACCCTGGGGCCCGGAAATACGCTCTTTAGGTGGTGTGATCTTTGTCCCACTGGTCGGCGCAGAAGGGTGGGGCGAATAAGGCTGTGGGTTTCGCGAGCGTAGATCGGTAATTTGATCCGTTGCCGAATGTATAAAATAGCTTATAATATACTCAATAGAAAGGAAAGAGCCATTGCTTATTTGCCATATGCGATGCTCAGTTTTTGAGGGGAGTCAGCATGCCAAACACGGTAACCCGCATACACATTACTAGTATTCCGGGCTTAGTTGGTTATGTGATACTTTGGATTATTCTGTGCGAGTGTGCCAGGATGTTGGCGACAGTGTTGAGAAATGACCCGTTGATTGGCTGGGCTGTTGGTCCCTTGGGTATATCCACTCTGTTTGTGTCTGAACCTTCAATAGTGTTTATTTTATTCAATGCCCTCTTTCCCGCTGCAATATCAGCTTGTGTCCTCTATTTTGGACTGTTTACAGCACTGCCGAGTCCTATTTTCCTACCGCATCATCTTTTTGTTGAAACGCTTGTGATTTGTGGTGGGGTATTACTTACATGCACGGGAGATTTTCTGGATGTCGTACGTGACCTGCGGTATCCATTGTGGGGAGAGGCTCGTGTCTTACGTAGTATTCAATTATTACGAGCAAGTTGGGCCACCATCCATTTTACTCCCTTTGGTCTCTCTTATTTGCGTGACCATTTCGGCTCTAGCCCAACTGAACTACTGCGGGCCTTGTAATAATAGAGGTTCACATCTGTAGTATGCTTGTGCGCGGTACACGAGGCAAGGTAAAGTAGAAGGTACTACCGATGCCCTGATTGCTGTAAAATCCGATGTGCCCTCCGTGTGCTTCGACAATTGCTTTGGCAACGAACAAACCCATACCTATGCCTGAATACTGACGGCTGGCAGTATTGCGCACGCGATAGAAGCGCTCAAAAATGTGATCAAAATATTCTGGACTCACACCAATACCCTGGTCGATAATGCTAATCAGGTATTCGTTGTCTTGGTCCTGTAGTTTTACAGTCACTTGCCTGCCTGGGGGAGAGAACTTGATCGCATTATCCAGAATGTTACCAAAGACCTGCCCTACGCGCAGTTGATCTGCCACGATCCTGCTATCCTGTGCCTGGATGTCAAGGACGATTGTATTTTGTTCCGCGCTTACCTGGGATAAACGGACGCGCTCGGCCAGCACATCAGCAAGGTAAAAACTGGTATATTGGAGATCCAGTTCTCCCCACTGGACGCGTGAGAGGTCGAGCAGATCACTTACCAGTCGCTCAAGATGCTCGGTCTCACTCTGCACGATATTCAAACTGCGTAGATCATAGCTTTCCGGAGGCTCTGTCAGAGAACCTGTACTCTGTTGCTTTTGGCGTATTTCGCGTAGGCGGCGCTCTATCCGTCGTATGAGGTGTTGCGTATAGCCTTTGATTGCTGTAAGAGGGGTGCGGAGTTCATGGGAGACAATTGATACAAACTCATCCTTCAGTTTTTCTATTTGTTTGTTGGATGTAACGTCATTGAGCACCGCCACCACGCCGATTGGTCGCATCAAAGTTTGGCTCGTATCATGGAGTGGCGCTGCGCTGATACTGAGCGTTAGCGGGACAATCTCACCAATGTCGCCTGCAATCAGTTCTCTGTTCATGACTATATTTCCAGCCAGGGCCTGATCGACAATATCAGCTAAGCCAGAGAGCCAACTCACATTGGTAGATGCTGCCAGTTGGCGTAGAGAAGTTGGAGTCTTTCGCTCCAACTTGACTTCTGCCTGAGCGAGAAGTTGCTGCGCTGAACTATTGAGGGACGTAATTGCGCCCTGTGTGTTGGTGATGAGCAATCCCTCCGCCATACTACTAATAATCAGTTCTAGGCGCTGGCGTTCATGTTCGGCATCTCGCCAGAGTGCTAACTGTCGTTCGCGCAGGCGCACATTCTCAAGTGCTACAGCAGCATAATCGGCAATCATGGTGGTCAGTTGCAGTAGCTCAGTATCAAACGTGCCCTCGTGCTCATCAAAAAGGCTCAATATGCCAATGATGCGATTCTCAACGGTCAACGGGATATTAAGAAAATCGCCTATCCCGGTTGCTCCTGATGGAGTACCGGTATAGGATGGGGCTAAATCATCGGGAGCGTCTAAGTCTGCAATCACAGCCAGTTCCTGGGCTGTCACATCTGGAAAGTCTATGGCTCTAGCTGCTCTGGCTATGCTCTGGGTCATCGCCTCTAAAAATGGCCCTGTAAGAGGATAGCGTGGAATGATGGAAAGTTCGATGGGGTTGCCCTTCAATAATATGGAGCAAGCAGAGAAGCTATACAGTTCTTGGAGGGTAGCGAGTAATGCATGATGAACTTGAAAACGATCGATCGCTGCAACAAAGCGTTTGCCAATCGTATTGAGTTGTTCCATCTGCTGACGAAGGGTCGGTAAGTGATCCCCAGCCTTCATTTGTGCAATGAATGAGCGGTACGCGCTTTCAGTTTCCTGTGTCTGTGGTTGCACGCTGCTCTCCATGTTCCTTACCTATGGTAACTGTTCCAGTTGGCGCGTCACCTCGTCGAGAAGTGGTGGCCCAATCAGATCGCCTGTCAGCTCTTTCAAACCTGCGAAGCACTCCTGCAACAGCCTATGCAAACCCTCGGAAAGTTCCTGGGGGGTAACAGAACCCCATTGCTCTTTTATAACCGCTGGAACGACCTCAGTATACGGCATCTTCTCTAAGAAATGCAGAAAAAGATAGTCATTCGACGCTCGCCTGGCGGCACCTTGAACCAAAACACGGGTAGTAGCTTTACCTAAAAAGGGTGTTACGCGATCGTCAATGAGCCGTATGGCTTTCAGGTAAGATTCGACAATCTTTTCGTGATATGCAGAAGAGGAGTTGTCAGAGACATTCGACATATGCATAGTTGCCACTCCCTTCACTGCTTCGGTGAATTCTCTTCACTGTTATTATACCATACGTTAATTCTATATTGTAAGTGGGTAGCCAATCAGTAACAACTCAAATATCACGAATGTATGAGTTTATGAACACACTCATATGCAAGAAATGCGCTCACAACGTGCATACTTTGTAATTACATGTGATCACGTATCTAAGACGAATGTAGGCAATCGTCCGGATGGATGCAATAAAATTCTTGTCTGGTGGTTTCAAATGTCCCCTACGGGACGAGCCCGAATAAACGCGCCAGCCAGAGACGAAAACCTCGCAGACGAGGCTTTCCATCGGAAGCTACATTTGCTGCCATTTCAATTAAACGTTGGCGACCCGCTTCTTTGCGGATCTGAGCTACTTCTGCTTCTTTTTGTGTAGCATAGCGTTCATTCTGTTCATCGATAGCCTGGATGAAGTGCTTAAATCGAATCTGGAATTGTGATAAAGGTACTCCATTGATTGTACCCTTTGTTTGCTCTATCATAGCATCTGTGGGCGTCATCAAGTCGGCATTCGATGCAATGAATGGGGGGGCATCTTCATGAGAGGAGAGAGAATCATCTTCAGCGGCCTCAGTGACCTCTACACGCTGCATACTCAATCTGGGGGCAATCCATTCGCGCATAGCGAGCAGGGAGGCACGGCGGCAGATAGCTTCAATATCGGCGCCATTACGGCCTTCAGTCAACGTGGCCAGTTCCTCTAGGGAAACTTCAGGATCAACAGGTCTGCCGTGTGTATGTATCTCAAAAATGTTGCAGCGCTCGCTCTCATTGGGATATTCTAGCTCGACTACGAGATCAAAGCGGCCAGGACGCAAGAGTGCTGTATCAATCAAATCCGCTCGGTTGGTTGCAGCCACCACGATTACCCCTGTGCGTCCTTCAATACCATCCATCTCCGTCAATAATTGTGCGATCACGCGATCGACTGCGTGCCCATCGTTCCCGATGCCCCGCCGTGCTGCAATAGCATCGATTTCATCGAAAAAGACGATACAAGGTGCAGCCTGTTTCGCTCGACGGAAGACCTCGCGAATTCCCTTCTCCGATTCACCGACCCACTTCGAAAGCAGCTCAGGCCCTTTAATCGAAATGAAGCTCGCTTCACATTGATTAGCAAGAGCGCGTGCCAGAAGTGTTTTGCCCGATCCTGGAGGGCCTGACAGAAGCACGCCGCGAGGAGGCTCAATCTTTGCATTCGTATAGAGTTCAGGGAAACGCAGCGGCCATTCCACACCCTCGGTGAGTATTGCTTTGGCTTTCTCCAATCCTCCTATATCGTCCCAGGAGGTTTCGCTGATCTCGACATAGACTTCGCGGGTCGTTGATGGCTCGACTTCTCGCAGCGCTGCCTGAAAATCTGCCATAGTTATATTCAGGCTTACCAGTATCTCATATGGAATATAGCCACGCTCATAGTCGATGTGAGGCAGTACGCGGCGGAGAGCAATCATAGCTGCTTCACGGCAAAGCGCCTCGAGATCCGCACCAACAAAGCCTGGTGTAAGCTGTGCCAGGCGAGCAAAATCAATATCGGCTGCCAGGGCTGCATCTCTGCTGTGGATACGTAAAATCTCCACGCGCCCATGTGAATCAGGTACTCGCAGGGAAATCTCACGGTCAAACCGACCAGGGCGACGCAATGCGGGGTCAAGCGAGTTTGGTTGGTTTGTGGCTCCAATCAAGAGGACCTGTCCTCGCGAAGCAATACCATCCATCAATGCTAGCAATTGTCCAACGATACGTCGTTCAAGCTCGCCTTCCGTCTCGGAGCGTTTAGGGGCCAGCGCGTCCAGTTCATCAATGAAGATGATGCTGGGTGCTCGTCGCTGCGCCTCCTGGAAAACTGAGCGCAGGCGCGATTCACTTTCGCCATACAGCTTGTTCATGATTTCTGGACCATTGATCACGAAGAACGCTGCGTTCGTCTCTGACGCCACAACACGAGCTATGAGCGTCTTGCCTGTACCAGGAGGGCCATATAAGAGTACTCCCTTGGGGGGTTCGACGCCCAGGCGGTCAAAGACTGCCGGGTATTTCAGCGGTAGCTCGATCATTTCCCGGATACGCTGAAGTTCCTTCCCCAGTCCACCAATATCCTCGTAGCTTACTCGTCCCAGCCCACCGGGCTTAGTCGCGCCTCGTGCCTGTGCACGCACGATTGTTCCTGCTTGTACCAGCACCGCTTCAGTATCTGTCACCTGTTGCGGTTGAACTGGCGGCACCAGCTCATCCAAAGAACCCGAGGTCCGCTTGTGAATGGTATAACTAGGAGTAGAAGGGGTAGTACCGATAATCAGGAATTCACGCGGCGCCGCCCCCGGTGTACCGACACGCAAGAGGTCACCAATCACAACGGGCAACCCAACCAGGTAACGGGCTATATATTGCAGATCGCTCTCCTGAATTGGTGTCCCTCCAGTAAGTGGAAGTAATGTCACCTTTTCGGCATTCTTCACTTTGGCCTTACGAACAGTTACACGCTCTCCAAGGCCAGATGCGCTATTCTGTCTCACCTGGCTGTCCATCTGGATGATTTGTTGGCCCCGATCAATAGGTGCTGTTGGTACAACTTTGGCCGCGGTTGTGCGGGAGCCGGTGATCAACACTATATCCCCCGGCTGGCAGCCCAGGCGTGCCATTTCGCTTGGATCTAAGCGGGCTACTCCTCGCCCAACTTGAAAGCCCTCAATGACGACGAGTTGCAGACTGTCGTAGGGTTTGGCAGCCTGGTTCTGGTCACTGCTATTGTTGTTGCTTGAAGACGTTGTTTCATTTGTGACTTTCTCTACTGGAAGCTTGCCAGTGGTTTTCTGAGTGGTGGTTGGATTGCTACTGCTCGCAGCGGTTGGCTCCTCCATATACCTTTCCCTTTTCCCTGCTAAGAAATGATAATTATTTATAACTTATCACATGTACGTGAGGGAGAGGGAAAAGTTGAACGTGAGGATATTAGCCTACTAACTGATGTTGTCAGGATATACCTACCGATGTTTGCCTAAGATAGATTATCCACGAGCTTACGAGCAATATGCAACCAGTCCTCTGGCGTATCATCCGGCACAGAGCAACCATTGGCCAGGATCAACCTTCTCCCCCTGGTTTGTGTCACGGCCGCCATGATCTCATTATCTAGTTCCGTCTCTCCACCATGCGTCAACGGGCCGCGCTCGGATAATCCACCCATCAGGCACTTATCGGTCATCGTCAGCGCTTCGCTTAGACTTGGCCCTGTCAGTCGATCGCTCCAACTCATGACCTGGACGTGATAGTTTGTAAAGAGGTTGAAGTAAATCTGATCTCCTGCCTGGTCGGGGTCGGCATGTACATGAACGACATTGAGCCAACCCTTTTGAGCACCTTCAAGTGCGTGGAAATCGTAAGGAGACCCAAAACGCTCGTATTCTTCGGGTGTAAAATCGGCGTTAGTCGCTCCCATACAAGAGAAGAAGATGCCACTTGCCCCTGCGTCAATAGCAGCTTCCATTAGCTTGCGTAGATTGGCCGATATAGTGCCGAGCCCTTCCTCAAAAGGGCCAGGATCTCTACGAGCCTCGGCTATTGCACGTTGTTTGCTCATGAAGCGCAGGGCATAAGTCAAAGGGCTAAATAGCGTTAGGATGAGAGGGTAATCAGCTCCCAATTGAGAACGAAGTGTTTGAATACACACGAGTTGTTGTGCAAATATCGGCGTATCTAGTTCCAGGCGGGGTAGGAAACGCATTTGTTCAGCCTCGATAAACGGTTGCTCTGGCGCTGGATAGGGCAAGTCAGGCATGATCTTAACGATATCTAATTGAAACTTTTGAATGAAGAACTCCAGTGTGAGTTCAGCCATCCGCTTCCCGGAGCCCTCCGGCTTGAAATGGTGCCAGAAGCACAGTGGCACGCGGTCTACATGTTCCCCTTTGACTGCTGCTCGTACACGCTCGCCAGGTGTCATGGTATGATCTTGTGTTGTCATGATACGTTTCCCTCGTCATGCCTGTTGTTTTGTGAAATCGGTGATAGCCCTTGAGCATAGCGCGTTCGATCGCGTTCCGACTGTTCTTGTTCACGCTCAGTAAGTACTTTGTCAAACCAGAGACCTAATAAGGTACCGAGCACGGCACCACCTGCCAGAGCTGCTAATTTTAGAAAAGATGAAGCGATGTTGCTCATGGGTTTTCCTTTCTCTATACTTCAAAAGGATGCTTCTTTAGAAAAATCCTCTGTAAGAGAGTATACGCTATGTCTGGCTGAAGAGGGAAGGTGATACTCTATCCCACTCAACGGAAAAGCGTTCCACATTACTCTCCGCAGAGAGTATACTTAACAACAATATCATCTTTTAAATAAAAATTAGCCTCAGAAACCCTCGACGACTAGCAGGGTTTCTGATAGGATGTCCAACGATAGCATTAACACTCTATTTTTCAACCGGAGGACGTACATTTTATGGATGAACTTCAACGTCGCATTCAGATTGCGCGTGGAGCAATACCTGCGGATCTCGTATTACGTAATGCTCAACTCGTTAACGTATGTAGCGGCGAATGTTACCCTGCCGATGTCGCCGTTGCTGATGGCCTCGTCGTTGGTGTAGGTGACCCTGGTGATGGCTACCGGGGGCACGAGGAACGTGATTTGCAAGGTCGTTGGCTGGCTCCCGGATTGATCGATGGTCATATGCACATTGAAAGTACCATGCTTGTTCTCTCTGAGTTTGCCCGTATCGTCATACCACGCGGTGTGACCGTTGTAATGCTTGATCCTCATGAATTTGCTAACGTCTTGGGCATAGCTGGCATACGTTATGTTCTCGAATCCGGCCGAGGCCTTCCGCTCTCTGCATACGTGATGCTTTCATCCTGCGTTCCTGCTTCCGCATATGAAAGCCCCTACCGTGTCCTCATAGCTGAGGATCTCCTGCCTCTTTTAGAAGAAGAGCGCGTCCTGGGTCTGGCTGAGATGATGAATATGCCTGGTGTACTACATGGAGATGAGCAAGTGTTGGCAAAGATTGTTGCGACTCAGGCACACGGCCTTGTCGTCGATGGGCATGCTCCTGGACTTAATGGACATGACCTTTGCGCGTATGCAACAGCCGGTATCATGTCCGATCACGAATGTACAACGCTCGAAGAGGCCCGCCAACGTATTCGCGTGGGCATGTGGCTGATGATTCGCGAGGGTTCAGCAGCACGCAACCTCGATACATTGCTTCCACTTATCAAAGAGTTACATCCCCCACGTGTCTTCTTTGTTACGGATGATCGCGATCCACAGGATTTAACAACACGTGGACACATTGATTCGATGGTGCGCCGCGCGATCGAACAGGGACTTGATCCAGTGGAGGCGGTGCGTCTCGCCAGCTTTAATACCGCGCAGTATTTTCGCCTGTATAATCGTGGTGCAGTTGCTCCAAACTATATTGCTGATCTCGTCGTTTTGGATGATCTCAAGACGTTCAAAGTCGAGTCGGTTTATAAGGAGGGTAAGCTGGTCGCGCAGGACGGCAAGTTGATTGTCGACGTTGACCCCGTTACTTTTACTGGTGTTACCGGCACCGTGCATATCGGAAATATCAGCGAAGATGATTTGCGTATACCAGGGAAACCTGGAATAATCGAGGTAATTGGTATTGAGCCGGGTCAGATTACGACCAGGCATCTCCAGGAAGTGGCTAGCATAAAAGATGGAGAAATTGTGGCCGACCCAAGCCGGGATCTGCTCAAGCTTGTAGTGATCGAACGACACCATGCCAGCGGTAAAGTAGGCCTGGGGATAGTCGAGGGGTTTGGTTTACGTAAGGGTGCCCTGGCTTCCAGTGTTGCCCATGATGCCCACAACCTGGTGATCGTAGGGGTAAATGATAGTGATATATTGCAGGCAGCGCGAATTCTGGAAGAGATGGGTGGTGGCTTTGCCTGTGTGGTCGATGGAGAAGTGCGTGCCAGCGTGCCCTTGCCGTATGGGGGCCTCGTCTCGCCACTGCCTGCCGTTGAACTCGTGCAACAACTTTATACGTTGGATGCCGCCGCAGCAGAGCTTGGTTGCAGATTGGAGCACCCTTACATGACACTCAGCTTCCTCTCGCTCTCAGTTATTCCGTCGCTGAAACTCACCGATCAGGGACTCATCGACGTTGAAACGTTCACCTTGCTCCCACTACAAAGGTAAATCTAGCAAGGCACCCGTGAGGGATGCTTAGCCGGGCATTCGCGAGGAATGCCCCTACATTTCTGGCAGTCACCCGACCCGACAGGGTAATATGAATTGAAGGCAAACGAAATGTTATTGAATCTTCTCGAATATCACTGGGTGGAAGATATTGACGACGCTCTGCTATTACTAGCACGCACTGATACTAAAACTGTGCCGTTGGCTGGTGGGACTTATCTGCTTGGGCTGGACGATGAAAGTATCCAGGCAGTGGTCGATTTACGCGATCTTGAACTTGCGTATATTACCGAAGACGCGCGAGGGATTCATGTTGGTGCGATGACCACCTTGCAAACGATGACAGATTCCCCATTACTCAAAGACATCGCAACGGGGATAGTTGCACGTGCATCCTTAGCCTCGTCGTTTTCGCACTTAATTCGCAGTAGCGCCACACTTGGTGGTACGCTGGCTTCGGGTGCCGCTTCACAGGCGGATCTACTCACGGCCCTGGCCGTGATGAATGCAGAGGTGGTGCTGCGATCCGGCTCAAGATCGCAAGTCAATCTGAGTGGTGGCACTGCTGAACGGCCAGGATTCGCGCTTTCGGGTGTTACATTTAAAGGCAAACAGGAGCGGCGCGTACCCTGTAGCGCATTAAGTATGGAGCGCAGGCTCAATGAGCTCATTATTGAGGTGATCTTTCCTCGCCCGGCCTTTGGCTGCGCAACATCGTTTATGCGTGTTGGGCGCACTCCAACCGATGTTGCCCTTTTGAATGCTGCCGCGCTCGTGGAGGTAAACGGTGGTGTTTACAAGCAAGTACAGCTGGCTTTGGGTGGAGTAAATATGGAACCAGTGCGCGTGCAAGCCATTGAAAAGCAGCTTGAAGGTCAACTTACTGCCAAGACGGAGAGTACAAACAGTCCCCTGGACACTCAACGTATTTATGCTGCGGTACAAGCAGGTATGGCAAACTTTTCGCCACCAGCCGATTTTCGTGCGAGTAGCGGCTATCGGCGTGTGAGTGGCATAAACCTCGCATTTCGTGTGCTTGAAGAAGCTGCCAATATTTCACGCTGGCGCAATATGGTTTCATCTGAGGGGAGGCAATAGATATGGAACTCGAACTGCGAATCAACGGGCTCATCAAAAGCCTGGAAGTTGCGCCCAACGAATCATTAATGACGGCATTACGCAAAGAAGGCTATTATAGCGTCAAGCATGGTTGTGAGACTGGCGAATGCGGCGCTTGTACTGTATTGGTGGACGGCGTGCCGCGCCCAAGCTGCGTTACCCTGGCAGCTCAGGTAGGCGGATGTACATTGACTACCGTTGAAAGCCTGGGCACTGCGCGTAAGCTTCACCCCATACAAGAAGCCTTTATTGATACAGGAGCTATTCAATGCGGTTTCTGCACGCCAGGTATGGTGCTTTCCGCTCATGCGTTACTCAAACGCAATCCTGATCCAACAGAAGAAGAGGTGCGTGATGCCCTTTCAGGCAATCTGTGTCGCTGTACCGGCTACGTTAAGCCTGTACAGGCTGTTCTGCGAGCCGCTGCTTTCATGCGCGGCGAAGAGATGGCGCCGATCAGTCGCCCCGGCACAGATGAGAATTTCCTACCCTGGGACCCTGGGCGTTCGCCTTTAGAACACGCTGAGCATGGCGCAAGAGGACGAGATGATGATAGCGGCTCTAGTTCCGGCGCAGGAGGAGGGAGGGAACTTCCCACTCACGACGAGGATTCACCAGGGAGAGGAACGGCAACGCTCGTCGATACTCGGGTGTCCACTGATTTGAGCATTGTCGGTAAGGCTGAGCGAAAAGTAGATGCTGTCAAGTTGGTCACTGGCAAGCCTGCCTTTGTTGATGACATTGAGCTACGCGGAATGTTGCATGGACGATTGCTCACTAGCCCTCATGCACATGCCATTATCCGCGATATTGATGTTTCTCAAGCGCGAGCACTGCCCGGTGTGCATACTGTTTTGTCCTATAAAGATGTGCCGCGTATCCCGTATACGACTGCCGGACAATCCTGGCCCGAACCAGGCCCACATGATCAGTATTGCCTCGATTACAGAGTACGCTTCGTCGGTGATCGTGTCGCGGCCGTCGCAGCCGAGACAGCGGAAATTGCCGAGCAAGCTTTAAAGCTCATTAAGGTTGATTACGAAATTCTGCCTGCTCTGCTTGACCCGCGCAAGGCTATGGATCCTGATGCACCGCGCCTGCATCCAGAGCCAGAGTCGTACCGTATTCACGATGCCTCCCGCAATATAGCAGCGCATCTTCATGCAGAAGTAGGCGACGTGGAACGCGGTTTTGCCCAGTCTGACCTGATCGTTGAAGGAGAGTATATCGTCCCTCAGGTGCAGCAGACACCAATCGAAAACCATATTGTCATCACCTACTGGGATGAGGATGATCGTCTCGTAGTGCGCACGAGTACGCAAGTCCCCTACCACGTGCGCCGCATCATCGCCCCAGTAATTGGCCTGCCTCCACGCCGTATTCGTGTTATCAAGCCGCGTATTGGCGGCGGTTTCGGTGTGAAACAAGAGGTCTTGATCGAAGACATCTGCGCAATGCTTACCCTTGCCACTGATCGGCCAGTGAAGTTAGAATTATCTCGTGCCGAAGAGTTTCGCAGTAGTCGCTCGCGCCATCCGCAAATAATCCGTATGAGGACTGGCGTCAAGCGCGATGGCACCATCATCGCCAATTCAATGACCCTGCTTGCCAACACAGGAGCCTATGGCACACATTCACTCACGGTGCAGAGTAATACTGGCTCGAAAACGCTCCCAATCTATCCATGTCCGAATATTCGCTTTGTGGCAGATGTGGTCTACACCAATCTACCACCTCCCGGAGCGTTTCGTGGCTATGGCGTGCCACAGGGCTTCTTTGCCCTGGAGAGCCACATGGACGAGATAGCCAGGCAGTTAAACATGGATGCGCTGGAGCTTCGACGCAAGAGTTGGATTAAAGTGGGCGACGAGAATCCATTGGCAAAGGCCCTGGGTGAGGGCAAAGAGGGCTATACACAAATTATCGAAAGCTGCGGTTTGCCGGAATGCCTGCGGATTGTAGAAGAGAGACTGGACTGGAAGGAGAAACGCGGCAAACGTGGGAATGGCCGCTTCCGGCGTGGTGTTGGTGTGGCGCTTGCCATGCATGGTACAGCTATCCCCGGCCTGGATATGGGCGGAGCAAGTATCAAGCTTAACGATGATGGCTCATTTAATGTGCTAGTCGGCGCGACCGATATCGGCACCGGGTCCGACACCGTAATAGCGCAAATTGCCGCCGAGGTCCTGGGTGTGCGCGTCGAAGACATCATTATGCACTCTTCTGACACCGATTTCACACCCTTTGACACTGGGGCTTATGCCTCCTCAACGACCTATATCAGCGGAGGGGCGACGAAGAAAGCTGCGGAGCAGGTACGCGCGCAGATGCTCAAAGTGGCCGGCCGCATGCTGAAAGCCAATCCTGAAACACTGACAATCAAAGATCGTGTCATCACTGCTCCTAACGGGCAAACGGTGACAGTTTCTCAGGTAGCTTTGCACTCTCTGCACATCGAAGAGCAGCAGCAGATTATGGGTGTCGCCTCGTGGATGAGCTATGAGTCACCGCCGCCGTTTGCGGCTCAGGGTGCGGAGGTTGAAGTAGATACCGAGACAGGCGTCGTGCGAGTCCTCAAGGCCATCTCAGCGGTTGATGCCGGGCGGGTCATTAACCCAATTACTGCCGAGGGTCAGATTGAGGGTGGGGCAACTCAGGCGCTTGGTTATGGCGTCTGTGAAGAGATGGTTTACGATGCACAGGGCGCTTTACTGACTACCGATTTCAGCGATTACCGGATTTACAGTGCGCCAGACATGCCAGTGATGGAAACATTCATAGTGGAGACGAGCGATCCCTTTGGTCCTTTTGGTGCAAAGGCTATCGCTGAAATACCCATTGATGGTATGGCTCCTGCCGTTGCTAACGCAGTTGCCGATGCTTTGGGGATACGAATAAGGCAAATACCGCTGACACCTGAAAGGGTGTTACGTGCTATCCACGCCCAGGGGGCGAAAAAATAAAAGAGGAAAGTTAGAAGGGTTAAAACTGATGGAAAGTGATGAAGGAGAGAATAGAGTACCGCATGCCTCTCCATTTGAGGCAATACGTAGGGAGGCCGAAGATGGGAGCGTGTATTGGTCAGCTCGTGATTTGGCGAAGATACTTGGCTATTCCAAATGGGAAAAGTTCAAGTTCACTATAGTGCGAGCCGAAGAAGCATGCGAGAACAGCGGCCAAGAAATAATCGACCATTTTCTCCAAGTGGGGAAAATGGTCAAGCTTGGCTCTGGAAGTCAGCGCAAGGTTGAAGACTATCATCTATCACGCTATGCATGTTATCTGCTGATTCAGAACGCCGATCCATCCAAGCCAATTGTAGCACTAGGTCAAACCTATTTCGCAGTTCAGACACGCCGTCAAGAATTAGCAGATGAACTGGCTATACTCCCAGAAGATCAATTGCGGTTACTGCGACGGTCTCAAATGAATATATACAACAACCAACTCACACAGGCAGCACAATATGCTGGAGTCATAGAGCCGATTGACTTTGCGATTTTTACTGATCATGGGTATAAGGGACTCTATGGGGGTCTCGGTGCAAAGGATATCCACACTCGTAAGGGCCTGAAAAAGAACCAGCAGATACTGGATCACATGGGGAGCGATGAACTTGCTGCTAATATTTTCCGTGCCAGCCAAACAAAGCAGAAGTTGGAACGGGAGCAAATCCAGGGAAAAGAAAAGGCCAATCAAACTCATTATGAAGTGGGCAAGAAAGTTCGCCAAACAATTGAGGAACTAGGTGGTACGCCTCCAGAAGATTTGCCGACACCGACTGAGAGTATTCAGCAACTGCAAAGGAAAGAGCAGAAGCAAATCGAAGAACGTTCGCGGCCCTCACTCTTTGATGAGCCAGGGAATACTGACCAGACAAATGTTTAGGCATTAAAATCATTGCCTCTTGAAAGAGAACTTGTTGTGGAACCAGTAAACATATTTGATTACGAGGCGCTTGCACAGGCCAGGATGGTCCCGGCATTCTGGGATTTCTACCAGGGCGGCAGCGATGACGAGGTGACATTGCGTGCTAATCGCACTGCGTTTGAACACATACGGCTTCGCCCGCGTGTGCTAGTAGATGTCAGTGCCAGTGCACTTGACATGCGTACCACTGTGCTGGGTACCCCTGTAAGTATGCCTATACTGATAGCTCCGACAGCGCTGCATTGCCTCGCTCACCCCGAAGGTGAGTGCGCAACCGCCCAGGGGGCAGGTATGGCTAATACACTGATGGTGGCCAGCACAACTTCGACTCGTAGTCTCGAAGAAATCGCACAGGCGGCAAGCGGCCTACTCTGGTTTCAACTCTACGTTTATTATAACCTTGGGGTTGCTGAGAAGCTCGTGCGCCGTGCGGAAGCAGCGGGATATCGTGCTATTGTTCTCACTGTAGACCTTCCGTACCTTGGCAATCGCGAAAAAGATAGACGCAATAACGTTACCATTCCCCCACCACCCTTTCGCGAAGCGAATCTTGTGGATGTTGATGATATTGAGGGGCAAGGATGGGCCGTACTTACCTGGGAAGCCGTGTCCTGGTTACGGTCGATCACCTCTCTGCCTATCCTGCTTAAAGGCATATTGACGGTGGAGGATGCACTGTTGGCGATAGAACATGGCGTGGCAGGTATCATCGTGTCCAATCATGGAGGGCGCCAGCTTGACACTGCCATTGCCAGTATCGAAGCTCTGCCTGAAATCGTCGAGGCAGTCGCTGGACGCTGCGAGGTTTACGTCGATGGAGGCATTCGTCGCGGCACGGACATTCTCAAAGCCCTGGCTTTAGGGGCGCGAGCGGTGCTGGTTGGCCGCCCAGTTCTCTGGGGACTTGCAGCCGATGGCGCAGAAGGCGTGTACCAGGTGCTGGAGATCCTGCGTAAGGAACTCAAACTTGCAATGGCCCTATCCGGTCGTCCAACGCTAGATAGCATTGATCGCAATTTACTGAAAATGTAGGACAACTTTAGTGGTTGGCTCTATTTCATACAGGAGGTTTTATCTGATGGTTGACTGGAACAGTCGTGCTCGTATTGCCGAAAGTATACTGGATACGGCAGGGATGACGCCAATGGTAAGGCTACGGCGCGTAGTGGGTGATGCTAGACCAGCCATCGTAGCCAAGATAGAATATTTCAATCCGAGCGGCAGTGTCAAAGATCGTATTTTACCATTCCTCGTATCGGAGGCAGAAAGACGAGGTGATTTACGTCCCGGCATGTGCATCATCGAAGGCACAACAGGCAACACAGGTATAGCTACCTCCTGCGTCGGTGCTGCTAAAGGCTACCCGGTTGTCATCGTCATGCCGGATGGTATGAGCGAAGAGCGCAAGAAAACCATCCGTGCTTATGGAGCGGAGTTGGTACTGACTCCCGGTGCGGAGAGCGATGTAGACCTGGTTATCGAGAAGGTTAAAGAACTCAAAGCTGCCTCCCCTGGTACATACTGGGAGGTTGGTCAATTCGTCAACGTCGATAACATCGAGG
>WNFH01000543.1_pt1 | contig 24105 bp, 40 predicted proteins | sample 5400411 | NCBI WGS metagenome assembly WNFH01 (sample SAMN13153347, study PRJNA577476) | soil metagenome | isolation source: 200 cm saprolite under Douglas fir tree site 2 hole 3 | place: USA:California | collected 2015-04-18 | reverse complement strand
TCCCTGACACGCAGCTCCCCATAACTGCGCATCGGTCCAATGATCTCGGACAATACATGCTCTTGCCCTTCGTGGCTCAATCCTGGTACAACTGCCTCTTGCGCATGTGCTTTGCACATTTCTGTATAGATAGCCCTGGCTGCGGCTATATCCTGGAAATCTTCGTTGCGCTGCGCATACTCCCGCAGTATCGTCTCGATAGGCTTATCTCCCACGAACTCTATGTGCTCCAGCCTCACATAATAGATCGGAGTCATGCCATTAAACCCATCGTGCCTGACTCCCACTCTTGTGTGCCGCAAGTATGGCGGATTGTCTGGGAAGTTAACTATCTTCCCATGATACGGGCCGTTCTCACCTGCCTGGTTCCCAAATTGCGATGAGTATCTTATATCAATGTCAGCCTCAGTGTAGGTCAGTGAAGCGTTGAAAGTGAGTGATCTCACGAGCGAATACCAATCTGGCATGACTTATCCCTCCTGTCCTTTGTTATCCCTGATCTTTCCTAGCATTGACGATAGCCCTTTGGCCTTGTCCTTCTCGATAAGCACATCTAGTGTAGGCCCGTTCTTATCGAGCATTGAGTAAACGCCTCGTCCTATCTCCCTGTGCTCGTTGTCATACACAACTATTTCAAATTGCTCACCACTTTTCACGCTCTGCTTGATCATTTCAAGTAGTACTGCTGGCGATGGAGTTGCATCGTACCAACCACCTTTATCATTTATGTTGAATAGTTGATAGACAGTGAGAGTAATCTTTTCCCTGGCTGCATCTATCTCCTTCATCAATCCCTCTGCCGCTCCGCTCTCGTTACTGCTTCCATCATTAGGATTGTAGAAACCCACTCCTATCTCATCACCATCCTGGTTCACATACACATCAAAAACCTCGCCAGGCTGAACATGCTCCGTGATCTGCTCGGCCAGTTCGGCTATTGATTTGTAAACGCTATGGCTTGATCCACCATCGAATATAAGCTCATACTGTATCGCCTTACTATCACCCTGGCTCGTCTCCACCATCTCAGACTCTGGTACATCTACCAGTATCGCTATGGCGCACTCCGATATTTCTTTATCCGCGCAAATGGCGACTTTCCAATCAATGATTTTGGTCTCTGGATGCTCCTTTAGCCATTCATTAACTGATGTTTCAGCATCGTTGTACGCTTCCAAATTGCGCACCGAATTGCCTGGGAATATTCTGAACTGCTTCGCCATTACCTTCCCTTTCGGCTACGGGAGGGACAACTGCGAGGGTTGTCCCTTTGCTTTCTACTGATATGTCGCTACAAGTATTTATCTGCTGTTAGAAACTACTTTCGGACCTTCCACGGGCCTTCCCACTTACTGATACTGTATGTGCTAGCGTTGATCTGTCTGCGATGTGGAACGGTATCTCTGCCTTCCTTCCTTCGTTAGTGATATGACTGTCTCCTGTGTAGTTATTAACCCTCTTTTGCTGAGTGCTTCCAGCGTACTAGCGTGATAATTCTTGATTGATTTGTCGCCACAATATATCTGGTCCAGTGTGTCTAACATGTTTCGTGAAAGCTTCATCTTATCCTTCCTACATATCCCAGAACTTATCTGCTTCATCCCTATCGTCGTTATCGTTGCTATCCCGCTCGAATGGTGTAGTCGTGCTCTGTTGTGTATCTTCTTCTCCCTGGTCAACCAGTGCTCTTGTAGCTTCGCTATGTCCGTTGCTCTGCGTTATGTGATTGTTATTACTGCTGCTACCACTCACAACCATTGGTATAACGCCACCATGCTCGATCTTTTTAAGTAGGTCGTAATAATCAGTGATCTTTGAAGCCATGAACTTACCAGGAGTATCGGACATGTGGTGGCGCTTCATGTCAGCTAGAAAAAGCTCCAATGTCTCTGACCCCACTTCTAGCCCAACATTATTGACATAGAAGTACTTCTTTGAATTACGCATCTTACTTCCCTTCTGCTGCTAGCTCTTTGTTTTTCTTTGCTAGTCTCTGAGCTAGTCTCTGAGCCGCTTTAGTTGCGTAACCTCGCGCATTCGCATGTACTGGATCATCAGGGGCAGTAAGGTGCGGAATGCGCTTCTTGAGATACTCAAAGAAGAAGAATTTTCCTCCACCTATGCAGAGAACAGGTTTGAAGCGTGATGCTCCACCTGCTTGCCTCCATGATGCGCTGACAAATGAGATAATGTCATTTGCTACCTGCACAACTCCCTGATGTGTTGCAGCCTCTAATACTTCAGGTGGTATAAGGTTCCCATTGTGGTAAAGGGCCGGATACTTTTTCTTTTTGTCGGTGGATGCATATGCATACATGATCTCGCGCACTTCTATGGCGGAGAGAGACCTGTATTTGTTTTCTAGTTCGCTGCGCATGATTTCCGCCGCGGTCTCTACTGCTAGATGATCATTCTTGCAGAACTCAGTCATCGGGATACCGTTACGCTGTGCGTAGAGGTCTATCGTCCCTCCACCTATGTCTATTACTGCACACTCAGCGTTCTTGTCTTTGCCATTGCCGTTTATAGACTCTTCGGACATGAGTGCGCCAGCACCTTCCATTACGACTGTTTCTATCTCAATGTGACATATCCTCCATGTCTTTCCACCATCGAGTGTAAAAGTATATGATCCGTCTAGCGTTGTCTTGATCTCCTTGCGTAACTCTGGATTGCTTATGAATAGGTCTGCAGGTATGCCGGTGACTACGAATAGCTTGAATTCCTTATCTTCTGTAAGGTTCCCGGCCCCTGTAATAATTGCCATAATGCTATATTTTGATGCATAGCGCCTATCATCGCCACGTCCATTCCATATCTTGACGCCCTGGCTCAATGCCAGATCGCCAAATGCAAATGGAATATCATCTTTTAATTGGATGATGTGCATATTCTTAGCGTCTTCTTTTTTGACGCCGAGATTATTTATTGCGTTAACATCTGCCCTTAAAAAGGCTGTTGGGATGGAGCTTTTATTTTGCTGTCCGTTTTTTACTAATACTCCATCGGTGTCGGTGTTGCCAAAGTCATGCCCATATGGATAGGTCTTCATTTCTTGTGTTTCCCTTATCATTTGTACCTTGTAGCACTCCAATGTTCTTTGCTGTATAAAGTTCGTACTTATACAAACTTCGTTACACTCTGCTATGTACTAAAACGTACTTTTACGTGATTAGTAACACTGTCATGTACTTATACAACACACTTGCACACAGCCGTTTAATGACGCTTCAGTATTGATAGCCATCCATCCAGGTTTCTCGCCTGGTATTCATCTCCTTCTTCCCTTGCCCTCACTATATTCTCCTTAATCCCAGGCTTCATACGTTGCACTGCCTCTTCGACTGAAACATCGTAGCCATCTTCTTTATCATCTGCTAGCTTTTTTAAATATTCCGTAGCCTCTTTCTTACCTCGTAAGAAAGCCGCCTCTTCTAGCTTACCCATTACTCTCCTCTCCTAAGTACCTGCATAAACTTCTCCCTGAACTTCTGTAGGTCTCCCTGGTCCTTCCCATCTGCAACGCTCTCAGTAATGCGCCCCTCCTGCGCCTCTGGCTCGTCACCCTCGCACACATCACAGCACACCACATCAATCACATGCTGATTATTCTTTAACACCTTGATGACTGCATCCGGCCTTTTCTCACATGCGTAGAGTGCGAAGGCTTCGCCCTTGTAGGTTGCGCCATACAGAATAAAATTTGCCTCTATTAGCTCTACCCCAAACATGAAATGAATATCGTCCATCACTGTCTCGACCTGTCGTCTCCTGCATATCACAAGGAGCAACGTGAAACTACCCTTACCACTCATATCCTCTTATACCCCGTCCTCATTAATCGCTTTGTCTCCCCAGCCTTCTGTTGCTTTGACATGCGTGCAGCAGGATGGCGATGGTTCCTATTGTCTCTCTTCTCTTCTATGGTTCCATCGCACAACCGTCTCAGGTCCTCCGACCTATGTAATTTTCTTATGCCCTTGGCTTCTATCTGGCGAATGCGCTCGCGTGTAACGCCATGCCCTCGCGCAATCTCTTCTAGACTCCTTGTCTTCCCGTCGATCAGTCCGAAACGGAGTTCAATTATTTCGCGCTCACGTGCCGATAGATAGCACAGAGCATTGTCTATTGCTTCGCGCAATTCCATCTTCTCAATCGCTCGATCCATGTCTTCATCGCCTGATCCAAGCATATCCGCTATGCTGCTACTCTCGTCAGAGTCTGAGTTCTCTCCGTTCATCCTATTCCTGTTGAGCGATACAACTCCACAAGCGATATTGATCTCTAGGATACGATCAATCTTTAATCCTGTGGCTTCTGCCACTTGCTCTATCGTTGGCTCCTGGCCGTTCTCATTAAGATAGGTTGTGTGGGCTAGCTTTATGTAACGAACTTCCTGCGCGACGTAAGAGGGGAGCCGGATTGCTCGGCCCTGGCTTTCTACTGCTCTCCCAATCGATTGTTTGATCCACCACGTCGCGTATGTGGTGAAACGGCTATTGTCTGGGTCATATCGTTTTGCCGCCTCTATCAAACCAATGTTCCCTGCCCCGACCAGGTCAGGCATCTCAAGACCCTGGTTTTGATACTTCTTCGCAATACTCACCACAAGCCGTAAATAATGCTTAACAAACTCATCTAACGCTGCCACGTCTCCGTGTTGCGCGCGCCTTGCGAGATGACGCTCTTGCTCTGCTGAGAGATTTTCGTATTGCGCAATCTCAGCTAGATAGGCGTCTAATGGCTCTATCTCGTCTATGCTATGCTGTCTGTGTGTGCTCACAACCCACCCCCTAAATCTTCCGCCAGTGTCACCAACGCCCCAAACTGACTGAGGCAATCATTCAACGACCTCTTGATCTGTAGCATGCTTTCCCTCGTGCAGAGATGCAGCTCTACCCGATCAACTGTCAGACTCTGGCATATCTGTCTGAATACTGAGACGAGCAGAATTGTCTCTGCTATGTTGGTCTCCAGCTCGTCTAACTTTCCGATCACTGCCAGGGGCCTGATGCGCTCCGTATTAGCAGGATGCATATTTCCCAGCCATATGTGCGCTGCCCTGGCGTCCACCCGCAAACTCCTGAGCCTGGCAACTGCCTCCTGGCACTGCTGTATGTTGATCTCTTCATCGTCTCGGAACACAACGATCATATTGTTAATGCTGTGCTGGCGCACGAAGATGTTTAGATAAAGCTGCTCCATCTTGCGCGTGAATGGATCACTTCTATAGCCCTGGTCCCTCTCCATCATAGCGACCATGATTGTTTCCCTTCTGCCCTTCTACTTACCTACACTTACATTCATCTCAGCCTCTTGCGCCCTGGCGGAAAAACCTTCGGCCTGATATGGTCCTCTGGCAATCACGAGTGCCGTTTTACCGTCTTTGCTGATCGTTACCGTGATAAGGCTGTGCTGTGGATCAGGCAGAACATTATCAGTGTTCTGGCCTGTAATGATCTGTGCCTTACCTCCTCGAATAATAAGCGCGTTTAGATGGTCCTGGTTATCAATGAAGCCGTGTATTTCTTCAGTATGGCCATCTGGCAATTTTACTATGGCGTAGGGGATAGTTGCGGGCACTGGCTGAGTAAATGTGTTGTAATTCCATGTTTGAATGGACACCGTGAGCATCTTGATTGTGATCACGGCACTAATTACTATTAGCGTCAGGCCAGCATAGAACAGTGGGTGCTTTCCCAGAAAGAAATTTTGCTTCTTCCTGAGCTGCTTAATCTTTCCTGTCTCTGGCTCCTGCTCTGGCTCATGGGTCTGCGTTGCGCTACGCCTGGTGCTTGACCAGGTCTGATCATGCTGGATATTTTTGATGGTGGGTGCAGCCGCTGCCCTTGTGCGTCGTTGATCTGTGGTAGTTGTGCGTCTCTGGCGTCTCTGAGAAACTTCTATAGTTTTCGATGATGCCGCCGTTGCTCGCCGTTGCGCCGGATACTGCGGCTCATATATTTCTTGCCGCACATCGCTGCCAGAATACTCGCCAGTGTAGCGCCTGGCCGAGCTATTACTGCGAGGCCCATCTATCTCTGGCTCGTCGCCTTCCCAGCAATCTCGCGATAGTAATTCAACTGATTGAACGCTCTGCTCGCCTCTACGCATGGCGCACCTCCCTCTGTTGCCTGCTCTGGGCACTCTGGAGATTGATGATGTCAAACCATGTTAGCGGCTCGCGCAATGCGAACTCTGCCGCCTGGCACTCCTGGATGCGTTGCTTCATCTCTAGCGCTCGTATGGCGCTCGCGCTCATCGGTGGTACTTTCGTTTTCGCCTGCTGTGTCATTATGTCCCAGCCTTCCTTGTGCTTGACTGTATGACACATCTACTCTGATACTTATAGAGTAGTGTGTCTAGCTAGCTCTTTACTTCCTAGACCGCTACAGAGCCGGGCGGTGCTGGAGACATCGCCCGGTTTTTTGTTTCCTACTCTCGTGATCGTAAGGAGGAGAAAACATTCACTTGCATAAGTATAAACAAGTCTAGTACAAAACGTCAAGGGCTTTGTACTAGATATTTGTGTAACATCTGTGGTTGCGAGCCGGTTAGACCGACACGGGGTAATCAAATGAAAATCTAAAAGCATATGCTACTAGTACTATTCGATTGAACATAATTAGCGTCCCATCATCTGAATAGCACTTGCGCCAGTGCTCAATGACAGGAGTTTGATATGATATCTCCAAGAGCTCTTGCTCTTGCTGATCTGGGAAACGAGGCGCAAGCTCTGAACTTGCATGTGTAACTTTTTTGCCCGTTTTTTTCTCGACCTCCTTGATGATATTAAATCTCGGATTGCTCTTAATCTCCTCTATCCATTCTTGTCCACCCACTTGCTCAATCAGATCTAATAGATACATTGTCTCGGCTAATCTGTACCAGATGATCAAGCTTTTGCCGTTGCCTGTAGTTCTGCGTTCCTTGGCTTGTGGCTTATCATGTCTGATCTCGCCTTGAAGCCTCAACCTCTTTACAACTTTCGTTCCTGGCTCTAGATTGAAAGCACGAGAATAGCCTTTATCCAGTTCAATGATCTCCGGGTCTCCAACATTCTGGAAATGGGGTTCTAGATCGTGTTCGGAAAGAAACCCGTCAAAGCTCGGTGTAACTCCCGGAATGCTCAACTTCACCGGATTAACGATGATGTTGCGTCCGCTTGTTAATACCAGGCCCTGAGCCTGCAGGTTCGCAATGGCTCGGCCTATTGTGTCCACCGTTGTATTAAATCTGTCTGCCAGTTGCCTATGAGGTGGGACTATTGCTGTGATAATCCCTTTTGTCTGGTACTCTCCATTTTCAATCTCTTTTCTAAGACTTTGTATAATGCTGGCTACCTTGTTTAACTTCTTTCTACTCTGCATGATTATTGCTCCCTTTTTTTGTTTATCCCTCAATCGGTACTCTCATAGCTTCCCATTTTATTGGTATATTGGCTAGATCATACTAGTACAATGTTCTTCTGGAAGGATACCACATAACTACACTAGTGTAAATGGTTGGTCTGTTTGTTCTAGGTTTGTGTTATTTAATCCTAACTGATGAGATATAACCTGCTTGCAATGTTACTATATTGATCTATTGACTCATTATGTTAAAATGATTCTATCGTGCAAGTAGCATGCAATATGTATGGTAAAATTTTCTCTGTGTGGGGTATATGTGTGGTGGTGTCTGACTCTAGCGGATTGGTGCCGGTCGCGGTGGCCACCGCTATCCTCGGCATCGATCCGGTGACTCTGCGGCGCTGGCTTCAATCTGCAGGTCTACATCCTCAAGTAGATCCAACAGACAGGAGACGGCGCTATCTCTCTACTACTGATCTTGTGTTGCTGGCTCAACTGCATTGCCGCTATCTCTCCAGTCTTAGCGATGATGATCAGCCGGGCCAGTGCTGCCCACACTGCTCACGGCTTCAAAGTGACCTGGCCGAACTGCACCGCCTGGTCAACGAATTGTCCTCCCTGGTATCTGCTCATGGCTGATCACTCCATCACTCCAGAGCAAGCCTCGCGCATGGTTGCATGGCTCAGCGAGCAAATAATCTTACATAGCCTCCGCTGTCCGTGTCGCTATACCGCATATGGTTTCTGGCGCATACGCAGACTGGAGTATTTTCTCCAATATTGGCAAGCATACCGAATGCTCTACGACTAGCCTGTAGACTGTTCTAGCGATAATCAATTCACTTAAATATCACATCACAATTTCTTAATATCATTGACTAATACTGTTTTTCTGATTACTCTTGTAAAGGTGCATGCGTTAAAGGGCTAATGCATGCATTAATGATAAATGTGTCACAGAGTAGTGGTGTAAGAAAAGAAAGAAGATAGTCTATGCGTGACAATAGTTCTGATGGTGGTGGTGGTAGTAGTAGCCAAACAAGCAAGAACATTATTTACAAAGTGTGGCAGCCTGGCCAACGTCCCCAAACACACGAGCCTCTTTTATCTCTCCACTCGCCGGATGCTATGCGCTTCTTCGTCGAGAGTATGACGCATGGCAATTCAGTATTTGCTAGTCGGGCTTTTCATATGGTTGCTTACTGGATACGCAATCAATTGATCGAGACGCAGATCGCCAGCGGGGTCTTTCAGATCTTCGCCCTGGGCGGTCATATCTTCTGCCAGGTTGTTCGTGAAGATGGCGAGATGATTAGCGCGAAGATCAAGCAAGTTTGTGCTGACGCCTCTGATCATGAGACGCAGCTCCTCTAATCCCTCCCCTGTTATCCCTTGTGTAAATCCTGTGTAAGTTAATGTAGTGGAAGGAATGTTTGATGAGTGAAGTAGCGAGATTGAGAAAGCAGATCGAGATGGAGTGTGAGGCTATGCGGCGTATGACTAATGGAGGCTATGCTACTGTTAGTAAGCACGCTATTATTGCTCACAGCCATAATCGCCTGGGCGCGGTGCAGGATCAGCTCGCCGATCTGGTGGGGGAGGGTGAGGCTCTGAAGATGGTGGCTGATATATATATCGAGACTTTGGGGTAATAAAAAAGCCAGTAACTTGTATAACCAAATTACTGGCTCCTGAGAACACTTATTCGCTGTCTACGAGAAAGTCCAAAAAACCGTTGTCCTCTGGCTGTTTACTCACGACTTCCTGCTTATCCTTTAAATCATCCATGCTCAACCCATATCGCCTGATCTTGATGGCCTCCATCGCCATCTGGAAACCTTCCTCATTCAGGTTGACGATGTCCACCATATTCGCCCTTATCTTCGTTTCCCTGGTCTCGAAGCTCCCATAGAAGAGATTGGCGGCAAGCTGGACGAGCGCATATGCTCCGCTACTAAGATCCTTCTTTTTGATCATCCCTTTAAAATCTATGCCATCTCTGGATATGTGGGCCTCTGCCTTCTGCCATGTGTTGATATGTGCCGTCAAAATGTAGAGTGCCGCAGCGTACTCTACATCTGGCTTGCCCTCGTAGACAAGCCTAAAGTGTGTCAAGGCACCAATATATCGGGCCTTGTGTTCATCAGACTTAAAAGTGATCTTCATTCTTGTGCATCTCCCTTCTTAATGTCTGCTAACACGTCATTTACAAAGTCTGCCAGCGCTATCACATCGCCCTGCGCAATCTCGCGACTGGCCTGTTTTGTCTGCATCGTTATTTCTCTTCCCCTGGCCTGCGCATCCTGCAGGTCTCCATACGGACCATCTGCGCAAGAGAAACGCCACTTTTTTGCATCAAAAATCCAAATGTCAAACATGATTGTGTAACCTCCCTTAATACTCCTGTAGGCTGGTATCAGCCTGCACAACTTCCCGCAAGTTGAACGCCTCGCCACACCTCGTACAATACGGCGACGATCCGCGCTTATTCGTCCAACTGGGCAGGTGATACCCAACCAGGCGCAGGAACCTCTTATCATCCTTGTATATCGCTTTGAGCTTTACGTGGATGGTCTCGTATGCGCGCTGCGTGCCGCTGGCGTTGTGCCAATTCCACACTATCTGTATTGCACACACCAACTCATCCCCATCTGCGCCCATAAAAATCTGCTCGCAGTCGTAACCGGGTCGCTGGAGCACGCTTTTGTATTTCTCTGGTTTGAATTGCGCCTCGCGCTTTGTCGCCTCCTGGGCAGCGATTTTACACGCTGCCCTTTTCTCCTGGTCCGACAATTCCACTGTATTACTCCTGAACGCTCTTCATTGCACGCTGGAAATTGGGATGATCTCCCACTACCCTGGCCTTATTGTTGAGATAAGTCTCATGAATATTCTTTAGCCTGATCTTCTCATCGTTAGCCTGGAAAGCTATATTCATCCCATCCGCACCGCTGGCCAGTAGATAGCGTAGATTATCTATCGTCTCCGCTGACTCCTGGGCCTCCTGGGCGTTGATGCTGCCCGTCATCAAGCACTCCAGCGCCTGAGTACTGGCCGATAGAGACGCTTGTATAGCGTCTCTCTGCTTCATCAATGCTGTTTGCTGTTTGAGTAATGCGGCTTTCGCCTCGTCTCGCTGCATCTCTATTCCTCCTGTGTTATAATTTGTAACGTAAAGTATAGTGTTTGCGATGGGAATGTGTGAGTGAGCCCGCTGCCCACCTGTGGAGGTAGCGGGCTCGTTCGCGTCCTACTCTCTATATACTTCGCTTCCCTCCTGCATCGTGCGCCAACTGCCGCCGAGCGTCCGCACCTGTAGCACGCCCCTGGTGGTCCTGGCTCGTACGATACGCATCTTCTCGCCTTCGACCTGTGTGAAGATATAGCGACCACTGCCGACCGCTGCGCTCCAGCAGGCGTCATTGATTGCTCTGATGCTATTGAACTGGCCGAACTTATTAGCCATGCACACTACTCCACTTCTACGCCGATAAACTTCTGCCATGCGATTTGGCATTTCTCGCAATTCCCACACCTGCAGCTTTCATGATGTCCCTGCCCCAGCTCGCTCATTGGCACATCTGGCAATCGGCGCAACAGCAGGACCAGGTTAGAAGGCAGGTCTGCAAGCTCGTGGGTTGTGCAACCCTCTAACTGCTCAACGCTCCAACGTGTGTTATCCATGTGTAACAATCCTCTAGAAGAACTTATTATGCCACGCCACGGCCTTTTCTACCGCGCTGGTAATGCTATCATTGTCCTCAATGCTAAACAAGACATGGCATTGTTCGCTGTGCAGGTTGACTGGCTCAGATTTGCCTGGCAGAATCACTGCGACGCCGTCGAACGCTTCAGGGCGCTTTGTCATCTGCTCCGCGATATCGTCGAAGGAGTCGCTGATGAGCCAAGCAGCGAAGCCGTGCCGAGATCCACCGGAGATCTGCGCTACATAGCCATGTGGGACTGCAATGATGGGGTAGGCATAGCCATTAGCTACTGTGTCGTAGCTATACTGCACCTGGTATTGCGTGCTACTCATATTGAGTAGCACCTTCGCATTATGGCGATATAGATTGCCGCTGCCGCCATATGTAATTGTTGTTGCCATTGTGTAACAATCCTTTCTACTGGTGCAGGCTAGTTCTGGTCTGCACCCACCAACTAAGCTAACAACCTTCAATAAACTTATCAACTGCCTGCGCAGCAGTGCTCTCATCCCGTACAGTGCGGCGTTTTACTTGCGTCCTGGCACTGCTCTTCGTGCAGATTTCAAACACTCCATTGCCCACTACGCGATACCATGCGGCGCGTCCAGTGCCGTCGTTGCGCATAACTTTTGTTCCTGTCTCCCATGTTGATAACTTCATAAATCCCCTTGTGTAAGTGTATGCCTGCCACTCTGGCGAGTAGCAGGCGCTAAATAACAAACTACTCAACCAACGTAGCGATGAAGCCGTTAACCTCTGCAGCCAGTTCACTAACCTGCATTGTTAGAACATACTGCTCTAGCTTGTCCACCACTGGGCGCATGTATGGCACCATGTACTCCCATGCGTGCAGGTGGATGATACGGCCATCAGAAAGATAGATGATAGTATCCTCCCAGGCTCTCATATCTTGCATTAGCACGCCTTTGCAGTTTGGATCATTCACTACAAAGTTCTTTCCCTCGAACTCAAATGTGAAGCTAATATCTTCCTTTGTGGTGCGACTACTACGATTAGTTCTAACCATTGATTAATCCCTTTTTAAACTTCAAATAACAAACTACATTTTCTATTGCTACTATTACAACGCCCAAGTCTCTAAGAAGTAACATGTGCTGCACGCCATTGTGCAGCACACTGTATTACTTGTTGATCTGCCGCGATTCTTTATACTCTGCATTGAGTTGCTGGATTAGCCGCCTGGCTGCCAGGGATGAGATTGAAGTTACATTGTCGGGCTCGCTCTTGCCAAGGTGCTGGCACAGCTTCCTGATGCTAGCAATCTGCTGCTCTGTCGCGCTGGCTTCTGCGTTCTCATCCTGGGAAGTGCTGTCCGTGGTCGGTGCAGTTGTCGCTCTGGCTCCGTTGCCATTGCTGGCCGCTGCGCCTCCTGGCGCTGTGCCTCGGTCTACTGGTGCATCCACTATCCTGTGGGCTTCGTCTAGATCTGGTGCAAACTGAGTCCCATAGCCAAGAGCTGCGAGCGCTCGGCCAATACTTCCAGTCTCCGCCTTTTCTACAAAATCGCTGAAATTGGCCGCATCTTCTGATTTTGTGCCGGTGGCGCGTCCGCCTCGGCCATCGGTGGCCACTGTTTTAAATCTGGCGTATCCTTTGCCTTTTTTAATTACCTTCTCACTGCGGCGTTTCTCATTGTTCCATGCATACACCTCTGCCTCTACCTCCCGATCAAGATCCACGACAACTTCCTGTGTATCAATTGTTCCTTGAGGACATTGCTCTCGGAACCAAACGAGCCGCCATTGAACCGGCAAATAGTCTTTGCTCCCTTCACGGCTTTTAAGCTGGATTAAATGCTCTCTTGGATTGAACTCTTTCTGCTGTGGGTTCTGTTCATGCTGGCCATCATTATTGTTACTCATCTTCTATCTCGCCTTTCGTGCCCTGGCTGGCGTGGATCGCCAGCCAGGACCGCTATTTTTACAACTAACTTGTAACATCTCCACCAATATAAATTCTAGGTTTATCCTGGAGCGCCCTTATGCGCTCCGTATACCAACTATTCCAGAAACAGAAATCCTTACGACATCGGTCGCCCTTCTCTTTGCCGCAAATCTGCCCACATCCGCCACATCTGATATGCGTTGTGATAATGCTCTGGTATCGCTTAGAACTTTCGCAAACTTGCATATGGTATACTCCTTAAAATTAGTATTCAGGCTGGCCGTTAAATTTCAGCCTTCTACTAATATAACGGCTTAAGCTGCTCAAAGTAACATGCGAATGTTACCATTGAGCAACCTAAGCCGTTTTTTATTATGTGAATAAATTTACGGGAGGGTCTTATGAAGCAGCATGAAAAGCTGTACAAAGATGGTGACTTGCTCAATGCTCAGGAGGTGTCTGATGTGTGGTTTGAGAACTCTGGAAAGAGAGTCAAACCTAGAAATATAAGTATCATCGCGCGACGTAATGATGTCGCTGCCAAAAAGTACGGGAACGCGAACGGATATCCCTATAAACAAATTAAGGATGTCGTACCGGCTCAAAAAGGCCGTGGGGCCGTGGTTGATCATCCCCCCGAGTCTCCTGCGCAACGTATGGCCCGGTCTCGCGCTCGGCGTCGTGCATCCTCTGCGGGGCCTGGTGATAATGCTGGTGCTGGCTCTGGCTCTGCCCAGCATGGCAACCGGGGCGACGAAAAGCCTGGGGGCCTGGTGCCTGCAGCGTGCGGGGAATAGTCGGGGAATTGAGCCAGTGCTGTGGTGCTGGCTTTTTCTATGCCCATTCTCTTGTGTAATTCTTGTGTGCATAGTAGTGATTGGTTGCCCTGTGCAACACAATGGGTAAAGAGATAGCCGCTTCAGTTCAGCACTGAAGCGGCTTGTTTGTTCATGAAAGCTCTATTATAGGAGACCATTCCCGCCGGTTGAGAAACCCCAACCAACATAGAAGTTGAAGTATGCCCACAGGTACTGAACTATGAGATTAAAGTCACGTGTACGCATTAACTCAATTTCCGGCTCGTGGTGAGCCGGTACGCGTTGTTCAAGCTCGGAGCCACCACCACCAAAACTTTTGATCCCTTTGTATGCCTTCGCACGCAGGAATAACACATGCTCCTCGCCTTCCTTGCGATACGCCTGTTCATTTGCTGGATCTTGCAGCCTTGCAAGATCCTTCCCATATCCCCCAAAATTATTTTTAGCATCTCCTTCGATAAATCTTGTGTTCCCATTCGGGAACTTGTGATTGTCCGCGCGTTCAAATGCTACGCATGATTGAGTCGTATATACATTCTCACGCCCGAAGTACTTCGTATGCCATGAATGATATGTTACATATTTTATCAAATTGGAAGCCAGCTTGCCAATTTCTTCTAGCTCCTCTAGGGCACACCATACGACGCCTGTTCCCTTGCCCCATGAATACACTTTCCGCTCCTCTACTGGAGCATTGGATAGAATAATAATGCCACCTGACTTGTACCAGTCTCGGATCTGATACTGGAATTCTGACTTATATGGGCGTGCACTTATCGTCGTCATGCTCGTGATGTCTCTCATATCGCTCTCTCCTCTATTACTCATTTTATTACCCTTTTCGGCCACCCTGGCAGGCTTGCCGCTTGCCAGGGTGGCCACTAAACTAAACTAAAACCCTTGTTCCTGGGAAGCTTTTAGGCTATCAGCCTGCTCTTTGATCAGATCGTGCACAACCACAAAACGCCCCTTCATCTTATAGGTGCGTAGGCGGGATGTTCCGATCTCCCGCTCCTTCACCTCTTGCGATGCGTCCAGCTTGATTATGAATTTCTCAGGGCCTTCATGTCCCTGGTAGTTGATCAAAATTTCTGTGCCTTCCGGCAGTTCAAAAACCGTTTTCACGAGCTTTGTATGCTTGTCGTTTGCTAGCCATTCCTGGCTAACGACTGCCGGCTTATTTTGATAGAGGAATTTTCCGTTATTCTCTCCATCCGCAAATTTAGCCTGCATATTCTGCCAACTTGTCGTATGAGACTCGTTTCCGGTTTCAATCATGAATTTCATTTTCTGTCCTTTCTCCCGCTCTGGGGAGTCTTTCATTTTTCCGGGGGATGCACTTTACATCCCTCTATATATTATAACGGCTTAGGACGCTAATTGTAACATCGCTTTGTTAGTAGTTTCATATTCCACCCTTACTACTCGTAGAAGCGGCTAAGAAGCCGCTCCCATGTGTAACTCAACTTAAAAAGCTGTAGCTTCCTTCTCGAAGCGATATTCAGATACGAGCACAACCTTTTCGTCTCTCGCCTTGATCGCTTCGATTGCCTGATCGCAATCCTTGAAGCGGCCTATGGTTTCCGGGTACCTCGCGCTATTTAAGAGGATATGAGCGCTATATGGTTTTGCTTTATATCTCTGATCTTCTTTGACTGTGCCTATGCTTCCCATCTGGTTTGATCCTTTCTACTTTCTTGTGCAAGCAGGATGATAGCCTGCCTGCATGTGTATACAAGAACTAATATTCAGCTATCTTTTTAATTATTGGCTCTGTGCCGTTGCCTGCATCTCTGGCAGCTTTTCTGGTTTGCTCGTTCAAGTCTTTGTTCCTGGCTTCCTTCTCTGCCTTGTGTTTCCATTGGGCGCTTCTATGCTCTCCCTCTGTTTCCTTGTAGCCTCCGGCTAAATCCTGGTAGTATCCTCCTGATAGCCTGCAGGTCTCGGTGTACATCTGAAAATCTTTCATCAATTTGCACATCTTGTATATCCTTTCTGTGGTGCCTGGTTGGCGATCGCCGACCAGGCCATAAAACTACAATCCTAAATGCTTTTCTAGCTGCGTCATATGGGGGCATTTTTTCTTTTGTTCCTGGTTGCGGTCGCATGAGCAACCAATGACCATTTGAGCATTAGCCATGACTAGGTTCCCTCCAACCTCATATTTATTTTTAGCAATCTGCTTTATTGCTGGTTCTGGGGCGGGGGTGGGTGGCTGGGCCTTCGCCTTTGTTGTCCTGGCTGCCCTCTGGCTGGGGGCCTTCACGCTGATTTGAATATCAAGCTTTCGATCAGTGCGAAGCTTCTCGATCTCTGCAGCCTGGGACGCTATCATCTCAGCGTGGCTATTGACTGCGGCTATAAGCGTTCTTTCCTGTTCATGCTGCTTCGTCGAAGTCTCCAACCAGATGCGGGTCTGGTTTTGGCGGAGTTCGGTTTCTAGCTGCAGGTCTGCTTTTAGCTGGTCTACGCGGTTGTATGCTACCTTTTCAGCGAATTCAAGATGTTCAACCCTCTGCAGCATGACAGCATGCCTATTAAGGCTATCCTCGGCAATAATCTCAAGCTGCGCTACCTTATCGCGCAAGCCTTGCAATTCCTCATGTAAACTGGCATCCTGTGCAACTTCAGAAACTGCGGTAGCTGCGGCTATTACTGGCTGCTCTCCATCCTTCAGGGCTTTTTGCTCTCTGATGTGCAGGCGTAGCGCGTAGAGATGGCGGCAATTAAAATTTTTGTTGTACTTCAGATCTGGACAGGATTGATCGCATTGCCATTTTTGCGTTTCATGGTTGAATGTTAGATTGTAGATTTTCCCTGGCTTGCGCTCGCTCTCGATTGTGTAATGCTCCGCATCGATGCGAATGGGTGTTTGTGTTGTTTTTGTGATTGCCATTTGTTATAATCTCCTTGCTGAAATGTACTATCCGGGGAAGCCTGCCAGGGCCGAACCGGTATTTTTTTATCCTCTACTATATAGAACGATCTAGGCTGCTAAGAGTAACATATAAACCCCTCTGATCTGGCTTCTCACCTATCCTCATCCCTATTGCCTGTGCAACTCCTGTGCAACAAAACACCCACAACAAACACAAGAATTACACAGGGCAATGAGGCAAAAAAAGAAGCCGCTAAAAAAGCGGCAACTGCGCGGGGGAGCTGGGGGCGGGGGGAGGCAAGACCACAAAGACAGGAACGCCCGACCGGCGAGCAATCTCGACTGCTCCAGCCGTGCCAGAGCTGCAGCCGTCCCAAAACGCGACGACCAACCCGACCGAGGCCACGAGCTGGCGATTGCGAACCGGCCCACCGGCACGACCGAGGGAACGGACGAAGGGAAGCACGACCGGGACAAAGCCGCGGGATCGCCACGCAGCCGCTGCGCACTGATCCACACCACGAGCCCCACCCGAGACCAACACGACCGACGCAGGGAGCTGGGCCACGAACTCGCGAACGAGCCCCAACGCAGGGAAACCGCGAGACCCAACGACCGCAACCCGGAGACCAGGCCGGGCAGCCGCAGCCGAAGCCGCAGCCGCCAACGCCACCGAAAAAGAAGAAGAAGCCACAAGACACCTCCTTACCACGAAAAAGAAGAAACCCAACGCTCGCAGTTGCCCGCGGGGGGCGCAACGAACGGACGGAGCGAAGACGTGGCGGGGGCGGGGGGCGGGGCCAACCACACGCGCAAGCAAGAGCCCCCACCCTGGAGCACAAGCGAAAAAGAAGGGCAAGAGCACTCCCCCCCACAAGCACAAACAACCGGGAAAGCCTGACAAGAGAGAAGCGCAAGGGGACCACAGCCAGCCAGGAAAGAGCCGACCGGGACCGGCGCGGCCACACCCACACACCGAGAAGAAAACGGAACCGGCGCGGGGGAAACGAGGGCCGACGCTGGCAAGCAAGCCAGAACGGCGGCGACCGAGGGAAGAAGGGACGCGTGGGAAGCGAGAGAAAAAGCACTCATCAGAGTACCTCCTTAATTTATTTATTCTACTTATATAACGGCTCAAGGCGCTAAACGTAACATGCTGAATGCTGGCCTATGCTGGCCGCGCAGGCCGAACAAAGCAGACGAGCACCCACCCACCCCCACTGTGTTCTCACGTAGCCAGTGACCCACCCGACCAGCTCACCAAGAAACCGGCCACGGAAGGCAAGCCCGGAAACCAGCCGCCAACAAGCGAAGCGAACGCCCCAACAGGAGAACGGCCCGACCACCCGGAAACAACCAACCGGACACAAAGCCCAAACAAGCGAGCAGCGGAAGGGCACGCGAAGCGCAGCCCGCACGTCGCCGCGAACCGCGGAGCCCAAGCAAGCGAGGAGCCGCCCAAGCAACCAAGAATGGCGCTAGCCGTGCGAAGCAGACCACACACGAGCACACACACACACACCGTCACCAGTTGGATAACTACTTTCGGAATTGGCGGCGGCGGGCCACAAGCAGAAAGCAGCACACCCAACGCAAGGTCGCCCGGTGGGGTAGTGGGGCAACGAGAAGACTAAGCGTGTATAATGTTAGCCCTGGGTGGGGAGCCGGGCGTCGGAGGTGCGAAGCACCGAGCTTACCTTGCGGGGTGTGCTATGCTTACCTGCTGGCCCGTCCGTCCGCCTTGCACTATGCTCACCACTGCGGCAGCACGGCTATTGACAGCACTATATGAGCCATCGCCAGATAACGTGGAGGGGTAGCGCCCCGGCCTGCTTCGCCGTGAAACTGGCGATTGTGGCCGGGGCGCTGGGGTCCGTACCTGTGCAAGCGTAGGGGTACCGTGAAGCTACGCACAAGTGGCGGCGCCTGGGTGGATGGGTATGCGGTGATCGGGCTGCGCTGGTGGTGGTGTTGGTGGATGGGTGGGCGTGCCCGATCTGCCGCCTGGGTGGAGTGGTAAGCGCGGCCACGCTGTTACCCTACTCGTACCAGTTGCCTGCTATCTTATGCTGCAAGCAACGCGCCGCCTGGTGCTGGGGTCTGTGGTGGATGGGTAGGCGTGGCGTTGCTCTACTTCTCTATCATTCGCTTTTTATTCTTAGTCACGCTCGTATTACCCGCTACTCTGCCCCTGGTGACAGCTTACGTAGCGCTACCACTTATTGAAATCTGCTACTTTGCGGGCTATGTTAGCTTCGCGCATTCCGTGTATATTCGTCTCAATCTCTTCACTGCCTGTCTGGCCTGTCGGTGTGATTCTGACGGGAAAATACTACGTACCATATAACTACCAAATTTGTGCTCATATAGCTGTGCTTTTTTAGAGTGTATCTAACAACGATAAGCCGCCTATAGAGCCGATTGATGAACGGTGCTTCTCTGCGTTTGAGCGTGAACTTTTTTATATAACGATAGTTATATGGTACGTGATATCTTTTCGTCAATTCCGCACCGACAGGCCCTTAGCGCCTGCGGCTCTTTGTAACAAGCAAAGGAACCCTGATCGAGCCATTGCTCACGATCAGGGTTCCTTTGCTTCGTCACTACAGTGGAAAAGGATGGTGTTTGTTTGTTGTTTCAATCCCTTAATCGGGCTTGGCCTGGGAGTGCCAGGCCATACATTATTTGGTAGTAGAAAGGATATTGAGAATATATCATATCTTTTCCAAGTTGGCAATATTTCTATATGCGTCTTTCTGTATCATTTCCCCTTTTCTTCCCGCTCTCCAATTACGCTCACCATGCAAAACACAGTTTGCTTTACACTTATGTATTTATGTGGTACATTCACACTAGTGCAAAACTAACTGATGTTTGCGCTAGTATGAATAGTAAGGAAATTACTTATGCCAGCACTGTACAACTTCTCTCATCCTTTGACGGATGCCAACATCATTGAGATCAATAATCTCACTTCTTCGTTCAGGGATGATCTCAATGTCCACTTCACACGCTCGGACGTGGTTGATATCCCCGTCCAGATCAACCCCACTGAGTCTATCGCTCCGCAATCCCGTAAGTTGATCGACGACAATATTAATGCAGATGAGTGTCCCCGCGGACGAGTATATGTTCGCATGCCAGGCCACGCCGACCTTGCTGCAACCATGGCAATCATGCTCAATACCCGCTTGTATGTCAATATCATTCGTCTGGCTCCTGTCCCTGGTGCTGTCCCAACAACCTACAAAGTTGTGGAAGTGACCGAACTCTAGCCTTCTTACTCTTTCGTCCCTTGTAGATTGTCTTTTATATATCTCTCCTTGTATCATTAATTGCTAAAGTTGCATCTGAGCATAATGATACAAGGAGATGCACGCTAAATCGTAGATGTTGGTAGTATGGTCTGAATTAAGAGAAAGTGTGAGAATTATGAACGCATTACGCTCAACCTCTACCGCGCTCGCCTCAGTCAAACCAAACTATGAAACTATCTTTGTCGAGCAATCTGGCAAGTTGCGCGAACTCTCGGCAAAGTTTCTTAATGCGTCCTCTTATACTGTGTCTTCTGGTGCGAGCGTGCTGGAGAATATTATCTTCAATCTCTCGTTCATGTGTTCTATCCTCCGTGCTCATTCCCGCCAACCCTCTCACTTTCAGGAACCCTTCCAGCTATTACTGGCTGAAGCTCTCCAACTTGCTTCACTCACAGAATGCTATTTGCAAAATTATGGTCGGGCTATGCAGGCGGCTAAAGAGGCTGAACGCTATGCAAAACAATGGCACTCTTACGATCTGTTAGCATCCTCAATCCTGCGGCAGTGCTTTGTATCGCTCTGCCTTGGTAAGTCACGTTTGCGATTGGCTCAGTACCAACGTGCTGCTGACATTATTCAATTCTGCTCACAGCTTATGCAGTCTCATATCCTGGTTGGCCTGTCTGAAGCTCAAGCTAGCGCTGGCTTATCTTGTCATGAACACCGTTCCACGTTTCAAGCGGCTATTAAGCTCTATCCTCATTTTGAGGATGATCCAGATTATTCATTCTGTTATTTTGGCCGTGCTCAATTTCGCATTAGTACGGCTAGATATCACATAGCCGCCGGTAATGCTAACGCTGCTCTGACCGATCTTGACACGGATCAGCCAGTGTTCCCTGGTCGTGATGCCAACTCAGTTGATGCTCAAAGTGTGCTGGCTGAAACACTGATCAGTCTTGAGTCTGTGTGTGTGGTGGATGCTGTGGTGGCTCTGGCTCACAAGGCTGTGGCTATGGGTTCGCGCCTGCACTTTAGCCAGGCGCAGGACATGTATGAGGCATTGCTGCAATCCCCTGCTTATCTACGAAACAAGAGCAAAGAGCTTGCTCACCTGCGTGAACTTGTAGTGCGTTAGTTCTCTAATTTAGAAAGGTATTCCTATCATGGTTCTGGTCGTCAAAAAGTCTGACAATCTTCCTTCGTATATGTATCCTGCTCAGTACGCGCAATATCCTGAGTTCCTTGCTCGTCTACGTGTGATCAAGCAAGCTCATGATACTGTTTCTGATGCTATCCATCTGTCTGTGGAATTAGTAATGGAGTCTCCACACAGCTCGCCTGATGCCAAATCCGCTGCACTGGCCGAATACAATGCTGCCTGTAAAACCGCTGATGATGAGCGTAAAGAGGCTATTGACCAGGCGCATCAAGACTTGAATGTCCCGTACCTGGTTGACTGTCAAGCTGCTATACAAGCAACCGGACAAGCGGTATTCCATAATGAGATACCGCTTTGGGATGGCTATATCTCAGATGTTCGCTCTGCTTCTGTTCGAGTGCTCGATAACTCTGATGATCAAGTTGAGATTATTGTACATCGTGTGACTGTGATGAAGCGCTCCGACCTGCCTGGCTTTGGCTTTGGTGGTCCACTTCAGGTCATGGAAATGCTGACATGGGAGGCGATTGAGTATCCTGAAAGCCTCGAAGTTTCCTACTGGAAGAAAGCGGTTGATGCATGCCAGAGGAAGATTGACGAGGGTGTGTATGCTGACTCTTGTGTTAAGGCGGCTAATGCTGGTCTTAATGATCCGTTTTGCTGCGTGTATAAGCGCAATGACGGTAACTATGATCTGATCTCCGCTAGCTTTTCTAGTTTTAATAATTTGGATGAGCGCGGCGTAAACGAGAAACTAAAAGATTATAATGTTCCCCTGATCGGCTGGGAGTAGTTTATCGCAATGACAGGAGTGCTCTAACCACACTCCTGTTCTCTTTCTTGGAGGCTTCGCATTATGACGTTTTACATTCATCTCTCTGATCCGCTTATCCATGTTCTTCTGCGCGTTCTTTGTGATCTTGGCTATATTGCTTTGGTTTCCTTTGGTTTCTTTCTTGCTGTTTTAATTGTCCTTCTGATATCTCATACATCTTATAATGATGGCTATGATGATGGCAAGCAGCAGATAGATAACCGCAAGGATCTTCTCAAATTGTTCCGTCGTTTTCGTCCTCTGGGTGCGCTTCTTGAGCGGATTGGATTGTGAGGCAAGATGATGATGAAGCTGAGCAATATATATTTGTTTATTGAATTTTCTCTAGTCGTTTTCCTGCTACTTGGGATGATGCTCGTTTGCTCATTCTCCCGGCCTCACGCATCCAAGGCTGCTGCGCCTGTTTCTGTTGGCTCTGGCTCTTTTGCTAACCCTGTCCATACTGACTCCCTTAGTAGCCTGGACTGCTCGGTATGGCACTTCGTTATTACTGGAGTTGGCCGTATAGATCTGTGTACTGACCAGGCTATGATGAGTAAGCTGCGACCAGGACAATACATAACTCATCTGATGGGTGGGGGTCCATCGTTACAGAAGTATCGTGTTATATCTGTTTCTTTTAAGCGTAAGATACTATTTGTTAAGAATGTAGGTATTTAGCTGTGTTTGGGTTGCTTAATCTGTTTGTGCCCCGGCCTCGTTTACGGTCTGATAAGTTTATTGGTATCGGGAGTCATGTCCAACTGAAAAATAACTCGTGGTCTGGCTTTAAAGGCTGCATCGTTGATATGCAACATGACCACGAGGGTGTGTTAGTATTCGAGGTTTGTCTCGATCCTGCTGCAGAGGGTGAGCCAGATGGGCCGATTGTCCCGGCTGATATGTCTCAATTGGAGTCTTTGTAATGGCGAAGAATATAGTAAGGAGTAATAAATAAATGCTTGTTATAACTGGTAGTACTATCTCACATGCAAATAAAGCGTATGTGCGTGTCTCTGCAGACACTGACGTAACGGATGTGGTCTTGCAGCCTGGCGCTACTCTCCGCCAAACTCTCTACGTTATAAACGAGGGTAAACACTCAATTACATTTGCGCCTGCTGATAAGAGTAACATTTCTGGCGATACTCTGAGCGTGGTTGCCGCGATGACAGCACAACTCTATGAGTGGGATGGTAATCTATGGATTGATAATAGAGCCATAGAAGTTTATGCCCATCCTTGATCTTAGTACCTGCTCTCGCCTCCATATAAGCGTCTCGGCCTGATAACCGCTGCCTCCTGGGCCGGGGCGCTCCACTCCCTTACCGCTTCCCCCAACAAAGCCACACTTATCAAAATATCGTCGTGTCCATCGGCTTGATCGACGTACATACTGAGTAATCCCTGAGATGGTACGCTATATCTTGCCAGGCGTAACTGCCGCCATGCCTCTTGATAGACCTCGTCTGGTGCTTCATCCTGCTTGTACATCTTGAGTCTGCCGCTATTAACTAAGCTCAGAAACTGGTAGGTTAATTTTGATTTGCTGGGCCTTGTGAATTGGAATGACTCTACTTTCTCATCACCTAGCTTCGCCTCTAGTAATGCGGCCATAACTTCACCTAGACCAGTCCGATCAACAATGAGCTTCTTGATACTCCAGTACTCACAGATTGCCGTGATCTGCGCATATTGCTCAAGGTAATGCATTCCGGTCCAGATTTGTTGATGTACCACATTTAGCACTGGCAACCCTAGCTCGTTCATGGTAACTTTAGCTATGGATACTACAGTGCTATCCCTTTTCGTGTGCTGTGCCTCCTGGCCTTGCTTCGGACGGTCCTCTCCACCTAAATCGCAACTTGCTACATAGTAGTCTTCTTCGTCGTTTGGTGTAGCTTCCCAATCATGCCCACCTTTGAGTAGATGTCTCTGTACTTCGTTGAGCAAGAACCCAGCTCCGCTAATCGTGAGCAACCTGTACTGAGTCCTGATCGTGATATGCTCTTCTCCGAGCCGCCTGATCTCGTTTTCTACAAAATGTCGATAGTTGGGATTGATAGCGGCCAGTGTGCGCCAATCATACTCAAAATGACGCTTGATACCATCTTCGCGTTCAAGCTCCAGGTTGTTGGCTCTCACGATAGCTAGCAAGGTGTCATCTGACCAGGCCGTACCATATAAAACTGTAGTTGCGTTTGTGGTTGAA
>WNFH01000594.1_pt1 | contig 24130 bp, 28 predicted proteins | sample 5400411 | NCBI WGS metagenome assembly WNFH01 (sample SAMN13153347, study PRJNA577476) | soil metagenome | isolation source: 200 cm saprolite under Douglas fir tree site 2 hole 3 | place: USA:California | collected 2015-04-18 | reverse complement strand
CGACCGGCACCGACACGGGCGGCTCGATCCGCCAGCCCGCGAGCTTCTGCGGCATCGTCGGCATCAAGCCCACCTATGGCCGCTGCTCGCGCTGGGGCATCGTCGCGTTCGCATCCTCGTTCGATCAGGCCGGCCCGATCACGCGGACGGTGCAGGATGCGGCGATCCTGCTGCGCTCGATGGCTGGTCACGATCCCAAGGACACCACCTCGGTCGATCGCGCGGTGCCGGATTATGAGGCCGCGATCGGAAAATCGGTCAAGGGCATGAAAATCGGTATTCCCAAGGAGTATCGCCTCGACGGCATGCCCGCGGAAATCGAAAAACTCTGGACCGAAGGCGCGACCTGGCTCAAGGCCGCGGGCGCCGAGCTTGTCGAAGTGTCGCTGCCGCACACCAAATACGCGCTGCCGGCCTATTACATTGTCGCTTCCGCGGAGGCGTCGTCGAATCTGGCGCGCTATGACGGCGTGCGCTACGGCCTGCGCGTACCCGGCCGCAGCATCGGCGAGATGTATGAGAATACCCGCGCCGAAGGTTTTGGCGCCGAAGTCCGCCGCCGGGTCATGATCGGCACCTACGTGCTCTCGGCCGGTTACTACGACGCCTATTATCTGCGCGCGCAAAAAGTCCGCACCTTGATCAAGAAGGATTTTGAGGACTGTTTCGCCAAGGGTGTGAACGCGATCCTGACGCCGGCAACGCCATCGGCGGCATTCGGTATCGGCGAAAAGGGTGCCGACCCCGTGGAGATGTATCTCAACGACATCTTCACGGTGACGGTGAACATGGCGGGGCTGCCGGGAATCGCGGTTCCCGCCGGCAGGGATGCGCAAGCGTTGCCGCTCGGCCTGCAATTGATCGGCCGTCCGTTCGACGAAGAGACGCTGTTCTCGCTCGGCGAGGTGATCGAGCAGGCGGCAGGCCGGTTCACGCCAGCGAGGTGGTGGTGAACATGGCGGATTTCAAAGCCAGCCTGTCGGGCGCAGCACCTGCGCCGGGTCTCGACGAGCCGCTGGCCGCGCTGTGGTGGGCCGCCAAAGGCAACTGGAACGAGGCGCACAAGATCGCTCAGGATCACCAGACCGCTGACGCGGCCTGGGTTCATGCCTATCTACATCGTGTCGAGGGTGATCTGGGCAACGCCGGCTATTGGTACCGGCAGGCCAACAAGCCTGTTGCGGCCGGTTCGCTCGAAACTGAATGGGAGCAGATGGTTTCCGCACTGCTCGGGAGTGGAAGAGCATGAGTGCGACAAGCTCAAAGCTGATAAAACGCGCGACCGGCGATTGGGAAATGGTGATCGGGCTGGAAATCCACGCCCACGTCACCTCGAACTCAAAACTGTTTTCCGGCGCCTCGACGGAATTCGGCGGCGAGCCGAACAGCCACGTCTCGCTGGTCGACGCGGCGATGCCGGGCATGCTGCCGGTTATCAACGAGTTTTGCGTCAAGCAGGCGGTGCGCACCGGCCTTGGCCTGAACGCGCAGATCAATCGGCGTTCGGTATTCGACCGCAAGAACTATTTCTATCCGGATTTGCCGCAAGGCTATCAGATCAGCCAGTACAAGTCGCCGATCGTGGGCGAGGGCGAGGTGGTTGTCGAGCTGGCGGGCGGCGAGAGTGTCGCTGTGGGCATCGAGCGGCTGCATCTGGAGCAGGATGCCGGCAAGTCGCTGCACGACCAGAGCCCGACGATGTCGTTCGTCGACCTCAACCGATCCGGTGTCGCGCTGATGGAGATCGTCTCCAAGCCCGATATCCGCTCGTCGGAGCAGGCCAAAGCCTATGTGGCAAAATTGCGTTCGATCCTGCGCTACCTCGGCACCTGCGACGGCGACATGGAGAAGGGTTCCTTGCGCGCCGACGTCAACGTCTCCGTGCGCAAGCCGGGCGGCCCGCTCGGCACCCGCTGCGAGATCAAGAACATGAACTCGATCAGCTTCATCGGCGACGCCATCGAATATGAGGCGCGGCGCCAGATCGAAATCCTCGAAGACGGCGGCGCGATCGATCAGGAAACCCGGCTGTTCGATCCCAACAAGGGCGAGACCCGTTCGATGCGCTCCAAGGAAGAGGCGCACGACTATCGCTATTTCCCGGACCCCGATCTGTTGCCGCTGGAGTTCAGCGAAGCCTATGTCGCCGACCTGAAGGCCGATCTGCCGGAATTGCCGGACCAGAAGAAGGCTAAATTTATCAGCAGCTTCGGCATCACACCCTACGTGGCTAGCGTGTTGGTCAGCGAACCGGCTCTCGCGAAGTACTTTGAAGACATGATCGCCGAAAATCCCAGTGGAGGTCGCGCTGACCCCAAAGTCGCAGCGAATTGGCTAATTAACGAACATTTGGGAAGGCTCAATAAGGAAAACCGCACGATCCAGACCAGCCCGATCCCACCGGCTGCGAGTGGCGCGATCGTGACCTTGATATTTAGACAGGTTATTTCGGGCAAGATTGCCAAGGAGATCTACGAGATCGCTTGGAACGCCAACACTGATGGGTCTTCGCCAAAGAAAATCTATACTTTTGACGACGTCGAGCAAGTCGTCGAAGCGCGCGGCATGAAGCAGGTCACCGACCTCGGCGCGATCGAGAGGGTGGTCGACGACATCATCGCCGCCAATCCCAACAAGGTCGCGCAGGCCCGGGCGAAGCCGCAGCTGATCGCCTGGTTCGTCGGCCAGGCGATGAAGGCGTCCGGCGGCAAGGCCAATCCGCAAGCCGTGAACGACCTGCTCAAGTCCAAGCTCGGCATCTGAACGTGACGTGACGTCGGCGTCATCGCCGCCTTGCTTCATGCGCGCGCGCGTGCACCGATCGTTCACCATGAATGGCGGCGATGCATCGCGCGATACGAAAACCGCAGCTGCCGAATCGGCGGCGGCGATTCTCGCGAAAAACCGATTTTGGCGAGCACGAAGAGACGCAAAGCCGGCGAGCACGAAAAATTTTTTTCTTGCCAAAAACCGAGACTCAGAGTCCACGCAACGTGCTTTCGGCCGACATCGATAAGCCGCGCGACGTCGGCAGCGTGTCGATCGTCGAATGTGCGAGTAACGAAAACACCTGCGGCACAGTCGCTTCTTGCAAGTTGACAATCGCCGGTGTCGCGTTTTCGCGGGCTACTCGCGTCGTTGCGCGCAAGCATTGCGGTGCTGCCGATCAGCCCGCGTCGCACGTCCGCGCCTCGGCGCGTCAACACTTCCTTAAGTGGGACGCTGTTTTTTATCATGTGTTGGTGTATTCGGGATGTAGTGCATCTCGATTCCCGAGTGCACGCAGCAATAAAGCTATCTCACTACATCAGGAGGGCAACATGGCCAAGAAAGCTAAGAAGGCAAAGAAGGCGAAGAGCGCAGTGAAGAAGACTGCGAAGAAGACCCGCAAGGTCGCCAAGAAGAAGAAGTAAATCTGCTTCTTTAAAATTGCCGGCGGCTTGATGCCGGCACGTCACTGGAGCCTTCAGAAACGATCTGCTTCCTAAAAGCGGATTTTCAATCGGACGGCTCTGTCGACGAAAGAGGGTGTCGGCGAGACATCAGGTCAAACGGCTGGATCGCATTTTCGAAAAGAGTTCGCTCTGATCGAAAATCGGTCCGGCAGAAGAAACAAGTTTTCTTCGTTCGGTGCGGATCCTTGCGGTCCGCAATTTCACCGGCTTCCAAGCCCAACCGGGTTTCCAAGCCTTAAGTGAAATCTGGTCCTGACGTGTTCGCCGACGCCCTCGTTCCCCGTGCCGCGCCAATAGCGCCCGGCGCTCCGATTTCCCCAATCCCCAACATTTGCATTACCGCTTGGACCGTGCCCCGCGGCAGGCAACTGCATCGTGTCCTGGACGCGGCGCAGCACTTGTGCTGTTCCGCACAGCCGGGACCCATAGCTTCACCGTCACGGGCCCCGGATCGGCGGCGCACCACGCCGCAAGCCATAACCTGTCAACGACGCGCGTGAACGCGCTGACGGCACTGCGCAGCATCCGTGGCACGAGACCCCATCAATGGTTACCGATCTGCGAAACGGCAGGGTAAACCGAATTCAGCGAACCGATGCAAACCCCTGCGAAACAAGCGTTGCCATCATTTCGCCGCCGCCATCGCCCGCACCGCGTTTAGATCCCGTTCATCGCGATAGTTAAACTGCTCTTCAAGTTTGATCGGTCATGATCATCCCAACAAGCCGGCAAACGGCGAGCGCATGATCCGCCAAAGTGTGGGCGGTTTGGCGATCAGATCATGCGCTCTTCAATCATTGGCGCGCGATCGGACGCAAAACCGGATGCCACTTTTGCTGATCGCGCGCTGGAATAACGGGACGCTTTTAACAACTGGACAGGAGCCGCGCTCGGGGCAGGGCGGCCAGAAAACAAAAAGGGGATAATAGATGTTTCAGGGGCACATCGATCTGGATACGGCGATGGCGGTGGAAGCAAGCGCGATACCCGACGTGCTGTTCGAGCGCGGCCTGTATTGGGCCAGCGGACGTTCCGGCGTGGTCAATCTCGTCGCAGCGCATAAGTGGTTCAACCTCGCCGCCCTGAAAGGCCGCGCCGATGCCGTCCCGCTGCGCCGCGAGGTCGCCGAGATGATGTCCGAGGTCGAGATCGCCATGGCGCAGCGCGAAGCCCGGGCCTGGATGACGACGCAGTAGGGCGACAACGCCCCAGAACGAGGGAGGAAATGCCGCCCGGACAGCTTCGCGGTGTTTGGCCGGTTCTTCTCCCGTTGATCGACGACCTCTCCGCTGTTGTACGTAGAGACAAATACACCCGCGGGTAACTTTAAACCGCAATTATTGCGGGACTGGGGAACACACCTCGCGGAAATCGGAAGCACCCGACTCTCATTGGTGACGCGCGCCGTTTGCGTTTGCTGTTCTGGCCGGGCGTCGGTTTCGTTTCTGATGAGGTCCCGCGATGGGCATCCTGGCCGTCTTGGTTGTCTTGCTCGTCCTTCTATTGGCCTCGACCTGGTCTTCCGCAAAATCCTATTTCGCCAAGGGGCGGCTTTCGGGCATGGAGGAAGCCACGCTCGAAATCATCCGGGGCGTCTGCTCTCACTATGAGTCGGCGGGTCAGGCGACCCCCGATTATGTGACGAAGGCCGTCGAAGCGGTCAGGACGTTCGCGCGCCGGGCGACCTACGAAAAAAGCATCTATCGATACCAGGCCCGGCTTTGGACATTCGGCGATGCCATCGGCGCCGCCTGCTGGCGCAAGGGATACGACACCTGCAAGGCGCAGATGACGCCGCCTCGAGACGACAAGATCCATGTCGCGCTGTCGATGAACGAACTGCTGCATCTCACCGCGCTGGCTCATTTGGGTTTCAAGAAAATGATGCCGAACGACCGCGGCATCGAGATGCATCGCTTCAGCGACGAGCAGCAGGCGCTTGAGGTAACGTTTGCCGTCGAGCGGCTGGAACGGGCCATTCCGGAACAGCACCGGCCTTCCGAGCACTCCACCAACCGCCGGGCCTTGATCCGGCGCTGGTGGCCGTCGGAGCGCAAGCGCGCTTGATGCAAGCAGGCCGGCTGGCGAACCAGTCTGGCGGCACCGGCCCTGGATGACACGCGGTCGCGGTCAGGTCGGTTATCGCGAAGGCCATGCCCAGTCCGGCGGCGTGTTCTCCTTGACGACGGTTTCGCCGAGCAGCTTCTCCAGTACGATCCGCCTGCTGTCGGGGACAGCGTCGAGCGCGGCAACCAGCGCCGGGGCATGTGAAACCACCACGACCTGCGAGCGCTTCGATGCCTTCGCGATCAGACGCGCCAGCGCAGGCAACAACTCCGGATGCAGGCTGGTTTCGGGTTCGTTGAGGATCATCAGCGCCGGCGGCCGCGGCGAAAGAAGCGCTGCGACCAGCAGAAGGTAGCGTAGGGTACCATCGGACAATTCGGAGGTCTTGAGCGGCCGAAGCAGGCCGTTCTGGCGCATTTCGAGTTCGAAATAGCCGTCGGTGCCGGTCACCTCGACGAGAGCGCCGGGAAACGCGTCGGCGATTGCGACGTCCATATCTGCAGCGGCGCCGATCTCGCGGACGGTTTGCACCGCTGCCGCCAGATCCGATCCGTCACCCGCCAGCACCGGCGTGTAGGTGCCGATCTGCGGCTTGCGCGAAGGCGCGTCGAGGTCGGTGCGCAAATGATCGTAAAACCGCCAGTCCCTCATCCGTTCGCGCAACATCAGGAGTTCGATGGCGTGATGCGGATCGGCGCAATGGGTCATCATGCTGTCGAAGGCGTCGAGATTCTGAAAGGCCTGCTGCCATTCGCCCTGGCCGCTGCGAATGCGGACACTGGGGCCGATGCGAACGGCAAAAGCGTTTGTCCGGTCCAGCCGTTCGCCGGTCCATTGGCTTTCGACCTTGATTTCCGGGTCGCTTGAAAATTTCGAACGCGAATCGGGCAGCGGAAGCCCGAGATCGATGGCGTAACCGTAATCCTTGCCTGAAAATCCGAGTTTCAAGCTGACCGGATTTTTGCGCACTTGTCCCTGGGCCGGTGCGGCGCCGCCTTTCGTCGGCCGCGCCTCCGGGCCTGCCCACAAGGTCGATCGTAGTCCGCCCTCGGCGGCCAATGATTGAATTATCTGGCCCTGCGCGATGTCCGCCAGCAGCTTCAGCGCGCGATAGAGGCTGGACTTGCCGCTGCCATTGGCGCCGGTCACGACATTGAGCGCGCTGAGCGTTAGCCTGACTTCGCGCAAGGATCGATAGCCGGAGATCGCGAGACTCGTTATCATGGCTACCTGAATGGATCTTGCGGTGGCTGATCGCTGCGTTTCAAGCGCGGAACAAGCGCGTCGATGATGGTCGAACTGAGCGGCCCAAGACTTGGGTGACATTACATAGCTGACATTCCGAACCGGAGACATGGGTTGTACTTTTCGCTTTTTTTGCGGCGGAAGGTGTGGAGTTCGGTGACGGAAGAGCGTCTGCGCTTTGTGGCCCGCGTCCCGGATGGGGAGGCCATGACAATGTGTGCCCCGGGATTTCGGCGTATCGCGCAAGACCGGCTGCAAGATTTTCGATCGCTACAAGGAACACGGGCAGGGCCGCGCGGGGCGATCGGTCGCGACGCCGTGTTGGCTACGTGGTGTTCCTATGTGTCCGGGCTGGACAATAGATTTGCTGGCGGAGCCGGAGGAAGTCTAACTCAAAAAATAGCCATTGATTTCGCTTCACAAATCAACGCTTATCGCAACGTCACATCAGCTACCCCTGATTTAGCCCATAGGCCAAATCGAGCAGGAAGCGGCGCGCATGAGCAGGCTTGGCGATGACGAGCTGTCCCCCGAACAGATTTTAGTTCTCAAAGACCGCCTCAATCAGCCCGACCCGCTCAAGATCCTTGCCGGCCTCGTTGCCATCATGGCGGACCCGGCCCGCGCGGATAAGACAATCAAGCAGTACCAGGCAGACAAGGCCGCGGCAGATCGCGCCAAGGCCTCGCTCGTCGAGGCGCGTGCCAAGCACGACCAGCACATCGCCGATGAAACCGCCAAACTCGACCAGTCGCGCGCGAGCCTGCGCCGGCGCGAAATTGAAATCTCGCAGAGGGAAGGCCGGTTGCTGGCTTCCGAAGCAAGAATGAAAGAGCGGGAAGATATCGACGCGCGCCGCTGCGGCCGCGTCGAAGTTTTCCCCAGCGGTATGAGCCGCGAGCACGATCTATCCGTCGACGCGCCGGATCCACACTACGGGAGTGCTGCCTGATGCGCATCTACAGCCGTTGCGAATCGACCGATTATGGCGGCGACGAATCGCTCGCCCTCGAAGCCTGCCAGCGCCATCCCGATGAATGGACGACGCGCCCGTGGATCAGGCCGTTCGGCAATTCCGGCATTGAAATTCCCGCCAATTTCGAAGGTGCGTCGAGGACGCGGCTGGAGGAAATCGCAGTCGCGATTCTTGGCGAAGAGGAACGCACCAGCGATCAGCGCAGCGCAATCGAAATCGTCCGTCTTTATGTCAGCGGCGCGAAGCATCCGGGGATCGCGGCATGACCGACACACCCGCTGCGACACCATCCCCAGCGCCCGTAGCAGCCCCGTCGGCTGCGCCATCCGATGCGGCGCAGCGCCAGGGTGTCATCGCGGATAGTCAGTACCACAGGCTCTCGCAGGCCGATCAGGCCCGTTATGCAAGTGTGCGGGGCGGCCCCGACGGCGGCAGCGAATGGGTAGAGCGCTCTACCCTGCCGAGCGCGACCGATTCCCCGAGCACTGCGCCGGCCGATCATGGCAAGCCTTCCGATCCGACCGCCAAAGTCCAGGTTGGCGAGATGTTCGTGTCGCAATCTGAGCTGCAGGAATTTTTCCAGGCGCGTGGCGCGGACGAACTGAGAAAGGCCAGTCTGCCGGCGACCCCAAACGATTACGTCGCCGAGCTCCCGGCCAGTCTCGAACTCCCTCCCGGTGTAGAATTCAAGATTGATCCGGCCGACCCGATGCTGGCGGCCGCGCGCAATTGGGCCCATGGCAAGGGGCTGGGGCAGGCGGATTTCGCGGAGCTTGTCGGTATCTATGCCACCGCGAAAGCGCATGAACGGGCCTTCATCAATACCGCTTCGGCCGCCGAGGTGGCGAAGCTTGGGGTCAACGGCGTTCAGCGCGTGTCTGCTCTTGAAGTGTGGCTCAGAGGCATGGTCGGCGATCGATTGGCCGGTCCGATGCGCTCGATGATGGCGACCGCTGATATCGTCAAGGGCCTCGAAATGATTCAGCATCGGATGGCGACCCAGGGCGCGGCGTCGTTTTCGCAGGCCCATCGCGAACCCGGGCACGAACAGCGCGGCGGTCGCGTCTCCGACGAAGCCTATGCGGCGATGACGCCGAGCCAGAAGCTCGATTATTCGCGTGGTTTCGATCAGAGCCAGTTCCAGGGCCGATAGAGGGGCATGACGTGAAGTCAATTCCGGGCGGTCCAGTACGTAACAACTTCAACAAACCCATCACCATCCAGCGCCATCTCGGCGGCGGCGGCGGCGCGACCACGCATTCAAGCATGCCTTCGCGGACCGACCGAGGCAGGCCGGTCGCGATACCGAGGGCTGCCGCGATGCCATCTGGCGGCTCGCACATCAGCCCAGAGATTCGGGGCGAGCTGGGCAAACTTTCGCCGAGCTTAGCAGCGGGAATCCGCGCGGTCGCGGACCGGAAATGATGTCCGGCCTCGCCGCGCACAACGAATCCGGTGGTCAGGGAACGGAGCGACGGCGCAGCGGTGGACATTGGCACATGCCTCCTGCGATCGAGCGCGCGTCCGCATCACGCGAACCCAAAAAGCTGCAACAGCCCGTGGCAGCGAAGCCGGCGCCCGTCGAGGTGGCGACCATCGCATCGCTTCCTCCCGGCACGATTTTTCGCATCGTCACCGACCTCGAAGCGCTTAAAGACGGGTTCTCCGATCGCATCGCGGATCTCGATGTGGCCATGACCGAGGTCGACGCGGCCACCGGCATGACGCGGGGGAATATGCAAAAGCTGCTCTCGAAGTCCGATGCGAAATGGGCCCGGGAATTCGGCTGGAAAACGCTCGGCGATGCGCTCAAGGGCACTGGCCTGGCGCTGGTGCTGGTGATTGATGACGCCCGATTTGCGCCGATCAGGGATCGGATGACAAAGAGGGAGCGCCCGGCACGTCCGCTCAAACTATTGCCGCCTCCGAGCTCCAGGCCATGAGAAAGCCCGCGCCCGAATACTGCGCCACTTGTTGGATCGAAACCAACTCATGCACTCCGGCCGTGAAATGGGACGGTCTGCCGCTGTGCAGAAATCACCTCGCCGAAAACCAACTGAAATGCCAGGGCCTCGATCCATACCCGGTCGACGTCACCCTCGACGCGCCGGCCATGCTGCAGTGACTCACGCGTAGTGCGTTGCCGAGCGAATCCTCACCCTTGAATATCCGCGCACTTGCTCGACCGGAAGCCGAGTGACGCGGGCCCAGTAATTCCAAATCCAATGGCCCCGACGATCTTCTGATCACCCTATGCCGCGCAGGGCCTTCCGGGTCGGGCGCCATTGGAGACTTGTTCATGATCCGCCTCGCCGGCGCCCTGCTGCTGCTCGTCCTCGCCGGACTATCGCCCGCTCGGGCGCAACTGGCCTGCCCGAATCCTTACGTCAACGGCTCCTGCACGCCGATCACCGGCACCGCGACTGGCACCACCGGCGCCATCGCCGCAACGCTGCCCGCCGTCGCCGGCAAGACCACCTATCTGTGTGGCTTCTACTATGTCGGTACCAACGCCACGACCGCGAACACCGCGACCTCGGTAACCATTACCGGGACCATCGGCGGTACGATGAGCTACGGATTCCCGACGCTCGCGCTCGGTGCCACCATCCCGAACACCATTCCCCTCGATGAAGAGTTCATTCCCTGCATCGCGGCTAGCGCCCCCAACACCTCCGTTGTCGTCAACGGCCCGGCGCTCGGTGCCGGTGCGACGCTCGCAACCGTCACCGCATGGGGATATTACCTATGATCCGCCTCGCCACATTTCTCGTTGCGTTCTGCATTGCCACCGCCGTGCGGGCGCAACAAGTCCCGCCTTACAGCTATCCGCAGACCATCGGCACATCATCGGTCGCGATCCTCGCCGCCAACCCTGCACGCAAACGAGTAATCTTCCACAATCCAAACGATGCCGCCAAGATCGCGGTGTGTCCGATCGGCCCGACGCGCGTGGCCGGCGGCTCGCAGGCGCTGATCGTAGCTGTGATCAATGGCGCGGGATGTCTGACGCTACTGCCCTACCAGTCACAGGAGATCAGCGGCAGCACCGCGAGCGGACCTCAGCAATGGATGCCTACGCCGTGGGTCGGCATCGCCAGCGCGCCGGGTTCGGCTCTCACCATCTACGAGTTCGAATAAGATGCGGCGCCGTCTCGCAGCCGACGCGCGCCCGCTCGTTCATCAATCTCGCATTATTCATCAACTGACGGCGGAAATGCGCACCGCGGTTCGGTTGATCGTGCAGGACGGCCTGCCGCGCGCCGAGGCTGCCAAGCTGGCGAGGCTGAGCGACGATGAGGTCCGCGAGGAATTGCGCGACAATTTTGCCGTGCGCGCGTTCTGGGATGCGCAAATCAAACTGCTGATTGATCGCGCAAAGCCGAGGGCCATACATGTCATGGTCAAGGAAGGCGTGCTCGCGACGACGTTGCGACTTGCGTGGCGGCGGCCCTAACGTCGCGGCCCGGCTTCGCCATCTTGATCAGCGGTCATCTCAGCAACCGATCGATGTCACGCCGCTGCCGCTCAACGGTCTGGCTCTCGCGCCGCGATTGGAAGCGGATTTAGACGGCTGATCACGATGTCGAGTTTTCCACAGGCTTCGACGGCGAGCGTTGATCGCGATTGGTTATTTGAAGTCGCGGTGCCGCCAGCTTCGCGGCAGCACGGCTTTCCTTGCCGGCGACCCTGCGCTCGGCCTTGATCTCTTTGCTCTCGACGGCCTTCGCTGCCGCCGCGCCGCTGAGAGAACCTGGCGAAAATCCGCCACTGCGGCTATCTATACCATTGTTTTTATTGGGTTTATTTTTGCCGAGTGGCGGATTTCCGCGAATGTCACGATCCACGGTGTCATGATGCACACCGAGCACTTTCGCGATCGTCCGGTTCGGGACGAGAACTGCACCTCCGCCGGCGAACGCTCTCGCCATTTCCGGCTCGCCGGACGGACAACATGTTCACGGTCTGCTCCTGGTCCGTTGCCCGCCGACCGGTAAGTCTACCGGCCGAGAACAGCCGACTATTTCTTCGCCTTCAGCGCGAGTTCGACCAGCCGGCGGATGGCTTGCGATCGGTTTAGCTCGTCCGCTTGCTTCGTGGCCCAGGTCGCGACGCCGTCTAAAACCTCTTGAGGCAAGCGGATCGTCACAGCAGGGTCTCGCCCTGTGGCCGGTCGGCCTGATTTCTTTTGGTGTACCTTAATTGACTTCGCCATAGATGCGGTGTACCAAAATAGCAAGCCGAGGGGAAGCGCGAACTTCCGCCCCGGCTCTAACCCGAGCCACGAAGGACGACAATCCAAATGACCCGAGCTGATCGCATGCTTAGCATGCCACCCCTAAACACGCCTATAATAGACCACCCAGCACCACGCGTTCCCACCTCGCAACAGCGTGCGGACGAACTGCTTCGCCGCTGGCGCCTAGCGCGCGTCGCTGGCGTTCCGGCGGCCGTCCGCGCGTTCCTGATGGCGGATCGAGAACTCGATCCTCTCGACGTGCTCGCCGATTTGCTCGGCTCCGGCGACTTCGACCATGAGATCCTTGATCCGGAGGCGGCGGCCAGGCTGATCATAGAGCGGCTGAACGATGCCGGCTTCAAGATTGTGCCGACCACGCGAGAGGACTGATCCGATGACCTACACCCGGACGGTCGAAGGCAAGACCGACACCATGATCGAGGTCGCACCCGGCGAGTTCGTGAACACGGTCAGCGCCGCGAAGCTCGGCATGATGCGCAAGCCGATCGTCGATGCGAAGGAGGTGCTCCGATGACGAGCACCCGGATCGTTTTCGCGGTCTTCGTGATCGCAGTCGCGCTTAGTACGGCGCTGCGTCACGAACCTGCTGCGAAGGTTCTGGACAGGATCGAGCCCGTCGAAGCGTTCTGCGAAAATTATTATCGCTGGCGTGAGACGCAAGCCGGCGGGCTCGCGACCGTGGATCTCATCTGCTTCAATGCGCAGCAGATGCGCCCGTGAAGATCCTGCTCATCGCAATGGCGATCGTCCTGATCTGGAGTGTTCTGGTCGCGCTATGTGCGCCTGCCGTCGGCCGGTACCTCCGCCAACTCGATCGCGATCAGAACGACCGCCTGTAATTATGCGGGCTCGAGGTCTCCAAGCCTCGGGCCTTTTTCATTGTTCCCTCGGATGGCAACAGCATGACTGACCTCGCCGCACCATGGCGCCACGATCCCGCTTTTGGCGGAATGAGCGATGCAGCGGCAAAAGCAAGCTGGGAGGCTACGATGGCCCGCCGGGCCGCCGATCCGAAGCCGACAAAGCCGCGGATTAAGTTCGCGCGCACCAGGACAAACAGCATCATGAACACCAAATTCCCGCCGCTTCGCGCCGTCGTGCCTGGCTATCTATACGAGGGCTTCACGGTCCTGGCCGGCCGGCAGAAGCTGGGCAAAACGTGGCTCGCGATCGACTGGGCGGTAGCCGTGGCTACCGGCGGCGTCGCCATGGGTTCGATCGACTGCGCATCCGGCGACGTGCTCTATGTCGACATGGAAAACGGCCCGCGGCGCATTCAGGGCCGGATTCGCACGTTGTTTCCATACGATCAGGCGTTGCCGGATCTGTCGCGCCTTGAGTGGGTGACCGAAGCGCCGCAACTCGACGCTGGTTTCATCGATGAGCTCGAGCTCTGGCGGCGGTCGGTGCAGAATCCGACCATGGTCGTGATCGACGTCCTGCAGCGGATCAAACCCGCCGGCAGCATGGCGCGGAACGCTTATGAGAATGACTACAGCACCTGGGCGCCGTTGCAGCGCTGGGCAACCGAGAAACGGGTTGCTGTGCTCGGTCTGCACCACACCAAGAAGGGCGGCGCCGATGACCCTCTAGAGGCGCTGTCCGGATCGAACGGTCTGTCAGCCTGCGCCGACACCACCATCGTACTCGATAGCGATCAGAACGGGAAAACGCTGTACGTCCGCGGGCGCGATGTTGAGGAAAAGGAAACCGCGATTATTTTCACCGCAGGTAACTGGACCATCCGGGGTGAAGCGGCTGACGTCCGCAGAACCGATGAACGGTCTCAAATCTTATCGGTGCTTCTTACTGCAGATGAACCCATGAACCCGAAAGAGATATCGATTGCGACCAGGAGCGCCAGAAACAGCACAGATCAACTGCTTTACAAGATGGCAAAGGCCGGTGAGGTCGAGAAAACGGGCCGCGGCCTGTACATCCACCCTGACCGTCTAGACCTACGCAAGATCGATAAGAGGATAAGAAGCACCGCCGGTGAGGCTGAGGGGAATTCCGATGACTAACCGCAGCTTCTTACTTTCTTTCTTATCTTACGGGGGTTGATGCCGTGACGGCATCTGATCGCGGTGACGGGTTGTGACGCCCCGATCGCGGTGACGCCGGTGATGATCGTGATGCGTCACGACTAGCCCTAGTTGTGACACATCACAACCTGCCATGGTTATGACACGTCACCCCCCGGCCTATTACCCGCGAACCGGGCGATCCGGCACCGCGAAATGCGAGAAGTGCCCGGTTTTGCTCGACATCGCTATGTCGTAATTGCTATAGTTTGGACATAGGAGGAACCATGGAACCAACACCGGAATACCTGAAAGGGCTGGATGACGGTCGCAGCGCGGCCGAGAAGGGCGCCGAGAAGCGGATCGCCGAGATCAAGGACGAGCGCGATGAAGCGCTTGAACTGGTGGAAAGGGAGAGAGAGCACGTCGGCGACGTCGATACCCTGCTTGTCTCATGGATCGAAGCGTTCAACATGCAGCAGGGCGAGGATGGACGGTGGTATTGGCAAGACGGCCTCGTGGAGCGGCACGACCTGCTTAAGCAGCAACACCTTGCGCTGCTGAAGGACTGGAATCAGTTCGTCGGCGAATACAACGTCATGATCAAGCCAAGGCAAATCGGCCGGCCCCTCAATGCATCCGACGCGCAATGCGCCGCCGTGCTGAAGCTGCACAAGGCCGGAATGTCGCTGCAGCATATCGCCGACGACACCAACCTTGGACTGCGAACGGTGCGGACCGTCATCGGGCGCACGACGCGTACCGACCGCACCAGCATCAAGCGGCTGCACCGGATCGACCCGGATAAGGCGTCGCTGATCAGCGACAAGACCCGCAAGCGGACCCGTGACGCGCTGCCGAAGCGGATCAATACCGCGCTCGCCGAAGGTGTAGCGCTGATCAAGGAAGCGAAGGGGCTCGGCAAGCTGCGTTGAACCGGGCCATCGCGCCAGCGTTCACGCGTTCGGCGCCCGGGCCAACGAGCTAGGAAAGCAGGTGGCCCATTTGGGCCACCTGCCAAGCGCAAAGGAAGGGATGGCAAGAGCTATCCCGCAACAAAAAGGTCGAAGAAAAAATCGTCGCACGATGGAGAAGAGCCGCGCGCTACGGTCAGATTGGGCGGATGGAAGTCACGGAGCAACCCGCGATCATCGATCGGCGCGCCGGGACTGATTGGCGCGCATTGCGGCCGACGAAGTTGCCTTCGAACGGTTGACGGAGCTGTTCGTCAATGAGCACGGCAGAGTCCAGCACAGAGATACCGAAATTTATCAGTGGGGCGCGCATCTGCACGACCTCGTGCTGACCGAACTCGGATTCGAGGGGCGCGCTGGCTTTCAGCACAACTATGATCTTTGTCTGATGGTGGAGCAGGGGCCGCGCGGCAAAGACTGCGTGAACTGACATCCCAAATCTACCCATGCATTAACCGCATAGCGCAGAAGGCCATTTGCCGAGTCTGCGGAGGTCGCTGGGAGGCCTTCTGATTGGCGGGCGCTCAGGGAGCGGATATCGGCGCCGGCGAATCCTTGCCCCGGCCGGAGTCAATGGCGACCGCTTCGCTGCCGGCTTCCGGCTGGTCTGGATCAGCTTGTAAAGTCCAGGCTCGGAAATGATGGCCATTTCTTGGGGACCGCCAAGGGTCTCAACAATGCTTAGACCCTTCTCATCCGGGTCAAGATTGCCGGCCAGCAGGGTGGCGTTTGAATGCTCAAGGACTTGGCAGACGGCTCGTCTGGTTATATGCATGTAACCAGATAATTTATTCTTGGCGAAAAACACCTCGTCAATCGTAACTGGCTGCGCTGGAACCAACTTGCCATGGCGCCATGCCTGGAACACTGCAATGATTTCCTCACGAGCATCCGCGGCCCGGGGTGCATCCGATTTCATACAGATCAGAAGCGCCTGTTCCTCGTTGAGGTAGTATTCCTCTGAAGGTCGCCCACCCTGTGGGCTAGGGTTTGCCGTATGGCACGGCAAACCTCCATAGCGCTCTAATTCCTCAACATTTCGTTTAATCAACTCACGGATCACACGAGGTCGCTCAAACTCCAGCGACTCGGCAAGGCGAATATCCTGAACACGGGGTTCGCCAGCGGTTGCCCCTTTTTACCGTATCCCGCGCCGTCTGTTCACAGCCAATGCAGACAGCCCTGAACCTGGTCGGCAGATGCATCTGCCGACGACCGTCTTTTCTGAAAAACGCTTCATCAAAAGTCCCGCCGCAGCGGTTGCAGGTTCGATGGCCTCGGTAGTAGCGACCCCATGGCTCAAATCTGGGCTATGGACCACTGCCGTGCCATACGGCGGTGGCTGATCGACCAATACGGGCGTTGCCCGTAGTGCGTTGGCGATGGCCGGCGAAAAGGCGAGAGGGTGTGACGATGGAAATCAGGACCCCCGCACCGAGCGCGCTCGCCGCCGTCAAGGCTGGACCGCCGGCCGAACCCGTCGACAAGCAACGCAGGATCAGCGCCAAGATCCGCCTCGCCTGCGATCTGCTCGCCAGCGGCAAATGCAAAACCCAGCTCGACGCCGCCGCAGAAGTCGGCCTTACCCGCGAAACCCTCTGCCGCAACCTCGCCAAGCCCCACGTCGCCGAATACATCCGCATGCGCGCCGTCCGCACCATCGCCATGGCCGCCGGCCGCGCCGCAGAGGTCAAGGCCGAACTGCTCGACTGCGCCGACAACATGGTCCGCGACCGCAGCTCAACCTTCGTGCTCGGAACCGCAGGCATCGGCCCCACCACCTCGTCATCGATCAACCTCAATATCGAGGTCAAGGCCGGATATGTCATCGACCTCACGGACGCGCCCAGGTCGCCGGCCAGGACCATCGACGCCTCTGCTAACTCTGCCGAATAGAGTGCCAGTTAGCCCATAACCGCCAATATCAGCCCCAAATCGGGCCCGGAGGCTCACTTTACGCGCACATACTGTGATGTAGCCTCACACAGCCGCCAACCTACCCATACCAATGATTGCCGCCAAAACCACGGACAGGGTGGTATCACGCTAGGCCAGATGGGGGTGGAAACACGTGTCTCCTGCCCGCAATCCAGCCCCGAAAAGTTTCGTCGGATCAAAGGGAAAGGGGTTTCAGGCGCGCGGTTGCCGCATTCTAGCTCTTCCTTGGGGAGAAGAGGGCGAGCGCATGCGATTATCAGGGGTACGAGCGCGGGCGCCACGATCTGCAAACACAAATCACAGCAATATCAACGTGATGCCTGCCACGTTCGACGGAGATACGCTCCGTCCAACCGGTCGAAACCTAAACAACAACAAGGGGGTAGGGGTCAATCTCGAATTCCCGCCATACGAAGGCCGGCAGGAAAACCCACGAGTTCGCCGCTCGGCTGGTGTCTCCCGGTCCCGATGGCCTTCCGGAACATCCCATCCCCTGATTTTTGGCGGCTGGGAAATTTCGGGGATGCCGACCTCAGGGTCTGGCATGCCCCCCCCTGTGGCTGCCTTTGCCCCTGTGGGACATCTTTCCCGATAAGGTTCTAGATCTATAAGGTGCCTACATACGCCGGAAGCAGCGATTGGGGGGGTTTACCTACATACGCCGGAAGCAGGAACCCGATTTGCGCCTACATACGCCGGAAGTAGGTTCGCCTACATACGCCGGACTTGCATAAAACGAGTATTTTTCACCGGATGCAACCTCAGATTATGTGCTGGTCGTTGTGACTCTCGGGGGCGTCAGAACGGTCCTCAACTTGCTTGTTGGCCTTTGTTTTTGCGGCATTCTGCCTTTTCTTTTTTCGTGAAAGCGGTGGAGTTCGGCGATCCTGTGGGCTTCTTCGACTGTCTTGATCTCGAGATAGTCGTTGGTGGGCACATCCCCCGCGGTGGGATCGCGCGGCAGGAACGTGGGGGCGTACATTTTGGGAGTCCGGCCATTTGCCGATCCGCCCATATCGCGGGTGCATTTGATAATGCCTAGGTTCGTCAGGACCAGCATGGTGCCCTTGACGTGCTTGGGATGAATGCCGGCCTTCAGAAGGTCTCTATACGTCACAACCAAGCCATCCTTGACGAATCCAGACTTGGATTGGTGCTCCTCCATGATGCGGTCGAATGCGCGTCGCTCATTGATGTTCAGCATCGACCACGCCGGGCTATTAAGGAGCTGTCGGGGAAATCTGAAATATTGCTCGTTGGGTGACTTCATCGCGCCACCTCCAACAGCACGTCGTTCCAATCGGCGCCCGATGTGTCCGGCATCTTGACCTCGGTCGGGAATGACAGCCTGGCGCAGAGAGCCTCTGCCGCGCGCTGGCTGACGCCGTGAGGGTCGTGGTCGGCGAACACGATCAGGTGCCGGCATTCGGGCGGCGGTTCGAAGGTCTCGATGCCGTGAGCGCACAGCACGCTCCAGACCGGTATGCGGAACAGTCTGGCGGCAGAGAGCGCGGTTTCGATACCCTCGGCGATGCCCATCAGCGGCGCCGCCGGCATCAGCCTGATTGTCGGTCCGCGGCCAAACGGCCCTGCCATCTTGCGCGGCGTGGCAACGTTGGCTTTGCCCATGCCGTCATCCGCCAGGAACGTTCGGTGTGTGGCGACGTGCTTGCCTGTCGGATCGGTGACCAGAGCGAACATCGCCGGGTGACGGCTCTGCACGGCGTTTGGGTGTTCGCGGTACCAATCCAGCGGGCTGATGCGCAGGGTTGGCGGATAAATATCCATGCCGACCCCGCGGTGACGGAGATACTTGTCCACCGCATCGTCGGCTCGGATGCGTCCACCGCGCCGCCAGACTTTTTGGTGGTAATATTTCGACGCTTTCTGTTCGGTGGGCCTGTTCGTAGTTGGTGCCGGCAGTATCACGTGTCTATCTCCGAGGATGTCATCGATGACGCGCGCGGCCTCCGGGAACGGCTTGCCGATGAAGGCGATGACCAGATCGATCGCCGGTCGCGGACGTGGCTGGCACTGGTTACAAACCCACATGCCATTGCCGGGCTGCCGATCGATGAAGCGGAAGCGATCAGTGCCGCCGCAGATCGGGCATGGGCAGTTGCGACCCGTGAGGAAGCTATCGTCGATGCCGAGCGCCGGCAGGATTTCACGCCATTTGCCATGGGCTCGTTCCTTGGTTGAGGGCTGCATCATGCCCCTCTCCGCTTCGCGTAGGCGATCTGACGTGATTGGACCCACGACAGCGTCGAAGCGGTGGGCGTGCATGTCGGCCGTTCATTCCATGCCCAGGGTGGAAAGGAGCCGAATTTGTCCTTGTACTTGTGAGCGGCCCAGCCGCGTTTGAAACCGCGCTCGCGCTCGATAGCCCGGAGTTCGGCGTGGAAGATGATCAGTTCTTGTTGCGTCGGCCCCTTCACCGCGTTGCGCGAAGAGAATTCCACAAGCTCGCCGTCCTCATTGACGACCTTGCATTTTGGCTCCGGCTTGAACCCGCACGCTGGGCAGACGACCAGCTTGGGAGCTTTCAGGTACGAACACTTTGGACATTTCTTCGGCAGCGCTTCCTGTTCTTTGGGGAGCGCCTTCTGCCGCGGCTTGCCATCGTCCAGCTTGTCGTGATGGATATCGGTAACGAAGCCGAGGCGGATGTGATTGTCAGAATGATCGAGGATCAGGCAATCCGACTTGCCATCAGCGGTGCGCAAACCGCGCCCGACCATCTGGACGAACAAGATTTCCGACTTGGTCGGTCTCGCCAGAATGATGCATCGCACGTCCCAATCGATGCCCGTCGTCAGGCAGCCGACGTTGCAGACGACCTTGATCTCGCCGTGATGGAACTGGCGGGCGATTTCCTTGCGCTCGTCTGCTTTGGTGTAGGCGTCGATATACCCGGACGCGACGCCGGCCTCGATGAACTTTTGCTGGAGATGCTTTGCGTGAGCGCGATCGACGGCGAAGCACAAGGTTGGGCGATCCTGCCCGCGATCGATCCAGGTGTTGACGACGTCCGCGATCAGCGGCGCCTTGTCCATCGCTTTGGAAAGATCATCATCGCGATAGTCGCCAGCGACGGTTCGGACTCCGGTCAGGTCCGGCGATGCCGGCGCGAATACGCGGAATTTCGAGAGATAGCCGGCATCGATCAATTGCGCAGCGGTGGCGCCGACGATCAGCTTGCCGAAATGCTTGCCGAGCCCGCGAGTCCAGGGCGTAGCGGTGAGAGCGATGACAGGAAGATGTTTCCACGGACCTTCAAGCCATTCTTCGTAGGCATCAAACCACCGATGCACTTCGTCGACGATCACCATATCGATCGGTGGCATCTGGCGCCGCATCAGCGTCTGCACCGAGGCGATCTGCACCGAGGCGATCTGCACCGGCCGCGACCAGTTCGTCATCTCATGATCTGCCTGGATCACGCCGACGTCGCAGATGCCTTCCGCAAAAAATTTCTCCACAGTCTGGTCGATCAGCGACAGCGCCGGCACGGTGAAGAGGGTTCGGCGGCGATCGTCGCAATTACGCTTCGCGAGCGTCGCGCCAACAATGGTCTTGCCGAACCCCGTCGGCGCCTGCACCACGATATGGCGGATGCCGTCCGCCAACGCCCGGTAGATCTCGGTGATAAGGTCGCTCTGATGCGGGCGAAGGGTATTGCCGCTATTCGGGAGTGGTGCTATCTCGGATTCGAGCCGCCGACCAAGCCGCTCGAAATCCTGAAGCCCGTTCACCGTCTGCGCGGTGGCGGGCTTCGTAGCATTTTTGATCACGAACTAAGCCGCGGCGTTCTCTTGGGAGCCTTCGGCCCGGCCGGCGGCAATCATGCGATCGATCGTCGATCGCGAAAGGTTGGAAAGCTCCAGGGCCTGCTTTGCCGTTATCGTCACCGGGCGGATCATCTCCGGCAGCGGGTCGGCAATGCCCAGCGCTTCAAAGAAAGACGCCCGGACAATCAGCGTGCGGTCGGCTACCTTGACGGTGCGAACCGGTGGGGTTTTAGAGTTGGAAGGCTTCATGTGTTGCCTCGTTTGTTGCGTCTGAGGGCAACATGAGGCAGTTCTCTTGGACGCCATACGGGGGATGGCGTCCAGCGGCGCGAAGGCTAATCCGCTTTGGCTTTTGGCACGGAAACTAGAGGGTACAATTCCGCTCTGCCGACAATCAAAACTCGCTCGGTCGGCGAATTGCAGTTTGGGACCGCCGCCGTGTAGGCTAAAAACCTTCTCTCGTAGCCTCCCGCGTTTTCGCGGCCAGCCCACTTCCGGGCCTGATCAGCCGAGAACTTGAAGGCGGCGGGCTTAATTCCATCGGCGACCGCTTCAGCAGCCTTTAGAACCGAATCCACACCGCTTGCTTCTTTGTATGCGAGCACAATCCCACCAAGCATGTCCCGAATAGTCTGGACGGTCGCAACATCCGGTGCGAGGTGAGGCATATATTTTCGACCTTGAAGTGCCTTGATATGACGCCAGACCGGATGCATTCCCGGAGTTGTTAGAGCCTCCAAGATTGCGTTGGCATGGTGCATGCCGTGAGCTGCAACCAATTCGTCAGGGCATCTTTGCAAGAAATAATCGACGGCTTGCTTAAGCGTTGCCAGTCCGAAGGCGACCGAGCGGACATCGTCACTGTCAGCGTTATCGTGATCGGCTAGTTTTCCAGCGATCGTGGCTTCGTAGAGTTTGATGACGTCCGTCGCAAATTTCGCGTGCTCATTATCCTCAAATGCCTGATCCTCTTTCGCGGAGGTGCTGATTTCCTTTGCCATGGGCCGCCGCCCTCAAGTCGTGGCTGCGAGCGGCGCGAACGCCAGCACATCGGCAGAGCGCGCCGGGTCGCTGGTGGCGAATGCGGCCCATGCGTCCATCAACAGCCGGCGCTTTTCGAACATGTCGCCGCGATCGTAGGCGCGCTCCGTCTCGTCGCCGACGAGATGCGCCAGCGCCTTTTCAAGCAATTCGCGCTGGAAATTGGTCTTGTTGCCGCCCCAGGTACGGAACGTGCTTCTGAAACCATGCGGAACGATATCGGCGCGCCCCATGCGGTCGAGCACGGCGCCGGAGGCCGCGTCGCTCAAGGGGCGATCGGTGCCAGGGCTATAGAACACGAATTCCTTGGTTTTGATTTTGGCCATTCGCAGCAGCACGGCGAGCGCGGGGGCACTCAGCGGCACCTTGTGATCTTTACCGCCCTTCATGTTTTCGCCGGCGATCGTCCACACCGCGGCGGACAAATCGAACTCGGACCAGCGCGCGCCGACTGCATTGCCCGGCCGGCTTGCCGTCAAGATTTGAAATTCCAGCGCGGCGGCGGCGATACCTTCGCGCGCGCGCAAGGCCTGCATGAAGGCCGGCAGATCGGCATAAGGCAGGGCGGGGTGATTCTTGACCTTCGAAACCTTCGACTGTTTCGGCAGCACTGCATCAAGATGGCCTTTCCAGCGCGCGGGATTTTCGCCGACGAATTCCCCGCGCGACTTCGCGGCGCTGACGACGCTTTCGATGCGCCCGCGCACCCGGCTTGCGGTTTCGGTCTTGGTCGACCAGATCGGATCAAGCACCGCCATGACCAGCGCGGTGTCGACCGACTGAACCGGCAGATCGCCGATGATCGGGTAAGCATAGGTTTTCAGCGTCGCTTCCCATTGCTTGGCGTGCTTGGCGTTTTTCCAGCCCGAGCGATTCGCCTCGATGAAGCGGGCGGCGGCGGCGCGAAAGGTGATTTGCTTGGCGGTCTCAAGCTTCTTTGCGTGCCTTTCGGCCTTGCGCAGTTCCAGGGGGTCGATCCCGCGCTTGATCAGCTTGCGCAGCGCGTCGCGTTCCTCGCGGGCTTCTTTCAATGAGAAGTCCAGAGCCGATCCGAGCCCCATTTCACGGGCGCGTTTGTCGAGCGAGTATTTGAGCAGCCACGACTTTGATGTTTCGCTGCGCACCTGCAGGTAAAGCCCGCGGCCGTCGAGGTAGTCACCAGGCGCTTTGAGCGACTTCACCTTGGCGGCAGACAGCAAATCGACGCTGGTCATGGATCTTATCCCCTGTTCCTACCCCTTATTACGTGGTGGGGCGAGCAGAAGCAAGGAGATATTATCAGAAGCACGATTTAGTGGAGCTATGCCTGTATTTGGAGCCGGAGGGATTCGAACCCTCGATAGGGCTTTACAACCCTATAACGGTTTAGCAAACCGCCGCCTTCAGCCACTCGGCCACAGCTCCGTAAGGCCGATATGCCCGACGCAGCGGCGAGCCGCAAGCGGCAGATTCCAGTCCGCCGAATTCCCTGCGATTTAGACGGCTTGTGCGGAGACCATGCCACGAAATCCCCCGACGGGGAGACGTCGGTCCGGACCGCCGATCTCCGATGGGCCGGGCGTGAAGTCCGCCGCCGCGATCAGCATCTGAAACGGAACCGGACGGCGCGCAGCCAGCCTTCATGCAGGAGCCTTTATAATATTGGTGGCCGATTGTGCGGCAAGAGCGAGTCGCGGTTCCGGCCGGAACGACAGCTCTCTTAGTGGGGATGCATGATCTTGGTGGGGATGGGCGATCGCCTCGATCATTCGATTCGGCGCAAGCCCTTCGCGTCAGAAACCGAAAACCCAGCGTTCGGGTGCCTGCACCACGATCCGCACGCCAAATTGAACTATTCGAAAACAGCCTGATGAAACAAAGGTTTGTGACAAAAGGTCGATCACTGCTGAGTGTTAATTGTGCAACACCCATCCAAAAACGGCTGCCATCACAGGGTCCGAAGCGGTTCCTTTGTTGCGTGTTCAGAGGTGTTCGGTAATTGTGTTGGTGCGACGGAGGGGGGCATCCCGAGGTCGCCCCGTTAGGTGGTTCGCTTAAGTCCCTCGCGTTGATGCGGGAGTGTCCGAAGGCGCGAAGCGACTAAGCGGGTTTTTTACGGGGACAAGGGAACCAACCTAGGGTGTTTCACCCGGCGGATCCGGAACCTTCCCTACAGAGCAACTTGGAGGTTAACATGAAGATGGTTAAGAGCCTTATCCTCGGCTCAGCGGCGGGTTTGCTCGCTATGAGTGGGGCACAGGCGGCCGATCTCCCCTTGAAGGCCAAAGCGGTCGAATATGTGAGGATCTGCTCCCTGTATGGTGCCGGTTTCTTCTACATTCCGGGCACCGACACCTGCATCAAGCTGGGTGGTTATCT
>WNFH01000540.1_pt1 | contig 24182 bp, 32 predicted proteins | sample 5400411 | NCBI WGS metagenome assembly WNFH01 (sample SAMN13153347, study PRJNA577476) | soil metagenome | isolation source: 200 cm saprolite under Douglas fir tree site 2 hole 3 | place: USA:California | collected 2015-04-18 | reverse complement strand
GAGAACAGATCCAGGATCACGGCGAGGTAGACAAAAGCGTTCTGGATGCGGATATACGTCAGATCGCCTGCCCACGCCTGATTGATCCCGGTCAGGCGACGCCCCGGCAGCAGATTGGGATAGACGCGGTGGGAGTGCTGAGAATCGGTGGTATGCACGAAGGCACGTTTGATCTCGGCCTTAAGCGAAAAACGCCTCATCACCCGGCGTAATCGGCGCTCCCCGACGCGGATTCCACGGCGCCGCAAATAGACCTGGACCGTGCGATAGCCCGCACAGGGAAATTCGCTTTGCACCTGCTCGATGTGGTCACGAAGGTCCGCATCCTCCCGCTCGCGCACCGCTCGATCGACCTTAGGCTGGTAGTAGTACGTCGAAAGCGAGAGGCCGATCATTTGGCTCGCCCTCTGGCGCGAACCAAGAGTTGCTTGGTTTCGATGTACCCACTCGATTTTCTCGCGAACGGAGAGGCTGGCTGAAGTTTTTTTAAAAGCTCGTTTTCCAGCACCGTCTGGGCAAGCTTCTTCTGCGTGGCGTCGAGCTCCTCCTCCAGTTCGCGAATCTTGCGCGCTTGCTCGATCGAGACCCCTTCGGAGGTCACGATCGTTTCGATGCGCTCGCCTCGGGCACGATGCTCGAGCTGCACCCGCCACTTGTAGATCTGGCCACGCACCAGCCCTTCACGCGTTGCCAGGCCTTCCGCCGAGATCGTCCCGGAGAGGTACTCCGCAACGATTCGGAGCTTGTAGTCGAGATCGTACTGCTGTCTGGTCTTCTTCATACCGGTTTCTCCTCCTTCTAAACATCATAGGGAAAAACCGGTTCGGGCTCTATAAGATCGGCTCATGCTCTCCAGTCAACTGCCCGCAGTCCACTACCAGGTAGCGTCTAAGGATAGCCCCGACTATCACAGCGGCGATTGGATCTATTCAAATGAGCAGATGCGCGATGGCCACTACTACGAGGTGCAAGTGAATGACGATATGGGCTACCCACAAGTGTTAGAAGTAATACGAGAAGTCGATGCTAAGGAATTGACAAGCTAATCTGTAAAGTCTCATCAAGTAGGCGCGACTCGCTACGGGCGAGTGGTGGCTTCTGGCCGATAGCCGAAATTCAAACTGAGACACTACCAAAAATTCTTGACACTACCGTTATACCGTATGAGACTATTAAGATGCGAGCACGCGTTAGCCTCGTTTTGGTACTTTCGCTGATGATGGCGATGCAGCCGTCATGGGCCGCGGTGCGCATTATATTGCGCGCTACATCCGCTTCGTTACCGACCTCCGGTCAGGACAGGAACTCCTCCCACCGGCATCACGTTTCGATTCCCTCGCACGATAATGGCGCGAACGACTGCCGCAGCACCGGCGGGAAACAACCTGCCCCGCGTGGCGGCTCCAGTTGCCCGCTGCCGGGCGCCTGTGCCCTGACTGCGGTTGTACTGCCTGAATCGCTCGTCTTTCACTACACGCCTTTAAAGTCCTCGGTACCCATCGCGCATACCGATCATTTGACATCGGTTGATGCGCTACCGCCGTTCCGACCTCCGATCTCTTAACGATCTATCAACCCGGTTTTCCCGGGAAATATTTCGTTTAATCATTTTTTGATCTGGAGGTTGTCATGAACACCAAGCTTCTGCTTTGGGGGTTTTCCGCCCTCGCTATTACCACGTCCGCCTATGCCACCGACTCGAAATCGGAGATGGATGATTGCAAACACCCCATTAACTCGGCGAGCGCACGCGCAAAGGGTGAGACCGGCTTCGTGTTATGGGAAAAGCCGCGCGCGGTGCCTACACTTGCCTTCCAGGACGGCGAGGGGAAGCCGCTCAGCCTGAATAATTTTCGCGGCAAAGTGTTGGTGTTGAATCTCTGGGCGACATGGTGCAGATCGTGCCGGGAAGAAATGCCCAGTCTCGGCCGCCTGCAAGCCAAGCTTGGCGGTCAGAATCTTGAGGTACTGGCACTATCGATCGACCACGCCGGACCGAAAGCGGTACGCGACTTCGTCCGCGAGTTCGGCGTCAAACATCTGCAGTTGTACATCGATCCCACCGCACAGACGCCGACCACGCTCGGCGTCATCGGTGTTCCCGCAACGTTACTGCTAGACCCGCAAGGCCGGGAGCTTGGCCGGCTGCTTGGGCCGGCCACGTGGGATAGCCAGGCGATGCTGAAATTTTTAGAAGGGGTGATTAGGCAAACCAAAGGAGATGCATCATGACAAACGGTATGGAAAGCGTAGGGGTTGCGACCGCGCTGCTCGCCGGCACGGCGTCGTTCCTTTCGCCGTGCGTCCTGCCATTGGTGCCCGGCTACCTGTCCTATGTCGCCGGGTACTCGCTTGACGAACTCAAGGCCCGCAAGGGACGCGAGCGTCTGGCGGTATTGCGTGCCAGCCTCGCGTTTGTGCTCGGCTTCTCCACCGTCTTCATTGCGCTCGGTGCGAGCGCCACCGCCCTTGGACGGCTCCTGCTGGCGTACAAGCACGCGGCCAACCTGGTCGGCGGCGTGATCGTGATGGTATTTGGTCTCTTTATGACCGGACTGCTTAACCTGCGCTGGATGCAACTGGATCGCCGCTGGGTCCATCGAGTTCCCGGTGGCGGCGGGATCATGTCGGCTTATCTCCTGGGGTTGGCATTCGCCTTCGGTTGGACGCCCTGCATCGGCCCGATTCTTGGCGGTATCCTCACGGTGAGTGCCTCCACGGCGGATGTTGGTGCTGGCATCACGCTCCTTGCCGTGTATTCGCTTGGGCTCGGGCTCCCATTTTTGCTGACGGCACTTTTCATCGAGCGCTTTTTAGAGCACGCCAAAACGCTGCGGCGCTGGAGCCGACCGATCCATATCGGAACCGGCGCCATCCTGGTACTCATGGGCGCGCTCATGATGACGGGGTACCTCAGTACCTTATCGTACTGGCTGTTGGACCTGTTCCCCGCCCTCGGGCGGATTGGTTGATCGATGACACCGGGCATCGGATCGGACGCGAGCTGGCTGACCCCTTGGTTTTGCTCATCGGAAGCCCAGCACGTGATTGTGTGGCCAGGAGATTTCGGCGGCGGATCTCGCGATTTATCCGTTTCTTGCCCGCGTCGGCGGCAAAAACGAGGTGAAGTCCCTAGGACTGGGAATGCTTCTGCTCGAAGCGCGCTACCCGAAGCTGGCCGCATGGACGGAGCGGGTCGAAGCGCTGCCGGGCTATGAGCGGACCTATCCGCCGCATTGGAGGCAATAAGGAGCCGCTTGATCGCCCTTGCGCACGTGCTATGACAAAACTGGCTGCAAAATCCAAAGAGCGCTCGAAGTGGAAGCCATCACCACCAAATCTGATCGCGTCGTTCGATAAGTTCATCGAAGCGTTGCCGAATATTGAGCGCCGCAAAATGTTCGGTTATCCCGCCGCGTTCATCAACGGTAGACTCTTCGCCGGCCTGTACCAGGACAGCATGGTGCTGAAGCTGCCGACAGCGGCAAGGACGGATTTGGGGTCGCCTCACGAAACGGAAAAAATCGTACGCTAAGGCGAAATCACCGTTTTGTTGCTCGGTGCTGACTCAGTGAGAGCCCCTTGCAGCGAAACGATCAGCGGACACGAGACGCTACCTTTCCGCACCTGGCACTCGCACACCAGTTGGGATAGCGTGGACTCCATGCGCGCCAAGCCCGCCTGTTTCTCGCGAACATCCCTGAGCTTGTGTTCTGCGAGCCCCCGCGCCTCATCGCAATGGGTGCCATCCTCCAGTCTCAACAGTTCCGCGATCTCATCCAGGCTAAAGCCTAGCCGCTGAGCGGATTTCACGAAATTCACCCGCGCGACATCCGCCTCGCTGTAACGGCGAATGCTGCCGTAGGGCTTGTCTGGCTCGGGCAACAGACCCTTGCGTTGATAAAACCGGATGGTTTCCACGTTGACACCGGCCGCCTTGGCGAAGGCTCCGATGGTCAGGCTTTCCAAATTGTTCTCCATACTGCTTGACTCCGTACTTGACTACGGAAGTAATGTTATGTCAGCGCTGAAAGATTTAAAAGGAGAAACGCATGTCTGAACCGCAAAACGGGCGCGGTGCCCTCGTCACCGGGGGGCTTGCCGCGATCCTCGCCTCGACGTGCTGTCTTGGGCCGTTGGTGTTGGTAGCACTGGGATTCAGCGGCGCCTGGATCGGCAACCTGACCGTGCTGGAGCCTTACCGCCCGATCTTCATCGGCGCGGCACTGGTGGCGCTGTTCTTTGCCTATCGGCGCATATTCCGTCCGGTGCAAGCGTGCAAACCGGGCGAAGTTTGCGCCGTACCGCAAGTGAGGGTGGCCTACAAAGCCATCTTCTGGATCGTGGCCGCGCTAGTTGTCGTCGCGCTCGCGTTCCCTTACGTCCTGCCACTGTTCTACTAAAACTGATAGGAGAAAATCATGAAGAAACTCTTCACTGCCATCGCCCTCGCCGCCGCCTTCGTCGCCCCCGTCTGGGCGGCCACTCAAACGGTCACCCTGTCGGTACCCGGCATGACCTGCTCGGCTTGCCCCATCACCGTAAAGAAGGCGCTCAACAAGGTCAAGGGGGTCACCAAGGCAGAGGTCAGCTTCGGCAACCGGCAAGCTGTCGTGTCCTTCGACGACACACAGACCAACGTCCAGGCGCTGACCAAGGCGACCGCGGATGCCGGCTATCCGTCCAGCGTCAAGCAGTAGTCCGGGGTTGTCACTCATCAGGGGACGAATCATGCGGCTTTTGACGCGAGTCGCTGACAAGGCCGGCGCGCTCGGTAGCATCGTGTCCGCCATGGGCTGTGCCGCATGCTTCCCGGCCATCGCCAGCCTGGGGGCGGCCATCGGTTTGGGCTTTCTGAGCGAGTACGAAGGCCTGTTCCTGACCACGCTGCTACCGCTGTTTGCCGCAATCGCCTTGCTGGCGAATGCCTGGGGATGGTTCAGTCATCGTCAATGGCACCGCAGCGCCCTCGGCATGGTCGGGCCGGCCATGGTGCTGGCGGCCGTGTATTTGTTCTTCGGTCATTGGTGGACGGCCAGGCTGCTTTATGTCGGCCTGGCCTTCATGGTCGCGGTGTCCATATGGGATCTCGTCTCGCCGGCGAACCGCCGTTGCGGCCCGGACACCTGCGAAGCGCCGCAGATGCGCTGATGACGATGCTTGTAGTTGGCGAGACAGAAAAGGAATCAGTGACATGACCACATTGCGAATCTCTGGGATGACCTGCGCCTCCTGCGCTGATCACATCAAGGAGGCGTTGGAGAGAGTGCCGGGTGTGCGATCAGCCTCTGTGTCCTATCCCAAGGGCGTGGCGGAAGTCGCCAGCGAGCAAGGCACCCGGCAGGACGCGCTGACCGCCGCCGTGACCGCCCTGGGCTATCGGGCCGCGCTTGCCGACACCCCAGCGTCGGAAAAACCCGGCAGCCTGTTCGGCAAGGTCTTGGGATGGCTGGGTGGCGCCGCAGAGGCCGCTGACGGCTGCAAGCTTCACATCGTCATCATCGGCAGCGGCGGAGCCGCCATGGCGGCCGCACTCAAGGCGGCAGAGAACGGCGCCCGCGTCACGCTCGTCGAGCGCGGCTCCATCGGTGGCACTTGCGTCAATGTGGGATGCATACCTTCCAAGATCATGATCCGCGCGGCGCATATTGCTCATCTGAGGCGCGAAAGTCCGTTCGACGCTGGGCTGTCCGCTGCGACCCCAGTCGTCCTGCGCGACCGGCTGCTCGCACAGCAGCAAGCGCGAGTGGACGAGCTGCGTGAAACGAAGTACGAAAGCATTCTGCAAAGCAATCCGGCGATCAGCCTGGTGCGGGGCACGGCCCGATTCAAGGACGGCCACACGCTCACGATCGAGCCGGTCGAAGGCGGCGTGCGCGAAGTCGCCTTCGACCGCTGCCTCATCGCTACCGGCGCAAGCGCCGCCGTTCCGCCGATTCCTGGTCTGAAGGACACGCCGTACTGGACCTCGACCGAGGCGCTGGCGAGCGACACCATTCCGAAGCGGCTCGCGGTCATTGGCTCCTCCGTCGTGGCGGCGGAACTGACCCAGGCGTTTGCCCGCCTGGGCAGCCGAGTGACGATCCTGGCGCGTAGCGCCTTGTTCTTCCGCGAAGACCCTGCCATCGGCGACGCAGTGACGGCAGCTTTCCGGGCGGAAAGCATCAAGGTGCTGACGCAGACGCAGGCGAGCGCAGTGGCCCATGCCAACGACGAGTTCGTGCTGACCACGAACCACGGCGAGTTGCGCGCCGACAAACTGCTCGTCGCCACCGGGCGCTCGCCGAACACCCGCGGTATGAACCTGGAAGCAGCGAGCGTGAAATCCGACGCACACGGCGCCATCGTGATCGATGCCGGAATGCGCACCAGCGCACCAGACGTCTATGCCGCCGGCGACTGCACCGACCAACCTCAGTTCGTCTACGTCGCCGCGGCCGCAGGCACTCGCGCGGCGATCAACATGACCGGCGGCGATGCGAAGCTCAATCTTGATGCGATGCCGGCCGTGGTGTTCACCGACCCGCAGGTGGCCACCGTCGGCTACAGCGAGATGGAGGCGCACCACGCGGGGCTCGAGACCGACAGCCGCACGCTGACGCTGGATAACGTACCGCGTGCGCTGGCCAACTTCGACACGCGAGGTTTCATCAAGCTTGTCGCCGAGGCGGGATCTGGCCGCCTGCTGGGCGTTCAGGCGGTGACCCCGGAAGCGGGCGAAATCATCCAGACCGCCGCCATCGCCATTCGCGCCCGCATGACGGTACAGGAACTCGCCGACCAGCTGTTCCCTTACCTCACGATGGTGGAGGGGCTGAAGCTCGCCGCACAGACGTTCACGAAGGACGTGACGCAGCTGTCGTGCTGTGCCGGATGAACGAGGAAGAGCCATGATGCCAGTGCTTGACAGGGTGAGGTTCGACGCGCGATCGATCAGGGCATGCCTGGTCGGCGGCATCATCGGTGCGGTGGCATTCGTGCATCCAGCCGTCGCGCGCGCCTACGACTTCAAGAAGATCGAGGCCGCCATCGAGACGCTGACACCGGCAACGCAGCGTAACTGGGAGCAAAAAGCGGCCGGCGGCGATGCCATCGCCCAGAACGTGACCGGCATGGCCTACAAGTACGGCATCGGTGTGTCCCAAGACCATGCGGCGTCGATGAAGTGGTTTCGGATGGCCGCCGAACAGGGTGAGGCCGACGCGCAGTTCAACCTGGCGCGCATCCATGAAAGCAAAGCCGACGGCCTCTACCGGAGAGCACGCGCGGTCCCCGCCAACGATGGCGAAGCATTCAAGTGGTATCGACTCTCTGCAGAGCAGGGCCATACACAGGCCCAGGTCAAGCTGGCAGAGATGTATACGCAAGGCGGGCCGCCCGTCCCGCACGACCCAGTTCAGGCGCACAAGTGGCTGAGCATTGCCGCTTCTTCGGGAGACGAGACGGCCGCGAAGCGCCTTGCCACTTATGCGGCGGGAATGACGCCCAAACAGGTGAGAGAGGCCGACTCGCTCGCACAAGAATGGAACAGCCGGCATCGCTCCGATTAACGTGCATCGCTGGCGTGGCGCGCGACATGACGCCGCCCGCCTCCCGGTCGATGCCATCGACCCACCGGGGAACTATGGAAACCACAAGCTACGTCACCGAAATCACTGAACGCCTTTCGCCGGCCAACCGTCCCGAGGGTTTCCCAGAACTCCTGGTGGCACTTCTTCGCGAACTCGCCAAGGGAAGTCCCGTCTCACAAGGAGCGCTCTCGGCAGCGCTCGGCTGGCCTGCTCGCAGGGTGGCGGCGGTGCTCGCGCAGGTACCCGGCACCGAGTACGACGGCGGCGGGAATGTCGTCGGCTATGGCGTCACGCTTCGCGAGACCCGCCATATCTTTGAAATCGATGGCCGACGCCTGTACACCTGGTGCGCACTCGATGCCTTGATGTTCCCGGCAGTAATTGGCAAGGCCGCCCGCGTTCTCTCGCGCTGTCCGGCGACGGGCCGGCCGGTCTCCCTGACGGTTGCGCCGGACGAAGTGCGAAATCTCGAGCCAGCGGGAGCGGTCGTGTCGCTGCCGCTGCCGGAAGCCTCGGCCGACATCCGCGGCTCCTTCTGCTGCCACGTACACTTCTTCGCCTCTGCTTCGGCGGCGGACAGTTGGGTCTCGCAGCACGACGGCGCAGCGGTTGTGAGCGTCGAGGATGCGTTCCGCCTAGGACATGAGATCGCTCGAAAACTGTTACAAGGGACGGAGCCAAGACCATCGTGAACGCCTACACGATTTCCAAGCTGGCCGAGGACGCGGGCGTCAGCGTGCATGTGGTACGCGACTACGTGCTGCGCGGCTTGCTGCACCCCGCGCGGCGCACGGGAAGCGGTTACGGTATTTTCGACGAGCAGTCCCTGGCGCGGCTACGCTTCGTGCGGGCCGCCTTCGAGTCCGGTATCGGGCTCGACGAATTGGCGCGGCTATGTCGGGCGCTCGATGCGGACGATGGCACCGACGCAATCAGATGTGTCAAGCGCTTGCTCCAGCAAATCGAGACACGGCAGGCAACTTTAGCCGTAATGGAAACGCAGTTGACGACGATGGCTTCCGGACTGTCCGCGCTGGCCCACTGCGCCGACGAAGGCCACGCCCATGCGTAATGCCGACCAAGCCGAAGCGACCAAGGTCCGCCGCTGGCGCGCTTACACCTGGGGCGTGCTCGCCGCGCTCACCTGCCCCTGCCATCTGCCGGTACTGGCATTGCTGCTTTCGGGGACAGCGGCCGGCGCGTTCGTTAGCGAACATATGGGTGTCGCCTTGCTCGCGCTGGCCGTTCTCTTCGTCCTCTTCCTGAGAGCGGCGCTGAGCGCCTTGCGGGAGCGGCTGTGACCAGCTCAGACCACTCCACGTTCTCCACTGCCGAGTTGCGGCAGGCTTGGGAGCGGCGGGAATTTCTTCTGCATTACCAGCCGCTGGTCGATCTGCGAACAGGTTCGATCACGGGTGCGGAAGCGTTGCTGCGCTGGCGGTACCCGACACATGGCTTGCTGCCTCCTGGACGGTTTGTGTCCCTGGCCGAGTCGTCGGGATCAGATAAGACGCAAACTGATCCTACCTGCCCACGCTCTAACTTGGAAGTCGGGGTGAACGCGTGAGAAGCGGCCTCGAGGGTTGAGCTGCAGCGAAAGACAGCCCCCTGAAATCCATTGTCAAGGAGAAAGTCGTTATGGCACGCACATATGAATTGGTGATCGTCGGAACCGGGACCGCAGCCATGGTGGCCGCGATGCGAGTTCGCGCCGCCGGCTGGCGCGTGGCAGTCGTCGATTTCCGGCCATTTGGTGGCACCTGCGCGCTGCGAGGCTGCGATCCGAAAAAGATGCTGGTTTCCGGTGCCGAAACCATTGATCTCGTCTCGCGCATGCGTGGCAATGGCGTGACGGGAAATTGCAGCATCAATTGGCCGGCGCTAATCGCATTCAAGCGCACTTTTACCGACCCCATTCCGGAAAAGAACAAGCAGCGATACGCGGACAAAGGCATTGATGCATTCACCGGCCGCGCACGCTTTGCAAGCCACAACGTGCTTGAGGTCAATGGTGAGCGCCTGGAAAGCCGTCATTTCCTGATTGCAGTCGGCGCGGAACCGGTGAGGCTTGGAATCCCCGGCGAAGAACACCTGGCGAACAACGAAGACTTTCTTTCCCTTGAGCAACTGCCCGCACGCATCGCCCTGGTTGGCGGTGGCTACATTGCTGCAGAGTTTTCGCACATTGCCGCACGTGCCGGCGCACAAGTCACGATCTTGCAGCGTGGCAACCGCATACTGCCGCACTTCGATCCGGACTTGGTCGATTGGCTGATGGAAAGATTTATCGCGCTGGGGATTACGGTTCGCACGAGCACTCAGGTTGAGAAAATCGAAAAGACCGCCGACGGCTTTTTGGTATGGGCTTCCTCGAATGGTGGCGAGATCAGCATCCCAGCCGACTTGGTCGTCCACGCCGCTGGACGCGCGCCGGCGCTTGAAGGCCTGGATCTGCCGGCCGCTGGCGTTGAGATGGAGAACGGCCGAATCCGCCTTAATGAGTTCTTGCAAAGCGTCTCGAACCCGGCCGTCTATGCAGCAGGTGATGCAGCGCAGGCTGGGCCCCCGTTGACGCCGGTTTCAAGTCACGACGCGAAAGTCGTCGCGGCAAACCTTTTGGAGGGAAATCAACATAGGCCGAATTACAAGGGCGTACCGAGCGTAGCCTTCACCGTTCCTCCGATCGCGGCAGTCGGCCTGTCTGAGGCAGCGGCGCACAAGCAGGGCCTTCAGTTTCACGTAAAGTCGGAAAAAACATCGGGGTGGTACACGGCTCGACGCGTGGCGGAACCGGTGTACGGCTTCAAGACGCTTGTTGAAGACCAGACCGGCCAAATTTTGGGTGCGCATTTAGTCGGTCCTCATGCCGATGAGGTAATCAATGTCATTGCGCTGGCGATACGGAACGGCCTCACAGTGGACCACATCAAGAACACAATGTTCGCTTATCCCACCGGCGCTTCTGACCTCGGATACATGTTTTGAATAACGGCGGCTTGTCGTGCCCGCTGTGGTTGTCAGTCTGAGCCATAGTCTAAACGGACACTTCAATTGAGAACAGTTTGAAAGCCGCGTTCCAGCGCACCGTCAAAGTAAAGCGCACGGTAATAGCGAACGAAGGCGGCTCATTTTCCAAGCGCATCGCCATCAAGCCTCGGAGCACCCTGGGGTAATGCCTTTCGTAGATCGGCCACAATATCGTTGACGGCGTCGTGAATGGCAATTTCCAATTGCGCGTCGCGTTCCGTGACGCTTACTTTTCTCACAAGCCGGCTCAAGCGCCTATCCGAGAGTCCGGTGGCGCTGCTTTTCCACGCTTGAGTTCCTGTGTTGAGCGTAATGAGTTCCGCTTCAATCCGGACCGGACGGTAGATCTCATCCAATGCGTAAAACCCGCCATAGGCTTCTGCGGTTTCTTCAATGGCTTCGGTGACCAGGTAGACACCGGCAATTGCGCGCGTGGCGGGCTTGGCATAAGCGATGGCCGCGATGGCAAGCGTTGAGGTCACTTCAAATACGATTACCCCCTTGCGCCACGACTTTGGCGTCACGCCGTAGTCCGTGATGCGAAACCGTAGTATGGCGTCAGCCCCCGATACGGCACGCAACTGTTCAGCGATTTCACGGGTGACGACCGTATCGGCCTGGTCGATTCGCAGTTCGTCGATCGCGCGTGTTACCCCTTCACTGTTGATAATTCTGATTCCCGTTTGGCTTTCAATGGCACTCTGCATGTAAGTAAATGCGCGCGCTTGCGCCGTATCGACAGCATTTTTGACGGCGCGGCGCGATTCCGGGGAGTCTTTGGCCAAATCGGGCGCAAACAGGTTGTGGAGTGTCGCATCGTCCACCACCATCGGTGCTTGCACCAACACGGCTTTCTGCGGGCGCCCGACTATATCTTGAGCACCCGGCCGGTACGGTTGCGTGGTGACACAGCCACCTACCCCAATCCCGATTAGGACGGCCAGGGCGATTTTGTATGTTGTCATGATCGGATCGTATATATCGGCGCCGACGCCCGTGAGGGTTTATGGGGTGCACCTTGATTTCGGTGCAGCGGGGCAAGTTCCGGCCGCTACGAGTGTTCAACGGGTCTTAGCGTACGATTTTTTCTGTTTCGTGAGGTGACCCCTTTAGGGGAAGTTTGGGAAAAATAAGGGAAAAGTTATGGAAATGATTTTAGGGGATTGATGTAAGTCATTGATTAATTGGTCGGGGCGAGAGGATTTGAACCTCCGACCACCACCACCCCAAGGTGGTGCGCTACCAGGCTGCGCTACGCCCCGTCGTTGGCTATTCAATATTAGGTCACGGCTTCGCAACGGAAGCCATCATAACCGAGAATGATGACACTGACAAAGGTCAGTTGGTTTCGAGGAGGGTCAGGACTTCTTCCAAATCCTGGATGAGCAGTTTAATAACTTGAACGCGCTGCCCGGCTTCGTCAAGATTCTGTTCTACGATCAATTTATTGCGCGCGCCGCTGATGGTGAATCCTTCCAAATACAGCAGGTTACGAATTTGCCGGATGAGCATCACATCGTGGCGCTGGTAATATCGCCGGTTGCCGCGCCGCTTAACCGGTTTAAGCTGCGGAAATTCCTGCTCCCAATAACGCAGGACATGTGGTTTTACCGCGCACAGCTCGCTGACTTCCCCAATCGTGAAATAGCGTTTGCTCGGAATTGCGGGGAGTTCAAGATTATCCGCCGGATCTAGCATTCAGCTCGACTCGCTCTTTTAATTTATGGCTGGCCCGGAAGGTAACCACCCGCCGCGCGGAGATGGGGATTTCTTCGCCGGTTTTGGGATTGCGGCCGGGCCGCGGATTTTTATTGCGTAAACCGAAATTACCAAAACCGGAAAGCTTGACTTCCTCGCCGTTTTCCAGTGCGGTACGGATCTTTTCAAAAAACAGCTCGACGAATTCTTTTGCTTCTCGTTTGTTTAGCCCTAGTTCGTTGAATAATGTTTCCGCAAGATCAGCCTTGGTTAACGCCATACCATCCCTTCCGTCATTATTGTCTAAGTTGCGCGCCAAACCGCGATTGCAAGGTCGTAATAACCTGCGTCATCACCGCCTCTACGACCTCTTCCTTAAGCGTGCGCGAAGTATCCTGCAAGGTCAAGCCTAAAGCAAGACTTTTTCTTCCCGAATCAATGCCTTCGCCGCGATATTCATCAAAAAGCTCGAGATTTACCAGCAGTTGACCCGCGGTGCGGGAGACACAGTCTAAAACCTCCTGTGCTGGGATTTGCCGGTCAATAATCACGGCGATATCGCGCCGGATTGAAGGAAATTTAGAGATTTCCTGAAAACTCGGCACCATTGCCTGCTGGATCGGGGACAACTGCAGTTCGAATAAGAACACCGGCCCATCTAAATCCAGCTTGCGTTGAATTTGCGGGTGTAAAGCGCCCAAAAAGCCGATGGATTTTGCGTTACGCAGCAACTCCGCCGCTTGGCCGGGATGCAACGCCGGGTGCGTGGTCGGCTTAAAGCGAAATTGCCCTCTCCCTCCGGTCAAATCCAATAGGGCCTCGACATCGCCCTTGAGGTCATAAAAATCGGCGGGGCCGGGCTTTATTCCCCATTGCTCGGCAAATGCCGCGCCTGTTATCACTCCTGCTAAGGTCTTATCCTGGTTAATTTTACCGTTGACGGGCACAAAGCGGCGTCCGATTTCAAATAGGCGGATGCGCGCTTGTTGCCGGTTTTGGTTGTAAAGCACGGCCTGCAAAAGACCCGGCCATAAACTGGTACGCATGACCGACATAGTAGAGGCGATGGGATTCGCCAGCGCCGCCGGTGTGACCGCCGGCTCAATCAACTTCTGGAGATCGGGATCGACAAAACTGTAGGTAATGACTTCCTGATAATCCCGGTCGATGAGACCATCGCGGATACGCCCTTCGGGGAGGCGGCTTTCTAATAATGAAGCTTGCGCCATGTCAAATCGCGGCATTTGGCTGGGCAATTTTTCATATCCATAGATGCGCGCGACTTCCTCGATCAAGTCGCATTCCTGTTTGATGTCAAAACGGTAAGAAGACGGCGTAACGCGCCAGCCCTGGGCGGCGTTTTTAACGTGCATCCCCAATGCGGTAAGAATGCGGACGATGGCTTTCGCCGGCGGGGTAAAACCCAATAGCCGCGTGATGCGCTGCTGGCGTAATAGAATAGCGGAGCGTTTGGGGAGGTGAGCGTTCGCGCTAACTTCGACCAAGGGCGCACAACTCCCGCCCACTATATCTATTAAAAGAGCGCTCGCGCGCTGCAGCGCCTGGCGTTGAAGACCGGGATCGACACCGCGCTCGAAACGATGTGAAGATTCGGTATGGAGGTTTAGCTCGCGCGCCTGCTTGGCGACGATCTCCGGCTGGAAATAAGCGCTCTCGAGAAAAATGTTTTTAGTTCCCATGGTAACGGCGGAATCCAAGCCGCCCATCACCCCGGCCAACGCAAGCGGTCCGCGGTCATCGGCGATCAATAAGATGCCCGCCTCCGCCGTTAAATTATTGCCATCCAGCAAAGTCAGGCGTTCGCCTTTTTCCGCGTGGCGCACGGTAATCCCGCCGGATAATTTGTCCAGATCGAAGGCGTGCATCGGCTGGCCCAATTCCAGCATGACATAGTTGGTTACATCCACCGCCGGATGAATGCTGCGTATGCCGCTGCGGCGCAGCCGTTCTTTCATCCACACAGGCGTCGTCGCCTGGGGGTTAATATTTTCAATGATACCGCCGACATAACGCGGGCAATCTTTTTTAGCCCGCACCGAGACCTTAATATTGCGTTTACCCTTGACCGGCACCGATTTAATCGTCGGCGCCTTAAGCCGTCCATGGGTAAGCACGGCAAGCTCGCGCGCGATGCCGGCAATGCTTAAGCAATCACCGCGATTAGGCGTAAGGTCAATCTCGATACAGTTATCATTGAGATCGAGATAGTCATAAATCGGCGTCCCGGGTTTAGCGGCCTGGTCTAAGATCAGCAAACCGGTGGAGGATTCTTCCAGGCCTAGTTCAGCGGCCGAACACAAAATCCCTGCGGAAGCCACGCCTTGCACCGCCATCGGTTTAATCGCGGTCCCGTTTGCCAGCACGGCACCGGCAAGCGCAACCGGCGCCTTCAATCCTGCGGCCGCATTCGTGGCGCCGCAAACGATATCCACCGGCTTAGCCTTGCCGATGCCCACTTTGCATATTTTTAAGTGATCGGCATGTGGCGCGATCGAGATAATCTCGCCGACGACGATATTTTTTAACGGAGCGGCGACCGGAGTGACACCGCTCACCTCCAGTCCCGCCAAGGTTAAACGCTCGGCCAGCGCCTGCACATTCAACGCCGGCGAGATCCATTCACGCAACCATTGTTCGCTGATTTTCATGAGTAAACGACGCGCGGGAAATTATTTAAACTGCCGCAGAAAACGCAGATCATTGTCATAAAATAAGCGCGCATCATTCACCCCGTAACGCAGCATAATCAGCCGCTCGACGCCCATGCCGAAGGCAAACCCGGTATAGCGCTCGCTATCTATGCCGACCTGGCGGAATACCTCGGGATGCACCATGCCGCAGCCCAACACCTCCAACCAGCCGCTCTGCTTGCACACCCGGCAGCCGCGCGCGCCACAGATAACACACTCGATATCCACTTCCGCCGAAGGCTCGGTAAACGGGAAAAAAGACGGCCGAAACCGAACTTTAAGCGATTTCTCAAAAAACTGCTGTAAGAAACTGATTAGTATACCTTTAAGATGAGAAAAACTGACCGATTCGTCCACCATCAAGCCCTCGACTTGGTGGAACATGGGGGTATGCGTGAGGTCCGGCGAATCACAGCGGAATACGCGGCCGGGGGCAATAATACGCAACGGCGGCTTATGCGCCTGCATAAAGCGTATTTGCACCGTGGAGGTGTGGGTGCGCAATAACGTATGCGCGTCAAAATAAAACGTGTCGTGCATCGCGCGCGCCGGATGATTTTGCGGAATGTTCAGCGCTTCAAAATTATGAAAATCATCTTCAATCTCAGGGCCGTCGGCCAATTCAAAACCCATGCGCACAAATAACTCTTCCAGCCGTTGCAGCGTGCGGGTGATAGGATGCGCCCCGCCCAGCCGTATTCCGCGGCCGGGCAGAGTCACGTCCAGCGTTTCCTCGGTGAGTTTTTGATCTTGCGACGAGAGTTCCAGCTGCTGTTTGCGCGCGTACAGCTCTGCTTGCAGCGTCTGCTTGGCTTGATTGACCCATTGACCTACGCGTGGCCGTTCTTCCGCCGGCAGGCTGCCGAGCTGCTTTAACTGCTCCGTCAGCACGCCCTTTTTACCTAGATATTTAACACGCAGCTGTTCCAGTTCGGAGCTGTTAGAAACCGCGGCAACGGCCGCGCGCGCCTCTTGCAATAGGCGCGTCAACTGCTGTTCTTGCAAAGAATTATCCATAGGACATGCCATAACTAAAAAGGGAAAGGCGCGCCTTTCCCTAAAAAATTTATTCGTCGGCAATGCGCCGCCGGTATTACTTAAGCCGGCAAACTAACCTTGGCCTTCTCGGCTGGCAACCTGGCCTTGGCCTTCTCAGCTAATGGCAACCTGGCCTTAGCCTTCTCGGCTAATGGCAAATTGGCCTTGGCCTTCTCGGCTAATACAGAAAACGCTTTTTTATCGTGCACCGCGATATCGGCCAATACCTTCCGGTCAATCTCGATCGCCGCCTTACTCAGGCCGTCAATCATGCGGCTATAGCTTAATCCGCATTCGCGCGCGGCGGCGTTGATCCGCGCGATCCAAAGGGCGCGGAATTCGCGTTTGCGATTGCGCCGGTCGCGATAAGCGTATTGCCCGGCTTTAGCCACCGCCTGTTTGGCCACCCGAAAAATATTCTTGCGCGCACCGCGATAGCCTTTCGCTAAGGCAATAACCTTTTTATGTTTTGCATGTGCGGTAACACCGCGTTTTACCCGAGGCATGGTTTTTTCTCCAACTTAACTATAAGGCAACATGCGCCTGACGCCGGGGACATCCGACGCATGCACCATGTCATTCGAGCGCAAATGGCGTTTCCGCTTAGTGCTTTTCTTGGTCAGGATATGTCTTAGGTGTGAATGAGCACACTTAAACCCGCCACGCGCGGTTTTCTTAAACCGCTTGGCCGCGCCGCGGTTGGTTTTAATCTTAGGCATTGTTTTAAATTCTCCGTCTGTTTCTCTTTCAGTAGCGTGCTCTTGTTGAACTCAGGCGATTCCTGCAATCGCCGGTGAACCCTAAACCGTTTATCTTTTTGGATTAACCACCATTACCATTTGTCTGCCTTCCAGACGCGGATGTTGCTCTACCGTTCCATATTCGACTAAATCGGTTTCAACCCGCTTAAGCAACTGCACCCCCAGTTCTTGATGGGCCATTTCCCGGCCACGAAAACGCAAGGTAATTTTTGCTTTATCGCCATTTTGCAAGAAGCGTATCAAGTTGCGTAATTTAACTTGATAATCGCCGATGTCGGTGGTCGGGCGAAACTTAACCTCTTTGACCTGGATCTGTTTCTGCTTTCTTTTTGCGGCGTGCTTGCGTTTACTTTCCTCGTACTGGAATTTGCCATAATTCATAATCCGGCAAACCGGCGGTGTTACATTCGGGGAAATCTCTACGAGATCCAAGCCCGCTGTATCGGCCAACTGCTGTGCCTCGGCGGCCGACACTACGCCCACCTGCCGGCCATCGGCCCCGATCAACCTGACCTTCGGCGCCGTAATTTGGCCGTTCAGGCGCGTCTCTTTTTCTGCTGCGATAGTCCTATTCCTCCAAAACGTTAACGCCGTGGCCCGCGATCTCCCGGGTGAGTCGCTCGCTAAACGCCTCCAGCGTCATCGAGCCTAAATCCTCACCTTTGCGCGTGCGCACGGCTAGGGTACCGTCCAGCGCCTCTCTTTCCCCCACAACCAGGAGATAAGGGATGCGCTGTAAGGTATGCTCCCGGATTTTAAAGCCGATCTTCTCGTTTCTCAAGTCCGATTCAACCCGAAACCCCTGCTTTTTCATCGTCATTTCAACTTTTTTGGCGAAATCCGCCTGTTTTTCAGTAATCGTCACGACCATCGCCTGCACCGGCGCCAGCCATACCGGCAGCGCCCCGGCATATTCTTCCAGCAAAATGCCGATAAAACGTTCGAGCGATCCAAGAATGGCGCGATGCAACATCACCGGCACCTGTTTACTGCTATCGCTGGCGATATAATGTGCGCCTAGTCGTTCGGGCATGGAAAAATCCACTTGAACGGTGCCGCATTGCCACACGCGGCCGAGGCTGTCTTTCAAGGAGAATTCAATCTTGGGCCCGTAAAAAGCCCCCTCCCCCGGCTGCAATTCCCACTTCAGGCGTTTGCTATTGAGCGCCAGTTCTAATGCCCGTTCGGCTTTATCCCACCCCGCCTCCGCGCCGATGCGCTGCTCCGGACGGGTGGATAGTTTGATTAAAACCTCATTAAAACCAAAATCAGCATAAGCCTTGAACAGCAAGTCGATAAACGCCGCCACCTCGGATTGGACTTGCTCCTCGGTGCAGAAAATATGCGCATCGTCCTGGACGAAATGACGTACGCGCATCAGGCCGTGCAAAGTGCCGGAGGGTTCGTTGCGATGGCAGGAACCGAACTCAGCCAGGCGCAGCGGCAGGTCACGATAGCTTTTCAGGCCTTGATTAAAAATTTGTACATGGCCCGGGCAATTCATGGGCTTGATGGCGTATTCATGTTTTTCCGACTCGGTGGTGAACATCACATCGCTGAATTTTTCCCAGTGGCCGGATTTTTCCCATAAACTGCGGTCGAGGACCTGCGGGGTGCGAATTTCTTCATAGCCATTCAGGAACAGCAGCTTGCGGATGTATTGCTCAACCTGCTGATAAATGCGCCAGCCCCGATCGTGCCAGAAAATCATTCCCGGCGCCTCTTCCTGAGTGTGGAATAGATCCAGCGCCTTGCCGATTTTGCGATGATCGCGCTTCTCCGCCTCTTGCAAGCGGTGCAAATAAGCGGCGAGCGCCTTTTTATCCGCCCAGGCGGTGCCATAAATGCGCTGCAGCATCTCGTTGCGCGCATCGCCGCGCCAGTAGGCGCCGGCCAACTTCATCAATTTAAACGCTTTGAGTTTGCCGGTGTTAGGCACGTGCGGGCCGCGGCAAAGGTCGACGAAATCGCCCTGGCGGTATAGCGAGATCTCCTCTCCCGCGGGGATGTCGCTGATAATTTTCGCCTTGTACTCTTCACCCATATCGCGAAAGAACTTCACGGCGTCGTCGCGCTTCATGACGGTGCGGGTAACGGTATAATCGCGCTGCGCGAGCTCCTGCATTTTGGCTTCAATCGCCGCCAGGTCGGTCTCGCTGAATCCCGGCTTATAGGCAAAATCGTAATAAAACCCGTCTTCAATCACCGGCCCGATCGTCACCTGCGCCTGCGGGAACAACTCTTTGACCGCCTGGGCCAACAAGTGCGCCGTAGAGTGGCGGATAACTTCCAGCCCTTCCGGGTCGCGCTCGGTGACGATCGTCACTGCGGCATCGCGCTCGATGCGATACGAAGTGTCGACCAGCTTCCCGTCCACCTTACCGGCCAACGCGGACTTGGCGAGCCCCGGGCCGATATCGCCCGCGACCTCGGCGACCGTAACAGGTTTGGAATATTCCCGGCGGCTGTCGTCCGGCAGGGTGATGACTGGCATGGAAAATGGGGCCTTTTTCTTGTGATGCACCCAACCGGGCGCGAATAAAAAACTGGTAGGCGCGAGTGGGATCGAACCACCGACCACTACCATGTCAAGATAGTGCTCTACCACTGAGCTACGCGCCTGTAAGCGCGGAAAAATAACACAGAAAGCTATTTGGGGAAACTGTGATTAAGCCGTGGTAGTATTTCAGTTTGAGTTTCGGCTCCCGGCCCGGAGCGGACATTCGTGGTCGCCATCAATTCGGGTATTGCTTAATGTGAATGTGGGTCCCGAATCGGGGTTACCCTCAACCCGCAGCCACTTTCGCTCTAAGTGGTCCGAAGATCCCTGGGCAGGTCAGGATGATAAGATCGAGTAGCAAAAATCAAAACGACTTCGCGACAGAGGTGAACCGTGAGCAAGTGGGTTGTAGACAAGAATTTTCTTGAATCGCCCGAGCTTGCTGAGTTTCTCTCTGCTGATCCGAGCCACCGGGCCGTCTTAATAGACTTTTCGGCTATAGAGGGGTACGCCGGGAACCCCGTAAAAAATATGCACAAGTCTTTGGCCATTGTTAGCCAGCATCCGGACCAAATACTTGTCCTAAAGGGCGCCGGGGAAATTATCGCAATGGGAGCAATTAATCCCGACACCCGCTTTGACTTGGTTGATTGGAACCAAACGCGCGGGTTCGCTAAATTTTGTCGTCAGTTGGAACGGGCGAAGGCTGGCGACCCGAAGTACGTTGCCGCGATTGCCGGGCTAGCTCAGGCCGCGCAGGCGCATTTGGCGATGATGGAAACAAAAATGGCGTTCATGTCTGATGCATTTGAAGAAATACGGCGCATGGTAGGGCCTGAGGCGCTGAGGGCGCGACGTGAGAAGACGAAACTTCCGTTAGAAGCTGGCAAAAAGATAATTACGCTGATATGTCACCTCGCTGACTCTCTGTTTGCGAACGATCCAACCGTCCCCAAGATTCAGGGAACACTTGCCGAGGCCCGGCATTACTATACCTTCCGCTATGCCACGGCCAGCGTGGTGCTCGCCCTGCTTTGGGCTCAGTCCGGAGGCGCGGGCGGCGCGCGTACAGACAAGCTCCGAAATGATTTCGTTGATCTGTCCTATGTGACTGCCGCCACCTATTTTGATGGGCTGCTTACCAACGACAAAAAGATGTCCGACATATTTGCGGAAACGGTATTTCTAATTGAGGATTTCTTTCCGGGAAATATGTCGCGCGGTAGCGCGAAAACTTCGGGGACACGTTAGCCGTATTGTTGGAGGGAAGAATGCGCGTCTTTAGATTCAATTTGCCACGTGAAAAACTTGATGCCGTAGCCGAGGAAGAAAGGACACTATTTCTTCTTCTTGGCCATTTTTCCAATCAGGCTGCCATTCTAGGGAGGTGGGTCTGTTGGTGCGCCAAAGAGGCCGAGGTATCGGAAGTAGAGCGAAAAGGCCGATTCGCACAGATAATAATGACCCTGACGTTGTTCGCAGCCAAGCTCAATGAGGGATGGGAGCTATTACAGAAACAATACTTCGCGTCCAAATTGTCCAAAACCTACGCGCCCTTACTACCAAACGACGCCACGGACGCGCTGCAGGAATTGGGAAAATACTTTGGGGCGGACAACGCTGTGCGTAGATGCAGAAACGAATACGCATTTCATTACGCGCCAGATATTCTAAACGCGCATTATTCATCTATCCCTAAGGAAGAGGAAACAGAAATCTATCTTTCCGAAGCTGTTGGGTTCAACTTATTTCATATTGCGGAGATGGCTGCAGCGCATTCGCTTTTCACGAAGCTCGGCAATGGCGATCGCCAGGCTGGAATGCTGAGGCTTATGGAGGAATCGCTGAAGGTGTCGGCTTGGTTCCAATCATTCGTTGGCGGTTTCATGCCCGTGTTTCTTGACCGCCTTGGCGTAGTTGAACATAGCGAGGAAAAAATTGGCGATCCGCCGAAGTTTAACTCTCTTGAAATTCCGTTCCTGGCCGAGATGTAGCCCGCGTAGGGTGCAATAGCGCAGCGTATTGCACCGAATGTTCACCCATGTTCACCCGCTACTCCCCTGCAACGCTATCCACAACATCCACTCCGCCTCAATCCGCAGGATAAATACCCCGCGCAACGCATCGATGGAAAGTAGAATAAGGCCAATCGGCCACCCGCGTTACATAGCCATGTTTGACAGGATTATGCGGATTGATTCCTAGTCGTCTTCTCTGGGTGCTGGAACCGGGTCGATAAAAGCATTACTATATCGGCGCATGGAACAGGTCCGCGAATGGTGATGCCCGGGGACATAGAACATTGGGATGCATTTGTCTCGCACGCGTGGGAAGACAAGGAAACATTCGTGCGACCTCTAGTCGAATCCCTGGGTCGATTGGGCGTTTCGCTGTGGTACGACGAGGTGTCTCTGAAACTGGGAGACAGTCTTTCAGGTTCTATCGATCGGGGGATCGCCAAGTCGCGGAACGGAATCGTTGTTGTAAGCCCAGCGTTTCTACAGAAGAAGTGGCCTGAAGCCGAACTCCACGCGCTCATTACGCGCCGGATCGGGGACAAGCTCAAGCTCCTTCCCATTTGGCACAACGTTGGCAGTGCTGAGGTCGCCGCGATCAGCCCCTTGTTAGCCGATCTGGTGGCGCTTCAGACAGCCGGTCGAACAGCGCAAGATGTGGCAATCGCCCTGCTGGCTGGGATTCGTCCTGACCTGTATGAGTCGATGGGACGGTCGCAGTTGGAGAAGCTCGCCACCGGCAGGGCCTTTGAGGAGCTTGAGGAAGAACTAACGGACCTTCGAGAGAAAGTTACCGATTTACTCTGTCCTACCTGCGAAGCGCCCCTGGCCGAGAGAATCGTCGCCTTCGACGACATGGACCCCAACCAGGTGGATGTTGACGTATTCGAGTGTGGCTATGTCCGAGGCGGATACCATCCTCAAGCCTGCCCCCGTGATGCAGCCTTTCCGGCACTCACCGAGTACGACCTGAGGTGTGAGGCAACAGGGTCTGGCACCTGGGTCTGCTGGGCCGTTGCGAAGACGGCAGCGGCGAAACATCACCATCTGAGCGGCGTCGACGGATTGACAGAGAGGGAAGCCAAAACTCGCCTGATCGATAGGTATAACCAGGGAGCGCCGCCCGAAAAGCGCGTTCGCCTGGAGCGGTCCTAGGGACGAGCTTACCGCGCCAGACCCGGCGCAACGAATAGCAGGTTAAAGTTGCTTTCCGGCGCGGGACCTCAACCCGCCGCCCGTTCGTTCGGTCATATGCTATGACCACAGCCCGCGTAGGGTGCAATAGCGCAGCGTATTGCACCGAATGTTCACCCGCCACCCCCCTGCAACGCTACCCGCGACATCCATTCCGCCCCAATTCGCAGGATAAATACGCCACGCAACGCATCGATGTAAAGTAGAACAGGGCCGATCAGCCACGCGCCCACCTAGCCATGTTTGACAGGATTATAGTAAATGTAGTCCACGAAGGCATCGATGCGAAGGTCGCACCTGCTTAACACGGCGCACCGCTTGGCGCAGAAGGTCGATATGACGGACCAAGAGATCGTTGGGTGAACGCTCCAGTAGATTGACGGTAAAGAAATAACATCCACCGGCGATACGGTAACGGCGGTAATCCGGCATGCCATAAGCCTCAATGGTAGACTTGGGATTGTACATTCGGTGCAATACGCTGCGCTATTGCACCCTACGAGTTCTCGAAGCAGCCGTTTAGACATATACGTGGCAGCTTGGGAGATTCAGTGTCGCAGACGTCAGATGATCACTTGCGCTGAAGCCCATATCGCTTCATACGCGGGGATCTTTAGGAGTGCAATATTGTCTGCCCGCACGATCTCAGCAGGAGACCGCGCGGCAAAGTCCCTAAGAGATTGGGTAAGCGTCCAAGCTACTGTTTAGTCAATGAAGATTGCCCGATCATGCAGCGCTTTTTGCGGCGCAAGCCGGACCAGTAATGGGCGGGCGGCCCTATATTGTTGCACCCACTTAATAGCGGCTGGCCGCAATGTGGGTTTGCAATTTGCTTGATCTGCCATCAGGCGAAGGCATACCTTTTCTGGAACTGCGCTACCGAATTCCGTTAGCGCCGTTTCGTCCATGTAGGGGTCAATTATCAGCACATCCTTGGTGGCGGTTTTCAGGACCTTGGACAGCGCGGCGAAGGCGTCAAAACTGTTATGTGCGGGAATAAATGCACCAGCAACTCCGGCGGGTGCCCTCATTTCTGCTAGGGCAAAAGCGCGATAGACGATTGTCGTGATTGTATGGGCTGCATGTTCCCTGCCGATAAGGCCCAAGTTGTTCGCGTGCAATGTAAAGATTGCGGGATCACCACTATTTCCAACCTCTGCTACCAGGGCATAAGCACGGGCTATCCAGTGGTGTACCTCTGCGGGAACTGGCGCCTGGGTAAGATCAGGCAGCGTCTCGATAAGGCGACCCAATTGTCGGTAGAGGGTTTCGGGATCAGTAGCCATGAAGGGGAGTATACCCCGGCGACATGTGTTGTAATAACTCTGTATCGAAGCAGGCGAACGACTGCTCCTGGCTACCGGCGCTGCCTAGCGGCGGCACGAAGTGCCATTGGGGACGCTTCCCTTTATCTGCTCCTTACAAAGGGAAACGTCCGCTTTAATTTGCAGGATTTAGTCAGCCGACGCGGTAAAGTCTTCCACGCGACGCGAAGCGCGTGCGGACTTTTCTCGGCAAGCTTGTCCAAGCCGCGCTGACTCGACCGGATGCGTCCGATGCTGTACTGTACAACTGGCATTGCCCGACCCAAGCCTAACTGGAGGAGATAGCCATGAAGAAACCGAAATTGACCTTAGCTGCAACCCTTGCCCTCGCTGTGCTGGCCG
>WNFH01002140.1_pt1 | contig 24456 bp, 17 predicted proteins | sample 5400411 | NCBI WGS metagenome assembly WNFH01 (sample SAMN13153347, study PRJNA577476) | soil metagenome | isolation source: 200 cm saprolite under Douglas fir tree site 2 hole 3 | place: USA:California | collected 2015-04-18 | reverse complement strand
CGTCGGCCGAAGAGCTTGAGAAGCTGCCCGGCATTGGCCGTGGCTTCGCCCAACGGATCGTCGAGCACCGCGAAAAGTGGGGGGCCTTTCGCCGACCCGAGCACCTCATAATGGTTCGCGGTCTCAGCGACAAACGCTTCCGCGCGCTGCGAGATTTGATAACGGTTGAATAGGCTCTGGCTCCGTTAGGAGCCAAATGTCTATAGACCGGGCATTATCAATCTGGAAATGCTCAGAGCGGAGCGAAATGCATGCATTTCGCTCCGCTCTGAGCTTGGGAAATCTTTGATGCCGGGCTATAAACATTTCGCGCCTAACGGCGCTGAAAACATCATGCCGAATCTCACTCAACTCCGTCTCGCGGCGCGGGAAATCTTTAACGAAGCGTTGGCCGCGGTTGATGCCGGGGCGGCGGTGCGCCGCGCCGTTCGGCTTGAAAGCTCGCTCTTGAGCGTCTGCGATACCGTAATCGATTTATCTACTCAACAACCCGTCTACTCCATCGCAATCGGCAAGGCTGCCTTCGCAATGGCTTCGGCGCTTCAAGAGATACTAGGTGAAAGACTGACCGCCGGAGTGGTCGCTGGGTACTTAACCGCGAGTCGTAACTCGCGGGTGAAACGGCCGCAAGTTTCCAACTCGCGCCACAGGATTTTTCAAGGTGGACACCCAGAGCCAAATGAACAAAGCCTCGCCGCGGCCCGGGCATGCTTTGACTTACTGAAATGTGCCGACAACGAAGGCGCGCTCATCTTCTTCCTGATCTCCGGAGGCGGCTCGGCGATGCTCGAGTGGCCGGTCAGCGAAGACATTACGCTGGCTGATTTGCGCGCGGCTAATAGAGCGCTCATCAACTGTGGCGCTTCGATTGGTGAGATCAACGCCGTGCGCCGCGCTTTCTCGGCGGTAAAAGGTGGCCGCCTGGCAGATCGGGCTTCGCACTGCGATCAAATTACCTTGATCGTTTCCGACGTTCCTCTGGGAGAAGAAGCGAACGTCGCCTCAGGTCCGACGCTCGCGCCACCCAACGACGCGCTGGACGCGCGCGAGGTGATAGCCACATATGATCTTCGCTCCCAATTGCCTGAAACAATCCTTCGGGCCATCGATGCTGAACCTCCCGTCGCCTCAGGTTCAAGTGATTCCACATCGCCGCGCCGGCATTTCGTAATCCTCGATAACCAGAGCGCGCTCGAAACCGCCGCCGAAGCTGCTCGCCGGCACGGCTTCGTCGCCGAAATCGCTGAAGACATTTCAGATCAACCAATCGCAGATGGCTGTTCGTCTCTTTTGCAACGGCTGGGTCAGCTTCGCGAATGCGCGCGCCGCGAGCCAAACACAAGTGAAGCAGTTTGTCTCATCTCCGGAGGCGAGTTCGCGTGCCCCGTTCGTGGCAAAGGCATTGGCGGACGGAATCTGGAAACGGCTCTGCGCTTGTCTATGTCGGGCTGGCCCAACTCTGAACCGTTTGCGGCCCTCTGTGCCGGCACGGATGGAACGGACGGCAACAGCCCTGCAGCCGGCGCGATTGTTGACGACACAACGATCGAGCGAGCGCGCGCAATCGGGCTCGATCCACAAGACTTTCTCAATCGCAGCGATGCCTATTCGTTCTTCGTCGCCCTGGGTGACGTGATCGCCACGGGCCCGACGGGAACGAATGTTCGTGACATTCGAATTTTGCTTACAGATCCAGGACCGGTCACGGTAGCAGGCAGGTGATTTTAGTCGCGGCAAATCTTGACTCTCAGGTAAGCGGGGAATATAAAGCTAATCGTGAATGCGGAGCTCGCACCCGCTGGCTACCGCAAGCGGTTTCGGTAATCTGGCAGGAGGTCACGTTGGCGGTTCAACTTCACTCAGACGAAACAGCTGCCGAACCCGGTTGTAGCTTCTCGTTCAAAGATCTTACCGACGCCCTGAACGCCCGCACGTCGATTCCTTCCCTTCCCGAACTCAACGAACTGATGGAGCGCGCAAAGATCTCGTCCGCTGAGTTGCGGCCGTACCTCGGCTTCAAGACCGGCAACTATTCGCGGCACCGGGTAATGAAGAACGAGTTTGTCGAGATGCTGGTGCTTTGCTGGAAGCCGGGTCAGCGCACGCCGATTCACGATCACAACGGATCGCATGGCACGGTCTTCATTCATGACGGCATTCTGTGGGAGACCACTTTCGACTATGACACCGTGACGGGCTTGGCTTATCGAGCACACCGGGAGCTGCGTGGCGGCGGACTGACTGGTTCAGAAGTTCCGGACATCCATCAGCTCGGCAATCCCGACGTCAGTGGACGTGACTTGATCACGATTCACATTTACGCGCCACCGTTGGGAGTGCTGAAGACTTACAAACTCGGCAGCTCGACGATCGATCTCTATACGCCCGCGGATCCGGATTTTCTGTGATTTCCTTTCACTGCGGGACAAACGTACTAACCTTCAAATCCTGGCCGTCAGTCGTCACTGTAATCGTTCCCCGCTGACCGGTGGTCATCACTTCCGCGCCGCTCGCGCGCCAACGCTCGACGACTTCTTTGTGCGGATGCCCAAAGATCGAAGTACGACCAACTGAGATAATCGCGAGCGATGGACGCGACGCCGCCACAAATGGCGGCGTCGAAGAAGTCCTGCTGCCGTGATGAGCGACTTTGACGATGTCGCTGCGCAAATCCACGCCTTCATTTAAGATCGCAGTCTCGGCTTGTTTTTCAATGTCCGCGGTGAACAGAAGCGCCCTGTCACCAAAACGAATCCGCACAACCAGCCCATCATTGTTGGCAGATGGCGCATTCACGTCCCCGCTTGGCGGTGGCCACAAAACCTCGGCCGTGACGTTGCCAAAGTGCAGGAGGTCGCCGGCGCCAATCTTCTCAATCGAGACGCCGGCCTCTTTCATCGTGGCGGCAAACCGGACGTATTCAGGATCGTCGGGTGGCGTGCGGGCCACAATCGCGCTGCGCACCTTGAAATTGCGCGCCACGTCGTTCAGTCCGTCGATGTGATCCGCGTCGGCGTGCGTCGGCAGCAGGTAATCAATTCGAGCTAGCCCGCGCGCCCAGAGAAACTCAGACACCACGCCCTCGCCGATGCTGCGCGTGTCGCGCTGGAATGGCTCGTCACTGTCGCCGTCAGGGTCGCCGCGATTCATGTTCGGGCGTCCGCCTCCATCAATCATCAGGGTCGTGCCATCCGGCATCGTCACCAACGCCGAATCGCCCTGGCCCACGTCGAGGAAATCGACATGAAGTCTTCCATCCGGCCGCGCCGCGCTGAACGGATGCCAAACGATCACGCCGAAGATGGCGGTGAATGAGGCGGCGGCAATCCGAACTTTGTGCGGCGAAAGCATAAGGCTTGCGCCTCTCGTGATCGAAACAGGTCGCAGCGGATTCCATCGCGCTAACGCAGAGATCAAGAAAGCGAGTGGCAAGTAGTAGAGAACATAAACGCAGCCAGGCCATCCCGAGTAATGCGGCAGTCGCACCGACGCAATGCCCAGCCGAGTGAACGGATCGACCAGATGAGTCATCAGCCAGTTCACTCTTTCGGCCAGCATGATCAAAGGCCACGCCAACCACGCGCTAACGTGCGAAATAAGAATGCCTGCGAGAGAGACGAAGGCAAGCATCGCCATCAACCCACCGACGAAAATGTTCAGCACCGGTGAAGCCAACGAAAGACGATGAAAGTAGACGACCATCAACGGAGCGATTCCGAGTTGCAGGCTCGCCGATACAATGATAGCCAGCGCGGCAAAGCGCAGAAATCTCTGGACATGCCACTGCTCGAGTTTCGCCGCGATGGGAGTCTTAAAAAGCCGGTAACTGATATTTGAAGCCGCCATCTCGTCGCGCCAGTCGCGCTCGCTCCAGAACAGTGCTTCGGAGAACACTCTGAACCAACGCGGGCCGGCCGGCGGGTAAGGCGTTTCGCCAGTTGGCCTCCATGAGCCAACCTCGCTCATCCTGCGCAGCAGGGGCGCCGCGATTAACGCGATCGGGAGGACCGACAGAAAGGTTAGCTGAAAGGCCGGATCAAAAAGATCTCCGGGCCACCAAATGAGCAGCCCCAGTGCTGCACCACCGATTGCATTCAGCGATCTTGCGCGCCGCGAGACAATCGGCGCAAAGACTGCGAGCGTGAACATCAGCGCCGCGCGCACCACCGGCTCGTGCGCGCCGACGGCAATCGCGTAAGCCCATACGAAAGTCACCGCGCAGATGAACTGCAAGCTCCGGCGTCTGGTCATCCATCGGACGAGGAGGAACACAACACCGGCGACAAAACTGATATGCAAACCAGCGATCACCAAAACATGGAACGTCCCACCGGCGCGAAACCGATCTGCCGAGGCATGTGAGACGTTGAAGCGATTTCCGAGCAGTGCCGCGTCCAACACCCCGGCAGTTTCCGCTGAGAACTTAGAGGCGAATTCCTTTTCCAGACGTTGACGCCATTCGTAAAGCCACACCAACGGCAGAAACACGCGGTCATCATCCAGACGTTCAATCAGCAGCGGACTCTTGATAACGCCCGTGGCGTCAAAGCCTTTGCGCTCCAGATACTCGGTGAACGGCGAAACGCCCGGATTGCGAAACTTGTCTTCGCGATCGAGCGTGGTCATTACGCGGACCCGCGCGCCGTGACGCAACTGCAGCGCTTCGTACTCGCTCGCTACTTTCTGTTCGCTCACAGGCGCGACCAGGAAGACAGTTCCAGTGGCGTCGCGCTCCCCGCCCTTGAATCTAATTCTCTCCGCTTTGAACGTCAGATAGAAACTCTGTGGCGCAAGTTCCGGCTCACCCAAAACAACGCCCGTCAGCTCCACCGGATCGCCGGGCGCGATGATGCCTTCGTCTTGCAACCGCGCGATGCGGTCCGGCGCGATAGGCCGCGAATCAATTAACGAAAGGACAAGACCAGCGCAGAACAATGCGGCAACTACTGAAAGGGTTGCAAGCAAGAGTTTCCCGTTCGCCAGGAACCAAACTGAAACAATTACGAGAACTACACCAACTGCAATGCCGGGCGGAAGCAGAGTCGACCACAGGTGCGCAAGTGAATGACCGGCAAGAATTCCGAGGGCGAGCGCGAACCCAAGGACAGTTAAAGGATTCGAAGCGAAGCGAGCTTGCGGAAGGTCAGTCATGTTCTCTGGCCCAACCCCTCGATCGACAGCGAAGGGGCCGCGAGAACATATCAAATCCGATTACAGAGGCGACAGCGATGCCAATGCACATTTATTGGCAGCGCACAACGCGCGCGAAACAATTAACTTAACCTAGCGTTGCGATGATCGTGGCAAGTGCACGGATGAAGACCGGTGGTATTGTTCCGGCTTGGCCTAGCACAAAAGGTGAACTACCGTTTCGACGTGATGCGTCTGCGGGAACATATCAAAAGCGGCGATCGAGTGAAGCGTGTAGCCGCCCGCGATTAACTTTCGCAGGTCACGCGCGAGGGTCGCTGGATCGCACGAGACGTAGCTGATGCGTCTTGGTTTCAAGTTGAGTATGCCCGCGATGACGCGTGACTCTGCGCCGGTACGCGGCGGATCAAGTAGCAGAAAATCCGGCGGACTTTGGACTGCGGCGGCTGCGACGCCGCTTTGGATCGGCGTTCGTGCTTCTGATCTTTGTAGAGTTCGATGCGAGCGATCCAAAGCGCCGTCGTTGCCGGCGCACTCCACATTTTCTTCAAGCCAGCCGGCAACGTCCTGATTAAGGTCTTCGGCATTCGTCAAACCCGCAGTCGCCAGGTTTTCGCGCGCGAAACGCGTTGCCGCAGCGTCGCCTTCGATCGCGATAACGCGCGCGAAACGCCGCGCCAGCGGAACCGTGAATAGCCCAACACCGCAATAAAGTTCCACTACCGTCTTGCCGCTTGCCTCGCTCAACGCCGCATCGATCAGTTGGGGCAACAGATCATCGTTGGCCTGGAAGAACGACTCAGCGTTCAAACGGTAAGTCTCGCCGTGGATCGTGCGAGTCACTTCTCGCACGGTCAAATCCGAGCCCTCCCTAATCTCTCCACCCCAGCCGGGCTGCCCGGCCGGGGACCCCGGAGTCGGGCTAGTGCCCCGAACCGGCGGAGCGATTGACACGCCTTCATCGCCAGCGACGGCGCGGAAGTCTCGCGCCTCTTCGGAAAGCGAGCCGTCAGACATCCGCTCGCGCAAAACTGAAAGCGTCTGTTGCAACTGCGGCGCGAGCACCGCGCATTCGGCCACGTCACAGACGCGCCGTGAGCCACTCTCAAAGTATCCCAGCTTTCGTCTAATGGCGTCGTATTGCCACTGCGCGCGCGTGCGGTACTGCCAGGGATTTGGCGCGGGCGTGATTTGAAAGTCAGGAAGGTTTTCGATGCGACCGATCCGGTGCAGGCAGTCTTTGATGATCTCAACTTTCGCGTCGAGTTGAGCTTGATAAGTTAATTGCTGAAAGTCGCAACCCCCACAGCGACCGAAGTACTGGCAAGGAGGTTCGACGCGTTGTGGGGAAGATTCGATGACTTCCTCGATCAAGGCGAAGGCGACGTTGCCCTTTACTCGATCGATTGAAACGCGCACCCGGTCACCGGGCGCCGCCAGCGCGACCATCAGAGTGCGCCCATCGGCGTGCGCGAGGCCCAGACCGCCGGGCAAGATGCGTTCGATCGTGACTTCCACTTTGATTCAGAGGAAAAACAGACTCAACCGGGGAACGCCGAGCAGCTCGCGCAGCCGCTTGCGCAAGAGATTCTCGTTCGTTTCTGCATAAGCCGCTTTGTCCATGTGTCGCTTGTAAGGCTTCAATTGATCTTCGATCTCTGCGCTGATTGATTTGAGATGGTCGTCAGAAACCGTCTTGCGAATCGTCTCGTCCAACATCCGCTCGATGCCCGTCAGCGACTGCTCAAGTCTGCGCGCGTCGGCCTGCACGGCCGCGGCATAATCATTCTCCAACTCTTCAAGCAGCGCCGTCGCCCGCATTAACACCTCACAGAATTCGTCCGCGCTCGTTTGACGGCGCGCGCCGGCCAGTTTTATCAACTCTGCGCGCGAACGCGCGAGGTGAGCCAGAACCACGGCGCGCGGAAACGGAGTCTTTTCATCCTCTTCGCTCTCTTCTTGCGACTCTTCGTGGCTCCCAACCCGCGATTCGAGCCACTCAGCATATTGCGCTTCAACTTCTTCCTGGCAATAAAGCAGCGTCTTCACACTGCGCTTGCGTTTCTTCGCTTCATAAGAATCAAACGCGTGTTCGATTGCGCGCAGGGCCACGTGCAACGGCACGCCGCGTTCTTTCCAGCTTTCAATCAGCGCCCAATCCATAGGGCTCAACAACAAATGCTTGCCGCGCCGGCGAATGAACGTGTCTTCAATTTCTGAGAAGTATGAAAAGTAGTTCAAAACGCAGTTTCGGATTTCAGGTTTCAGGTTTCAGGTCAAATGTCTTGTCTTATGAACTTGAAACCTGAAACTTGAAACCTGAAACTTATCTCGTTCGTTCGTAAACCAGACGTAAGCCTTCCAGGGTCAGCGTCTCGTCAACTTGTTCGATAAACTCAGATCCGGTCGCGATTAGCGGGGCCAGACCGCCGGTGGCGATCACGTGTGGCGTTCCACCAACTTCGTCAATCATTCTTTTCAAGATGCCATCAACCAAACCGACATAGCCGTGATACAGACCAGACTGCATTGCTTCGACGGTGGCCGAACCGACGACCTTCCGCGGACGCTTAATCTCGACCCGCGGCAGTTTCGCCGCGCGTTCGAACAGCGCATCCGCAGAAATCGTGATTCCCGGCGTGATTACACCGCCGAGGTACTCGCCTTTCGAATTGATCGCGTCGAACGTCGTGGCCGTGCCGAAATCCACCACGATGCAGGGCGCGCCGTACTTTTTGATGGCCGCGACCGCATCAACGATCCGATCGGCGCCGACGTCTGACGCAGGTTGATAAAGAATCGGCACGCCGGTGTCGGTTGCATGATCAACAAACAGCGGCGTGAGGTGAAAATAGTCCTCAGCCATGCGCTTAAGCGTGAAATTCAGCGGCGGCACGACCGAAGCAATCGCGATCGCGTTGATTGATTTAAAGTCCAGACCCGCCAGCGCAAGCAGGTTGCGCGTGAGCACGCCCCATTCATCTACCGTGCGCGATCGCTCGGTAGTCAGACGCCAATGCGTCGCCAGCCGCTCGCCGTCAAACACGCCGAGCGACGTGTTGGTGTTGCCAATGTCGATTACTAAGAGCATCGTGCGCAGGGATGAGGGATAAGGGATGAGGGATGAATAACCTCTCCCTAATCACCGACGCTCATCGCGTCTTGCGATCCTTCACATTCTTTACCATCGTTACGAACATTGCTATCAGTTCCTCCGCTTCATCGCATAGAGGTCTCAATCTCTTCTCAGAAAAGATCCCAGCTTCCCCACTCAACTCCGCCCAGTAGACGGTTTCATCTAATTCCTGTAGACCGCCCTCAATCTTACTGATGAAATCCGCGTCTGACTTGGCGCGACAAGCTTCTCGATAATGTGCTCCAACAGAAGTTCCCGAACGGAGGATTTGACCCCCTAGAATCTGAGCTTCATGCCTCTTAGGAAGAGCTACATAGAGCTTGATAACACGAAGCGCAAAAGCTTTCGTTCTGACGCGTAAATCCTGCCTTGCGGTATTCATCTTGTTCCTCCCCATTGGATTTGTTTTCATCCCTCATCCTTCATCCCTCGCAAAGCCGTCACTTCTCCAGCACGCACGATTCTGATCTTACCTTCGTTAGTTTCTACACGGAGAGCGCCATCGCTTTCAAGCCCGCGCGTGATTCCTTCGAATCTATCGTGCAAAAGCGTGACGCCTACGCGGCGATCAAACGCATAGGATGAGCTGGCGCACCACTCGCGAATCGTATGTTCGGCGCCTTGCGGACGGTACAGAAAATCGTATCTCTCGGCGATCGCTTTCACGAGTTCCTGTAAGACCAACTCAAGATCCGGGGCGCGTCCAATAGCTTCTTCAACTGAGGTTGCGGCAGCGAGAAGTTCGGCCGGCAAACTGTCAGCACTTAGATTGATCCCAACGCCGACAATCGCGGCTGCGCTGCTTTCAGTTTCAATCGTCTCAACCAGAATCCCGCAAAGCTTTCGACCGTTGCGGCAAATGTCGTTAGGCCACTTAATGTCCGCGCGCAAATCGCACGCCTTCATCAGGGCGTCACAGACCCCCAGCGCAGCCATCAGGGTGATCAGCGGCCATGAACTCATCTCGAGTCGCGGCCTGAGAATCATGCTGAAGTAAAGCCCGGCATCCTTTGGCGATTGCCAACTGCGATCCATTCGCCCGCGCCCGCGCACCTGTTCGCGCGCCACGATGCACAGACCTTCGGGGCCGCCGGCTCTGGCCTGGCGCATGGCTTCGAGATTGGTTGAATCGAGCGAATCGAAGCGTACGATCTGTGGATGAAAAGGCATGGACTTCACCACAAAGACACTAAGCTAACCTCGGATCAGGATTAGAATCCAGATACATATTGGGCGGTTCTCTTTTCCTTCCTGCTCTTTCCGGACTTTGTGTCTCTGTGGTTGATATTACCTCGGCAACGCCTGCGGCATACTCGCCAGCGTATAAGTCAGCGCCGCTACCAGCGCGCAGTTTTCCTGCAACTCCCTCGGATTAACTTTATCGAGCGTGTCCGCGGCGGTGTGGTGATAATTAAAGTAAGTGCGCGCGTCCTGAATAGGCGCAAAAGTAGGCACGCCGGCTTCGCCAAGTGGGGCAACGTCAGTCCCCGTTTCCTCAACCATACGCGTCACGCCGGCGCCCTGGCTTTGTAGGATTGTTGACAACGGTTGCAGCAGAGTCAGCAGCTCAGGCTTGCCTTGCGCGTAAAAACCCATTGGATGGCTCGCGCCCGAATCGCTTTCGATCGCGGCGAAGTGGTTCGCGAAGTCCGCCTTGTGATCGTCGGCGTACGTGCGCGCACCCCTCGCCCCGTTCTCTTCATTCATCCAGGCGATGATCCGAATCGTTCGCTTCGGACGAAGATGAAGCTGTTTCAGCAACTGCGCGGTCTGCATCGCGATTACTACCCCGGCGCCATCATCAATCGCGCCGCGGCCCAGGTCCCACGAATCCAGATGACCTGAAGCGATAACAATCTGTTCCGGATGTTCACTTCCCTTTAGATCTGCGATCACATTGTAGCTTACGGCGTCCGGCAAAGTTTGCGGCGTGAGCACGAGGTGCATGTGTACTTTGCCTTCGCGGGCAAGGTACGCGATCGTTTCCGCGTCTTCGGAAGTCACTGCCGCCGCGGGAATCTTTGGCGCATCATCCGCATAGCGCAACGCGCCCGTGTGCGGCAAACGATAATCGGCACCGCCGGCAGATCGGTTGAGCGCCGCGACCGCACCGAGCCGCGCCGCCGCACTGGCGCCGATGCCGCGATAGATCACTGCCTGGCCGTAGGCTGGACCTGCGAATCCATTATCGGCAAGCTGCTGATCGAACTTCGCATTGAACAGGACGATCTTTCCCGCGACGCGCCCACGGCCCAGCGCCGTAAGCTCGTCAAAGTTATTGACGACCACCACCTCGGCGGTCAAGCCATCGGCTGGCGTCGCCACACTGCCGCCCAGCGCGGTGAGTACGATCTTCTGCGTCGTCCGTGGCGACATCCCCGGATATTCGATAAGCGCTCCCGTCTCTTCTCCGCGCACCCAATGCGGCACCATGACTTTTTCAAGTTGCACTTCGAGCCCGAGCCTGCGCAGCTCTGCGGCTACATACTCAACCGCCGCCTGCGCCTGCGGCGAACCGCTTAGGCGCGGGCCGATGTTGTTGCTTAAGTGAGCAAGCTGGCGATACGCATAATCGCTTTCAAACGCGGCCTGCTGCACTCGCTTTATTTCGGCGACGAGCTGTGGCGAGTATTGGATCGGCGGCGCCTGTGGCGGTGGTGACACCTGGGCTCGCAGATCCACACCTCCCAGGAAAAGAACATTTACAGAGATAGCAACTAAGAGTCGCGCACATCTCTTTCCGCGAGTAATCGCAATCATATGTCGAGCCTCAAGATAGAATGTCTGGTAATTGTGATTGCTTCGAATCGGCAGCATAAACCAAACCGCGGACGCGCGCTAGCCAATCGAGTCCACGAGAAGAATTCGGTTGCTCTAAACCGCTCCTTGTTCATAATCTCTACCGCTAAAAGCAAGTCTTAACCACAAAGACACAAAGGACACTAAGATGATGAAAGTGTTTGAGCCGCTCCCTCCGGACGTCGAACATCTAGCAAAGATAGTTGTTGATGCAGCCTACAAAGTTCATTCAAGTCTGGGGCCCGGTTTGCTCGAATCCGTCTACGAAACATGCCTTGCACATGAATTAAGGAAGCGCGGTATTGCGACAGAAACGCAGGTTGCGATTCCGATTGTTTACGACGGAATTCGGCTCGAAGCTGGTTTGCGGATCGACTTGTTGGTCAACAAACAATTGCTTGTAGAAGTCAAAGCAGTTGAGGAAATGAATCGCGTCTTCAAGGCTCAGGTCCTGACCTACTTGAAGCTCACCGGACTTCGACTCGGGTTGCTCATCAACTTCAACGTCCCCTTGATCAAGAGCGGCATCGAGCGAGTCATTCTCTAAGTGTGCGTCAGCTTTAACCAAATAGAGAAGGCCCGGAGTTTCCACCGGGCCTTCCAGTTGCCTAATTCGTTTTGTGTCTTCGTGTCTTTGTGGTGAAAGGTTCAGCCAAGCACACCACGGAACTTCGAAGGACTTCCCGCATAGCCCGGAAAGACGGCCTTGAGGTTCGTCGCGCCTAGATGCTTGCTGGCAATCTCGCTGAACACGTCACGGAAGTCGGTCGTCAGCGCCAGGTCGCGGCCTTCGTATAACTGCTCGGTCTTCAAACCCGGCCAGTCGCCGTACACCTTTCCGCCGCGCACGCTATTGCCAACTACGAACATCGCGTTCGCGTGTCCGTGATCGGTGCCGCGGTTGCCGTTCTCTTTAGCCGTGCGGCCAAACTCAGACATCGTCAGGATGACGACGTCATCCATGCGCTGACCGAGATCGGTGTAGAGCGCGGCGATTGCCGAGCTGAACTGTCTCAACAAATTGCTGAGTTGTCCTTGCTGGTTGCCTTCGTTAACGTGCGTGTCCCAACCGCCGATGTCTGTGAACGCAACTTCCAAACCAACGCCGGCTTTGATCAGCTGCGCGATTTGCAGCAGGGCGTTGCCAAACGGTGTGCGCGGATAGTTCGCGCCATTCTCCGCTTTGTACTGCGCCGGGTTCACCTGCTTCAAATAATTAATCGCCTCGAACGTTTCCTTTCCGGTGCCGTGCAGCGAGTCGTTTACCGTCTGATCGTACATCGCCTCAAATCCACCCTGCACTGACGCGGAACTCTGGCCGGCGCGAATGCTGAAGTCCGCCAGGTTCGAAATTGCCAACGCCGGAGCTTTGCCTTGCATTGCGCGGGGCATGTTCTGGGTCATGGACACCGCACGAAACAGAGACTTCGTCGGATCGGCTTTGGCTTGCAGATAACGATTGAGCCAGCCATCCTGCGTCGACTTCACGCCGGGCGTCGCCGATTCCATGTAATCCTGCGCGTCAAAGTGCGAGCGCGTGTTATCCGGCGAGCCGGAAGCATGAACGATCGCGAGGCGCTTCGAATCCCAGAGCGGCTTGAACGGCGCCAAAGACGGATGCAAACCGAAGAAGCCGTCGAGATCAAGCGCCGCCTCAGCGCCGCCGTTGGGTTTCGGAATCGCGATGTTGGGCCGCACATCGTAGTAGCTGTGCTCGCCGTAAGGCACGACTACATTCAAGCCATCAACCGCGCCGCGCTGAAAAATCGCAATCAGCGTCTTGCGCCGGCCGCCGGTGACGTTGTCAAGGTTTGCCGCCAACGCGCGTTTCAGAAACGTCGGCGCGGAAGTCATCACTCCGAATGAAGCGAGCGCGATGCCGCCTGATTTGATGAAGTATCTTCTGTTCATAATCGTGTTACCTCAAACTTTAGCTCTTTGCCCTTTGTGCTTTCGGTTGTCACTGTCTTTGAAACTCCGGCGACCCAAGAATCAGGCCGGCAATCTTCACCACCGGATTGTCGATCATCGCCGGACTCACGCTGGCAAGCTGCTGCTGCGCTCCACCGCCGCCGCCGCCGGGATTAAGGCCACCTCGTTGAAACGCCGTCTCGAACGGATTCGGCGGCGCCTTCGCCGCAGCGCTCTGCGCCGGCGGCATCGTCGGCAGCGTTACCTGGCCGCTCAGTTGCTTCAACAGAGTCTCGCGGGTTTTCGGCGAAATATCGCCGCCCACAATCAACTCCACAAAGCGATCCAGCAGCTTCGCCTTATCGATCGATCCACCGGTCTTCATGTCCCCGACAAACCGCGACAGATCGACGCGCGTGCCGGGAATGCGATTGCTAGCCAGCGACAGCGCGAAGTTCATGCGCTCGAGCAAGCCGTAAAGCGGCTGGCCCATGCGCGCAATCCACTGGTGCATTTGCGGGCCGCCATTCGTGTCGGCGCCCAGAGTGCGCACAGCGCTGATGGCCAGCTCAAACGGCCGCTTAATTTTGGCTCGGTAAGCATCGGCGGAATTGAACTCCGGCGAAAAGAAGATCGCCTTCAAGACTTCGCGAATGTCACCGTCAGTTTTCAGGAAAGTCTGAGCCACCCGCTCGACGAGTGCCGGCGGCGGATCGTCCGAGACGAAGTGACGCACAAGCTTGGTCGCGATGAACTTGGCCGTCGCTGGGTGATGCGCAACGATGTCCAGCACCATCAGGCCGTCCTTCGCTCCACCACCTGCGGGAATCTTATGGCCCAGAACTATTTTTTCGCCATCGTCGTGCGCGCGCGGATTGAAAAAGAATTTGCCCGCATCCGTGCGCAGCCTGTCTGCCAATCTACCATTCATGATCGCCTGGGCCGCGGCGCCCGCGCCACGCGGAGCAAAGATGGTCCAGCCCGTGAAGCAGCGCGCCACTTCCTGCACGTCCTTCTGGGTATAGCCGCCATCGACGCCCAGCGTGTGCAACTCCATCAATTCGCGCGCGTAGTTTTCATTGATGCCGCGTCGCTGTTGCTGCTGCGGCCGCTGTTGCTGCGGATTGTTGCTCATCCGCAATTGTGCCAGAGGTCCGCGCGCGGCGCCCGGGCGCTGCTGTGGTCCGAGCTGAGCATCCGGGCTCACGCTTTGAAAGTTGTCGAGATAGAAAAGCATCGCCGGGCTCTGGGCATCGGCCAGTAATAGATCGTAAAACTTTCCGAGAGTGTGCGGCCGGATCGTGTCTCGATCGTACGAGGTCAAGAGCCACCGATCCGCGCCTTTGCCGGCGAACACGTTGAAGTGATTGGTCCAGAAATCAACCATGACTTCCTGCAACTGCCGTTCGCTGTATGTGGCGCGCAGGATGCGCGACATCTGCAATTCACCCGTCAAAAATTGCGCTGGCCGCAGATTGTTTTCCATGAAGTAGTCGCGCACGGCTTTGCGATACTCCGGACTGTCCATAGGATTTGCCGCGACGTTGTTGGCCTGAGCGTTGCTCTTCGCCGGGTCATTTGCTTTCGCCGCTTCCGGACCCTGCATCTCGCCGGTCATCGCTTCTCCGGTCTTCGCTGCGTTGGCGTTTGGTGCAGCGTTCGCTCCACCTTTCACGCGATTGTCGCGCGCCGCGGCCAGGTCGGCGGGTAAGTCGCCACGCTTTTGCAGTTGCTTCAACAGTTGTCCCGGCTGCGGATACTTTTCGTAGAGATCAGCCGTGCTCATGCGCAGCGTCTCGAGGTTTTGCAGCTTTGCTTCGCTGGCCGAATCATCGATCTTTTCTGGAAAGAGCTGTTGCGTGATGTAGTTGTCGATGCCCATCGCCTTCACGCGTTCGACGTCGCCGGGCCGCGCGCCAAACCCGAGCCGGTTCAGCACGTGCAGGATGCGTTGATCCTCGCTCAACCTGGCCGCTGACTTACTGCCCGGGGCTTTCATGCCCCCGCTCATACTTTGCGCGCTGATGCCGGCGGCAAAAGTGCTCGCCAGCAGGGCCACGATTGAAAGAATCGCCGCGCCCCGTTGCCGGAGCGTCGAACTCTCTTTAACTCGGTTGTATTTGCTTTTCATGTCTTCAATTCCCCGTCTCAAAACCAATAAAGAATGGAAACCAGTCGATTCGACCTCTGCTGTGAGTTAGACGCACGGACGTTCCCTGTGGCTGAGCAAATCTTAGGAGGAATCGGCCCAGGCCGCAAGCCACGTAGTTAGCAGATTCAGGCCGAATAGCTCAATCCAGCGGAGGCGCGGCGGGCTGGTTGGCTCTTGGAGGTCGGGGTTGAGGTTTCGGGTAAGTAACCTGGCTGCGATTCCCTTGCTTGTCTACGGCGCGCACCCCAAAGAAATAGTTGTCCTTTGACATGCTTTTCATGGTGAAGGTCAGGACGTTCCCAACGGCGCGAGCATTAGTCCAGGTCGCCGCGGTCGTGTCGCGCCAGACGATTTCATAGCCGGCCACATCAGGCTCTTTGTTGGCGTCCCACTTGAGTTCCGAATCGTTCGAAAGTCTGGTCGCAATGAAGACGTTCGCGGGACGCGCGGGGCTGAGCGCCAGAGCCGCCAGCGCGGCGGCATTCACACGCGCGACATCGGCGATGTACTTGAAATCGTCGAACTGTGGCAGGTCGCCATACTGAATTCCGTTTTCGATGCGCACGCTCTGGTGCTGGTGATGATAGTCCTCGTTCGGCTCAGTAAAACGAACCGCCGCGTAACCGCGTTCGAGAAACGGCTGATGATCGCCGCCGCGGCCATATCGATCGCGCCGATAGATCATCCAGACTTTCATCGACGGCAAGTAAGCTTCGCTGGTTTCCTTGATAAAGCGCGCGAGCTGTCGCGAAGTCGAATCGTTCTCGCCGCCGACGCTGCGCCGGCTGATCGCTTCGGCCGGCGTTTCGTTCGACGGCACGCCTTCGGAAAAAACGCGCATCGTGTGCGGATCGCGCAAGCCGTTGCCGCCGAGCGAGCTGCCGATGATGTCGTTAGTGAACATCGCTTCGATATTGACGTTGTTCTTTTTCGAGGTCTCGGCAAAGTAAGTCGCGCCGAGCAGGCCCTGCTCTTCACCGGGGACCGTCATGAAGATGATCGTCGCGTCGAATTTATATTTCGCCATCACCCGCGCCATCTCCAGAACCGCCGCCGTGCCCGAGGCGTCATCGTTTGCGCCGGGCGCGTCACACTTGGCGTCGGTCGGCATGTTGCAGATGGAATCGTAATGGCCGCTGACAACGTAAAAGCGATTGGCGGATTCAGGCTGAATGCCTTTCAGCGTCGCGACTATGTTCGTAAGCATGGTCGGCTGCGGTACCCGCACAGCCTTTGGTTGTTCAAATGTCTGCTTCTCGACCGTCATTCGTCCGCCAGACGCGGCCGCGGCTTTTTGAAATTCAGCGTAGAGCCAGTCACGAGCCGCCCCGATGCCCCGATTCGGATTGTTCTGATCGGAAAGCGTGTTGCGCGTGCCGAAACTCACCAGCTTGTGAATTGTATCCTCAATGTTGCGCGGATTGATCTCAGCGACGATTTTCGAAATCTGCGGGTTGCGCGCGGCCGCGCGGGTCCTGGCTGAACGACGCACGCATGTTGGTAACGGCTTTGCCGGTCCCGCAGCGGAGTTTGTTTGATTTAAGGTGGCGGTTTTTCGTTCTGCCTGCGAAGGAAGAACGAACAGCCCGGCAACTAGCAAAAGAAACAGGCAGTGTAAAGACAAACGAAAAGGCCAGACGGCCTGAGTCACTCGCATCTGATCGCACCTCGCGGATGATTGACGGTCCGAACTCGGCGAGACTCTACCAACTCAGAGTTTGGAGGGCAACACGCGGGACGTTGAACTGGGCGAATTTATTTCTTGAGTTCTCCGCGGTTCGGCGGATCGCTGGTTTCGGCGGGCGAACGGTAGACGGGTTCAAAGAAGCGAGTGGTGTGTTCGGTCACGCTCGGCGCCTGTTCAAGGCGCGCGGTGATTGGCCTTTGCAGCTGCGGCGTGTGAGGCGCGACAATCGCGTTTGGCCGTTTGAGTTGTGGTTGAACTGTTGATGACAGGGCCGCCGTGATCACTCTGGATAATTGCCGGATCAGGAATATGTCCACCGTAAGGATGGTAATCATTCCAAAGACGATTAGGGCGATCAGAGGATCGTTGTTTTCGCCGCGGAGGGTCATCGACAACGCTCTGGCTCCCTCGATTAAACCCGCAAAGCCGCCCAGTGTCAGTACCGCCAGGGTCACTGAAATAATCAACGTCGGCTTGGTCACGTTGATGACTGCCGGCTCTGTTTGCGGCGCGACCATTCCGCCCAGATTCGCTCCGCAGCGATTGCAGTAGGGCAGTCCGATCGCGTATTCGGTTCCGCAGGATGGACAAAACATGTTTGGGTGAATAGTAAATCGTGAACCGGGAATAGTAAATGCTTAAGAACTCACGAATGCTTTCCGCAAAGAGATACGCTTCACAACCTGGCGAGGTTCACACCATTTGCTTTTGAGAAGGTCAACGAATTCTATAGGCCTTGCCCTTTGAGACCACGATCACTTCGCCGCCAAGCTGCTCGGCCATCGACCGCACCGCCGGATCCAAGGCGCGAAAAGCCTCCGAGCCGCGCGCCACATTCGTGATCGACATCGACGACTTGAACTTCGAGTCTACCCAGGCATTTCCTTGCCGGCGAAACTTGTGGCCGCCAGCCGAACGTGTCTCAGGCGGCTTCTCCGACTCGCTGCGGGCTGCGCCGGTCGCGGGCTTCCTGGCTGTCTCGTTGTTCTCTTCGTCGCGGGCGCGGTTCACTGCCAGGTTCCCCTGCGTCGCGGCTTGGCTGTTCGAGTCCAGTATTCGAGTTTGGGTCTGCTGATTCGTCGACTGCTGATTTGTCGACTGCTGGTTCATCGCCTGGTTATTTCTGGTCCGGATGTCGTCGCTTTCGGCGCCGCGATTTTGGGATATCCCGCCAACCGATCTGTCCATCTCTTTGAGCTTATCGGAAGACGGCTCCGACTTCCGCGGGCCTGACACCTTGGCAACGCTTTGCGCGGCGCGCTCTTCGCGAGATTGCGTTTGGGCGCGTCCGGCCTCACCCGGAGGTGGCGGCGCAAAAGACGGCTGCTGCTGCCGCGTCTCCTGTTGTTTGGCGATTACCGGTTCGGCGCCTCGCACGAACAACGGCCGGTCAGTGGTGGCCCCTTCTTTCTCCGGCTTCGGCGGCGCGGTCGTGTTGTCCGCAACTTTCGATTCGTCCTTCTTCAAGTCCGAGCTTGGATTCTCTGCCGGATGGGAAACTGTTGCTGACGGGCCCGCAGAGTTTTGCGCTTTCTCCTTAGCTTCGGGAGCGCCAGCTTCGCCTTGTTTCACAGCACTGGCTTGCGTCTGGCTCGTCTGCTCGTTCTGGGCAACGAGCCTGGAGTCCCCTTGACGGCGGAGAGCCAAAAACGTCACGCCGACAGCCACAACCAACACCGCGGCAAAGGCTGCATAACGCAGCATCGGCGGTGCGAAAAACGAAGTCAGTTTCTGCCAAAGCGACCCGCCGGCGGTTTCAATCGCTCCGGCGCCGGCGTTCGCTGTAGCTCCGGCGGCGATCGATAATTGGGTCGCCAGTGTGCGGCAGTCGTGGCACTCTGCCAGGTGCGACACATAGCGAGAGCGCGCCGCTGCGGGAGGCGCACCTTCGGCAAATGCGTTGAGTTCATCGGCGTCCAGATGGTCCGCCGGCGCGCCGGCAGGAGCGTGCCCGCCGTAGCGCTTCAGCAAAACGTCGATTTGTGAATCTTCAGGTTGCATCTAACTATATCTTTCGGAAACAGCCGGCTCCGTGACGAAAATCATTTCCGGCCGCAGCCACCCGTACGATGAACGAACGCTCGTCCCACAACTTGCGAAATCATAGCGAACAAGTTCTAACGCCTCGCTATCCTTCCAGCGGCGAATTCTGCAAAGTCGACTCTGGTCGCGACGCGAGCATGGGTTCGACTTCGGTTTGCAAATGCGCCGCGATTTCGGCCAACGATCTCGTAGCCTCTGACTTCGTCCAGCCGTGCTCCTTCATTAGAATTTCCTCGACGCGCTCTCTTATTTCGGAATGTATGCGCGTCAGGCGGCGGCTGGCGGTCGCTTCATGAACTCCCAGAACTGCTCCCGCCTCACGGAGACGGAGCCCGTCGAAATAATACAACTTCACCAGCAGACGATCCTCCGCGTCGAGTTTAGCGAGCGTCTGTGCCAGCGCTTTCTCGACATCGGCCGCGGCCAACTCGCCGGCCAGGGCTTCCTCAGGATTTGGCGAAGACTGAAAGACGCTGAGGGCGTCCCGCTCGCCATCCGAATCGTGCGCCAATCGATCCAGATCAGCGTCTTCTTCGGTCTGCACGAAACGCGACTCGCGGCGATGCTGATCGATGGCCAGTTGACCCACCACGGCACGCAGCCACCCGCCCAACGAACCGGCGCCCGAATAGTACGCCAGCTTTCCCGCCGGCCGGCCGTCCGCGCGCGCTTTCAGTCCGTGCAACTCAGCCCAAATCGATTGCGCCAGATCCTCAGCCGTGTCTTCGTTAGAACTTGCAGAGCGCGCCGCGGAACGCACGGTCGCGCCAAAGCCTTCCACCAGCTCACTCCACGCCGACTGATCACCTCGCTCGCAGGCGATCACCAAACACAAGTCGTCGGCCCGGAGGCCGTCGAGAAAACTTTCGATCGCCGTGGCCGGCGGCGAAGGATCATCCTTCAAGACGTACTTGTCGATTGCCAGACGCAGGCGCGCTGATACTGCTCCCTCATCAAGCGCGCGCGAATTCGCCGCTCGGGCCAGGAGGCGCTCGGCTCCGGCGCGAATCAACATCAACTCTTCAATCTTTTTTGCTTCCTGCGTCAAGAATCTTCCAAGTTGCCCGTCAGCCAGCGCGCCAATCCTATCACGATAATTCCTGCGAACCGGCGGCCAATCTCGATTTCAGCCGCACTGGTTTGATGAGAGATTGCGCTTCCGGTTGCCGGCACTGTTTTCGGAACCGGGAGCGGACCGGGGTCCCTGCCCGGGCAGCCCGCGTGGGGTGGTAGCCGCGACCGGGTCATGGAGTCTCTCAGCCCCGGACCGCAATTGTTCGGGGGCAAATCGACAATCACCAATCTAAAACCTAAAATCCCAGTGTGCTGCGCGTAACTGAAGTCTTTCGCTCGATCCAGGGCGAATCAACGCACGCCGGCCGGCCGTGCACATTCGTGCGGCTGACCGGCTGCCCGATGCGCTGCGTCTGGTGCGACAGCGAATATACTTTCACCGGCGGCGACCACGTCTCGATCGAAGACGTGATGAAAAAGGTGCGCGACTTTGGTTGCAGTTTGGTCGAAGTCACCGGCGGCGAGCCGCTCGCCCAGCGCGAGGCTCAGGCTTTGATTACGAGACTTTGCGACGAAGAATACGAAGTCCTGATCGAAACCGGCGGCTATGTCTCGACCAAAGAAGTGGACCGGCGAGCGAAGATAATCCTGGACATCAAGTGTCCGGGCTCAGGCGAGGCTGAACGAAATCATTGGCCCAATCTTGATTTGCTGCAAGCCGATCGAGACGAAGTGAAGTTCGTGATCGCTGATCGCGCCGACTGGGACTTCGCGCTCAAGGTGATCGCTGAGCACGATCTCGAAAGGCGCGCCCGAGCGATCCTGATCTCTCCGGCCTGGGGCCAGATTGACCTGGCTGAACTGGCGAATTGGATCGCCGGAAGCGGAATGGAACTTCGCATGCAGTTGCAACTGCACAAGTACATCTGGAGCCCGGACGCGCGCGGAGTATAAGCCGAACATTCCATTTGTCATTTTGCTTCGTGTCCGTTCGTGTTAATTCGTGGATCGCTTTCTCTTCTCAGCCCAGGGCACGATCCACGAAATCACACGAAGCAAAGCGAGACGAATAACAAATGAGAAGTGGAAACTGAGTCAATCAATCTAATGGGCGGCAGCAGTGAAATCAAACACGAGTCGATTGAGGAAATGGATTCATTCATCCTTCCGCCTTCATCCCTGGCTGTCTGTCTCGTTTCCGGCGGCATGGACTCTTGCGTCACAGCAGCCATAGCGGCGAAGGAAAACACTGAACTTGCTTTCCTGCACGTTTCGTACGGCCAGCGGACCGAGGCGCGGGAGCGCCGCGCGTTTGACGAACTTGCCGATCACTATGGCGTGACTAATCGTTTGGCAGTGTCCATTGAGCACCTGAAAACGATCGGCGGCTCGTCGCTAACCGACCAAAGTATTCCCGTGACCGAGGCCAACCTTGCTGCGCGCGAAATCCCGACCAGCTACGTTCCTTTTCGTAACGCGCACCTGCTTTCGATTGCGGCCAGTTGGGCCGAGGCGATCCGCGCCCAGCGCATCTACATCGGTGCGGTGGCGGACGATTCTTCGGGCTATCCCGATTGCCGTCCTGAGTTCTACGAGGCCTTTCAAGGCGCGATTGACGCCGGCACCAGACCGGAAACGCGTGTTGAGATCGTTACCCCGGTGATTCACTGGCGCAAGTCTGAGATCGTACTGCGCGGTCTGGAACTGTCGGCGCCGCTGGAACTCACCTGGTCATGCTACCAGGCGGAAGATAAGGCTTGTGGGCGCTGCGATTCGTGCGCGTTGCGTCTGCGCGCGTTCAAAGACGCCGGGGTCGCGGATCCGATTCCCTATGCTTGACAGTCGCGGTCTCGCTGATTAACTTAAAGCCGGTTTGCGGCCACCTACAACTTGTTGTAATTGAATGGCATCTTAACGTCGGTCGCTCAGGCAGCCACAGTTTAATTTGGAGGATTACATGATGCGTCGTTCTTATTTCATTACCTCGATCGCGGCAGTTGCAGTTCTTCTTTGCGGCGCCGCGGCCGTCTCAGCTCAGACGGGCCAACTTCGCGGCCATGTTCTGCTCAAGCAGGCCGACGGCACTACGATTAAAGCCGCGGGCGCGCAAGTGGACGTCTTCCGCACCGACCTGCCCGGATCGTTCCCAACCAAGACCGACAAAAGCGGTGTATTTGTCTATGCGGGCCTGCCGTTCGTGGGTCGGTACATCATCGCTGCGAGCATGCCCAACGCCGCACCTAATTTTATCGCTGGTGTCAGAGTTGGTCAGGACATCGACTATGAAGTTGTGCTGTCACCGGGTGACGGGCGTCGCCTGACTGAAGCGGAAGCCAAGGCCCTGGTGAAGCCAGGTGGCGGAGGTTCAACTCCGACTGGTGGCGGTGGCGCTAAGGTTACTCCCGAAGAGGAAGCGAAGCGAAAAGCGGAGAATGAAAGGATCGCAAAGGAAAACGAAAAGAACATAAACATAAATAAGGTGGTTGGTGAAGCTTTCAAGGCCGGCAATGCCGCGTTGACCGCGAAGAACTATGACGAAGCGCTCAAGCAATACGACACGGGTCTGGCCGCGGATCCCGAGCAGCCTTCCCTTTTGACTAATAAGACGTTGGCTCTGAAAGCGCGGGGCGTCGATAGGTACAATGCTGCGATTCTAACGAAGGATGAAGCCGCGAAAACATCCGGACTTGAACTAGCGAAGGCGGATTTCAAAGCTGCCGCCGACGCGGCGAATAAGGCGGCTGACATCATAAAGAAGATGCCGGCGGCCACGGATCCTGAGGAGCAGAAGCAGCAGACCGTGAACAAATACGCCACGATGAGTGCTCGAGCCGAAGCCATGCGCCTGTTCGTGACCAAGGCCGACGGGACCCAGGCCGATGCCGGCGCTGCCGCATTTGAGGATTACATAGCGGTTGAAACGGACGCGGCAAAGAAATCAAGAGCGCAACTTGATATGGCGCAAATGCTGCTCGACGCAGGCGCTGGCGACAAAGCATTCGCCGCATATCAGAAGATTCTGGCCGAGAAGCCTGACGATCCTGACGCGAACCTTGGGGCCGGATTGGCGCTCTTTAGCACTGGCGACAAAGCCAAGTACCAGGAGGCGGCGAATTATTTGCAGCACTTCGTTGACAAAGCCGGGGATGATCACAAGTTCAAGGCAGATGCAAAGGCGATTCTGGCGGAACTAAAGAGCACGGAGAATGTCGTGCCTGAAAAGACGAATGCTCCTCCACGGCGCAAGCGACCGTAATCCGCAAAGTGGTTTCTGTTTATTGTTTAGGGCACGGTGCGCCGTGCCCTTTTTGTTTGGCGGCGGGCGCTAATGAAAATCGTGCGACCCGGCGCTCGCCATTGTGATCTGAAGCGGCTCGACGCGCCTGGCCTTTACTGAAACGACGTTGTCCTGATGTTGCAACGCTCCTTCGATCAGCAGAAACGGATAATCAACCAGCACGAGTCGATTCTTTTCGAAAAGCTGCGGCGTGACGATCACGTTCGCGATTCCAGTCTCGTCTTCCAAACTTAGAAACACGAATCCTTTCGCCGTGCCGGGACGCTGACGCACGATCACCCAGCCGGCTATGCGCACCAGCATTCCGTTGCGCGTGCTCTTCAAATCAATTGCGCGGACAACGTTCATCGTGTCGAGCCACGCGCGTTGATGGGCCATTGGGTGGCGGCCAATCGTCATTCCCGTGCCGCGCAAGTCCGCATTCAAACGTTCGCTGAGAGTCATCGGCACGAGCGGTGAGCCGTTCTCTTCTTCAACTGCTTCGTACAACGGACCAACGGCCCGCGCCACCCGCTCGACTTGCCACAGCGCATCGCGCCGATTCGTGCTGCCAGGGTGTTGGGTGTGGGGTTTAGGGTGTAGGGGATTTAATCTCGAGGCTGGCTCCCGGGACTTCTCTTTCCTTTGCGCTTTTGCGCCTTGGCGTGAGTTTTCATCAGTTATTGACGCGGCGGTGGGAAGGCAAGGAGAACTTTCACACAAAGGCGCAAAGACGCAAAGTTTTTCCCCCTCGATAAAATTCAACGCTCCCGTCGCCGCCAGTTTCCGCAACTCGTCTTTTCTCAATTCCGGCACGCGTCTGTGCAAATCATCGATGCTGGTAAACGAGCGCTGCCCGCGCTCGCGCACAATCGCGCGGCCGGCGTCTGCGCGCAAACCTTTAACGCACATCAGACCGAGACGAAGACAGAGGTCAGGAGTGCCCGGAATGTTTCCCGCGCAATTGTTCGGCGTCGAGTCTCCGCTGCTCCGCGTCTCCGCATTATTATCCTGACCTCTGACTTCTGACTTCTGATCTCTGTCTTCCAACGTGCATTCCCAATTCGACCGCGTCACATCCACCGGCTTCACTTTCAATCCATGCCGCTGCGCGTCTTTGATAATCGTGAACGGCTGGTAGAAACCCATCGGCTGATTGTTCAGCGTCGCGGCGGTGGGAAGGCAAGGAGAACTTTCACACAAAGGCGCAAAGACGCAAAGTTTTTCCCCCTCGATAAAATTCAACGCTCCCGTCGCCGCCAGTTTCCGCAACTCGTCTTTTCTCA
>WNFH01000526.1_pt1 | contig 24464 bp, 27 predicted proteins | sample 5400411 | NCBI WGS metagenome assembly WNFH01 (sample SAMN13153347, study PRJNA577476) | soil metagenome | isolation source: 200 cm saprolite under Douglas fir tree site 2 hole 3 | place: USA:California | collected 2015-04-18 | reverse complement strand
CAAATCCACAACCGGCCCTCGACCAATGATATCGACGTGCTGCTCAAAGAAGTGGAGCCTTCCCCAACCTCGCCGCTCTATCAGACCTTCAAGGCAGCGGTGCGAGCAGTCGCTCGCAAGCATACACTCCCCGGCAATTGGCTCAATGACCTCATCGGTGATTTTCTCCGAGATACTGGTACTGCACCAGCAGGAACGCTGTGGCGCAGCTTTGCCCGGCTCGAAGTCTACATCCCGCCAAAGGATTACATCCTGGCGCTGAAGTTGTTTGCAGGCCGTCCCAAAGACCGCGACGACATTACCATCCTCTGCCAGCAGTTGCAACTATGGACCCGCGAACAGGCACAGAGCCTGGTTGACCGGTATATTCCGAACAAGCAGGTTCAACGGCTCAACCATCTCGATGAGACCTTGGACGAGCTATTCCCATAGCGGGATGTGGTACAATACAAAGAGCATGGGAAGCAATGGCACAACTGGAAGGCTGAATGAAAACGCGAGCGTATCAACAAACGATGGCCCAGACGTATCGAGCGATCTGTCAAGGCGAAACGCCGTGGGTAGCGCTGGGCAATTTCATGAATGCCTGGTTTGACTATGCCAGCGAACAGCGCGCATCCCTTGTGACTGATCCTCTGATGCTCCCCGATGAGCCAGACACGAATACCCTCCGTTGGGCGACCTTTTGCGCGGCCTCAGTCGAGTGGCTCTGCGAACGCTATGGGATCGCTTGTCCATCCTGGGTAGAGAACCCCATCTACGCGCTCCCCGAACCCTGGTATGACTCGCCTGCTGCACACAAGCGGCAGGTGCGCGAACGGCTCCGCAGCCAAACCCCAGCCCCCTTCGCCAGGCGCAATGTCTATTGCGGCGATCGGATGTTTGCCAACAAGTACGAATTTGCAGCGAACTACCAGGGCCATACCGCTGCCCACTCCTGAATGCCGCGATCTCCAGACTATACCCACGCATCAGCCTCTTCTGAGCACGAGCGCATCGATAGCGGCGATCATGCGCATCGTCATGCTCTCCAATCCTGAGAAAGGCTTTCTCCTTCGATCTTATGGAGCCTTATCATCATTGTATTGCAGAAGGTATGAGCCGGTTGGCCCGGTGACGTTCCAGTGACGCCTGCTCCGTATACTATAACTTGGTGGTTGAAAACGTTACGTACAACAAACATAAAGGAGGTTTTCATGGCAGTTAATTCAATGGATCACAGCGGTAAGGATACCGTGCTCGACGTGGTGCGCACCGAGCGTGCTACTTTCTACGACATCATTGACGACCCTGATAACTGGTATGTGCAGACCCGCTGCGCGGCGTGGGAAGTGCGCGACATTGCCGGCCACATGATCGACGTGACCGAGGGCTACCTGTCACGCTGGGACATGGCCCGCAACAACGAATCGGCTGATGCACTTGGTTTGCTGGTGATGGGCGAGACACTCAACGACCATGCCCAGGCATTTCGCAGCGTACCGCGTGAAGAAGTCATCGCCCGGCTAAAATCCGATTCGGACAAGATGCTGGCTATTTTCGATGCCTTGACTGCTGAAGAGTGGAGCGGCTTCAACGTCACTCACCCCTACATGGGTCCACTGCCGACGTTCTTCTATCCCGCCTTCCATGTTATGGACTATGGCGTTCACACCTGGGATATGAACTGGGGTCTCGGACAGAAAGACGCAAAGCTGGACGAGCGGACAGCGGGTGTACTCGTCCCGTACATGTTCATCCTCATGATGTCCACGGTAGACCAGGAATCGGTCAAGGGCCTGGACATCGAGTTCGGCGTGAAGATCGATGGTGAGTGGGGAGGTCAATGGCGCGTACGCGTGAAAGATGGCGCCTACACCTACGCGCCAGCCGATAATCTTGATGGCGTGCAAGCCCTTTTCCACTTCAAAAATGCGTCAGACTTCGTGCTCACCACCTTCCAGCGCTTCCCTGGCGGAGAGACAAGTGGTGATCCGAAGGTGATCGATCAGGTCCGGCATATGTTCTTCAGGATTTAGCAGGGACGCAGTCCACAGGAGAACGGATGTATCTTGCTGTTTTGTACAATGGGTAACATGGCATCCCGCGCGGATGCCATCTGGAGGTATAACCATGTCCACAATCCAGGCTCAGGGTATTCACCACATCACCTTCGTCGGCTCTAACCGCGAAACAACTATCGACTTCTACCAGAATGTGCTGGGTATGCCGCTGGTGATGGACCAGCCCAACCTGGACGTTCCAGGGGAAACTCATCTTTACTTCGATACAGGAGATGGGCGCTTGATCACCTTCTTCGTGCGTCCCGCGCGGCCAGATGATCCTGCATCCAATCCAGAGGGTATCGGCAATCTCCACCACCTTGCCCTTACCGTCTCTCGTGCTACCTACACCCAGGTCGCCCGGCGGCTGAATGAACGCGGCATCTGGAACACCGGGAATATAGATCGTGGTTTCATGGACTCGATCTACTTTCGGGATCCCAACGGACAGTTGCTCGAAATGGCCTGTTACAAGTTCGTTCCCCCAGAGGGCTACACTGTTGTAGATGTACTCGTTACCGCGCATCGTATACGAGTTGCTGCCGGCGCCTACAATATCCAGGACTCCCACCTCGCCGACGCGATTGCCGAGTTGACCGGGCGAAAAGCACTTTCCCTGGCACCAACGGAGGTGTAACTGGCATGGCAGATGCCTCCGAGATTGGCTCGCAACACATGGGTATCCTCTGGATGTTCAACCTCGATGCATCGCCGCTGGTGAGCGTTGCACCACGTGTCGCGACAACTTTCCAGCAGGCCGGTCCGGAGGCAGCTTCGTCGCTCGCCCAGGCGATGGGGCTTGACGACCCTACGCCAGTGCTTCAACGTTTCGCCAGCGGCAGGCGCTGTTATGTTGGCAGAGTCGAGGACAGGCTTGCCACATACGGCTGGATAACCTTCGATGAAGAAGGCATTGGAGAGCTAGGTCTGAACATCCGCCTCCAGGCAAGCGAAGCATATATCTGGGATTGTGCGACGTTACCAGCCTATCGCGGACAGCGTCTTTACCCAGCGCTGCTGGCATATATGCTCAGCGAATTGCAGAGCGAAGGGCTGCACCGGATATGGATTGGCACAGACGCAGACAACCTGCCTTCTCAAAGCGGCGTAGCTCTTGTCGGCTGCCAGCCTGTAGTAGATGTAGTAATGACCCGCGTTCTGACCTTGCGCAGGCCCTGGGTACGCGGACGCCCTGGAGTACCTGAGCAGATCGTAACCGACGCTCGCCGCGCCCTGCTTGGGAATCGCGCTCAGGCCTGGCTGGCCGCTCTACCCTTATCCAGGCACGAGGGGTTGTAATATCCTCAGATACCACACTCATTCCTTGTAGTTATGATAATGATAAGAACTATATATTGGAATTATATCAGAAAATAGGCTACAATAAACTCAGGGAGTGACGTGGAGGTGGGACTTAAGGATCCCCCCATATTTTACCCCCGGTCGTTCTTCAAGGCTTTATTGGACAAGTTACTATTTAGCATGAACGTAACGCTTGCGTATGCGTAGAAATTGGTTTGCCTGGTGCGTATAATGACGAAACAAGCTTCTAACCAGCTCCTGGAGAGATCTTCAAAACACGAGATATACCCGGCAGGAGAAACTTCGCCGGTCGATCCGAAAAAATCTTCTAAGGCGAAAGCATCTACAACCATCGTCATTGGCTGGATACTCCGAGGTGGGGTAACCTTGAGCGCAGCCATCATTTTGACTGGATTGCTGCTGCTGGTATTTCATCCAGGAGGACTTTCTGGACATGTACCGGGAACATTTCCCTCTACATTGGAACAAGTGTGGTCGGGGATACTCAACTTGCAACCCCAGGGCGTAATCGCGCTGGGACTCTTGCTGCTTATCGCCACGCCGGTGATTACCGTGACCGCATCAGCAGTAACTTTCGCGGTGGAGCGTGATCGCCGCTATGTTATCATCTCACTCATTGTACTGGCAATTCTGCTTACGAGCTTGCTTATTGGCAAAGGTGGTGGGTGATGCATCTCTCACTTGTTATTCTCCTACTCATCTTTGCAGGAGCGATTCTCGCGGGAGTAGTAGGCTCACTGGTGGGCCTGGGCGGCGGTGTGCTCATCGTACCCATGCTAACCCTGGCTTTCGGACTGCCCATTCAATATGCGATCGGGACAAGCATTGTGGCCGTGATAGCAACATCGAGCGGCTCGGCAGCGGCTTATGTGCGAGACCAAATGACCAACATGCGTATAGGCCTGTTCCTGGAAATGGCCACTACCATTGGGGCCATTAGCGGCGCCTTCCTTGCGGGCTTCCTGGCCCCGCAATTACTCTTCATCATCTTCGGCGTCATATTGCTGGTTTCTGTCTTTCCCGTCGCTTTCAAGATCGGTGAAGAACTCCCTGAGGGCGTACGCAATGATCGTTTGGCAAACTGGCTACATCTCTCTAGCACCTACCCGGACCGCCGCCTTGGGTGCGAAGTGTCCTACCAGGTCACCCGCACACCGCTTGGTCTCGCGATGATGTACGTAGCAGGTGTTCTTTCCGGTCTGCTCGGCATCGGCAGCGGCGCTCTTAAGGTTCTGGCAATGGACACCCTGATGCGCCTCCCGATGAAAGTATCCACCACCACCAGCAATTTTATGATTGGCGTAACAGCAGCAGCTAGCGCGGGCATCTACTTCTCGCGTGGTGATATACCCCCACTGATCGCTGCGCCGGTTGCCCTGGGTATCCTGCTAGGGGCACTCGTGGGCGCCCGCCTCCTCACCCATCTGAGCAACAAAACCCTGCGCCTGATTTTCCTGCCAGTAATGGTAGCTATCGCCGTCCAGATGGTACTGCGTGGGCTAGGCATTGCTTTGTGAGGCCAGGTAAATATTTGAGCTTCCTTAAAATCTTAGAACTCTTAAGGCCATTAGACGTACATATCATATAAGCAAGCATAATTTATTCTTAGGTTGTGTAAGCAGGCATAAATTTACCTTGTTCAGCGTTATAATTTATAAGAGTGGGATTGCCCTGATCTCACCCTACCCGGCTTAGCGTGATCACCCGCTAAACGTCCTTTCGTGCCAATCAAGAGCTGGAAAGGCGGCAGTTTCAATGCTGCAATTACAAAACTTCAAGCCTATTCATCCTTCATTAAAGCAGATCGTGGTCAGTGGAGTGAGCGGTGTTATAGGCGCAGTGGGAATACTCTTCGCTGTAGCGCTCTATGTTGTGGAAACGCTTATCCGCCCCAAAAAAATCAACCCTTTTGATCTTTATACTTTCAGTCCCTATGAACTCGATATTCCTGCCGAGGCAGTTGTTTTCCCGGACCTGCATGGAGATCATAAAGTAAGCGCCTGGTACATTCCCTACCCGGGAGCCACAACTACCATTCTGGTATGTCCAGGATATCGTACTCGTATGGCCGATACTCTGGGTATAAGCGCCCATCTCTGGAAGGCCGGCCATAATGTGCTGGCTTTTGAATATTATGGACATGGATTAGAAGTCGGCACACCGATCACGCTCGGTTATCGTGAGATCGGCGACTTCCTCGGAGCGGTAGCTTACGCGAAGGAGCGTGCGCCGCAGAATCACCTGGGCGTTATAGCCTACTCTATGGGTGCAGCCGTCGCTATCATGGCCTGTGCACGCAATAATGACGTAGAAGCGCTGATAGTGGATAGCGCTTTTGCTTCGCACTTGAGCGTGGTTGATTACAATTTCCGCCGCGCATTCCATCTACCATCCGCTCCTTTCTCCTGGGTAGCTGATTACCTGTTGTGGTGGCGCGCAGGTTATCGTTTCCGTCAGGTTGAACCGCTGCGCGATATTGCTCGCATTGCACCCAGGCCCATCCTGATTATTCATGGCGGCAAGGATTCTGTTGTTGATCCCAGGGATGCGACATTACTGTACGCAGCCGCGCAGGAACCAAAAGAACTCTTGGTCCTTCCCAATGCTGATCACTGTGGCGCTTACTTTGAGGATCGCCAGGCTTATGTGAAGAAGGTGAATGATTTCTTTGACCTGCACCTGAGAAACGTGGGCCATTTACAACTGGTTGAGTCAGCAGCTCCGGAATCCGTAGAATCGAACGACGTTGAAGACCGCACCCAGCACATGCCAGAGGCGTCTTGAAAGCAGTAGTCATGCACCAGAAAAAATGCTAGGAGGGATATTCCAGGGTCACAATCATCCCATCCCTGGCGGCTCGCGCGTTTGCAAAAACGCGCTTCGCCGCTTTTTCCGCCACTGACGGATCAGTGATTTTGGGGCTGAAATGCGTCAGCAGCAGTGAGCGTGCACCTGCTGCTTGAGCTATGCCCGCAGCTTCCTCCGCCAGCATGTGCGCATTTGTTTTTGCTAACGGCAGGTCCTCTGGATCGTCATACATGCTTTCACAGATCAGCAGATCAACATCATGGGCAAGGGTACCCAGTTGCGGTGCCGGCCTTGTGTCGGTGATAAACGCCATTGAAATGCCGCGCCGGGGAGGACCAAGTACCTGGCCGGGTGTAATCGTCTGACCGTTGTATTCCACTATCTCCCCACGCTGTAGTCGTGACCAGAGCTGTACGGGCAGCCCCAGGGCTTGCGCCTGCTCCGGCAGAAAGGCGGGGTTGCGCCCCAGCTCGAAGCGATAAGCCAGGCAGGGAACGCCATGTGCAGCAGCAACACAGGAACCGCGCAATCCACCAGGCAGAGAAAAATGCTCTCCGCTTTTCAGCTCGTGCAGTTGCACCGGAAATGGGAGTTCTGCGACAATGCGCCTGAGCCCCTCGACGATGTAGGTCGTGCCAGGCGGCCCGTAGATGTCGAGTGGCTCCGTTCGTCCCGCGTGTGCCACCATGAAGAGTACGCCTGGTAGACCCGCCACGTGATCAGCATGCATATGCGTAAAGCAGATAGCACCAAGCTGCCGGAAGCCCCACCCCAGCGATTTCCACGGTACCTGCGTTCCCTCGCCACAGTCCAGCAGTGTCAGCGTTGACCCACAACGAACCAGGGCGCACGACAGCCAGCGCCCCGGCATGGGCATCATGCCGCACGTTCCTAACATACAGATGTCGATCACCAAAATTCCTTTCTGGATGCCCTCGCTTCGCTCGCCCCCCGAGAATGTAGATTAGGCATGGTTCAAATGAACGTGACAGTTCCTACCCACCAGCAAGGTCCAGCCCTAATGACTGTTGCCGACCGCATCGGGGAAGGGGCGTCCTGCCTCCTGTAGGGACAAGGGGCGGCGTGGGGTGGATGAGGGGGCCTTGTGCTTGTCCTCGTGGGGATCAGACCGGTTGGCCTCACGGACCCCAGACCAAGCGTCATGCCACCAGGACAAGCACAAGGCCCCCACCCTGCTCCACGTCCACCCCTTGTCCCTACAGGAGGCAGGCAGACATGCCCACTCATTCCCCGATTCGGTTGGCAACAATCATCAGGGTGACTGTTCAAACGGTCAAGGACTTTTCTTCACATTGAACCTTGCCTAAACCTCACTATCGCATAGCCCGGCAGGCTGAGCATTCCACTTTAGCATACCACGATTTTAGAAAGGAGGGTTAGTGAAGACCAGCTAATAGTTAATTCACTCTATGTTCAGGTCCATGCGTCATAATCACAAGTGAGCAAAAATAGAGTGAATTAACGATGGATATGCGTACTCGAAGAGGGTAAACTAAAGCGGGGGGTTACGTTCTTTTCTTGAAATCGACAGCAGTTGTACCCTCTTTCGTTAATTTCGATCTTGTGTAAGTAGGCCAGCGTAGGTGATTTCGTTCTTGTGTAATGGGCTAGAACAGGTGAGCACGTAAAGGAATGGTTCTAGATGATCACTAAAGAAATACTGGGTGTAGAACAGGAGGAGCAGAGAGCAACGAGGGAACTGTACTCCCAAAGCTCACCACAGCAACTGGTAGCATTTGTCCTCCAGGGCGATCCCGATGCCTTTGGCGCAATCGCTGAGCAGTTCGGGACATACATGTTGCACATGGCACGCCTGATTGTGGGAGATTATGAGAGTGCGCAGGACGTTCTGCAAGAGGCGCTCATCCGGGCATGGCGTTACCTCCCTGATCTGCACGAGGCTGGTGCCTTGCATAGCTGGCTCATGCGCATCGTCGTGAACCAGTCTCTCCACTTGAAGCGTCAGCAGGTGAACTCCACCGCACTGAGTCATCGCATCGTTGATGAGTACAAATGGGATGCGGTTGTCCAGTTCAGCGATGAGACGAAAGGCTCCAGAGAGCAGCATTGGGACCTCAAACAAGCCGTCGAGCAGTTGCCCGACAAGCAGCGGGTCATCGTCGTCTTGCACTACTACTATGGGATGACCTTTCCAGAAATGGCTCAGGCCCTGGAAACATCACAAAACACGCTGAAAAAGCGCCTCCAGGCGGCGCTCATCAATTTGCGACGTAGTATGAACAGAGAGTGAAACCCTAGGATAAGCGAGGCATATATGTGGTAGGATAACAAAAACACAAGAATTCTGCTAGCAGTCCAGGGGGCATCATGTCAACAGGCGATATACTTGGCCTAATTTTCTCGTATGCCTACGCTATCTCGCTCCTGCTTCTAGCTGAAACGCTATACCGCAGAAAGCCCAGGATTTTAGCTCATCTACTCCTCTCCAAAGAGCAATCGGGTAGAATCGATGAGCTAAAAAGTGCTCAACCACCTCTAGAGGCTGCTCCGACCACAAAAGAGGCGGATTTGTATTATGTCCTGACCCGCAAAATCATCCACATCGGAGCAGGTATGTGGATATGGGCCATCCTGCTCCTCTTCGACCACTGGTGGCTGGCTATCATCCCTACAGCCACCTTCATTCTCTTCAACGCCCTGTTTCTGCGTTTCCACATCGTCAGCGCTATGGATCCCAAAGACGGTGCAACGCCAGGTACCGTCTATTTCGCCTTTTCCTGTACCCTGCTCCTGTTCATCTTTCATTTAGGCTGGGAACAGGGTTTTCCCAGGGGGTACGAATATTATGCAATGGCGGGCATCATGGCTATGACCTGGGGAGATGCCTTTGCCACAATCATCGGCAAGCGTTTTGGCAAACACAGCTATGCCATCCCCGGTGGTGGGGGGCACAAACGCACCCTCGAGGGTTCACTCGCCGGATTTGTCTTTTCATTCGTCGCAGTCGCGATCACATTGGCCATCCTCTCCTCACTTAGCCTCCCAATCATCTTGCTGGCCGCATTCATCATGGCCCTTGTAGCGACGCTCCTCGAAGCAATCTCACCCTGGGGAACAGATAACCTGACCGTACCAATAGGAGTATCGATCTTGTTGTTCTGGCTAGGATTCTGAAGAATCTAGAAAGGTATGAACCTCCAGCATATGCACGACGACATCACCGACATCCCAGGCATTCGCGTGGGACACGACACAAACCTCGAGGCGGCCACCGGCTGCACCGTCATCCTGTGCGATACGCCTGCCGTTGGCGGCGTCGATGTCCGTGGCGGCGCGCCTGCAACTCGTGAAACTGACCTGCTCCGCCCTATGAACCTGGTCGAAGAAGTCAATGCGGTCGTGCTCGCAGGTGGCAGCGCCTTCGGCCTCGACGCCGCCAGCGGTGTTATGCGTTACCTGGAAGAGCGGAGCATTGGCTATGACACAGGTATCGCGCGCGTGCCAATCGTCCCGGCAGCGGCTATCTTCGATCTCGCCCTTGGTTCAGCCAGCGTCCGACCGGATGCAGCAGCCGGCTACCGCGCGTGCGAACAGGCCACGGCTGATGCCGTAACACAGGGTAATGCAGGGGCAGGAACGGGAGCCACGGTGGGCAAAATAGCGGGTCCGTCCTTCATGATGAAAGGCGGCCTTGGTTCAGCCAGCACACAACTCTCCGATGGCACGCTGGTCGGCGCCCTCGTTGTCGTCAACGCCCTCGGCGATGTGATTGATCCACAGACCCGGCAGGTAGTCGCAGGTACACGGCATCCATCGGGGCAGGGCTTCCTTGCAACCAACCCATTCGGCAACACCACTATAGCTGTGGTTGCTACCAACGCCTCCCTCACCAAAGCGCAGGTAAACAAGGTCGCCCAAATGGCACACGATGGCATAGCACAGGCCATCCGCCCTGCGCATACGATGTTCGATGGCGATACGATCTTTGCCCTGGCGCTGGGACCGCAATCACAGACCATGACAAACTCTGCGCTGGCAGCTTCACAAGTCAGCATGATTGGGGCAGCAGCAGCCATCACGCTTGCACGAGCTATTGTTAAAGCTGTTCGTCATGCAACCGAACTACATGGAGTGCCAGCAGCCAGCCTCTGAGCAACTATTCAAGGTTGTAGCATCATCAATAATACAACCCCTCCGCTAATCAGCATGACTAGAATACAGGCCAGGATAACCAGGGGAAACATATAGCTTCGAGGTGTAGCAGCCTTATCTGGCAATTGATCGGTGGTACGCCGCTCCAGTCGAGTAGGCAGTTCTCGCTTCGCGGTTAAGGTTTTCAAACCACCAGTGGCCAGATCCCAGGAGTGAGTCGTAAAGTTAATAGCACGTTCGCGAGCAATCATACCAGAGCGTTCTGTCTCAGATGTAGGCGGCGTTGGAGAAGCAGGAGGAAAAGCATATGGGGGTGTTATTGGCATCGAGTGGATCGGAGCATTCGAGTGTGATTGTTGCGACAGAAATCTCGGAGATTGACCATCAGGTGTTGGCAAAGTCATAGCTTTTCTCCACTAGGGACCAGGGGCCAACCGCATCTCAAAGAAACAATGTACATCTAACGCACTACAACAAGTATACCTCTATTGTAGTCAACGAATGGGAAGAATCAAGGTAACCATGACTTATGGACCTTATCTCAACAATTCCAGCAGGGCATTGAGCATGCGAGCCGTTGCACCCCAGATTCGATATGGACCATAGTCATAAAAGTAGACAGTGCGCGTCCTGCCATCCCTCATCCATTCCTCGGTATGCGCAATCGCCGGGTTGGCAAGCCCCTGCAAGGGCAATAGAATAATTTCTGCAACTTCACTCGTCTGCAATTGCAACGTTCCCAGGCCACGTGGCAGGTATGCCACGACGGGAGTAATCAAAAAATTGCTCACGACAGTGAATATGGGTCGCATCGTACCCAAAACCTCTACCCGGGATGGATCCAATCCAATCTCTTCTCGAGCCTCCCGCAGGGCCGTCATCGCCAGTGAAATATCGCCCGGTTCAACCGAGCCCCCCGGAAAGGCAATTTCTCCACTATGGGCACGCAGCGTACTTGCCCGGCGAATAAATGCCAGGTGCGTTTCATTCTGCTGGTCAAAAAGCCCTAACAACACAGCCGCTTTACGCGCGGCAGGTTGATAGCCCTCCAGCCCATCCACCAACGTAGAGGCGCTCTCTACAGGCTCCAGGCTCTCACGCAGAGCCATGATAACCTCTGTACTCTTACGTAAATCCATGCCTGTATTGTAGCATAAAAACCTCTTGGTACTCCTTGCTCTCTTGTGATACAATATGGCAAATAGTATCGTCGGAGCAATCTGCTAAATAGGTGACGTATTGTCTTGCATTCAGGAAAGGCTTTTGGTATAATTAGAGCATCGAGTGGGGGTATACTGTGCTCAGGCTCTTTTTATGTCCGTAACACGGCTTACCTGTCTGTGAGCGTTGTTTCGTATGACCGTTCCATAGGACATTTTGAGTTGTTCAATTAATCTCAGTCTCAGTCATGACGGAAGACTTTGAGACTGAAAACGCGGAAGCGATTCCAGCCTAGGCAGCCTCCTCCGATAAATCCATGTCCATTGACGTATCCCCAGGATCCCGTAATGTGCGTCTTTCGTCACCTTCCGTCAGGATTAGTGCTTGGATGAAAGACCGATACCATGTCCATTGGCGCATATCTAACAGGATCAAAGGAACTCATTAGGGCAGGCAATAACCGTAGATCGAAGGGGGTATTTTACCCATGCAAGCTCAGCAGCACGGCGACCTTTCGACAATGCCAGCGGAAAATCTTAAAAGCGGACGGGTACAGACGATGTTCGAAGAAAATGATCCGGAAGGGAAAAGCAGCAACAACAGCACTGAGGAGATGGGCGACTTCAACGAAATGGAAGCGTTGTTGGCGGCATCAACCAATCCGATCAATATCAAGCGCGGCGATGTAGTCGATGGCGTAATCGTGCGTATTGACCAGGACGAGATCCTGGTCGATATTGGTCTCAAATCCGAGGGCGTTCTTTCAACCAAAGAACTTCCAGCTGCCGGCGATTGGTCCTTTGAAAATCTCCACCTGAATGACAAGGTGCTCGTGTATGTCATTCAACCAGAAACAGCGGATGGGCACGCACTGCTTTCTCTCAAACGAGCAAATGCAGAACGCCAGTGGCGTATCGCCGAGGAGCAGTACAAGAATAACGAACTGCTCAAGGCAAGAGTTATCGATTTCAATAAGGGCGGCTTGATTGTCGACGTGTCCGGCATTCGTGGATTCGTGCCCATCTCGCAGATTCTCAATCTCAAGCGCGAGGAAGTCGCCTCTGGCGGCGAAAACCAGGAGACTGCAGCCAAGCTGCAAAGCATGAAAGATAAGGAACTGCAGCTCAAGATCATCGAGATTAATCGCGCGCGTAACCGCCTGATTCTTTCGGAGCGCCTGGCCCAGCAGGAATGGCGACAGCGCAGGCGCGAGGAACTCCTCGATGAGTTGAAACCCGGTGAGGTACGCCGTGGCGTGGTCAGCAATCTCGCCAACTTTGGCGCCTTTGTCGACCTGGGAGGCGCAGACGGCTTGGTGCACATCAGCCAACTGGCCTGGAGCCGCGTCAATCATCCCAGCGAGGTCCTCAAGGTCGGCCAGGAGGTGGAAGTTCAGGTCCTCAGCGTGGATAAAGAAAAGAAGAAAATCGCCCTGTCAATCAAGCGCGCTGAAGTTGACCCGTGGACAACCGTAGAACAACGCTATACCCCTGGCCAGGTCGTCACAGGGACCATCACCAAGATCGCGCCCTTTGGAGCTTTCGCCCGTATCGAGGATGGCATCGAGGGCCTCATTCATCTTTCAGAGCTGCTGCCCGGCATGGATCCCAAGACAAACTTGCATGAGGGCCAGCAACTCCAACTGCGCATCCTGCGTATCGACGCCGAGCGCCGCCGCCTGGGCCTGAGTCTGCGCCAGGCTGAGGAACTCGATAAAGAACCGGTGCCTGCAACCGCTCCAGCCGAAACTGGCGCATCCCATGTTCCAGGTGATATGATATCTTTATCTTTAGAGGGATCTTCATCACGAACTGAAGAAACCTCTTCACAGGGGGAGAAGGAAACCAGTGCCGCGCGTCGTGAAAACAAAAGCGAACGCCGCGAGCGTAACAACGACAACCCGCTCTTGAGCAACCTGCCTCCGGGTGATGAGGGAGAGACAACTGCCATGGCTGAAGCGTTCCGCGCTGCGGCCCGTCAGCGTTCTAAAGAAGAATCGGAGGCATCTCAAGAGTAAGCCATACTCGCCTACAGGCCGCTTGTACTTGAACAGCTGATCGGGCGACCTCCTTGCTGCGTTTACATGATTGTGAAGCAGTGAGGAGGTCGATTGTTTCAGGAAGAGTTAAGAATAGGACCGTGGTCTCGATAGAGAGGGGATATTAAATTGTCCTTGACGCTATATATTCGGTGTTGTATCATGAACTACAGGGTTTACCTGAGCACACAGAGGGCTCGGTTCCACCCTCTGCCACTGAAAGGGGGGTGATAAACAGGTGAACGATAGAGACAGGTTTGACAAGTTTACAGAGCGAGCCAGGAAAGTTCTGAGTCTCGCTCAAGAAGAAGCCCAACGCTTCCAGCACAATTATATCGGGACGGAACATCTCCTGCTCGGTCTTGTGCGTGAAGGTGAGGGCGTTGCTGCTAAAGTTCTAAGTAACCTCGGCGTGGAGTTGAACAAGGTTCGTAGCGCCGTTGAATTTATTATTGGCCGCGGAGACCGCATTGTCCTGGGCGAGATCGGTCTGACTCCACGTGCCAAGAAGGTGATCGAGCTGGCCGTAGATGAGGCTCGCCGCCTGAATCATCACTATATTGGAACAGAACATCTCCTGCTCGGGCTGGTGCGTGAGGGTGAAGGCATTGCAGCAGGCGTCCTGGAAAGCCTGGGCGTGAACCTGGAGAAAGTCCGAACGCAAACCATTCAGGTGCTCAGTCAATCCGGCGCTCCGCACGAGCGTGACGCCAAGCACTCTAAAACCCCCACTATCGACCAGATGGGTATCGATCTCACCGCTGCTGCACGTGCCGGGACACTTGACCCGGTTATTGGCAGGCATCAAGAAATCGAGCGCGTCATTCAGATACTTTCCAGGCGCAATAAAAACAACCCCGCGCTCATCGGTGAGCCTGGCGTTGGTAAAACCGCCATCGTTGAGGGCCTGGCACAGCGTCTCATTGCTGGCGAGGTACCCGAGACTTTGGCAGGCAAACGCTTGTTGACCCTCGATGTCGGGTCCCTGGTAGCAGGGACAAAATATCGCGGTGAGTTTGAAGAGCGCCTGAAAAAGATCATCGAAGAGATTCGCAATAGCCGGGATTGCATCATCTTTATCGATGAGGTTCATACACTTGTTGGCGCTGGTGCTGCCGAGGGCGCGGTTGACGCCGCGAACATCTTGAAGCCTGCGCTCTCTCGTGGTGAATTGCAGTGCATCGGCGCTACCACGCTCGATGAGTACCGCAAATACATCGAACGTGATGCTGCCCTGCAGCGGCGCTTCCAGGAAGTCATCGTCCGCGAACCTAGCATTGAGGAAACGCTCGAAATACTCAAAGGTATCCGCGAACGCTACGAGACTCACCATCGCCTGACCATCACCGATGAAGCGCTCAAGGCTGCAACCGATATGGCAAGCCGTTACATCACCGATCGCTTCATGCCTGACAAGGCCATCGACCTGATCGATGAAGCGGCTAGCCGCGTTCGTATGCAGAACTCGCTCGCTCCCCTCAACCTCAAAGAGGCCATGAAAGGGTTAGAATCAGTCCTGCGCGAAAAGGAACAGGCCATCCAGCAGCAAGAGTACGAACTGGCGGCTGAACTACGCGACCGCGAGGTGAAACTGCGCGACCGTATTGCCAAGCTCGAATCCGGCTGGCATCGCGAGCGCGGCAGCGAAAAGCCGCAGGTCGGTGAAGAGGAAATCGCCCAGATCGTCTCGATGTGGACGGGCATCCCTGTGATGCGTATCGCCCAGGAAGAGTCTCAGCGCCTGCTCCAGATGGAAGAGGCGTTGCACGCTCGCGTCATCGCCCAGGATGAGGCCATCGAGAAGATCGCGCGCGCTGTACGCCGCGCCCGTGCCGGTTTGAAAGATCCCAAGCGGCCCATTGGATCATTCATCTTCATGGGCCCGACAGGTGTCGGTAAGACGGAGCTTGCTCGTGCGCTCGCCGAATTCATGTTTGGCAGCGAGGAAGCTCTCATCAAAATCGATATGTCGGAGTTCATGGAACGCCACGCGGCTGCACGTCTCGTTGGTGCTCCTCCCGGATATGTCGGATATGAAGAAGGCGGTCAACTCACAGAGGCCGTACGCCGCAAGTCCTACAGCGTGATCCTGCTCGACGAAATCGAAAAGGCGCACCCTGACGTCTTCAATATGCTGCTCCAGATCCTGGAGGACGGCAAGCTAACCGACGCCAAGGGCCGCACTGTAGACTTCCGCAATACCGTCGTGATCATGACTTCAAACGTCGGCGCGACCTTGTTGAATAAGGAAGCCTCCATCGGCTTCAAACAATCTAAAGATAAGGCCAAAGCCAATCAGAGTGAATACGAGGCGATGAAGTCAAAGGTACTCGGTGAACTGAAGAACACCTTCAAACCTGAGTTCCTGAACCGTATCGATGAAATAATCGTCTTCCATTCGCTGCGTATCGAAGAGATGTACTCTATCGTCGAGCTGCTGCTCAAGCGTGTTCGTACGCAATTGACCGAGCAACAACTGGAACTGGTCGTTCCCCAGACTACCAAGGATTTCTTGATAGAAAAGGGCTTCGATCCCCAGTATGGCGCCCGCCCCTTGCGTCGCACCATCCAGCGCCTGGTCGAGGACCCTCTGGCGGAAGGCCTGCTGCAGGGCAAATTCCATCCAGGGGATCTGGTGGAAGGGATCGTCATCGACGACGAGCTTGTCCTACAAGTGCGCAATCGCATCGAGCAATTGCCCGCTCCTGCCGCACCGGAAGCAGCCCTCTCGGCTGGCGGTGAAAGCAGCGCAAACGAAGCGCAGGGATAATATACCAATACGTGGGGTGCGGCCAACCGCACCCCATCTATTAGACCTATACCTGATGACATCTCGATAATTGAATGTCGAATTTCTGATGGCAAAATTACGCACAAAATTTATCTGTCAGCAATGTGGTGGTGAGCAGAGCAAGTGGGTAGGGAAGTGCCCAGACTGCGAAGCATGGAATACCCTCGAGGAAGTTGCTGATCTACCTCAAAGTCCCGCCCAACAGCGCCGTCAAACCCTGTTGGGTTCTTCGTCTATAGCCCAGGGAACCCAGGTTCCGCTCATCTTGCCCGATATCAGGCCATTTGCGCAAGCACGCATCACCGTTGACTATCCAGAAATGGATCGCGTTCTCGGCGGTGGCCTCGTTGCCGGTTCGCTCACCTTGATCGGAGGAGAACCAGGCATCGGCAAATCCACCCTGCTGCTGCAAGTAGCCGGCAATATCGCCAAGAGTACGGGAGCCGTGCTCTACGTCTCAGGTGAAGAGTCCATTGAGCAGGTCAAGATGCGCGCCGAACGCCTGGATATCACGGGCGAACGACTCTACCTGCTCGCCTCAATCGAACTTGAAGTGATCGCAGAGGCAGTCAGTCGTCTCAAACCCGCATTAGTGGTCATCGATTCGATTCAGACCGTACTCTCTAGCCACCTGACATCGGCGCCCGGCAGCATCAGTCAGGTTCGTGAATGCACGGTCCAACTCATGCAACTGGCGAAGAGTACGCATACTCCCATTTTTATCATCGGACACGTCACCAAAGAAGGCACCGTCGCAGGCCCAAAAGCACTCGAACACATCGCCGATACCGTCCTATACCTCGAGGGCGAACGCTATCATACCTACCGGCTGCTGCGCGGCGTGAAGAATCGCTTTGGGGCAACTCACGAGGTCGGCGTCTTTGAAATGCATGGCGATGGATTGTCCGAAGTCTCCAACCCGTCCGCCATGTTTCTGAGCGACCGCGACGCCGGTGCTACCGGCTCCGCCGTTGTAGTGAGCATGGAGGGCACCCGCCCCCTGCTGGTAGAGGTGCAGGCGCTCGTTATTCCCAGCAATTTCGGCAATGCCCGCTGCACTACTAACGGCATTGAATATAGCCGCCTGCTGATGTTACTCGCCGTACTCACCAAAAGAGTGGGCCTGGCAGTAAACAATCACGATGTCTACGCGAACGTCGTAGGCGGTTTTACCTTAGAGGAACCGGCTATTGACCTGGGAGTAGCAGCAGCCATTGCCTCGAGCTATCGTGAGAAACACATCTCCCCCGAAACCGTGCTGATTGGCGAGGTAGGCCTCTCCGGCGAACTGCGCGCCGTCAGTCGCCTCGGCTTGCGCGTTCGCGAAGCGGCAAAACTTGGCTTCAAGCGCTGCATTGTGCCGAAGGCAGGCGGTGGTGCACAAGTGAGTGCCGAACTGGAGGGTTCGGGACTACCCGCAGATTTCAAAATTTTCGCGGCAAGTTCGCTTGCGGTTGCTCTTGAGGTTGCGCTACATTGACACTTGCGCTACACTAGTATGTAGGAGTATCACCTTCATAACCAACTGAAATGGAATGCTCCGAAATATTCATTAGTACCGGCTCGGTTTACGCAACCTGGCTATTGATTCCATCGTAGTAACAGTGTATACTCGATAATCGTCAAAGATAATTTTTACGGCTTAACGGGCGCGTTCATGGTTTAGCATTGCAGAGGTACCTCGTTTGGGTACCAGGGCCGGGCGACAATATCTTGCTATCATTCTTTTTCCTTATCATCATCGTTCCTGCCCAGATGTCCTACCTCGCGTCGCCCCTAACAGGTGTTCAATCGCACCTTTACGGAGGATGAAGGGATGTCTGTTAAAACTATTGCCCGTATCACCGGGTCCCTGGTCGCAATTTTAGCGGTCGTTGCTTTCTTTCTCTTAGACCGTGGAGAGTTTCCTGGCCATACCAGTGACCACATCATCTGGTGGTTGATCGGTATCGCGGCCGCGAGTGCAGTGTTCATGTTTCTTGTCACTCCCTATATCACCGTTGTACCCTATCACTGGATGCGTAATACCTCCGCCAGCGACCTGATAGCAGCAATCATAGGACTTATTGTTGGGCTCATCATTTCCGTACTACTCGCCATTCCCTTAGCCAATTTGCCATCAAACCTGGGGCGTATCCTTCCGTTCGCAGGAGCAGTCCTCTGCAGCTTCCTTGGCGTGGCCCTGGCGGTACAACGTAAAAACGATATTACGCACCTCTTCCAAACGGGTTTCTTCACACGTAGAGCTGCGCGCGAACGCGAGCGCGAACGTGAAGAGGAACGCGAAAAAGAGCGTAACAAAGAACGCGAAAAAGCGGGTACAACACAGGACCAGTCGTCCACACAGATATTGCTGGATACCAGTGCCATTATCGACGGGCGCATCGCCGATATCAGCCAGACGGGCTTCATCTCCGGCACACTGGTCGTTCCGCGCTTTGTGCTGAACGAGTTGCAGCATATTGCCGACTCCGCCGATACCATGCGCCGCAATCGCGGTCGGCGTGGCCTGGAGATGCTCAATCGCCTGCAAAAAGATGCCACTGTCCCCATCGAGATCAAAGATGTCGTCGTCGAGGGTGCCGACGAGGTCGATAGCAAGCTGGTCAAGCTGGCACAAACACTGCACAGTCCCATCATTACAAACGACTTTAACCTCAACCGTGTTGCAGAATTGCAAGGCGTCAAAGTGCTGAACGTCAACGAACTGGCCAATGCCGTCAAACCAGTACTGCTCCCTGGAGAAGACATCTTTATCAAGATCATGCAGGACGGCAAGGAACTGGGACAGGGGGTTGGGTACCTGGATGATGGCACGATGATCGTTGTTGAAGGCGGCCGCCAGTATATGGGCACGACGATTGAAGTCACAGTAACGCGCGTGCTACAGACCGTCGCAGGGCGCATGATCTTTGCTCACCCCAAACAACAGGAAAAAAAAACTGACGGCTTTACCACCCAGCCGCCTCAATCTTCGTCGTTTAAACAAAAGTAATAGTGAGCTATGCAACACAAGTCTGCTGCCGTCATCGTTGCCGCAGGTTCTAGCAGCCGCATGGAAGGACGCGATAAACTCTGGATACCCCTGGCAGGGCGTATCACACTCGCGCGTACTATCGACGTTTTTGAAGCGTCGCCCATCATCGATACCATCGTTCTTGTAATCAATGCAGAGCGCATCACCAGTGCCACGGCGCTTTGCCGGCAAGAAGGCTGGCGCAAAATCGCAAGCATCGTAGCCGGCGGTGCACGCAGGCAGGACTCAGTACGCATGGGACTCGATGCCCTGGTAAAATTCGCCCCGACAACCGGTTGGGTGATGATTCACGACGGTGCTCGTCCACTTGTCACACCCTCCATACTGGAAGCGGGATTACGGGCAGCGCAGGAATACCAGGCCGCTATCGCGGCTGTCCCCGTCAAAGACACGATCAAGCAAGTTCATCAGGGCCGGATAGAAACCACCCTGGACCGCTCGCAGCTCTGGGCTATCCAGACCCCCCAGGTTTTCTCGCTCTCGCTCATCCATCATGCCCACCACGCGCCCCAGGCGCAGCCGGATGTCACAGACGACGCAGCGTTGCTGGAACAGCTCGGGCAGCATGTCGCAATCTTTCCCGGTTCCTATACGAACATCAAGATCACCACACAAGAAGACCTGCTGATGGCAGAAGCGCTTATCAAGGGATTCACCGCTCTATGACTATGCGTATTGGCTTTGGCTATGATGTTCACGCTTTCGCTCCAAACCGCCCCTTAGTGCTCGGAGGTGTCACCATCCCCCACGAACGCGGCCTATCTGGACACTCCGACGCCGACACAGTCATACATGCCATCGTAGACGCTCTCCTGGGCGCAGCAGCCCTTGGGGACATCGGCCAGCACTTCCCCTCCAACGATGAGCGCTGGAAGAGCCGGCCCAGCGCGGTCTTCCTCGACTATACGTACAATTTGTTATGTCAACATCAGTACACCATACACAACATCGATGCAACCATCGTCACCGAACAACCCAAACTGGCTCCTTACATACAGGCCATGCGCGCCCACCTGGCAGAACACTTACGCCTTGACCTTGAGCAGGTAAGCGTGAAGGCTACCACCACCGATGGCCTCGGCTTCGCCGGCCGCCAGGAAGGAATAGCCTGTTACGCGGTAGCGCTGATTGAGAAGTAGCCTGCGAATGGAACATATCGCCATCATGCAAAAATCCTGGGGACTGACCGAAAATATAGTATCAGGTCAAAAGATCATCGAGTCCCGCTGGTACAAAGTGAAACATCCTCCCTGGGGGAAAATAACGCCCGGCGAGAAAATATATTTCAAGAACACCGGAGAACCCGTCGCTATCCAGGCAGAAGTAGACAAGGTACTCTACTTCTCCGACCTTACCCCAGGGAAAGTGCAGGAAATCCTGGACAGATACGGCAATGAAATTGGCATTGCAGAACCTCAACTTCCAAAGTTCTTCGAAATGTTCAGGCACAAAAAATATTGCATGCTGATCTATCTCAAAAATGCGCAGCGCATCCCCCCTTTTAAGATCAACAAGCAGGGCTTCGGAGCAAGGGCTTCCTGGATCAGCATAGAAAGTGTTTCCCAGGTCAGCGTTCTACCAACAAACGGGAGTTAGTATCTCCTTAACACGCCTCATGCCGGGAAAAGCGAAGCCGTGTATAGTATAGCGGGGCTTGCCCCCGCCCTGCCGACGTGCACTCCTTGTAGCATTCGCCAGCAGAGTCTTTCACTAGTAGGTTTTTTGGAGCAGAAGGAGAAGTAGCCCCAAAGGGGCTAAAAAAAGGCGTGAGAGTGATTGTGCTGCTACGATAGAACAAGATCGCATCTGTCGTGGTAGGGGAGCAGTCATGTCTCTACGCTCCGTCTCTCCTCGTGCCCACCCTCGGTGGGAGGCTTTCCTCGACCTCTGCACCGACGAGCTCGATGTAGGCGTCCTCATCGAGACGCGCTGAAAAGAGCCTGGTCTCCCTGGTTCCATCCATGAGGACATAGACGACTCCCCCATCGGCGGCGTTGATTCTTCCTTGCTCTCCTGTACTCTTGAGGCGCACGCGGTCACCCTCCTGAAAGTATGTTCCGTCTGCATTTGTTTCCATAACTCTTGCTGCCTTTCTCAAAGGGCGTGCTGCGCCCAGTGGCCGTATTGTTCATCAAGCTCCTTTTGCCTCTCATTCATGCTCTCGGCATACATGTAGGCGTCGTGGCGGACGTCGAATGATCGAACAATGCGGTCATCGGCTCCCGGCCCTCCCTCGGCGGACATGCGCTCCCGGATCAAAAACACCTGCTCAGTGAGGCGTTGGACGTAGTAGCGGTCTTCCATCATTGTAATACCTCCTTGAGGTCTGCTCCATTAATCTCTCCTTTAGACAAGTTCGCCCCATCGAAATTCGCTTTGCCGAGAATTGCGCCATCGAGGTCTGCTCCGCGTAGATCTGCTTTGCTGAGATCTGCCTCCCTCAGGATCGAGCGGCTCAGATTGCTACCGCGTAAGTCCGCATAGCGTAGATGGGCCTTCAGGAGATTTGCATCGCTCAGATTGGCTCTCCTCAGATCGGCATTGCGCAGGTCCGCCTCGCGCAAATCCGCTCCTCGCAGGTCCGCCCCTCGCAGATTGGCTCCCGTAAGATCAGCGTGTAGCAGATCAAACCCCTGCAGATCAGCCCCGTGCAGGTCAGCCTCGTGCAGGTCTGGCTCTAAAGCCTGTATCTCAGCATGTTCTCGTCGCCAGGTATTCCAGATCGTTTTCCCCGCTGATAGGAGATCAAGCTCTTTCTGATTTGCCATGAGGTTCACTTTCTTCGCTCTTTGGTGCTTTGTTGCTTGCACGAATACTCACAGGAAACCCTCTCCTCGCGATGCCAGGCATACTTGACTGTTTCCCACACTCTCGCGGGTGAAAAAATGACCTCTCGATCGACATCAGCCCCTTTTTTATCGAGAAAGGAAGGGATGTAAATGCCAGGCCGTGTAAGTCCCAACGCTCCCAGCAATGGAGATACTCTTTGAGCGCTGTTTCATATGAAGGACATAATTCACGAGAAGGAGGAGAGGATATTGCCAGTATACACTATTTTTCACAAAAATGCAATATTTGTGAAAAGAACGAGATGAGCCTTTGGCAAATGTGTTACCAGGGCCATAGCACAAGATCCTCGAGACGGGCAATCGTCTGTTCGTACCGGTCGGCAGCATCAGAATGTCCTATCTCCTTGTCTGGGGGCTTATTTAGAAGAGCTCCCACGGTATTCTGCTGCTCTGTTTTCCACTGCTCCTCAGTTAATCCTTGTGATACCGCATGCATGATCGACATAACAATGGGATAGTCCGAAGAGCGGAGTTTATCATATCTCATCGCTTCTTGAATATGCGCAGAGTAGGCTGCCGTAACAGTCACCCTGCCCGAGGGAATAGGCCCCTTTTCTTCGGTGAATTGCTTACTCATACTTTTGTTCCTTCTCCTGCAAGAGGTGCGTTGTTTATCTCGATTACATTATGTCACATGTTTCAGGGAGTGCGCTTTTTGAGATGAGGCGTAGCTAGAATGGCAGGCTTGACAAACGCAACCTTTTCTGGTAAATTGGATATATCAACATATTCTAATGTCCAATAAACACAGAGGGTAGAAGATAACATGACGATTGAGAACATCGATTCAAGTAATCCATTGCCGCTGTATTTCCAGGTCTATCAATCCCTGCTGGAGCGCATGCAACGGGGAGAGTTTCCTCCCGGAAGCTTTTTACCTCCAGAGCGGCAGCTTACAGAGGATTATGGGGTCAGTCGCATTACCATTATTAAGGCACTCGATAAACTGGCGCGTGAGCAACATATTAAACGGCAGCAGGGGCGAGGAACCATTGTGACCGATCCGGCAGAACGTGCAAGTACCGAGGTAGTCCAAAAGCAGCGTCGCTCGATTGCTTTCATCTGTCACGTCCTCGATCACCCCTATTTGCTTCAGATTTTGATTGGTATTGCGCGTACGTCAGCCGGACATCAGTATAATTTGCAAGTGATCAGTTCCTATGATACGGGCAATGAGGAGGTGCAACACATCAAAGAGGCGATTGCACGGCACGTCGATGGCATTATCGTCTTTCCGCATCATGGATATCACAATGCGTCCTTGTATCGTGAGTTACAACAACAACACTTCCCTCTGGTCATGGTGGATCGCTATTATCCACAGATTGACACCGATTGTGTGATCTTTGATGATGAGATTGCTGGCTACGAATTGGCGAAACAATTGTTGCAACGGGGGAGGCGACGCATTGCGGTCATCTCCTATTTTGAAGTGGAAGCGACCAGTGTCAATCATCGTTTGAGCGGCTATCGCCGTGCCTTACAGCAATGGGGTCTTCCTTACCATGACGATTTGATCTGGCTGGATGTCTACCCCTCTTTTCACCGTTCTGATGAATTGCCCCATGATACTTCTTCCCGTGAGCGCCTACGGAAATATGTCGCTCGCTACAAACCGGATGCGCTCTTGACGCTGAACGACGATGTCCTTGAGCGGGTGATTTATGATCTGTTAATCCTCAGGGATACTTCGCTCTCCGTTTCTGCCGCTGAACAGAAACCCAGATCATCCCTGAACTGGATGGGCGAAATTGCAACATTCAGTCATAAACCACCTGCGCCGTATACTCCCTATCATGCGCTAAGCGCCATCCACTCTGGCGAGATGTTAGGCGCTGAAGCAACCCGATTAGTCATCGCACGCATCAATCATACGCTTGGGGAAGAAAGGCAGGTAATCAAAGTTCCCATGAACGTTGTCACGAGCGCAACCCTGGGGTCAACTCGAACTGCTGAGCTATCAGTGCTCCCTGAGAGTGTCTGATCTCGGAAAAGATCCCATCCTCTTCTCCAGAGGGCGCGGGCGAAGGAAGCAAAACCCACCGTCCCTGATGGAAAGCAGGCACGCTTTCGACAGGATTATGTTGTGTGGCATCATTATACAAATGATGTCTTATCATCCTCATGTCCTGCCTTGGAACTCATTGTTTTCTTGTCGTTCCTGTCGCGACGGTACGAGATACGTTCCGGTGTCATTTCTGGATTCGATAAAGAAGGAGTCATTCCAATGGAGCCTGAACGACCGGCTATTCCACCATCGCCGAAACCTGTCGGGGTGATA
>WNFH01000919.1_pt1 | contig 24515 bp, 31 predicted proteins | sample 5400411 | NCBI WGS metagenome assembly WNFH01 (sample SAMN13153347, study PRJNA577476) | soil metagenome | isolation source: 200 cm saprolite under Douglas fir tree site 2 hole 3 | place: USA:California | collected 2015-04-18 | reverse complement strand
GGCGAATACAGGTACACCCCTTTGTAGGTGGAATCTTCCATCTTTACCGCCCGGTTTCGGACCGACACCATCACGGGAACTCTGCCAGGATGAATCGGCAGCACTTCCTTGTCTCCACAAAACAGCCTCATCGTCTGGAAATCGGTCTTGAACTTGAGTTTTGCAGCCGAGTTTGGGTTGAGCGAGCGGCCGAACGCCGATCCGAACCCTTCCTTGGCCTTCGGCATTGCATATATTCCGAATACTGCCGGATGCGCGCCGGCTTCCTCTTCCCACTCCTTCGGCTCATCGGAATTGCCCGTGCTCTCGTCTGCGCTTTGTTGTTTCTTGTTGCGCTTCTTATGCTCGCGCTCGGCCTGCAGCCGCCTCTCCTCCTGCTCCCGGTAATCCAGCGGAGGTGTGGAAAGAGCGATATTGAAATCTCCGGCGGCGAAATAATACGGGCGCGAATCGTATTTTTCCGCCCGCAACGCTTCCTTGAGCCCTTCGATCGGATAAGGCGTCAGAGGCTCGACCGGAAGGAGCGCACCCGGCGGCGGAGTGCCCGTGGCTTTCGCGCGATTCTGCTCGAGCAGCGCGAGCGCCTCCTCAATACGCACGATACCCGAAACGCCCGGCCCGTCTTCTCCGCGCGTGCCGAAGGTTGTCAACCCGATGACCTGGCCCGCTCCGTTGAACAGCGGCCCGCCTGAATTCCCCGGGTTAATGCTGATGTCCGACATGATGGTGTGCGGCTCGACCTTGCTGACGATGCCGGTGGTGAGGATCTTATCGAGGCTCAGCGGGCTGCCGATGGTGAACACCCGCTCGCCTTCCTGGACCGGGGTCCTGCCCGCCCCGCCCCGATACAGCAGCGCGGGTGAAGCATTTGGCAGGGCAGCTATGTTCACCGACAGCAATGCGACGTCCTTCTGGGGATCGGCGGCAATCAGCTTGGCCACGATTTTGTGCGTCCGGTCAAACTGCACGGCCAAATACTCTGAATTGCCCACGACGTGCTGATTGGTCAGGATGAGCCCTTTCCCGTCCACGAAAAATCCCGTGCCGTGCCCCGATTCGCTCCTCACTGTCACCACGGTGTTCTTCAGCCTCTTGAACTGTTCGGTGAGGTCATTGGTGGCGGCTTTTGCCGACGATGCCAGAGCTGCAGTCTCCTCCACCTTGGCGTTGTCATTGGTCAAGTCAATGTGCTGCTCGGCGCCCGAAAGCGATACCTGAATATTCCAAGAAAAGCGCCTGCCTCCCAGCTCGGCGGGCTTCGGTGACGAAACCGTGCACCGCCCCGGCGGAAGGTGTGCTTCCGCGGTTCCCTCAAGGCTGGTCTTCACCTCTGCGGCCTTTGCTCCGCTCTTGAGCAATACCACGAAGAATGGCACCGGCTTCTGACTGAGTTCTTGGTCCACAAGGATTACCCGGACTCGAACTTTGACCAAATTGGGCTGTGCCAGCGTTGCCGAAGAGGATACGAGTCCCAACAAGACCACCGATAGGTAGCGTTTCATGACCGCCTTTCGACGAAAAAGCGATGCTTCGATGATCGGTCCGCTTCCGGCACGGGTCAACGACCGCAGATCACTCCGGTTCCAATGCGTTAATCTGAATCCTGCGTGAAAAATGGCCCGAACATTGTTTGTTCAATCTTTGCAACAACCGGCTTCTCATAAGCACTGGTACATAAAACGGGGTCAGGCCAACGCCTGCGACATTGTCATCTCGACCAAGCACAGCAATATAGGTATCTGCACTTTGTTTTTGCGCTGCTGATGATTTTGTTCGCGACTCTTAACTCGACAACTATTGAAAAGCGAGTAGCGATTATCGACTATTGCGCCTCATCGCGGGCCTCGCGCCTGACCGGCTCCCAGCTTGGCTCGTTGCGTCCCTCGGAATATTGCGTTACGCCCTCGCGCTTATCTCCAACACTCCGCTCGATCACTTCAGCGATTGCGCGTCGCCTACCGTGCGCATAGCGCACAGCGCGAGGTGAGTTTCCTGGCCGCCAGCAAAGAGCAAGTTCACGGCTGCGGCCAGCCGGAACTTCTCAGGTTCCACAAGGGCACGCCAGGCTGCCTCGGCCTCAGGGGTCGCGCCCAGATTCACGCCATGAACCAGCGCAGCCAAATAACTGGTCTGGGTATCGCCCGCATGCAGCAGCTCTGCCAGAACACATGCCGCGCGCAGTCGGAGCAGCGCATGGCGGCGGGCGTCAAGGTAGCGCTGCGCGTGCAGCAGCGCGTTGGGATAAGGCCATGAAGCTGCAAGGCTGACTGGGTCTGCTTCGCGGACGGTAAGCGCGGCCTCGATCAAGGCACGGTCCGCCGCGGGGACATCAGCCAGCGCCCCGCGTAGGCGCGCTGCCAGGTCGGATACGCGATCCAGTGCGCGCAGCAAGCCGTCGGCCGTGCGGTCGTAGGCATGGTCCAGCAGCAATTGTTGGTAGGCGTTCGCCTGCGGCCTTTTGGAGAGATCGTACTTTGTTGTGTATGCATCCCATGCGGCTTCAAGAACCTGCAGCGGCGGAGGCTGGTTTACTTTCAAGGAGGCAAATAGAAGGGACTTGCCGCTCGGCTTGTGGCTCTCGCCATTGGGTTCGACGGTCACGAACACGGCATCGACCTGCGCTCCGTAGTTTCCGCGAACGAGATTCGGGCCCGTCCCGCAGACCATAGCCTGGGCCCTCCGCACGATTTTCGGCGCGGCTGGCAAGAAGCTGCACAAGCGCGTTACGGTGGAAATCCTCGACTAATGGTGGAACACCGCTTCGCAGGCGTGTCCTTGCGACGGCTGCTCTCGCGCGACAACAACCGACTTTCTTATTTGGGTCTTTGTACTACGCCAAAGCATCTTACGGATTTACGGAAATATTATTTGACATTACGAGTAGCATAACGTAGATATCTTCATAAATAACGAAGAGTCGGCGAACAATCGTAAACATGTCGAGGACTGAGGTCACTTTGCGCATCTATCACTCGAAGGGAGCGTAAAGCCGATTGCTTAAGCCAGCTGAAGGCCCCCGCCTGAGGGAACAGCCCATCGAGGTAGGTTTCCGGGTCTCCGAACCCGAGACGTTCGCCGTCCGGCATGAAGTCCAGGCATACGACCAAAACGCTGAGGTCCAATTCTTGACATTCATAAATGGACAGTTATAGACAGGTGTTGCGTTCGGGCAGCCATCCAACCTTCCTCAAAGAAGGATGTGCAGAGATGACCCCACCGACCGGACGCCTGGGACGTTGGTCCCAATCAAAGCCCATATTTATTTCATGGTTAGGGAGGCACGGCGAATGAGAAATGACTGCTGCCCAGTCACGGAGACGCGCTCTAGAAGTATTCAGATTGAAGAATCCACGGTCAGGGAACTTAGAGAACTATGCCATCAAATGAGTAATTCAATTGGGATGGTTACAGCCCACTTGGATGTCGGCTTGAGGAAAAATCGCGACAGTCACATTCAAGTGATGGAAAGCGCTTTAAACCTCTCAATTAAAGGAACGGAGGCACTCAGGAAGTTGATGTTGCTGGTGGGCACTTTAGAGGAAAGCCTTTCTGCAGCTGCCTCATCGACCGCGCGTTCCGGGACCATCACTTTTGGGAAGGAGAATAGAAAGTGAAAAAAGCACTCTTGTTAAGTTTGTACGGAAACATCTATTCCAATCAGACCTTCCTATCGGCCAAGGAGTGCAGCCTTCTTATTATTTCGCCGATAGAAGCTTTTCATTGTTGAGGATGCTCATTCGTGGTGAACGACTATAGGATTGGAAGCAAGGGCTCCGTTTGATTTGCTGCGTTATGTCATCGGGCTGCGATCGCAAGCGGAAGAGAACTTATGGAACTCAGCCGGGACCCGGGGATCGCTTTGCAGGGAATGGCGAGGATAAGTAATCAGCAGGAGTATATTGCGGCTGACCATGCTTATCTAAAGCTGATCGACCATCCGCTGAACGAATTAGTCGGTTTTGACTGGAAATCTAGCATTCATCCGCAAGATATACCACGGGCTGTCCACGCCTTTCAAGACATGCAATTATCCGGTATCGGTGAATTTCATGGGCATACGATGACTAAACGGGGTGATGAAGTTCCCGTGCGGGTGCTGCTGATTCAGAACTACAACGAAGAGGGGGTTTCCGCAGGCCACTATTGCTTCATACAAAGCGCGCACACGCTGATCGGGAGAAGCGCCGGACTTCTGCAGGGCTATGAATTATTCCGCGCGGCATTAGGACATTCTCCCATTGGCTCTGTTCTACTGGATCCCCTCTCAGGCTTCAGGCGCGTCAATGAAGCACTCCTAGCGATGCTAGGCTATGTGGGACCGGAGCTTTCGGGGAAAAACTTTGCCGACATAACCGACATTGAAGGCTTCGATCGAGAGGCAAACTTAGCTTATTTGGTTTTGAAAGGAGACCTACCTGGATGCCAATTTCAAAGGCAAATCCATAGAAAAGACGGAGAGTCCTTCTCGGCTGAACTATCCGTACGAATCATCCGTGATAAACGAGGTGACCCGGTTTATGCGATTGGTTTTATTAGAAAGCACTATGAGGCAAGACAACGGGAGGATTTTACCCACCGAGCCAAGAGAAATACTGCCGATATGCCCGCACGCGGGGGCAGTCATCTGGGTAGACCAGATACCCAGGCACTTCTATCCACAGAACGATGCGTGAGGCTATTCAATTCGCTGTTACTAAGCCTTGCGGTCTCGACACTTCCTGACCGCCGCTATGTGGCGGTGAGCGATGGGTTTCTTCGATTGTTCGGGTGCCGTAGAGATGAGGTAACTGGTCGAACGAGCCAGGAATTGAAAATTTTCGCTGAACCGGAAGGCACGACCGAGATTCATGAGTTAAATGCCTCGCCTCGATATGTTCACGAGGTGGAGGTCACGCTGCTCAGCCGGTCGGGAGACAAGAGAGCGGGATGTCTGAGGACCGAAACCATTGAAGTCGATGGGGTTGACCATTTGTTGGAACTTTTTCGCGATGTTAGCGTACAGAAAAACACAGAAAAACTTTTGAGGTCGAGCGAAGAGCGCTATCAGGCTATAGAGTTTATACGATCTAACTGCCAAAAACCCAGCTATCGTCGACAACGATATGGGTCATGCGTTAGCGAGCAAGAGTCGCGTAATTGGTGAGTGGCCGTTCCGACGCAAGGACGGTGGAATGGTCGACCTCGAAGTCAGCACGAATACTGTTTATTACGGTGGGGGCTTAGTCGTCCGCCTTGTTGCTCGTGACATAGGTGAACGGAGAGTATTGGAGGAACAGCTGCGCCACTCTGCGAAGATGGAGGCCCTTGGTCGCTTCGCTGGTGGGATCGCGCACGACTTTAACAATATGCTCGTTGGCATCCTCGGCTATAGCACGCTACTAGAAGGCAAACTGCACCAGAATCCGACACTCTCAAAATTAAGTCACGAAATTACTGGTGTGGCACTAAAAGCCAGAGAATTAACTTCGCAATTACTTTCGATCAGCCGACGCCAAATACTACCGGCAGAACTTTTGGACATCAATATTGTGGTCAAAGGCGCAGAAAGCCTCTTGCAGCGGATTCTAGGAGAGGACATTGAACTCCATAGCGAGTTGAATCCCGTTACCGCTCGTGTTCGAGCGAATCCGGGACAGATAGAGCAGGTCATAATGAATCTGGCCGCAAACTCCCGCGACGCTATGCCTAAGGGAGGAAAGCTCATAATTGAGACTGACGAAATTCTAGTAGATGAAGCTTTGGCTTTTCGGAAACCAGGGCTGGTCGCAGGAAAGTACGTTCTCTTGTCGATCAAGGACACGGGGTTTGGTATGGATTCGGTCACACGCTCACATGTGTTCGAGCCTTTTTATACGACAAAGGATGTGGGAGTCGGAACAGGCCTAGGCTTATCTACAGTGTATGGAATTGTCAAACAAATTGGCGGTTTCATTGCAGTGGAAAGCCAGGTAAACGTTGGAACGACCTTTGACATCTATCTTCCGCGCATTGAGGAACAGCATTCATTATTTCAACCGGGCGAAGCAAAGGATTACCATGCTCCTGTTTCCACGACAGTTTTAGTTGTCGAGGACGAAATAACTGTTAGATCGCTGGTGGTAGACATCCTAGAAGCTGAAGGCTATAAGGTTCTGTCTGCTGAAGATGCCGAACAAGCACTGATTCTGGCTAAGAGCCACGATGGCCCGATTCACTTGGTCGTCACCGACATTGTCATGCCAAATATGTCTGGCTCCGAATTGGCTGCGGAGCTGTTACGACTGAGACCGGATACGAGGATCATATTTACCTCGGGTTATTCGGATGCAGAAATTGTAAGGCGGACACAGTCCGGAGCGCCTGCGAACTTTGTATCGAAGCCATTTACGCCGGAAGAGCTACAGCGCAAGGTTCGAGAGGTCTTGAAAGACAGTTCGATAGTCCTGCCCCCCGAAAACTAATCCAGCGAAAATGAACCGTGCATTTGATCGATTCTCGCCATCCGGGCGAAATTATCACAAGAACGAGCCGACCCCACAACTAGACACAACAGAGTAATAACCAGCAAAGGCGAACGCAGATGGTGTTAGTCATCTCCACCCATCTCGGTCTATTAAAGACCTGCGCGGGATTGCGAAAGGCATGAAGTGGAAGGACATCTATCGCGAGCACCCGTCGAAAATCGAAGACTAAATTCGCAAACCAGTCCAGCGTAATGATTCGCAGACAAATCTACCTGGCGGCATTGTGTCCATTTGACTGCTTACCTGCCACGAGTTTCTGCGTAAATAACAGCAGCGCTTCTCTGTCGCTCGTGCTCATCTTTGCTAGGGACATCCTCAGTTTGCGAAGGAAGCGCATATGTTTGCCAGAGACACCCCATCTCCGATCTATATTCCCGTTAGGCGGTGAAGTAGCGAGTTCAGAGGGTGGGAACTCACCGTCATAGAAGATCGCGTAAAGAGGTGTCTCCAGCGCTCGTGCGAACTTCTCCAAGGTCTCCAGGGCGGGGACTGTATGCCCGTTTTCTACTCGCGAAATGTAACAACGGAGCAGCCCCGTGCGCAGTTCGACGTCTCCCTGCGAGAGTTTCCTATCTTCCCTTATAGCTCGCAAACGGTCACCGACAATCATGGGGCTCCTTCCAAGTGCCAGCGGGGCATGGACTCGATTCTCGCGACGAGACAAGTCACCAATTCCATGAACGGGCCAGACTGATCTGTCGAGGGTCGTTGGTTACGATTTCCGCCCTTCCCCAGTTTTCCGTGATCTTGCCTGTTATGCAAACCTTTTTGTCCTTATAATCCGGCAGCTCTTGAAATTTGCTTGGGTCTGGAATGAAAACCGCAAAATCGTCGTTTCCAAACATTAGAGAGGCAGTTCGACCCTCAAGCGAACCGGCGTACCGTATGTTGGTGACTGTATCGCAGACTGTCACGCTCGTACCCACGTAATCATCGGCCTCAGGTGCAGACAAGTTCCTTGGAGTCGATAAAGGCGCGATCAGCGTTACGAGGGCTGCGAATGCCAAGAGTACAAACAGTAGCCCTATGAGGAGCAATGAGGGGCTAGGGGTAATGACAGGGGCCGGGGATATGGAACTCACTGAGGACTCCCGACAGCGAGGCAACCGTTGGCGCCTCAATTTACGGTAAGATATATAAACCATACAGCTAGTATTTGTCAAGAGAATCGAAGCCGTCGAGGAAGATTTTCGTGGCAGCCCCGTTTGGGTGAATTAGTGCAATGGATGAGGGTATAGAAATGACGGTGGGGTTTTCTGGCGCGACACTGGAAGGAAAGTTGTAGTTCACCTAAGTCTTCGATTTCGCCGTGAAATTCACCAAACTGATTCGTCATCAGGCGGACGAGCCTACCTTCGTTCGTGAGCGATGCTTGCGCATTACTTCCAATCAATTCAGGGTGATCTGTATATAACAACTGCCCTTGTGACTGCGAGTCGATTGGGTTCCAAATCCCTTCAATCTGGATGTCGACTTGATAGCAGTCAGTCCGGTAACCAACCCGGGGAAGTGTTTCATCATCGGAATTGCACCGACCGCAGGTCAACCTTTGACGCGGCTGTGGGCTGAAAAGAAGTACAGAGCGTCAGGCTGTGGCTGCACCCTGCGAATTGTTTGGGCATCAAGAGGGTTCGTCCGTTTTCTTGTGAAATGACAGGCCTAAGGCTTTGGAATGGCATCGTGTCTACAATTTCAGGGCGCATCATGAGCGAAGAAGAGGCTGACACCGATGCGGCGGGCGATTTCAGTCCAAAGTTCCTGATGATGCGAGGAGGCACGACGGCAGCACCGATGCTCGGGACAGCGGCATTACACACGACACGCCATGCGCGAGACCGCCGATTGACGTCAGGACAAGCTTTCCAAGCGAATGCGTGAAGTGTTGACCCAATTCCGAGAAACGCAATGCTTGCGCGCGTGATTTGTCCGTTGGTTGGGTGCTTGCCCAAAAAGATGTTTGACTCGTCGCAGGTTGGGCACCTTGACCTGCCAACAGCCGTACTATAAGCATCTGTGGCCAGGATGCCCGCGATTACAGCCTCTCCGATCCACCAGAACCGATCCTTGTACCAATGCTTTGGCCAAATCTTGGTCCGGTCAGGCCAAACCTTGGTTCTAGCGGGAGCCGAGGTCAGCTCTGCTTCTGGTTCTTGGGCCCGCGCCATACTCGATGCCATTAGAAGAAGGATCGCCGTCGCCGCGTATCGAGAACGAGTAGTATTTCTCATGTAAGGAACCTCGCTGGCTTTCTTGCAGCTTGTCCCACTGCCTTCGGCCAGCGAGTCAGGCTGTTGAACTGCTCTTGGCAAAGCAAGCCAGCGTCCATATGAGCTAACGAACCGTAAGTAATTGTCTTCTCGCTGCTTGCGTTCTCTTTTAACGCACTGGCTCTTTGCTGACGTGATGATCGAATACCAAGAAGGGAATTAATCAGTTCCATTTCGGAACATGGCGTCCGTTCCGGTCTCGGCGTTGCCAACTCTATCCGAACCCATTTTCAAGTGTCTGTCGCGTGCCTCACACCGGGACTCTCGGCAGATCCGAGTGAGAAGTCGAGTTCCATCAGCGCTATACGATCCGCGCTACGTGCAAGGCGGTTCGCAAAGCTGTTTCAAAACAGCGCAGCGCTCGTCAGAGTCATTCATGAATTTCTGGCACGGAATTTGCTGATGCTCTTATTTGTTTCGGTGAGAGAGCACGCACATTCCTGAAAGATTGTTGACACCCTGAGTCTTCTCTCCTGAAGCAAGGAGGGCTTGACATGAAGGCCTTGTTTGCTGCGCTCGTCGTCTGCTTGATTCCTCCGCCCGTCTTTGCGCAGGCGTCACTCGACAATGCGGACCAGGTTGTCGACAAGATTAGCGGGAGGGAAAGAGCGTTGGTGGAAAGCCTCAAGGACTACACACCCATCGCGGAGACCTATATTCAGGAGCTTGCCCCTCGGGGAGACAGATTAGTTGTAGTTCACGATCATTATTTCCTGAGCCAAGCAAGACTCGGCCCTCAAGTTGACATCCTGCCCTTTAGAGGTACGCGCAAGGGTAGTCCAATCAAGCATTTTGCCAAGTCGATGTTCACGGTAAAGATGGAGTATTTGCCTGAAGGCTTCGCGCAGATGGCTCATCCCGACGTGAGCGATTTTGATCGGGAGCACTACACCTTCACATACTTGCAGCACGAACGCATCGAGGAGTCGGATTGTCTCATCTTTGATGTATCTCCTCTAGGCAAATATGCGAAGAAGGAGGGCATGTTTGAAGGACGGATTTGGGTGGAGAACCAAGATTACACGATTGTCCGGTACAGGGGCGATTTTCTGGGCGGAAACGATGTTCGCGGTCATTACTTCCACTTCGACACATTCCGAGTCAATGCAGCACCAGGGTTATGGTTACCCGCGACCATTTACACCAAGGAAACGGAGTATGCCTATAACAAGGTTTTCGGGATCGCGACAGCTCGTGCTCGATTCAAGGCGGAGACACACTTTTGGGGTTACGAGCCGCAGCCTTACCGGGATGAAGCTACTGAACTCAACCTGTCTTCCACCGAAACACCAGAGGTTGAAGCCGAGGATAAAGTTACAGAGAGATTGGGAAAGTTAGGACTGTTGGCTCGGCGTGGTGAAGTGGACGATCTGCTCACATACATTACAACCGGACTAGAAGCTGACAACAACCTACTTATTCAGCCGAAAGTCCGTTGTCGAGTGCTTCTCACCACGAGGCTTGAGTTCTTCACGGTGGGACACACAATTGTTGTAAGTCGCGGCCTGATCGACGTTTCACCTTATGAGCAAACGCTCGCCGCAATTCTTTCGCTCGGACTGGCGAGAATCGCGTTATTCGACGCATCGAACACAAAACATCGATTGGCGGATCAGGTCGGCGTTGACCCGGAAGATACTCTTCTCAAGATGAGTTTCGTTTCCGCGCCTAGTAAGAGGCAAAAAATACGAGAATTGGCAGCAAGTTACCTCTCCGGGTCGTCCTACAAAGATTCGATCCAGTCCGTCAAAGAATTTTTTGCCGAATTGGCAGATAAGTCCTCGCATATCCCTGAATTGGCTGTGGCGAATCTGGGTGACGCTCTTGTCACAGAAATGATTTATTCAGGCCCCGGAAAAGCGACCTTAAACAAGGGAAACAGACAACCTGCTGCACTAGCACTTGGTAGCAGGACGATGATCAATCCTTGGACGGATGAACTCGAAATGCTAAGTCCTTCAACTGTGAGAAGCGATTGGACGCCATTTGAAGTTACTGCGCTCCGTACTCTAAACGACGGCACTGGTTCTAGTGCCGCCAAAGTTGACCCACCGAACTGAACGCCCCTCCAGAAATCAAGGAGAAGATCCCATGAAAATGGCCCTCATCATCTCGTTTTGTCTGTCTTTCGTTAATGTAGTCGCACGCGCTCAGACCCCAGGGCCAGAAGGCCCTGTTGTTGTCCGATCAGAATCAGTGACAACGCCCGCTTCCCCGCAGCTCAGCGAACCGGAGAAGCCACTTTCCATTCTTCCACGTCAGGAAAGCACCGCCAATCTGCCAGACATGCCGAAGCCCAAGCAGCAGCAAAGGAAAGAGGCGGATGATGGTTACGTGTATTACGAGTCGCGCATTTGGTGGCGAGACGTAAACGAACCGGTTCCCGCTTGGTGGCATGCACTGCGAAGCCCAAAGTTCTTAGTAGGTGTTGGGTTGCTAGGGGGTCTTACGGCCTTACAACTTAATGAAGCGATTAAATGTAAACCCACCTGCAGCTTGTTCTTTGGATCAAATCGAATCGCGGCCTACGCAATAAATATCCCCGCAAGCTCCGCGATTGTTTGGGCGTCAGCAAGATCGAAAGAACGTAATAGACCTAAATCCTCCAAAGCTAAACTCTTGATGTTCCTGGCTATTTGGTTTGAAGCGGCCGCTGACTTATGACAGTCGGATTTCACAAGCAGAAAGCATGGTACCGAGTTGCCAGCGATTCAAAGGGACGGTCACCGCGATTTTTGAGATGGTCTTGGTGAAGCATGCTCATATTGTGCTTCCGTTTGCCCCGCAGGTCCGAACTTCGTTGTGAATCGCCTCTTCGGTTTCATCACAGAATCTATAGATCGGTTTTCGTCTCGCCGCGAACGTTTTGCGGAAGTACGGGACAACACCTCTGGTTGTCCCTGCTAGCCAGCCTGCTTTTTCAGTCTCTGCTTGTGAGTTTTCTGCCGATGCTGTCAATACAAATTCGCGTGAGGACCGTGGCTCCAAGTTATGCCGTGACCCCGATAGCATCTGTAAAACCGCCTATCTTTTTGCAAAGGCACAAGCCGACCATTCTTCGTGTAGTTGCCAAGGTGCACGGTAAGCGACCATTTGTTGCGACCCCACCGAGGCCCCTGATGAAAAACGCTTCGGTTACACAAGGCTCTCAGCAACCCGTTATAGAAGGGGATCCGTTGCCAGTCATTTCCACCTCTGCTGACTTCTTCAACACTGGTGTTAGTGTTCCTGATGCGCCGTCACTCACTCAGTTAACCATTCAAATTCAGGCTGGCAGTTTCTTCAGTCCTGATCCCAATTTGCGAGGTCCTATTGGCGGAGGGCGGCGCAACGGACAACGTGGAGTGTACGTGGGTGGATTCGGTGGGCGCGGTGAGGCAGAAGAAGTGATCAAGCCTGTTCGGATTACTTGGAAGCCGATTCCGGTCTACACCGAGGATGCGATTCGTCTCAAGATTCAGGGCGAAGTCTTGGTTGATGTAAATTTTAAGACCGATGGCAAGGCCCAGGTCGTTCGTATGGTTCAGGGGCTTGGACACGGCCTAGATGAATCTGCGGTTAGAGCTGTAGAAGCAATTCTATTCAAACCAGCGACCATAAATGGTCGGGCTATCGACTTTCAAGCACGAGCCCATGTCGTATTCACATTGATTCCTGCGGAAACATAAAGCAATTCACAGGCGAGCGTCGGCTCGAAGAAAACGGCTGCCGCACGTATTCTCATTTGTGGACCTCGTGGGGATGTCTATCGCTGGCGGAGCGACGCAAGCCGTGTCTCTATTATTGTGTTGACAACAGTCCGGTTTAGGAATATTAAGGCTCTCTACAAATAAGGGCGCTCCGTTTCCCCCACCTACCTCCGAGGGAAGCAAGGGAGGATGGATGACCCCGCGCAAATGTCGGAGCGCCCTTCATCCTGCTCCTGCGAACGTCTTTATCCTAAGCTTAGCAAGAACCTTCCTGTTGCTTAGCGCAGTTGGTCTGAATGTGTGCCCGGCTGTCCCGAATCGAAAGCGAAAAAGTTTCCAGCGAAATCTTAAAGTTTGGCTTGCCATTGAGAATCACGTCCTGTCATAAAAACGTACGCGCAGAGCACTCCACGACGGCGATTGGTCAGTTCTATTGGTCATACTAGGAGATCAACAAAATGGTGACTGTAGGTGCGAGATCATAGGAACCTTTCCGCTCGCACTTGAGAGCACAAGCGCGTCTTGCCACTGGTTGGATGGTTGAGGACGAGACTCATCCGAATTTTGTGCTCCGTATCTTCACGTCCCACTTCACAGGATCAGATAAAGGAAGCATCTTGATATGGAACCTTTTTTCGCGGCCACCGAAGGTTTTGCGCGGCGCACGACCGTCATTGTAGGCAAACCGCAGCTATCAAGGCAGGATTGCCGCCCGGGAGATCAGGCTTTGGCCACCGAGCTGTGTGCTGCCCAGCGAACGCCTGCTCGCAGGGCTTCAGCGAACCATCTGGGCTCAGATTGGTCGGAAAGAAACGCGATGGCGGCTTCGGAAGGGAGTTGGGACGCAGAGACAGAATCCGTCACGGCTTCGAGCTGTTCGCCCTATGCCTCAGCGAGAACGATCTCAGCCGCTACATCCGGCCATTGACCGGCGAGCGACTCGAGGCTTGGGGATTCGGCTGCAACACTAAGTGCTGGTGGCAATGTTGTGGCTGGAAGACTAGCGAACGCGGCCCTCAGAACGGAGAGGTTCGCGCTGAACAGCCGTAGAAGGGAATGCGCTTGGATATTGCGTCCAAATATAACCATGGTACAATGACCATAGTTATAGAGGAGTTTCAGGATGAAGAAGATGGCAGCGGGTGCCTTCAAGGCAAATTGTCTTGCAGTCATGGACGACGTTCAGGCCAAGCACGAGACCGTCGTGATCACTAAACACGGCAAGCCGGTGGCGAAGCTCGTCCCGGTGAGCACGGACACGGACGAAATCTACAATTTTCTCGGTGGCAAGGGTGCTGTTACAGGCGACGTCGTTTCGCCCGCCGTTTCGTCTGAAGAGTGGGGCGAGCTCAAGTGATTCTCGTCGACACGCATGTTGTCGTCTGGCTCGCGTTTGACCAAAACCAGCTTTCCAAGAAGGCAAGGGCCGCCATCGACGACGCACGCAAGAAGGGAGACGGATTAGCAATTTCCGATATCACCCTTTTGGAGTTGGCGACGCTTGCGAGTAAGGGCCGCATCCGCCTCGGTATCAGCCTCGAATCCTTCCTACAGGAAATCGAGGCCCGGTTTGTCGTCCTACCGATCAGTGGCCGTGCGTGTGCGCGCGCCATGGGACTTCCAACAGCTTATCCTAATGATCCAGCAGATCGCATTATCGGAGCCACCGCGTTGGTCGAGGGGCTTTCTCTGATTACTGCGGACCGCGAGATCCATCGCTCCAAAGTGGTTCACACCATCTGGTGAGAAGATCATGAAAGATGTGGCCTGGCCCTTTCTGTTTCTTGGCGAGCCGTCGATTCCGAATTCAGACGCGCCTCCGGTCGTAGCGATAGAGCGGCACACTGCGTTGTTCACCAGGGAAATGTCGGCCGTAACTTGCTGGCCGTCCTGGTTGATCGTTCCGGTCGCTTCGCCGAGCAGGCCCTGGGCTGCCGGGCTCGCAGTGACCGTGAAGTTCCCCGCGGACACGAACGTCGCATACGGTTAGTTCAAATAGTGTTACAAACTGTACGCCTCTTGGCCGTACATCCCTGTTGACTTGTCCGGCGATTCGCCGTACACTCTTGACAGGTTTGGGAGGAGATCATGAGACACGCTGCAGCCATTGATCGACGCTCTCGGAAAGAGGAGCGTTTGGAAGCCCGGGTTACCCCGGAGCAGAAAAAGATGATCGCGCGCGCGGCGGCTTTGCGCGGTTCTTCGGTGACGGAATTCGTGGTTGCGAGCGCCCAACAGGCGGCGGCCGATACGATCAAGGACTTCGAACTTCTCACTCTGCACGACGAGGCGCGCGACGTTTTTGTGAATGGGGTTTTGCATCCTCCGGTGCCCAATGAAGCCGCGCGTAAAGCTGCGCAAAGGTACAAGGAGCAACTGGGGCGCTAATTGTCTCGCGAAACACAAGAGCCGCGGTTTGTGATTGAGCCGCTCGGTCCGAAGCATGATCGAGCGGCCTTTTTCTGCGGCATCGAGATCTTGGACGCCTATCTTCGCAAACAGGCAGGTCAGGACCTCAAGAAGCGGGCGGCTGTCCCGTTCGTGATCACGCCGGACGGAACGACCATCGCCGGCTACTACACACTGTCCCAATACTCGGTACAATTGGACGAAGTTCCCGTGGAGGTTGCGAAAAAGCTGCCGAAATATCCTATTGTGCCAGCAACCCTTCTGGGCCGATTGGCCGTAAGCGTTGCATTTCGGGGACAGGGGCACGGCGCCACATTATTGATGGATGCGCTCTATCGAACTCTTCACCACAGCAGGGGAGTGGCTTCCGCGGGCGTCATCGTTGATGCGAAAGACGCTGCGGCACTCGCGTTTTACAAGAAGTATGGATTTCTCGAACTCCCCAGAATCGAGCGACGGCTCTTCTTGCCGATGGGCACCGTGGAAGAACTGTTTCGATAAGCCGAGCGCACGCTGTTAGTGGTCACTCCGGGCGGGCTTCATCACCATCGATCCAACTTTTCATCTCAGCCACGCTCCAGCCAGGAGAGTGGCGGTACTGTCCCGCCTTCGCGGGAATTCCGAATAACCTTCGTAGGCTCCCTGGCCAGCGAAAGTGCCCAGGTCAAAGGCAAGAAGGTTTGGGCAACTCAAGACTCTCCCGGAGTGCGGTGGCTTCCGTCTCGGTCAGTTCGCGAAAGGCGGGCTTCGAATAGACTCTTTTCATGACTCCGCCGCAGGTACACCGAGGATTTGTGCTTTCCCCGGCGCCTGAATCTGCTACTCTTTCGATTTCCTTGCGGCAGGGTGGATTCTGACAGATGTATCGGCGATTCTTGGGTGATAGTGGATGCAACTTTGAATCCTATCGGAGGCTCGGGAGCACAACCTGGATATGGCTCATTTAGCTCCTAGCGTGACCAGAATCCTCTCATCTGCGCGCGGAATCGATTTGCCATAACCGATAATTACATGTATAATGTATTCCTGTCAAGCTAGCTGCCTTTCTCGGTAATAAGAGACGCCTCCAACTAGTCCATAGTCGTGTCCGCAAATTAGCTTCGACAAAAGGGGGAATCGACCATGTTAATTGGAGATCGGTTACGCACTTTCCGCGAACAAAAGAACCTCTCTCAGGGAGACATTGAGAAACGAACAGGCCTGCTTAGGTGCTACATATCTCGCGTCGAAAACGGCCATACCGTTCCGGCCATTGAGACCCTAGAGAAGTTGGCGCGGGCCTTTGAAGTGCCGCTTTACCAGATTTTCTATGACGGCGAAGAGCCACCCAAGCTGCCGAATCTTCCGAATCGAAAGACCAGCGCAGAAATCGCCTGGGGTAGTTCCGGCAAAGACGCGCGCTTTCTTAATAGATTGCGTAACTTCCTGGGGCGAGTCGAGGACGGGGACCGAAAGCTTTTGCTTTCGATGGCTCAGAAAATGGCCGTGTCCAAGCGGCGCAATCTTAGCGCGGCGCGCGCCTGAGCAGGGCTTCCATCTGACTTCCGGAGGGTTACCTGCCGCTACTGTCCGACACAGTAGTAACAGGACCAGATTCACTTTAAAAGGCGGCTGCGCTTTGCATTCCTGTGCCTCAGCACTGCTTTCGGTATTTCAGTGTGACCCTCCGGTCGGGTGCTCCCTTGAGTCCGGCGCTTTTTCTCCAACAATTCGCATTGATACCCCGGTCACCCGGCCTACGATTTCAGCCTGGGACGGGTAGTCAAATCGCCGAACATCCTGATAGGAGTGCGGGTGGGGAATTACGATCAGCTGTCCCCGATCCACCTGGCACCAACTGCAAACGTAGCCGTTCCGGAGTTCCACGAAGTAGATGGGGCGGTCGTATTCTGTCTTCCACTTCTCAGCGCTGATTTTCCTTTGGCTTGCGTCAATCTGCACAAGTGAACCGGGGCGGATGAGAGGGAAGAGCGTGTAGTCCTCTAGGCCGATATAACCATACACGGACTTGCGTAGGTCGAGGTGTTGTAAGAAACCAACGGGGATCTCCTCCCACTTTTCCACGACTTGCGCAAGGAGGTTCGTTTTCTCCAATCGGAACTCTGGTTTGAACTGAACTGGCAGCGATACCTTATTGACATCGGGGTCGGATCCGCTCTCAAGGATGTGCGTTTTTGGAACTCCAATGGACGTGCGATAGCGGCTAAGGTCACCTAGCGGCAATCCGAAATAAGAGATCAGCTCTGTAATTCGGCGATTGTAGATGGCGCTAAACGCATGGAACTTGTAGATGCTCGGAGTAAATTTGCCGTTTTCAATGTCCGTCACCCAGGCGTGGGATACATAGTATTCGCGGCTTTGCCTTTCCTCCGCGATTTGCTGACTTTTCGCCTCGACATCGCGCGTGGTCAGTCCCAGGCGGACGCGCAATTCTTTGAGCCTCTCTCCGGCACTCGGACTGGGTTTACGTGCGTCCATTGGCGGGAATCCTACGCTGGTAGCTCGTCTCTGTCCAGCCACGTAACTCTTCGCTAATCCATACATAGGCTTTGGTGAAAATTGCTGGAAATCTCGTGAATGGTCGCAATTGCGGCCACCCAGAGGATTTCTCCCCAAGATGAACTCCGACTCCGCTATACACGAGCGCCGCCATAACCCAAGTGAGCAGGGCAGACCGCGTCCGGCAGATTCTTGCAACCAGAGGCTTGACTCTTTATCAGGTGTCCCGATGGTCTGCCAAGATGTTCGGGCCCTCCTCGCCCTACTACATTCCGCACCACTTCTATTCTGATTTGACCGCTCCGTCGCGATGTCCGAGCATCCATCAGTTTGTTGCTCTCAGCCGGATATCGAATTACCGACTGTGCGACTGGCTGGCGGTTTTTGGGTTTCATCTAGACGACATCCCACGGCTGCAACCGCTTCTCCCGCGGAAGCGCACGGTTGTGCTGGACTCGTCGGTGTACGATGAGAATGCGTGGATTCCCTGGTTTGTGGAAAAGCTGCCTACCGAACGCATTCCGCAAATCGCGCCCTTGGGATACTTTCTGCGGCCCGGACCGCCGCGACGAGCAAGGACGCTGGGCTACCTCGGCCGAAGAGCATTTTTGTATGCCAAACTTGGCGAGGACGACCTGCTGGCCTTTCCCGATCTGGTGCCAGGAAGCATTCTACGTATCGACTCGAGCCGTGCCGCCCAGCGGCTGCCCAAGGCGGCAAGCCCCAGCTGCGAGATTTTCCTGGTGGAGCATGATTCGATTTTACGCTGCGGCCGCCTGCAGCGAAGCGCGAAAGACCGGATCGTACTCTGCTCCGTGAAGTTCCCCTTTGCACGAATCGAGCTCAACTCTGATCCGGCATTCCGGATTTACGGCGTAGTGGACGCCGAGATGCGGCCGTTGGCGCGTTCGAATGTCTCTTGCCAAGCTCGCACATTCGTCAATGCGCCTTCCGAACGGGACTTACGTCGAACAGTAAGCGGGGCCACGTTAGGGGAGCTGATTCGATTGTCTCGAATACGAGCGGGATTTTCCTTTCGGGAAGCCTCGGCGCTGAGCCGGGGGATTGCAGAGACCTTGTCGGACGAAATGTCCTTCACGGCCGTGGGCACGCTTTCCGAATACGAGACGTTCACTCATCCTCCGCGACACGTTCAGAAGATTATTTCGATCTGCATTCTCTACAATATCCGGTTCTGGGACTTCCTCAGCGCCTCTGGCATGAGCGTCGATCCCAGGGCGGGAGACTTTATACCAGACGAGCTGATCCCTCGCGCAATCCCCGGGACGGATCCTTCTGTCGACGATGCCGTGCCGGAACATGCCGAGGAAAGACCGGGATTTCTCGCAACAGTTGCCGCCGAATGGTCTGACATCCCTCTTTTCGCGAAAGATGCTTTGGCGTTCGTGGCAGGTTTGAAGGATCTCTCCCTGTCCGACGCATTCTGGGTTGGAGGAGATCGCAACCCCATCCACCCCTATCTTGCGCGCGCGACGTTTGTTGTCGTCAACCGCAGAATCAAGAAGCCGATCCAGACCGCGGCAAAGACGTTATGGGAACAGCCGCTGTACATGGTTCTGAAAAGAGATGGCGATTTTCTCTGCGGCGCCTGCACGCTGGAGGACGGACTGCTTTCGGTCCACCCGTACCCGGACCGGCCATCTGTTCCCCGGCAGCTGAGGAATGGAATTGACGCCGAGGTGATTGGGCAGGTTACGGCCGTAGTCAGACGACTCGAATAAGTTCTAGTGTTCTCGGAATCCCGAATTTGAGAGCGCTAGACGAAAGGGTGCTCAGACAGCGCTACGTTTTTTATGGCACACGTCCGGTCAGTCGCGACAGCCGACCGGACTACTCAGCTCGTCGGCCGGTTGGGTTCTCCTCGACAGTTCGGGAGTCTTTAGCGCCCAAAGAGAACAGAATTGAGTTCATGCCCATGATCGTGTCACGCCGCTCGGCACGAAACCTTAGCTTCTCCAGAACCCGAATCGACCGGTTTCGACGTGTGGTGCGGTGCGGTCGTGACCGCCGACTTTAACAAGGTGCTCTTGCGGCCCGGAAATTATTCCTGCCGCGTCGAAGAATTTTCGGCGCAGGAGTCCTATCTGGAATTCGGTGTGGCCGACGGCGGGATCTACTATCTGGTGGTCGACTGTGATCCGTCGAATCGCCGGCCCGACGGAGGGTGGCTGTCGATGCCATTCATCAATTGCCGGCCAGAGCTTTCATTCGCGACCGTAGCGGGAGCCGTCGACATGTGGAACATGTGGATGCAGTCTCATCAGTCCGGTAAGACAGACGATCTGACCAAGGTCGACTCGGAAGCGTTTCGCAAGCTGCACCCTTCTTGCGCGTCGAGCAATAACAGGAACAGAAGCAGTTATCAGTGGATTGCACTTCCTTCTGGAGCGACATTCGGCAGCGGAGAGGCCAATCGCAAGATTGCGCACTCACCGATGTTCAGAATCTCGAGCGAAGTTCGCAGCACGCAAACGCAAGACGGCTCGATTCTCCTCGTTTGCGAACAGACGCTTCCACCGGGACTGCGCTGAAAATCTTCTGTGTGGCTGCGTCATTTCCAAATCACTTTAAGCAGATCCTTAAGTTCCTCTGTGAGTGCTCTCATTTGCTCCAATAAGCCATGCATTAGTTCCGAAGCGACTTGGGAACTGATCAGTGCGGGTGGCGCGGGTGGATTTGGCAATGGTTTGCGCAAAGGATATAGCCACATCAGCACCGCTATATCAAAACATGCTATGCGAACCGACTCCCACCAATGAAAATATGGGGTCATCAATGGACTCATGAACGTGCGGTTTAACATCTGAAAAATGGAGTAGATGGCGAGGCCGATGAGAATACAGCGTTCCATCGGTCCGAGGCAGACTTTGTACCGGATGCTGACAGCTAACAGCAGGAGCAGGATAGCCGATGCTGCAAGCTCCAAACCGCGCTCGGTCGTGAGCACGAAACCGACGATCCAATCCTTATCGAGTGCCGCGGAAACCAGGGCGCTTGCGAGCAGGGCCGCAGTGGCAAGCCCCAAGATCTTGCGAGCCAAAGACCAGACGCCGGGATAGTTCCCGAGGCTTACCCAACAAAGCTCCGCAATAACCAGACCGCGCGCCATTAGGACAACCGCCAACGCAAACCAGTAGGCATACCAAGCCACATTCGACCTGTAGCCCCACGTGCGATACGCGAACCATACAAAAATGACTTCGGCGAGCAGCAGCACCGCGTAAATTGTGAACAGCGGCAAGCGCCGGTATACGCGGCGGTACACAAGCAAGATGCACAGCAGAAACTTTAGTGCTGTCCCGAGCCCCCAAAGTAGAGTTTCAAAAGTGGGTATGTGCACCGGGAACTAAATACTATCACGGGAACTTCGTATTTATGAATAGTTCAGAATCGACTGTACGAACTCAGAGTCTCCGGACTCCTCAAGGGTAGTTATCATGGTCCTGATCTGGTAAGCAAGCGTAGCAACAATGTCAGTGAGTCGCTTCAGCTCCTTTACGGACACAGAATTCACGCTAAGCTTCAGTGAGATCAGCATGTACCAGGTCCAAAATGAGAGGCGGAGCCGCAAGCGCAGCATTTCCAGTTGGCTCAGAATATGGAAATCTGGCGAGTGCAATATCACCGCGCCGAAAATGCGGTTGCCTCGTTCGAAATCCTGGCGCAAACCGAACAAGTACTCTGTGACAACCCTTAATTCTGCTTGCCTGAGGCTCAGGTTCGTCGATTCCCAACTATGTGCTCGCTTATATTCTTCAGCGCTCCAAAGCTTGCTCTCGATCAGGGTAAACATCTTGTAGTGGCCAGGGAGGCGTTGCTCGATGGGAAGGTGGATTTCGGAAGCGAGGCGATGCTTTTCCGACTTCTCACGGTGCAAAAGCACGAGCAAGAGGCCGAAGAGAACTAATGCTGAAAGTATGGGAACCACCGGTCCAATCATCGGCAACCTACACCCCACAGCGCTCTTGTGCGATGTGAGGGTTTCCTTCCGTTGCACCACTTGTTTGCATTTGGGTTACGTCCATAAGCGGGCTACGCGTCGTAGCATAGGCTTGTTGCCCGTTTAAAGTGAATACTACGATGCGCGCACTGCGGGGTCGTCAGTAACCTGTCAGCGTTAGACGGTCATCGCGGAAAGCGGTGGCCTGGGAGGTTGTGGATTGCCGTCCGCAACCAGCCATTTTTTCAATTGCGGCGGCGGAGGGGGTTGTGGGTTGCCGTCACGAGCCAAAGCGGCTTGAGGCGGTCTGGGGAGTTGAGGATTACCATCGGCAACCAGTAGATGGCCTACTGGCGGCGGAGGGGGTTGTGGGTTGCCGTCTGCCATTAGCGGTGGCGGAGGCGGCTGTGGATTGCCGTCCACAAAGCGTGTTTTATAGTCGGTACCGACAACAATAGAGTAACCACCATCGCTGCAAACACCACTCTCATCATCACGGACTTCTTCATTTTTTTTCTCCTGAGTGAATGTGCATGCGAGTGGATCACGCATGCCGACCCCAAGATGCCTCAAATCCAAGTCAACCGGCGTGTTTTTGGGAGCAGGGCCTCACATAGTTGAGCTCATCTCGGTGTACAGCGAGAACCTGTTCTTGCACGCTTCGGATTGCTGAGGTCGTACTCCTCGTCCGACAACACGTGTTTGAGGTGCCGGTTCTGAAAACAGGTTTCAAATTCAAACGGTTCGAGGATCCTGGTCGACGCCTGTAGAGCCATATAGGCATTGTCGTGGCACAAGCCTTGTCATGGCTGAATCTAAAGGACTTCCGAGAAGATCATCCGAGCTTTCACCTGCCAATGAGTCTGTGAGAGCCGAGGCAGGAAGATAGAATGCGGGCCACTGAAAAAGCCGATCTTGGCAATGAAGAGTGCCATTAGAGACGAAGGTGAGGGTTGGAAAGGCGTTGATTGCGATCATTCCGCCTTTTTTGGGCTGCTTCGACGACGTCCGGAGGGTAAATAGGTCCGAAACGCGAACACGGCTCGCACTCCCCATCCAGAACCCCGCACTCTATCGTATGGCGGTGACAGACTCTTAGAGGGCGGGCGATTTCTTTCTGAACAGAATTAGATGTGAGTGGATTGCGCTTCCGTCCGGAGCCACAGTCGGCAACGGAGCGAGTCGCAAAACTCACCAACCGGGCCATGTTCAGAATCTCGAATGACGTACGCAGCACGCAGACGCAAGACGGCTCGATTCTCCTCGACGTTCACCACGGCCAGATGTTTTGCTTGAACCTGGTCGGCTCCAAGATTCTCGAACTCCTCGAGCGCGGGTACGACGAGACGCGCATCGCCGAGGAGATCAGCAAAACCTACGGCGTAGCCAAGGATATCGCCAGCGGCGACGTGCGCGAGTTCCTCGATGCTCTCTACCGACATCACATTCTCCAGTCCATACGACCCAACGGCAGCAGCTAACGGCTTATAAAAAACGAGGCAATCATGGACGCACCTAACGACACCGGCCAAGACACCTACCGCCTGCTAATCACGCGGCGAGCCGCGTCCGAGATTCTTGTCGTGGGAAATGGGCCGGAATGGTCCTTGCCGCGCACGGAAATCCCTTCCCGGCAAAGGCCCGCAGAGCAACTGACCGCGGCGATCCGCAAGAGCTTCGAACTGGAAACCTACTGCTTGTTTCTACCAAGCACTCTTTCATCCGTAGAGACCCGCTCGAATGCCAGTTACGCGGTGATGGAATCGGTGAAACAGAACGATCCCGCTCCTGCCGGAACCTACTGGATGCCCGCTGGCGTTTTCGATCGCTGTTGTGATGCGGAGGAAGCAAGAGGGGTCAAGGAAGCTCTCGGCGAACTGAACTCCTACGTCACCGGAGAAAAGCCTGGGCCGTTCGGAAGGGCTGGCTGGCTGCGGGAGCTCTTCCACTGGGCGGAGGAGCAAGTCGTGCCGTTGGGCCTCCGGCTGACCGGCAATTTCCGCCAGTTGAACGCCAGCCCGACGTTCAGCCTCATTCGGCTGGAAACCAATAGCGTCGCGCTCTGGTTTAAGGCTACCGGCAAACCCAATGAACATGAACTCGCAATTGCTTTATCCCTCGCGCGTTTATTTCCGAGGCATGTTCCCCGGATCTTGGGAATTCACTTGGCTTGGAACGGCTGGCTCTCAGCGGAAGCGCCCGGCATCCAGCTGGACGAGATTGCCGATTACGCCGCGTGGGAACGAGCCGCAGAGAGCCTTGCCGAGCTGCAGATCTCTTCGATCGGAAAGTGCTCCGAGCTGCTGGAAGGGAAATGCAAGGATTTGCGGCTTGCGAGGCTCGGTGAATTGATAGATCCCTTTCTTGCACGCATGGGGGAACTCATGGCCGCGCAGGAGAAGCGTTCCCCTGCGCCTCTTTCTAAGTCAGAACTTGTTTCTTTGCGGGAAGCGCTTGAAGAAGCCTGCGAACTGCTCGAGAGCTTTCATCTCCCAGACACTCTGGGGCACGTCGACTTCAATCCCGGGAATATTTTGGTGTCTCCTGATCGCTGCGTGTTTCTCGATTGGGCCGAGGGCTGCGTGAGTAACCCGTTCCTTACGTTCGAGTATTTGCGCCAACACATTGAGCGCGGCAGCCTGCGGGAACCTGCGGCCGGTGCGCGGATCGATGCTGCCTACCTTCGTCCCTGGCAGGCTTTCTTCTCCCCGGAGGAGTTGCGTAGAGCCATGGCAATTGCTCCGCTGGTAGCGGTCTTTGCCTATGCGGTGGCGAGCGATCGATGGCGCTCACCCGAAACTCACCGCGACTCCGCGGCCGCCGGCTATCTGCGCGGCCTCACACGACGCATGTACCGAGAAGCCATACACGTGGCGGAAAGGAGCGCGCCGTGCCTGGAATCGCTTTAGCTCCTCCCATTTCGCCTACCGAACCAGTCACCGAGCTTCTTCATGGTGTGTCCATCACCGATCCTTACCGGTGGCTGGAAGAGCAGGACTCGGCGCGAACCCGCCGATGGATTGAAGAGCAAACGCAATACGCTCGCGGTTATCTGGACAACTTGCCGGGGCGGCAGAAGATCCGCGAGCGCATTCGTGAATTCCTGGCGGTCGAGACTTACGATTCCCTTCAAAAAGTAGGGAATCGGTACTTCTTCCGGAAGCGTCTTCCCGACCAGGAACAGCCG
>WNFH01000515.1_pt1 | contig 24672 bp, 23 predicted proteins | sample 5400411 | NCBI WGS metagenome assembly WNFH01 (sample SAMN13153347, study PRJNA577476) | soil metagenome | isolation source: 200 cm saprolite under Douglas fir tree site 2 hole 3 | place: USA:California | collected 2015-04-18 | reverse complement strand
GTGCGGCAAGACGACGACCCTGCGCGCCATCGCCGGCTTCGAGCTCCCGGACTCCGGTGACATCGACTTCGGCGATCACCGCGTGACCAACCTTCCGCCGGAGCGACGCAATATCGGGATGGTTTTCCAGAACTACGCGCTGTTCCCCCACATGACGGTGGCGCAGAACGTGGCCTTCGGCCTCGAGATGCGCAAGGAGCCGACGCTGGCCATCCGGACGCGGGTGGCGACTACGCTCGCCAAAGTCCAGCTCACGGGCCTCGAAGGCCGCTACCCGCGCCAGCTCTCGGGCGGCCAGCAGCAACGCGCTGCGCTTGCGCGGGCGCTCGTCGTCGTCCCCGACGTCTTGCTGCTCGACGAGCCGCTCGCCAACCTCGACGCCAAGCTCCGGGAGGAAATGCGCTTCTACGTGCGCTCGCTGCAGCAGGAGGTTGGGATCACCACCATCTACGTCACCCACGACCAGGCGGAGGCGATGGTGATCGCCGACCGTATCGCGGTGATGTTCAACGGCCGGATCCACCAGCTCGCGGCGCCGCAGGAGATCTACCACCGTCCGCACACATGGATGGTCGCGGAGTTCGTCGGGCTCACCAATTTCATCGAGGGGAAGGTCGTCGGCCAGGAGGACCAGCTGCTCGTCGTAGACACCGCACTGGGCACGCTGCGCTGCAACGGCCTGGCGCCAGGCACGGACGCCAAGCCCGAGCGTCTGATCGCCGTGCGCCCAGAGGCGATCCAGCTCAGCGGACGCCCTGGGGGCGGTGCGAGCGGCGCGGGCGACGAGGTGCCAGGACCGCGGGGTGCCGACCCGACGGTGAACCGGCTCCGGGGTGTCGTGCGGGCCCGCGCGTTTCTCGGCAACCTCGTCGATTACCGTGTGGAGGTGGCGTCCGGAGTCGTGCTGCGAGTGCAAGGTGACCCGCACGCGCCGTTCGCCGTCGGCGACCCCGTCGATGCGGCCTTTCAGCCCCGCTCGACGTGGTCGGTGCCGGCGCGCGAGGAGCGGGTGTGCTGATGCGCGCGCGAGGCTCCCGGCGTCCCTGGTTCCTGGTCGTGCCGGCGCTGGCGCTCGTCGTGGTCTTCTTCGTGCTCCCCTACGCCAACCTGCTCGTGATGAGCTTCTTTATGCCGGGGAAGGCAGAACCGTACGATGCCATCCCCACGCTCGGCAACTATACGAGCGCCCTCGGTGACTCTTTCCAGTGGTGGATCCTCTGGCGGACGCTCAAGCTCGGCTTCCTCACCACGCTCTTCACGCTGGTCCTTGGCTACCCGCTCGCGTACAACCTGGCCCGCGCCGGCAGCAAGGTGAAGGGTATGTTGCTGGTGCTGCTGCTGTCGCCGTTGCTCGTCGGCGTCGTCATCCGGAGCTTCGGCTGGATGGTGCTGCTGGCCGACAACGGGCTGATCAACTCCCTCGTCAAGCACTGGGGCCTCGCCCCGCACGGCCTCAAGCTCATGTACAACGAGTTCGGGGTACTTGTCGGCACCGTCCACATTTATCTGCCGTTCATGGTGCTCTCGCTCTCCGGGGCGCTGCAGAACATCCCGCCCGATCTCGAGCTCGCCTCCCGCAGCCTGGGCGCGTCGTTCATCCAGGCGTTCTGGCGCATCGTGTTCCCGCTCTCGCTCCCGGGCGTGTTCGCCGGCTGTCTGCTCGTCTTCGTGCTCGCCGTCAGCTCCTACGTGATCCCGGTGCTGCTCGGCGGCTTCCAGGTGATCACCACGCCACTGCTCGTCGTGCAGACCGCCGTCGACGTGCACAACTGGCCTGGAGCGGCCGCCCAGGCGGTGATCCTGTTCGCCGCCTCGCTCGCGTGCATCGGGCTGTACTTCAAGCTGATGAACCGAGCCATGCGGGGGCTCTCGCCGTGAACCGCGGTGGACGGCGGAACCTGCCGGCCGGCGCGGCGAACAGGTTCCCCCTCGGGACGGGACGCGCCCGATGAGGCACCGGCGGCCCGCGCGCGCCGCGTTTCTCGCGCTGATCGCCCTGCTTTACGTCTTCCTCATCGCGCCGATCGTGATCGTCGTTGTCGCCAGTCTCAACGCGGGGCGCTTCCTGGTCTTCCCGCCCGAGGGCTTGTCGCTGCAGTGGTACGTCAAGTTCATGAACAGCGGACCGTTCGTCCGCTCGTTCTTCTTCAGCCTCCGCCTGGCCGCGCTCACCACCGTCATCACGACCGTCATCGGAACGGCGGCGGCGCTCTACGTGGTCCGCCACGCCCGGCGGAACAACGCGCTGCGGATGCTACTGGTGGCGCCGCTCCAGCTCCCGGGGATCATGACGTCGCTGGCGCTCCTGATCTTCTACTACGCCATCGGGCTCGGGGGGACGAGCTACCTCGGCCTCCTCATCGGCCATGTGGTCGTGTGCATGCCGTACGTCTTCCTGACGGTGGCGGCCGTGCTCTACAACTTCGACCGCTCGCTGGAGGAGGCGGCGCGCAGCCTCGGGGCGGGGAGCGTCACGGCGTTTCGGCGGATCACGCTTCCGATCATCAAGGGTGGTGTCATCGCGGGCGCCGTCTTCTCGTTCATCACCTCGTTCGATCAGTTCCCGATCTCGCTCCTGCTGAGCGGTGTCGGAACCACCACCCTGCCCATCCAGGTCTTCGACTACCTGCGCTTTTCCTTCGACCCGACGGCCGCGGCCGTCGGCACCGTGAACATCCTGATCACGCTCGGCGTGGTCATCATGACCGAGCGGCTGGTGGGGCTCGAGTCTCTCTACGTGGGAGGCCGCCAATGACCTCGGCGCGACGCGACGATCGGTATCGGATCGGCTTTGACATCGGGGGCACCTTCACCGACTTCGTGCTGCTGGACGCGGTGAGCGGGCGGATCCGCATCCACAAGTGCCTGACCACGCCGAAGGATCCGTCAGCGGGTGCGCTCGAGGGGCTGGACGAGTTGCTCCGAGCCGCCGGGCTCACGTTCCCCCAGATCGGTCAGCTCATCCACGGGACGACACTGGTCACCAACGCCATCATCGAGCGCGCGGGTGCAACGCTGGCGCTCCTCACGACGCGGGGTTTCCGCGACGCGCTCGAGATGGGCATCGAGCAGCGCTACGACATCTACGACCTCTTTCTGCAGTTCCCTGAGCCCTTGGCGCCCCGGGATCTGCGGCGCGAGATCGACGAGCGGATGACCCGGGACGGCGTGATCATCACGTCGATCGACCTCGACCAGGTGCGCCGCGAGGTCGCCGACCTGGTCACGCGAGGGGTGGAGGCCCTGGCCGTCTGCTTCCTCCATTCGTACAAGAACCCGGCCCACGAGCGAGCCGTGAAGGATCTCTTGAGGCGCGAGTTCCCGGAGGTCGCGGTGTCGCTCTCGTGCGAGGTCGTGCCCGAGCTGCGCGAGTACGAGCGCGGCACCACGACGACCGCGAACGCGTACGTCCAACCCCTGATGGACCGCTACATCGCCCGCCTGGAAGACGCGCTCGCCGAGCGCGGCTTTGGCGGCCGCTTCGCCCTGATGCAATCCTCTGGGGGCACGGCCTCGCCCCGCATGGCGCGCGAGTTCCCCGTGCGATTGCTGGAGTCGGGCCCGGCCGGGGGCGGCCTGGCTACGGCGTTTTTCGGCGATCAGGCAGGACATCGCGACGTGATCTCGTTCGACATGGGCGGCACCACCGCCAAGGCATGCCTCATCCAGGCCGGCAAGCCCGACGTGGCGCCAATGATGGAGGCCGCGCGCGTCCACCGCTTCAAGAAGGGCAGCGGGCTGCCGATCAAGGCGCCCGTGATCGACATGATCGAGATCGGAGCCGGCGGCGGCAGCATCGCTCGGGTGGACCAGCTCGGCCTGCTCAAGGTGGGCCCGCGAAGCGCCGGGGCCGATCCAGGGCCGGCCTGCTACGGTCTTGGTGGCAAGGAGCCGACGGTCACCGACGCCAACCTGCTGCTCGGCTACCTCGATGCCGACTTCTTCCTCGGCGGACGCATGCATCTCGACCGGGCGGCGGCGGAGGCAGCGATGGCGCGTGTGGCCGAGCCGCTCCGGCTGTCCACCCTGGAGGCGGCGTGGGGCGTCTACACGATCGTCTGCGAGAGCATGGCCGCGGCGGCCCGCGTCCACATCGTCGAGAAGGGACGCGATCCTCGGCGCTACGCGATGGTCGGGTTCGGGGGAGCCGGACCTGCGCACGCCGCTCGGGTCGCGCGCATCCTCGGCGTGCGCGAGGTCGTGATTCCGCCCGCGTCGGGTGCGGCCGCGGCGCTCGGGTTCCTCGTGGCGCCCATCAGCTTCGAGTTCGTCACCTCGCTGCCCGGCGTGCTCGACGAGCTGGATCTCGACGCGGTCAACGCGCTGCTCGGTGACCTGGAGGCGAAAGGACGCGCCCTGCTGACCGAGGCCGACGTGGCGCCCGGCGCTGTGACGGTCACGCGGCGGGCCGAGATGCGTCTGCTCGGCCAGGTGCACGACATCACGGTGACGCTCCCGGCCGAGCTGCTCACGCGCGAGAACCTGGACGCCGTCAAGGCCGCGTTCGCGACCGAGTACACGAGACTCTACACCCACCTCTACACCGGCACCGTGATCCAGGCGATCAACTGGCGCGTGCTCTGCGCGGGCCCTGCCCCGAACATTCGCGCCGCGGACATCCACGTCGCCAATCCAGATAGCGTCACGGAGCCACGCCTCGATTCGACCCCGCGCGCCCTTATCAAAGCCAGGCGGCGCGCCTGGTTCGCCGAGTCAGGAGGCTGGGCGGAGACGCCGGTTTACGATCGCTACGCACTGAGGCCGGGCGACGCGCTCGAGGGGCCCGTGATCGTGGAAGAGCGCGAGTCGACGACGGTGGTGCCGCCGGGAGACCGACTCGCCGTCGACGCCGGCCTCAACCTGCGGCTCACCATCGGTCGGAACACCTCGCAGGAGCCGCTCCACACGGCCGCCCTGCCGCTCGCGCAGGCGATGGCCCGGATCGAACGTGACCCGATCGGGCTCGAGATCATGTGGAGCCGACTCGTCAACCTCGCCGAGGAGTGCTGGCTCACCGTCTGGCGGACGGCGTTCTCGTTGATCATCGGCGAGGCCCAGGACTTCGCCTGCGAGATCCTCGACGCGCGCGGCAACTCGCTCGCTCACTCGCCTCGCGCGATGCCGGTCTTCAACCTGACGCTGCCGCTCGCGGTCAAGGCGATCCTGGCCCGGTTCCCGGTGGAGACGCTCCAGCCCGGTGACATCCTGACCACCAACGATCCGTGGATCTGCGCTGGCCACCTCTTCGATGTGGCCATCGTCACGCCCGTCTTCCGCGACGGGAAGGTGGTGGCCATCATCGGCACCATCGGCCACGTCGCCGACATCGGCGGCACCAAGGACAGCCTGAACGCCCGCGAGATCTACGAGGAGGGCTTTCAGATCCCGCCCATGAAGCTCTACCGAGCCGGCGTATTGAACGAGGACCTCGTGACCCTGCTCGCCGAGAACGTCCGCAAGAGTGAGCAAGTGGTCGGCGACATCCACGCCATGGTGTCGGCCAACGCGTCCGGCGCCCGGCGGCTGCTCGACTTCATGGCCGAGTACGGGCTCGAGGATCTCGAGGCCCTGGCCACGGTGATCCAGAACCGCGCCGAGGCCGCCATGCGCGAGGCGATCCGCAGCGTGCCCGACGGCGTGTACACGAGCGAGATCTGGAGTGACGGCATGGGCACGCCCGAGCGCATTCCCGTCAAGGTCGTCGTGAAGGGCGACGCGATCGCCGTCGACTTCGAGGGCGCGCCGCCGCAGGCCCCGCGGGGCGGGTCCAACTGCACGTTCGGCTACGCCGCCGCCCACACCACGTACCCGCTCAAGTGCATCCTCTCGCCGGCGGTGCCCGCCAACGCCGGCTCCTACCGCCCGTTCACCGTCACCGCGCCCGAGGGCAGCATCCTGAACTGCACCAAACCGATGGCCGTCAACACGCGCACCCGCACCGGCTGGTACATCGCCCCCAATCTCTTCATGGCGCTCGCGCGCGCGGTGCCGCAGCAGGTCCAAGCGTTCACGGGCCTCCCGGCCTCGCTGCTGGCGTACGGCGTTGGCCCAGACGGCCGTGTCTACAACGACCACCTCTTCCAGGGGGGCGGGCAGGGGGCGTCAGCGCGGGGCGATGGGAAGTCGGCGCTGCTCTGGCCGACCAGCGCCGCCAACACCTCGGTCGAGCTCTTCGAGACGCGCACGCCGGTGCTCGTCCTCGAAAAGGGGCTCGTCGCCGACACGGGCGGCGCCGGCCGTCACCGGGGCGGTCTTGGTCAGGTGGTCCGCGTCCGCAAGCTCCTCGACGACGGCCGTCCGACGCTGGCTAGCCTGCACCCCGACGGGGTCATGACGCGGACGCCGGGCCTCTTCGGTGGTCGCCCGGGTGGCGCCGTGCGCGGTGTGATGCTCGACCCGGCGGGCAGGGTCGTTCACGACTATGGCATCGGCGCGCTCGTGACGCTCTCGGCGCCTGACCAGATCCTCGAGATTCGGCTGGCCGGCGGCGCCGGCTACGGCGATCCGCTCGATCGTCCGGTGGATGAGGTGCGGCGCGATCTCCATCTCGGCTACGTCACCGCGGAGGGCACCGAGCGCGACTACGGTTGCGTGCTGGTCAACGGCGGCATCGATCCAGCTGCCACCGCTACCCGCCGCGTCGCCCTGAAGAGTGACGGGCGGCCGAGCTGAGGGCGATCCGACACTGGACCTACCGCATGTTGCCCGTATGCCCCAGCGAGTAGCGTCCCGGCTGCGGCCACACGGTGAGACCATGCGGCTCCCGGCCAACGGGAATGCTTTTGACCTCCCCGCTTACGGTATCGATGACGTAAACGACATCGTCGTAGCGGCCCGAGAGCCAGAGCTGTTTGCCGTCGATGCTCACGTTACCCATGTCGGGGCTCCCGGCGCCCGGAATCGCCCACATGGCGACGACCTTCTGCGTGGCGAAGTCGATCACCGATACGCTGCCTTTACCAACGCCCCGCCTGCCGCCGATCTTCGAGAACCCCCGGTTGGTCACATAGAGTTTCGTGCCGTCGCGGCTCGGGTAGAGCCCGTGGGTCCCCACACCGGTCTTGATGAAGCCGACACGCTTGAACGCGTCACCGTCGATCAGGTGCACACCCCCTGCGCGCAGGTCCGCCACGTAGAAGAGCTTGCCGTCCGGGCTGACGCGGACGTCCTGAGGGATGCCGCGATCGGGCAGCATCAGGTAGCCGAGGACATTCCGGCGCACCCAATCGATCTTCACGAGCCGGCCCGCGTATTCGCACGTCATGATCAGGTACCGGCCGTCGATCGAGTAGTCGCCGTGGTTGATGCCGCCGCACTTAGGTGCCGACACCGAGGCCTGCAGCGCCATCGTCTTCGGGTCGCGGAAGTCGAGGCGCTTCATCGCCTCGGCCACGACGACGGCGGATTTGCCATCGGGTGTGAAGTACATGTTGTAGGGATCGTCGACGGCGAGCTCCTTGCCGGGCGTGCCGGTCACGGGATCGATCGGCGTCAGCGTGCCATCGGTACGGCCCTCGGCGTTGTTCGTCACCCACAGCGTCGTGAGGTCCCACGACGGGACCACGTGTTGCGGGTTCCTGCCCACCTTGAAGCGATCGATGACCTTGAGCGTTGCCGGATCGATGACGTAGACGTCGTTCGATTGCAGATGGGGCACGTAGACACGCGCCGGGGCATTGGCGACCGCCGGGCTCAAGCTGTTCGATCGAGTCTCGCTGTAGAGGTTCTTGGGGTCAACCACCGGCGGCATCCCCGGCACGGTCTGGATGCCGGTCGTCCCCTGCGAATCCGCGCGCCCAGCGCAGAAGGCAACAGCAATCACGAGGCATGCCACCAGGAGACGGGGCCGAGTCGTCGATTGCATGAGTCCTCTACCGAAGGTTCGTGGTTGATGCTTTGATCGCTGCCACCGTGCGAGCGACGATGAGATCGACGCCCAGCCGGCCGAGCTCCGCGCTCGCGCGCCGCGGATCGCCGTCGGCCCCCGAGCCGGCGCCCGGTGCCCGGTCGTCGCGTAGCAGGCCGGTCCGCACGAGGCTCGGATCGAGGGCAAGCGTGAGCGCGGTATCGGGCAGCGCGGCGTGGTCGCCGAGCTCCTCGGGCCGGTAGCCGCGGGCGCTCAGAAGAGCGCGAAATCCCGCCGTGGCCGCGTGGTAGTACTCCTCGATAGCGTGTGCCCGGACCGGCGTGGCTGCCCACTCGCGATTCAACCGCGCCGCCACCATTTTCTCGCCCACCTGGGTCGAGCCGTGATCGCCGAGGAAGACGACGTCGCGGAAGCCATGGAGTCGGGCGCTGCGGGCCGCCGACTCGAGCAAGCGCCGGAACACGTCCTCGGGCACCGTGATCGTTCCCGCAAACCGCATGTGACCCGTCGGCGGGCTTAGTGTGCCCTCGGGCACGTACGCGATGACAGGTGCCACCAACGCGTTGCCGAGCGTGCGCGCGATCCGCTCCGACAGCATCCTGACGCGTGCGTTGTGCTTGCCCAGCGCCATGTGCGGACCGTTCTGCTCGGTGCCGCCGATCGGGAAGATCATCGTTGTCTTCCCCGTTTGGACGAGCGTCCGCAGCTCCGGCCACGTCAGCTCTTCGAGGAAGACGGTGTCGAGCGGCTCTCCAAAGGTAGGAGTGACCATGACGCTCAGGATGCAGAGGACGGTAGCCCAAACCTTCATGTCTCTTCTTTCTATATACCCTGCTACCACTTATATACTCTGTTACCATGCGGAACCTACTACGCAGCGGAGGCCAGTTCGGTGCTGGTCAGCTTGAACTCCGATCGTCGGCTACCCGTCGAGACATGGTGCGACAGCATCTACGCTGCCGAGTCGGACCGTCCCTCGTACGCTTTCTTTAATGCTTCAACGTTGATTTTTTTCATCTTCAGCATCGCCGCCATGACCCGTCTCGATTCTTCGGGGTTCTTGTCCTGCAACATCATGCCCAAGACAGTGGGCACGATTTGCCACGAGACACCGAATCTGTCTTCGAGCCAGCCGCATTGCACTTCCTGGCCGCCTGCGGTGAGCTTCTCCCAAAAGTGGCCTACTTCTTCCTATAACGCGCAGGCCTGTACGGTAGACTTGGCAGGATGCGTCTGGCGACGAAGCGCCGCGTGCGGCTCTTCGTGCGGGTCGTCCTCATCGGGACTCTGCTCGGTATCGCCTATGGCGGTCTCACTGGCCTCGTCTTCAACATACCCATCTTCCTCCGAAGCCTGGTAGGGTCGATCGCCGGCGCCGTGATCGCAGCCCCGATCGCAGCGATGGAGATCTTCGGGTGCTCGGCCTGATGCCGAGTGCCGCCCCTCTGCAAAATCCGCTCGTGCGGCTCGCGCTGGCGTTCTCCGTCGTGGCGACCTTTGCCTTTCTCTTTGTGTTCGAACTCCAGCAGATCGTGGGCTCACGCACCCTGCGCCACATCGTGCTCGGTCGCTATCACCGCCCTCGGGCTGAAGAGAGATTCTTTCTCTTTGTCGACGTCGAGGGCTCGACATCCCTCGCCGAACGGATCGGGCCGGCTGCCGTTCACCGCTTCCTGGATGGCGTGTTCCGCCTCCAGAACCTCCGTCGAGCCTAGCGCCTTCAGCTGCGTCGCGCTAAGGAAACAGCGGGCCCTGCGGGGAGTCCAACGGCGATCGCTTGGACGACTAGGCGCCCAGTCAGCTTTGTGGTTGACCGAGGCCCTCCAGCAGCTACGACAGGCGTCTATCGCTTGAGGTCGGCGGCGTCCGGCGGCGGGATCCCGCGCGCGGCTTCCTTACAGCCCACGGGGTTCTGCTTGAGAAAATTCAGGCGACCTGAAGACCGTATTGGCGATGTGCATGAAGGCCCTCGCCGGCAGCACTCCCACGTAGAAAGCCAGCTGCATGCCAATTTCCATGATTTCCGTTCTGGTGAGGCCGAAACGCAGTGCCCCTTCGATCATCCGACGGACGGACACGTCGTACTGTCCCCTTACTACCAGGGCCGCTAGGGCGCAAACGATCCGGCTCTTCATATCCAGCCCGGGCCGTGTCCAGACGGCCCCCCAGAGGTACTCGTGCATCAGAACGTCCAGCGCGCGTTCCACCGGCGTTGGCTCCGTCGGATGGTAGCCGAAGACGTCGGAGATCAGCTCCTTATGTTTCGCGACTCCCCGTTCGTACAGGGTCTTGGGCTCTAGCGAGGGATCGAAGGTTTCCGGCAAGGTAACGTGCATACCCCGCTCTTCAACGACCTCCTTGGTCACAGCCAGGGCATTATAGGCAGCCGGTATGCCACCGTAGAAGGCGACCATCATGAGTATCTCGATGATCTCCTCCGGCGTGATACCCACATTCAGAGCATTGCGTATATGTGATCGGACCTGCGTGGTGAGCTGGATGGCGGCGACCGTCAGGGTCGCTATGGCACGATACCTGAGCTCCAGGCCCGGACGACTCCAGATGGAACCGTACAGACTTTCCGTGCTGATCCTGTACATATCCGGAGCCAGATCATAGGCGGCGGGAACGGCCCCCTTGTATATCCTCCCCTGGCCCCCAGCCAGGCGCCCCCGCATCTCCAAGCCCTTCTGGAACCGCTCGTCTAGAGTAGCCATGCTGCAACCTTCCTTCTCTTGCACGGACTAGCTGCCTTTTGGAGTAGCATCCACCATGGCGCGTGCCGCATCTTTATCGCGATACCAGAGCGCATCGATTCTGGTAAACCTCTCCCACTTGTAGGGCAGATCGAATTCGCTATAAATAGCCCGAACCGGACACATCGGCTCACAAGCGCCACAGTCGATGCATTCATTCGGGTCGATGTAGAGTTTCCGGTCCTTCCCTGCGTCGAAATGAATGCACGCCACAGGACAGACGGTGACGCACGCCTGATCCCGTACGTCAATACACGGGTCGGTAATCACATAGGGCATTGCGATCGAGTGCTGGGCAAAGGAACCACTGGGCGACGACGATGACGTGCCGCGCCCAACAGCCTCAGAGCTCTCGTAAGTCCATGACACAGCCCTGCAGGCGCTTCTGGGCGGCGGGGGAAAAGGCGGTGGCATACTCGGGCTCCCGCAGCAGCTGGTTCACCAGCTCCAGCAGGTAGCTCCCTGCCCGGTCGGGAAAACCCGCCCGGTAGTCGCGCAGCGAGGCGGCCGGCAAAGGCCAGAGCCGCGGGGCCACCTGCTGGCAGATGGCGTTCATGTGCCGTTCATAGGCGGCGACATTGTCCGGCGCTGGCGGCTCCGGCAATGCCAGGGGATGCGTGTCCTCTATGTCCAGGGTCACCAGGGCGAGTGTCTTTAGCGTGTCGATGGCTACTCCCAACTCCGTGAGGATCGTTTTCTCTTCCATGTCCCTACCTCCCTTACCCCTGCGCGCTCCTTCGCTCAGGCTGCGCTCGGCGCCTGGAGCGAATGGACGTGCTCGCTCCAATGACGCGCGATCGTCTCCAGGCGCTGCAGGACGGAGCGCCCACTCCCATCGCCAGTGACCAGGACCGTGGCGTTCGGGTCGGGGAGGGCACGCGCCGCCTTTGCGAGCCGCGCCTGCAACTGGCGCAGGAGCTCTGCGAGCTGGGCGGTGTCTCGGCCGGCCAGGCGACCGACGGCCCTGGCGTTCATCTCATCGACCGAGGCGTAGAAGCGATACGGTTTGCCACCGGACAGAACAGACTCCATGCCTTCGACTGTCGCCTGATGCCACCACACCAGGTGGCATAGGACCTCGCGCGGTCCCCATTTTCCAACCTTGATCCGGGCCTGGCCTCCCGGCCCCTGGAAGTAGGTCAATCCGGCCTCGACGCTCTGCTCCAGCGCTCGAATGAGGGCTTCGATCTGTTGACTCGCTGCCATGACAGGAATCCCCCTCCCAGGAGCGATACACAACGTACGCTGGCCAGCGTTGGGGGCGCGCAGACCGAGACAGCCGGGGTGCTATGCCTTGGGCCTGTGCTTCTCGATGAGCGCCACGATTTTGGGATCGATCCGATCCTTCAACGGGCGTCCGGCGTCGCACAGGGCGATCCCCAGGTGTGCGTCCCGAGCGAGCCCGTCGAATTCAGGACTCCCCCGCCACTGCCGCTCCAGCTCACCAAACAGCGCGTCGATATGGGCCTTCTCAAACATCTCTTGACCTCTGCTCCGTGAGCACAACGCACGGCGGGGCCAACCTGCCGCTGGCTGACCCCGCCTTTTCTGCCATCAACTACGTGCGCGACCGAGACCGGAGCCTACTCGTCTCCGAGGGTCGAGTTCCCCTTGTCGATGATCTTCTTCACGTCTCGAGCGAAGCCTACCAGCTCTTCCTGGGAGGGGATGCCTTCCTTCACCAGTTTCTCCTTGAACTGCTGGAAGAGCCATTCCTCGTTGCGGCCGTGCGGAATCTCGAAGAAGTTCCGGTCGAACAGCGGCAGTTCGCCAGGCCCGAAGTAGCCTTTCTCCATGAAGGTATAGCCTTCCAGGAGGTGTGTGCCTTTGCCGAGCACCTGGCCCGTGGCTACGTAGTGCTCCATGACCGCCGGCATCCCAAAGCGTTGGATCGGGCAGGTCTTCATACAGACGGCGCACCCATCGTAGCGCGCCATGACCGGGCGGCAGCGCTCGTAGATGAGCTTGTTCTTCTCGACGCCACGCCACCACACCTTCTCCTTAACGAGGGCACGACCCGGGCAGCGGTTCACACAGACCTGGCAGACCTGGCAGAACTGGTGAATGCCGTAGTCGACGGGTTGGTCGTAGGTCACCGGCGCGTCGGTGGTGATGATCGCCAATCTGGCTCTGGAGCCAAAATGCGGCGAGAGCAACTGTCCGTTGGCGCCCAATTGCCCCAGACCAGCAGCCACGAACATGGGAATGTACGGGGCGCTGTTGTCATTGGGGCTATGCACCTGGGCGTGATACCCGAGTTCCCGCATATGGTCGGCGAGGTCGAGTAACAGGGCGCCTTCGATCTCGTAGGTCCCGAAGTGGGCGCGCTCGGCGTCCATGCCGGGCAGGGACTGCGTCTGCACGTAGTTCTGTTCCAGTGCCAGGCAGATGGCGTGCTCGTATTTCGTCCAGTGCCTTTTGCTGGTGTACGTGTAGCGCCGGTCATACTTGGTGAAACCAACTTCGCCAAAGCCCAGCTCACGCGCCTTGCGGCGAATAGCCTCGGTCACGTCCTCGCCAGTCGGGGTGGCGGTGGGCTCGAGGTCCCCCGAGACCGCCGCGGCGTCGATGAGTGGCTCGCTGATGTCGTTGTGATCCTTGCGGTATTCGCTCATCTCCGGGCTGTAGACGGTCCAGACCCACTGCCGATCGGCGGCTTTTTCGATGTTCTGGGTCTCCTGGGGATACGTGCGGCTGTAGAAGCTCAGGTCGGTCTCCCGCAGGGGAATACCCGGGACGGTGGTGAGATCCTCTGCCACCGGAATCTGCACGTCAGGGTCGCCGTGCCGTCTACCCGGCCGTGTGACAACGTGATCTACCCGTCTTTCCATTGCGATTCCTCCATGGCAACGTCCATAGCATCGTCCCGGGTGAGCTAACCTGCCATTGATTAACAGAAGCATGCACCGGACGTCAAGGGCGCGATTGCTGTCAACTTGAGGACTGCCGCCTCAACATTCTGTCCTCGGCGGTGAGGTGACCTGCTGCTATCCAAGCTACGGGCGTCTGTGCTCTTGCCCCCGGCGGGCCTGGCACCCGCTAAATTAGTCGCACCTGCCCTTCTCTGGACACGCGACTTTGATCCTCACCTTCAACAACAGCGACAGGGCAGTCACGTTTGGTCTCGCCCGTGCGGTCTTCGGGCTTCGCCCTGGCAGGGTTATCGAGTCGTACTGGAACAACGATCGAGACCAAGCGCTGCTTCTTCTGAATGGACATCCCCCGCGAGGCCGTCGGCCACAAGAACTGGAATGCTCACTCGGCGTCTCGCGGCTGAGCCGCGGAGGCGGCCCCGGCCAGCTCGACGTCCTCGTCGACGGCCAACCGGTCTTCTCGAAGAAGTCCGCCGGTTGACGACGTCCCTGTCGCGAGAGCACCATCACCCCGGGAGTCGGATCAGAATCGCGCGGTCTCCGGCGCAGCCCTGATCGGAGGCCGCCTTCCGAAATTCCTTGACGGGCCCGTTGTCCGGGCTGTACCTAGGGCCGAAACGCCATGGAATGGAGGAAGCCATGCCGTTGCCGAGGAGACACCCGTTACCAGCGGGGCGCGAGCAGCGAGCCGCCGGACCTCTGGGAGAAGCGGCTGCCGCCCGCGCGCATGCCGCCGACATCGAGGCTGCGCTCAACCCGGCAGAGCTAGCCGAATGGCACACGGCTGTAACCCAGGCTGAGGCAGAAGGAACGTTTTTCATCGCTCTGCCATTCCACTGTGCAGTCGGCACCAAGGGGTAGCAGCGCGCCGTGTAGCGCGCCGGGTGTCTGCCGCAGGAGCGACTTCAGTCGCAACTCCCAGCGATCCAGGACGCTCATCGCGACTCAGGCCGCCCCCACATCGACGTTAAACGGCGCGAATGTTGCGCCGGCGGAGCTCTGGTTGCTGGTGAGGATCATGGGGCCGCGCTCCGAGCGCCGGCTGATGGCTGGTTGAACAGGTTGGCGGCCAGCCGCGCGAGGCTAGATGAAGAGCACCGCCCTCGACTCCTTCTACCTCGAGCATCGAGCTAGAGAGCAGTGTCGAGGACGATCGCGTCGGGATGGCCGTCGTCCAGAAATTTCATCAACCCGCCCGGGGCGCCATGATCGCCGCTGGCCGGCGTGCTCATCGCGACGTCGGGCATGGCGAGCTGCTATGCCGTGGAAACGGGGCTCTACCTGCTGGCGATCGCCTGGACCCTGCGTCGGCTCGAAGCCGTCCTCGCCGAGGAACCGTCTAAACGCCGAGGAGGATATCCATGCCCGCACCACTGTCGACCGAGGCCAAGGCGCTCATCGACCGCCCAAATTTCGCGCATCTCGCCACTCTGATGTCGGACGGCTCACCCCACAGCGTGCCCGTCTGGGTTGGGCGCGAGGGCGATCGGCTCCTGGTGTGCACGAGTGAGGGGTCGCTGAAGGGGCGCAACACGCGCCGCGATCCCCGGATAGCGCTGTCCATCGTGGACTTCCACGATCCGTACGAGGAGGTGCAGCTCCGCGGCCGCGTGGTGGAGCGACGTCCCGACCCCGCCCTCGAGATCATGGATCCCGTGTCGCACAAGTACATCGGGAAGCCGTTCCCGATGCGGAGCCATGAGGGCCGCGTGGCGCTGGTGATCGAGGTCGACAAGGCGCGCTACACCAAGCTGCCGTTCGCGCACACGCCGCCCCGGCAATAGCGCGCGCGGGACGAGCGCGTTGTACCCTCGGGACATGAGCCTCGGGGGCTGGCTCGAGGAGCAGCTCTTCGAGCGTCGCATCGTGCTCGTCACCGGTCGGCTCGACGACGACGCGGCGACGAAGGCAGCGGCCGCGCTCCTGGCGCTGGACGCCCGCGGGGACCGGCCCATCGAGCTCCACCTGGACAGCCCCGACGGCGCGCTCGGGGCGGTCTTCGTCCTGATCGACACGGCCGACACGCTGCGCTCCCCGTTGCGTATCCTTTGCCGGGGTCAAATCGGCGGCCCAGCCATCGGCGTGGTCGCGGCCGCCGATCGCTGCGCCGCCGCACCGCACGCGCGGTTCCACCTCTCCCAGCCGACGGCGCGGTTTGCCGGCACCCCGGAGGAGATCGCCGCGCAGAGTCGCCAGCAGCAGGAGCTGCTGTGGAAGCTCTACGGGCGCCTCGCCCGGCGCACGGGCCGGCCCGCCGAGGAGATCGCCGAGGACATGCGGCGTGGGCGCTATCTCGACGCGCGCGAAGCGCTCGACTACGGCCTCATCGACGAGATCACAGCTGCCGGATAGCTCCCGAGCGCGAGAATCGTTCGGAGCTCACCTGACCTCGCGAGCCCTCTCGACCGAATCCCGTCGCCGCTCAGGCCCTCAGAGCCGCCAGCACCCGTTCGGGAATGAACGGCGTGTGCCGCAGTCTCGCCTTCGTGACCTGGTACACCGCGCTCGCGACGGTGGGTGCGATGAGCGGCGTAGCCTGCTGCCCCACCCCTGTTGGCGGGTTTGGCGTCGGCATCAGCTTCACGTGCATCTCGGGGATGTCGCGCTGGCGCGGCACGGTGTAATCGTAGAAGTTCGACTGCTGGACCACGCCATCCTTGAAGGTGATGCGCTCGGTGAGCGCGAGGCCGATGCCGTAGACGATCGAGCTCTCGGTCTGCGCCACGATGTTGTCCGGCTGCACCGCGATGCCCGGGTCGATGGCGCACCAGAAGTTGTGGACGCGGATGGCGCCGGTCTGACGGTCGACCGACACCTCGGCGACTCCCGCGACCATCGTGGCCGAGTAGTCGATGAAGGCGAAGCCGAGACCGCGGCCCGGACGCGGACGGCTGTAATCCGACATCTCGATCACCGCCTTGACGACCGCCTGGCCACGCGGCGTGTTCTTCAATAGATCAAGCCGCAGCGTGACCGGGTCGATGCCACGCCGCTCGGCGATCTCGTCGAGCAAGGCTTCGGTCGCGAACTTGTTGGCCACCACACCGATGCCGCGGAGCGGCGAGGTCCGGATGCCCGTGTCCTGCCCGAGCTGTTCGGCGAGGCGATGCGGGACGTCGTACGTCCCGATCTCCGTCCCCGCGATCGCAATGACATCGTTCTCCCTCAAGATCCCCTTGTAACGGACCGGGTCCATGAAGGGAGTCACCCAGTCGCACGCGACCCGATGCTGCCAGGCGACGATCCGGCCCGAGGCGTCGAGCCCCGCGCGCAGGTAGTGCGCGCTCATCGGCCGGAACCGGCCGTTGCGCACGTCATCCTCGCGCGTCCACATGAGCTTGACGGGCCGCCGGACCTCCTTCGAGAGCAGGACCGAATCGACGACGAACTCCTCGTCGCGGTGGCCGCGCCGGCCGAACCCGCCGCCCAGCAGCGTGTTGTGCAACCGCACCTTCTCGGGCGGGATACCGAGCGCCTTCGCCACCGCCGCCACGGCCATCGTCGGCCCCTGGCTGCCGACCCAGAGCTCGCACGCGTCGCCAGCCGCGGACACCGAGGCGACCGCGTTGAGCGGCTCCATCTGCGCGTGGTAGGCGTAGTCGCAGCGGTACTCGGCTGCGACCACCGTCGCGGCCCTCTCCATCTCGGCGGGCGCGTCGCCGGCCTTGTCCCAGGGCTTGCCCGCCTTCCGCAGATCGCGCGCCGCCGAGGCGTAGCGCGCGATCGCCTGGTCGCTGTCGAACCCCCAACCCGGCGCGCGACGATCCCAGGTCACCTTGAGCGCGTCCTTGGCGGCGAAGGCGGCCCACGGCGTCTCGGCGATGACTCCGACACCGTACGAGAGCGGCACGATCCGCATCACGCCGGGAGTCGCGCGCGCCGCTGCGTCGTCGATCTGCGCCGGAGCGCTGTCCTCGACCGGCGACCTCAAGATGGCGCCGTACAGCATCCCGGGAACCTGCACGTCGATGCTGTACTGCGCCGTGCCGTTCACCTTGCCGGGCAAATCGACCCGCATCACGTCTTTGCCGATTAGGCGGAACTCGCTGGGCTTCTTGAGCGCTTCGGGCTTGACCTCGGGCGCCTTCGCCGGAATCTCGGCGAACGCCGCGATCTCGCCGTAGCTCAGGCGCCGGCCGGACTTCGCGTGCACGACCACGCTCGGCTCCGTGGAAAGCTCGGCGACCGGCACGCCCCAGCGTCGCGCGGCGTTGTCGAGGAGCACGCGACGCACCTGAGCGCCGAAGGTCCTGAGCGGCGTGAAGTAGCTGCGAACGGCGTTGGAACCGGCGGTGTACATCTGGCCGCCGAAGCCGGGGTTGCCGTAGAGCGCGTCGTTCGGCGGCGCGGGCACGATGCGCACCTTCGCCCAGTCGGCGTCGAGCTCCTCGGCGATGATCAATGGCAGGGAGGTGAGCGAGCCCTGGCCCATCTCTACGGCGGGTGACTGAATGAAGATGCTGCCGTCCGTTGCGATGCTGACCCAGGGGTTGAACGCCGGCGCGTTCCCCGACGTGGCGGCGAGCATCGCGCCCGAGCTCTCTCCCGTGCCGATGCGCGCACACCCGGGCAGCAGCACGCCGAACGTGAGACCCGCCGCGCCGACCATGAACTCGCGCCGGGTCATGCTGGCTTCTGAGCGATGCTCGTCCACACGCATCGTCATGGCTCAGCCCTCCCGCACGGCGCGCTCGATCGCGCGCACGATCCGCTGGTAGGTCCCGCACCTGCAGATGTTGGCCTGCATGTGGTCGATGATCTCGGCCCGCGTCGGCCGCGGATTCCTCGCCAGGAGGGCGGCCGCATTCATGATCTGGCCGGACTGGCAGTAGCCGCACTGCGGCACTCGCTCAGCGAGCCACGCCCGCTGCACCGGGTGCATGCCATCCCGGGATAGTCCTTCGATCGTCGTGATGGCGCGGCCGCGAACTGCCTCGGTGGGCGTCTGGCAGGAGAACGTCGGCTGCCCGTCGACGTGGACCATGCACGCGCCACACTGAGCCACCCCGCAGCCGTACTTGGTACCGGTGAGCTTCAGGCGCTCGCGCAGCACCCAGAGCAACCGAGTGCCGTCCGGCACATCGACGCTGACCGCCCGGCCATTGACCTTGAAGTCGACCGCCATGGCGTCCTCCTTGCGCACTGCCTCTCAGCGGGCCGAGCAACGCATAGCGCCCGCCGCCTGGCGTGTCAAGAGGGCGCCTCGGAGCAGGGCCCGCCACGGCGCCAGGCCCTGGCCGCCTCGCGCTCTCGGTCGTTCACGAGAGCGGTACGGGCTAGTCGCGCACCACCAGTTCGGCGACGGGAACGCCCGCCTTGAACCGCTTCACCAGGTCGTCCGGATCGTACTCGACGCCGATCGGATTCCGATCGAACGCCGGCGACAGCATCCAGTCCTGCCCTTCCTTCGCGGTGGCGAAGTTGTCGATCTGCAGCTCCACGCGGTTGCCGTCCGGATCGCGGTAGTACATCGACGTGGTCGGCCCATGGTTGACGCAGAAGAACGGCCGGATCCCGCGGTCCCTCAGCCGGACGTAGTTGTCGAGGAACTCCTCCATGGAGCCGAAGGTGAAGGCGACGTGGTGCAGGCCCGGCTGCTCGACGGGCTTGACGCCCAACTCGGTCACGGCCGGGTCACGCGGGGCCAACGGACCAAAGTCCAGGAAGGCCACGCGGTGATGCTCGTCGTCGTACGTCGCGAAGGACAGGTGCTTGTTCTCATAAATCACGTGCGCGCCCAGGACGGCACAGTACCAGTCGCGCATCTCGGCCATACGGTTGGTCTGGTAGACGAGGTGAGCCAGCTTTGTCGGTGGCATTGCTCTTCTCCTCCTGCGGGCCGGGCCCGCCACACCACGAACTACTGCCCGTCCACTTCGGGAACGAACTGTTCTCTACGTGAAAGGGAAAGTCTGATCCGCCTCGTTGACGAGTATCCGTGAAGATGCCGGGCACCGCCAGGCACAACGCGTACTCCAACGCCAGCAGGTAGCGCACCCGACACGCAAGCTCATGTCGGGTCGCAGCGCGGGCCCGCGCCCACGCCGTCAGCACTTTCTATTTCTTGCGCGGGTCGTCAGCCGGATTGATGTAGTCGATGCCTCCCGGACCGACGAACTGAACTTGGACGATCGCCCCCTCTTTTCCTGTCCAAACATAGTGCGCGTGTTTTGCCGGTTGCGCGAAGAGGGCACCCGCCTTGACCATCTCGCCTTTCGTGGAATCGAACTTTTCGCCCATCCCGAAGCCGACGCTACCGCTGATCACGGTGACGGTCTCGGCATATGGATGAGTGTGCGGCGGGACTTTATAGTTGGCCGGCAACTTGACGCGCTGGACGACCACCTCGCCAGCTTTCGTCGGGTCGCCTACCAGGACAGCGACGTGGGCACCCTTCGGAATACTCGGATTATCCTTCCATGCCAGCGCGTCAGGCTTGACCAGGGTCACCTTCATGACATCTTGCGCCGATGCCGAAACCGCGAATGCGATCAAAGCCACAAAAGTCAGAAGCTTTTTCATGAAGTCCTCCTTGGCTCGGATGTGCCCGCCGAGGCCCCTCACCTGTCTAGCCAGACCTTCTTGTAGAGGACTTTCCACTCGGCGTTGTAGACGTAGTCCTTCATCCACGGCTGGGCGACCTCGTAGAACGGCGAGCCGGAGATCGTGTTCCAGTAGAGCTTGTCGGTCATGAACTCCTGAAATTCCTTGGCGATGGCCTTGCGCTTCGCCGGGTCCATCTCCCGAGCGTAGCGGGCGTAGTAGTCGTCGACTTTGGCGTCGGTGTGGCGCGTGGTGTTCCACGCCGCGGTGCTGCTCGAGAGGAGGGTGTTCTGATCCAGGGTGAACAGCGACGCGAGGTCCTCGACGTACATGTCGAACGGCCCATCCTGCGTGGCCACGTTCATCCAGCTCACCTTGTCGACCAACTTGATGTTCGCCGTCACGCCGATCCGGGCGACCTGTTCCTTGATGACGGTGGCGATCACGTGGAACACCGATTTCTCGGTGTTGGTCATCAGCTCGAAGGTCAGCGGCTTCTGCGGGCCGTAGCCGGCCTCAGCGAGCAGCGCCTTGGCCTTGGCCGGATCGTAGGGGCACAGGTGCGTGACGTCCACGGTGTCCGGAGTCCCCGGCGGGATGATCCCGACCCACGGGGTCGCCTGTCCCTTGAAGGCGATCTTCACGATCTCCTTGCGGTCGATGCCGTAGCAGCCGATCGCCTTGCGGACCCTGATGTCGTTGAAGATCGGATGCGGCGCGCGGTCCTTGGCCATGGGCTTCGCGTCCTTCGGGACGGTGATCTTCATCATCGCCACCATCGGAGTCGTCTCTCTCCCGGTCATGACCTGGGCGCGGGGATTCTGCGCCTTGAGCGTCTCGACGTGCTCCGGCGAAAAGTCGGTGATGAAGTCGATCTCTCCGGCCTTGAACGCCGCCATCTGAGTGACCGGGTCCTTGATCACGCGGATCACGACGCGATCCAGATAGGGAAACCCCTGATCGTAGTACTTGTCGAAGCGGTCCATGACCAGGTGACTCCCCTTCACCCACTCGACGAGCCGGAAGGGCCCGCATCCCACCACCGCCTCCGGCCTCCCGCTCTTCCGATCCTCGAGCGTGTACTTCTGCGTGGCGGTCGGCGAGTAGAACACGAGCCCCATGCGGTACGCGGCCAACATGTGCAGCATGAACCCGTACGGCTGCTTCAGCCGGATCTGCACCGTGTACGGATCGAGCACCTCGACCGAGTGCACAGGCTCGTAGTAGGTCCGCATGCTGGACCTCGTCGCCGGATCCATGATGCGATCGATGCTGAACTTGACGGCGGCCGCGTCGACATTGGTGCCGTCGTGGAACAGGACGTTCTTCCTGAGCTTGAACGTGTAGAGGAGCGCGTCGGGCGAGATCTGCCACGATTCGGCGGCGTCCGGGACGAACTTGCCGTCGGGCGTGATGCCGAGAAGGCCGCAGCCGATGTTCATCGCCACCCAGTTCAGCTCGTAGCCGGGCGCGGTGTAGAAATCGAGGTGGGCGATCTCGTTGCCGTAGGAGACGCGCAGCGTGCCGCCGCGCTTGGGCGCCTGCGCGTCGGTGATGGCCGCCGGCGTGACGATCGACCAGCCGAAAGCGACGACTCCTACGGTGAGACCGAGCAGGCCGCGTCGTGGGTGCATGGCGTCTTCCCTCCCTGTGCTGAACGGGGTGGCCACACTGGATCACCTCGGAAGATTGGCGGGTACTTTACAGGAAACCCAGCTTGTCAACAATCGTCGCCCGCGATCCGTTCCTGCTTCTCGCGCTTCACGACCTACCTCGCCCGTGGAAGGGCGGCCGGTCCTTCCGCGACACGCTCGGCCGCCTCGCGTTGATCGACGAGTACTGCCCGCACCGGCGCGGCGCTCTTCTTCGGGCGCAACGAGGAGTGCGGTCTGCGATGCGTCTACCACACGTTCCGGAAGGGTCGTACACTGATCGTCGGGTTCGACGAAGCCACCTACAAGCGCGTACTCGGCTGAAAGGAAGGCCCACGATGTCGCACAAGGGGTTCTCGCACATCGGCCTCTCGACACTGGATCTCGACCGGACGCGTGACTTCTACGAGAACGTCCTGAAGTTCAAGGCGGTGCGCTGCGACACCCTCAGGGTCAAGGAAGGCGGGCAGATCCGCCACATCTTCTTCGACACCGGGCGCGATCAGCTCATCGCCTTCATGGAAGCGCGGGGCGTGCCGGGCGTACCGGCGCACTACGACGCCGGGATCAACCACGGCCTCGGGGTGCCGAACGCGTTCTATCACTTCGCGTTCGAGGCGGGCTCCGCGGCGGGGCTCGACGAGATGCGCAACGCGCTCATCGCCCGCGGCGTCGAGGTGACGGACGTGGTCGACCACGACTGGGCCAAGTCGATCTACTTCAAGGACCCCAACGGGGTTCAGCTGGAGTACTGCTGCTTCACCCGCAACCTGAACGCGAACGACGCCCGGATGCAGGAGCGCGCCGAGATCTCGATCCGCCGGTTGGGGCTGACGAGTGCCGGCTCGCCGCCGCCGGTGGAGAGCGCTAAAGCCGGATAGCGACGCGCTCCGAAGCATGCCGGAGCCCAGGACGGCGGCGCGCGTGACACCGTCAGCGCGCCGATGAGTGGGCCGTCGTGCTGACCGCCGCCGGCATCCCGCACTGGCTGCGCCGGCGCCTCCACGGCTGGGCCGTGATCAGCCCCCGCCCGTGCCAAATCCGGCGCGGGCCGCTACTGCCACTTCCGCAAAGAGCGTCTGGCCCGGTTTACCGGACGCCGCCCCCTCAGCCGCCTCACGAGCTCGTAGAGCGCGCTCTTGCCGCCGCGATAGCTGACGAGCCGGACGCGCCGCAGGATTTCGACGCCCGGGAGGTCCGGATCCTCGTGCAGCCACTGCGCGACCTGAGGCGCGTACGGCGCCACGGTCGACGGGCGCCCGGCACCGCGAAGTCGGGGAGGCGTCACCTCACCAGAGCCATCCACGGCAGGACTCCAACGCAAATCTGATACCGGAATCGAATTTCCAGAAGATCAGTAACTTAACTCATGCCTATCGGGTTGACTCCGAACGCCACCATGGGTAGCTCGATGCCGGGTCGTGGGTCTACGACATGCTGTACCGTTCGGAGCTAACCCGATAGGCAGTACTTAACTTATGCGCCGCTGGGCGGCTGAAGCTATGCCGCCGGGGGCGAGCCTACTGCCGGTCACCTGCAATACAAGGGGCAGCTATTTGCTTCAGCTACTCTCGATGCTTCAGCACCCGCACACACGCGGGCGGGTGGCAAGCTACCCGCACTTCCTCGAACACGTCTGGCAGCCGCTCCTGACAGCGGCGGGGCTCCCTACCGGAAGTACCACAGCACGCGGCACTCGTTTGCCACGTGGCTCCTCGAAGGCCAACCCAGTCGCAGTCCCCGCATGCACGCTCTGAATTTTCGAGCCGGGACTCCAAAATTTCGAGGTCTCGGCGACCTGAGGGTGGTTCGCCAAGGCCGGGCTACCCTATCGGAAATACCACGCGACCCGCCACACGTTCGCCACGTGGCTCCTGGAGGCCGGCACTGACCTCCGGTGGGCGCAGAACCAACTCGGCCATGCGACGATCGCCCAAACGGCCGACACCTACGGCCACGCCCAGCCGGACCGCCACGAGGCCGCGGTCAACAGCCTGGATCAGTACCTCACGCCATGACGCTGGCAGTGAGCGGCGGCGGCGAGCGAATGCGAGCCAGCCGGCTGCTCAGTGCCATGTTAGGCAGCCGCTGATGACCTGCATCAGTCAACGACCGAAAAGTCTACCGAAGAAGCCACCCTTGTTCGGCCGCATATCCTTCCCGTGCGCCTCCGTCAGAATCTCCCTCGCGATTTCGGCAGATCGAGGAGGCTCATTGCGGTAGGACCACCGTAGCTCGACGAGGTTGTAGCCGAAACGCTGGTAGCTACCACCGACGCCAGCGAAGACGTCCGCCCAGTCGTTACCGCCGACAGACGAGAGGGCGTAGTCGGATGCGAACCACGGCGACGACTTCTGCCGGTACCTCTGCGAGCCAGTGGTCAGGACCCACTGGATCTTTGACCATAAAGACGTGGTCTGCCAGAAAGCGACGCATGTTCGTGTTGTCTTCGGTTGACGCGGTATTCACCATCTTCATGAAGTCCAGATGGTCCGGAACCCGCTCCCAGACCGAGAGTAGCGGTCGACGTTGATAGGCGCGCCTCTCGGCGCGTCAGCCGCGTCCTCACGATAGATAGTGATGGTCACCTCGTAGTCGGAACGCCGCTCTGCAATCACAGCGGCAAGCTGTACCTCGGTGGTCAGGCGTTTGAGCGGAGTTTTCGCGACGTCGATCGAGACCGGCTGGCCCTTGGTATTCGCCTTCATCCGCTCCCATTCTTCGCGACTCATCAGTAGGACGGAGCGTCCCTCGAGTCTCTGAAATTCCGCGTGGAATCTGGGCGCCTTGTACGGGCTCCTCGTGTCAGTCACAGACACGAAGGATACACCTACCGGATCTTCGCTACGATCCGGGCCAGGGCGGTCACAACGCTGAACGCCCTCGGGCCCAGGTGCAGAGCGTCTGAATCAGATGCGTCGCGCGTTGCTCTCGGTGTACGCGTATTCCATGTGGCGCGCGGTGGCCCGCGCGATGGCCTC
>WNFH01000514.1_pt1 | contig 24682 bp, 24 predicted proteins | sample 5400411 | NCBI WGS metagenome assembly WNFH01 (sample SAMN13153347, study PRJNA577476) | soil metagenome | isolation source: 200 cm saprolite under Douglas fir tree site 2 hole 3 | place: USA:California | collected 2015-04-18 | reverse complement strand
CATGAACGAGATAGCCGCCCGGAACCTTCTGGGCGAAAGTCTTGATACGGGTCGTATTGAGCCCGGCGTCCGGCTCGGTGAAACCGAAGCAGCATTGATCTTGGCCTGCGACCAGCCGCGGAACCCAGCGGGCTTTCTGTTGCGCCGTACCCTTCACGACGATGGGATGCGGCCCAAACAGATTGATGTGGACCGCTGAAGTCGCGGACATGCCGCCGCCATGGCTTGCGACTTCATGCATCACGATCGCGGCCTCTGTCACGCCAAGACCGGAGCCGCCATACTCCTCCGGCATCGTGATGCCGAGCCAGCCCGCATCAGCCATCGCCCGATGAAACTCGAACGGAAACACGCCGTCGTCGTCGCGCGCCAGCCAGTAGTCGTCGCCGAAGCGTGTTACAACCGAGCGCACACCTTCCCGAATTGCCGCGTGATCGTCCGGCACGTCGAATTCGTTGGCCAGCAATGAACTCATGATGTGACGTCCTCCCCGACTGAGGCGAGCGCGCGTTTCGCCGCGATCAGATGCGGCATGTCGTACATCTTGCCGTCGATACCGAGCGTTCCCGCGTCGGGTTGGGCCGCGAAGGCCGCTACCACGCGGCGCGCATGCGCGAGATCGGCTTCCGACGGCGTGAAGCATGCATTGATGGTCGCGACCTGATCGGGATGGATTGCGATTCGTCCGACAAAGCCGTCCCGGCGCGCAATCCTGCAGCTCTCTGCAAGGCCTTCCTGATCTTTGAAATCCGCATACAGGGTGTCGAGCGCCAGGACGCCTGCTGCGCCGGCCGCAAACAGACATTGTGCCCGCGCCATCTGGTACGGGAACGTCCAATCTCCGTTGGCTTCCTTGTTGGACAGCGCGCCCAGGGCTGCGCCCAGATCCTCGGCGCCCCACGTCATGGCAATCAGACGACGGTTGGGGGTTGCATAGCTGGCGAAGCCGATCATGGCGGCCGGCGTTTCGGTCGCCACCACAAGCAACTTCACGTGACCCGGTGCAACACCGGCAGCGACTTCCAGCGCATCAAGATAGTTCGAAATCAGTTCGATGTCCTGAATACCGCTGACCTTCGGGATCAGTATGCCGTCGAGGCCGGGACAGACAACGGCAGCGAGGTCGCCGAGCGTCAGCCCGCTTCCGAGCGGATTGATGCGCACCAGGAACGCCCAGTCGCGCGGCGGGCCGCCCAGCAGGTTCTTTACCATGTCGCGCGCCAGCGCCTTGCGCAGCGGGGCCACGGAATCCTCAAGATCGAGAATTAGCGCGTCGGCGCCGACGCCGGACGCCTTCGCGAACTTATGCTCGCTGTCCGCCGGGACAAACAGAAGGGAGCGCAATTTCATGTGGGACGCCTCATCATCAGCCCGGTGCGGCGGCAATAGGCGATTTCCTCGTTGCGTTGATTGAAACCGCGATGTTCGAACGTGACTATTCCCTGGGTCGGGCGGGATTTGCTTTCGCGCACAGCCACAATTTTCGTCTCCGCCCGCAGGGTATCACCGGCAAAGACCGGGCGCGGAAATTTGGTTTCTTCCATACCGAGGTTTCCGACTGTCGTTCCCAAGGTGGTGTCCTGCACAGAAAGTCCGATGATCAGACCAAGGGTGAAAATCGAATTCATCAGCGGCTTACCGAATTCGGTCGATTTGGCATATTCATGGTCGATGTGGACAGCCGCAGGATTATACGTCAGCGCCGAGAACAGAATATTGTCCATGTCGGTGACCGTGCGCCTGATCTCATGGACGAACGTTTGCCCCACGGAAAACTGTTCGAAATAGAGTCCCGCCATCTTTTTTCCTCGCCTCAGAAGCCGAACGATGGGCACCGCCACAAGTACATCGTGGCGGCCACCCTCGCCGACATCGTATCGTTTTCTTGCTTGTCTTCTCTGCCATATCTAGCGCAAAATGAGATCGTACACAAGCGTACTAAATGTGATGTCAACGGTGGAACAATGGATTGGGCTTTCCAGTCATCATCAACCCAAGTCTCCGGCTGTCGGGAAGCGGCCAGATGAAGCGTCCCGAAAACCATCAAATGCGGCTTGTTGCGCGACCTAAGGGGATTCCGCAACCTGAACATTTTGCATTGGTTGCAGAGCCGCTGCCGCGAATTGAGGATGGCCAGATGTTGGTTCGCAACCACTATCTGTCTGTGGATCCCGCTCAACGCGGATGGGCCAATGACGAAGGCAACTACAGTGCGCCGGTGCCTTTGAACACACCGATGCGGGCGCTCGCAGTTGGCGAAGTCATCGAAAGTCGAGCGCCAGGGCTTGCAGAAGGCGAGTTCGTCTATGGATGGTTCGGCTGGCAATCTTATTGCGCGGCGGAATCGGACGCGGTGCTGCGGCGTGTGGATCCCTTGGCTCTGCCGCTCAGCGCAAACTTAAGCCTGCTGGGTATCAACGGTCTGACGGCGTATCTTGCGTTTAACCGCCTCGGCAATCCGCGGCTCGGCGATCATGTTCTGGTGTCGACTGCGGCTGGCAGCGTCGGAAGTTTCGTCGGCCAATTGGCGCGGCTTGCAGGCTGTCGTCCGGTGGGGCTCACGGGCTCGCAGGAGAAGGCCGCACTAGCGCGCGCACGCTACGGATACGAGGAAATGATCGACTATCGCAGGGAAACTGACATCGCGCTTGCGATCAAGCGCGCATGCCCGGAAGGAAACGATATCTTCTTCGACAATACCGGCGGCATCATTGCCGACGCGGCAATTCGATCAATGCGTCTGAATGGGAGAGTCATTCAATGCGGTACGGCGGCCAATGCATCGTGGTCCCCTACCCCTGCCGGGCCACGTCAGGAGCGCGAAGTCTTGACCCGGCGCTTGCGATGGTCGGGATTCATTATCTTCGATCACATTGCCGAATTTCCGGCGGCGGCGACCGAACTTACAAAGCTTGCTGCCCGCAAGGAGATCGTCTTCGATGAAGACATTCTGATCGGTCTTGAACAGGCTCCTTTGGCCTTGGCAAGGCTCTACCAAGGCGCAAACCGCGGAAAGCTCATTGTAAGTTTGGTCGGTTGACTCCGGCTCCGAATTACTTTCGCGCGGCTCAAATTACGGCGTCTTCTTCAAGGCCTCGGGAAGCCTGGAACGATGAAAACCCTCGAAGGGAGCGCTTCGATGGTGCGGCTCGAGCTTCCACGTATTGCGCGCGTTCGGCGTTCCACCATCAACCCGGACGCATGAACCCGTGATATACGCCGCAGCCGGCGACAATAGGAACGCGATTGCCGCCGAGATTTCTGCCTCGGTGCCGAAACGCTGCAACGGTACTCCAGCCGTAAAATCGTACAATTTCTTCTGCATTTCCGGCGTGTAGGTGTCAAACCCGCTGGACACGATCCCTCCGGGAGCAACCGCGTTGACGCGCACGCCCGAGGCGGACCATTCGCACGCCGCGGTTTCCGTAAGCGTCAGCATTCCTCCGCGGGCGGCTCCCGAGTGGGCGAACTCGGGCCAGCCATGCCAGATATCGGCGATAATATTGACGATGGCCCCGCCATTGGCCTCCATCCAACGGTTGTAGACCTCGCGCATGAAGATGAAACCGCCGGTCAGGTTGCTGCGGACCACCGCTTCAAAACCCTTGGTCGAGATGGTTTTCATCGGCGCTCGATATTGACCGCCGGCATTGTTCACGAGCCCGTCGATACGGCCATAGGCGCCGAGCACCGCATCGATGGCCGCGATCACCATCGCTTCGTCCCGGATATCACAAATCTGAGTGATGACCTGTCCGCCGTCCTCTTCGACCTCCGCTTTCACCTGCGCGAGTTTTTCGGCTGTGCGCCCAACGATCGCGACGTTGGCGCCAAGCGCCGCCAGCTCATGAGCAGTGCAGCGACCAATGCCACTGCCGCCGCCGGTCACGATAATTGTCCGGCCTTTGAAGAGTTCTGGCCTGAAGACAGATTGATACGGCATCGTGTTCTCCGAACTGATCATCTCGTTTAGCAGGCTCGTGGTCTGGGTGCCGCGCCCTTACCAGCGACGCGGGCTGGCGCCCAGCGGCCGGGAAGTGATAAATATAGTACACTACATTATGATATAATATATCCTATTTCGCAAGAGAGCGTTTGCGAAGGCCCTCTACCAGAGCCAGGGAAATTCGAGACATGGACAAGTTCACGACCATCACCGTCGAACAACGTGACGCGATTGAAATCCTCTCCCTCGATCGGCCGGATGCCCTCAATGCGGTGACGCCTGCGATGGCTGACGAACTCATCGAATACTTTTCGGGGCTCCACGACCGCCTGAGTACGCGCATCGTCATCTTCCGGGGCAACGGACGGGCGTTCTGCGCCGGGGCCGAACTCGGTTCGGACGCATTCGCCACACCTGGAGAAGGGCGGCCGCAACGGCAGCTCGATATGCAGCAGCGCTACTCGCGGATCATCCGTCTGATGCGAAGCTGCCCTCAGCCGATTGTTGCGCTGATTCACGGTGCCGCATGCGGCGCCGGATTCTCATTGTTGCTTGCCTCCGATGTTCGCTTCGCAACGCGCGCTGCGCGGATGAACGCCGCCTACATACGTGTCGGCGTCGGCGGCTGCGACATGGGATCCGGCTATCTGCTGCCACGGCTGATCGGTCTTTCGGTGGCATCGGAGCTGCTGTTGACCGGTCGTTTTCTCGACGCGGATCGGGCGAAAGCCGTTGGGCTGGTTAGCGACGTTATTCCGGACGACAAATTGCTCGAGACCGGCCTCGCATTCGCCGCCGAAATGGCCCGCGCCTCGCCGATGGGTTTACGCTTGACCAAGCAAACACTCAACGCCTTGATCGATGCTCCCGGCATCGATGCGGCACTGATGATCGAGGATCGTCAGCAGGTCATTCTGCTCGAAACCAGCGATCATCGTGAAGCTGTTGCGGCATTTCGCGAACGGCGAGACCCGTCCTATTCGGATCGCTAGAGCGGGACGGTTTGAGGTTGGATTGATTGTAGTCTTGATTTCGCCTGCAGCCGCCGCGCTATTTGCTGTCTCCGAACGCCTCAGCAACCTCCTTGAGTTTGAACTTCTGAATCTTGCCGCTGGCGGTGCGGGGCAGATCCGCCACCAGCTCCACGCGTTCAGGCCAAAACTGCTTGGCCATCTTGCATTCGGCGAGGTAGGCCTGCATTGCCGCAAGATCGATCGTGCTGCCCGCCTTCGGTACGATAAAGGCGCAGCCGCGTTCGCCCAGACGGGCGTCGGGATAGCCGACAACAGCAACCGCCGCGACGGTCGGATGCTTGTAGAGAAGATTTTCGATCTCAACCACGGGGACGTTCTCGCCTCCACGGATCAGGACGTCTTTCACCCGGCCCGAAATGCGGATGTAACCTTCGTCATCCATGTAAGCGAGATCGCCGGAGTCGAACCAGCCCTGCGCATCAAACGTTTCTAGTTCGGGCCTCTTGTAATAACCTGCGAACATCTGACAGCCGCGCACCAGCAGACGCCCGGATTGCCCCGTCGGAACCGGCTTTCCGCCGAAATCAACGATGCGGACCTCCATGCCTTCGAGCGGCCGCCCATCGGTCGTTGGAGACTTCTCCGGCGCGCGCGACGGTTCGGTGAGAGTCGATGCCAGCGATTCAGTCATTCCCCACAGCGAGCATGCGTGGATGCCAACTTCGCGCGCTGCTCGCTCGATCAACACTGGAGGAATGGTGGCGCCGGCGCAGAGAAACGATCGCAGACTGGCGGGCCGCGGGGCTCCTGCCGCCACGACCTCGCAGATATCATTGAGGAACGGGGTCGAGGCGGCGGTATAGGTCACGCCTTCACGCACCATCAGCGATACGCCGTGCTTGGGTTCCCAGACATCCTGCAAGACCATCGTTCCCCCCAGATAGATCGACAAAAGGACGACGGCTGCATAGCCGGTCATATGCGCGACCGGCGAAGCCACCAACAGCACTTCATTGTCATGAAGGCCAAATCGTTGGGTAAGCGCCTTTGTGCATCCCACTAGGGAATTCGAGGTATGAATTACGCCCTTCGGTTCACCGGTGGTTCCGGAGGTGAACATCACCACGGCCATATCATCGGGTCCCAAGGCAGGAGCCAAGCTCCTTTCCCCGCCCGGCCCGGCCGAGAGGATCGCGCGCTCGAAACTCGAGTCGCCTTCTCCGTCGACGACGATCAAATGCTGCAGATGATGCAATTCGCCGCGCATGCCCTCGGCCATCGCGGCATAGTCAAATCCCCGATATACCTTGGGGACAATGAAGACCTTGGATTCGCAGAAATTTAGAGCATAGAGCAGCTCGCGCTCGCGAAGTATCGGCATCACGGGATTGAAGACGGCGCCGATCTTGCTGCAAGCCAGCGCCGTGACGACAAACTCCCACCAATTGGGCAACTGAACGGTCACGACGTCGCGAGGGCCAACTCCCAGGCGGCTTAGGGAACTAGCACCACGGTCAACCAGATTCCCCAGCTCCCGGTAAGTCAGGCGAAAGGCCTGCTCGCGGTCGGCCCTGTCCGCGATGATCGAGATCTTGTCAGGCGTCCGGGTTATCGCCTCGTTCAGAAGCTGATCGACCGTCTTGTCGAGCCAGTATCCGGCTTCACGGTAGTTGTTCTGGGACATGTCCTGCTTGGCGGTCGCCACCATCTGCTCCTCCCGTCCTCGCGCCATGCTTCCGATTTCAGTATCGGATATCGTTCATCCGCATACCTTATACTACCTTACTATTTTTGCCAACCGGTTAAATTGCCGCAACTTGTCGCCTTGAGAGGAATAAATTCTGAGGTTAGGGCCGCTATCGTCAACGATCGCAGCAATTGCCCACGCTCATCGAGGTAAATATTGCGATCAGCATCGCCGCACCGCTTATTTGCCTGCAAAGTTGGGTTTGCGCTTCTCCATAAAGGCCTTGACGCCCTCCTGGGCATCCGCCGTTCGCGAAATGGCAGCCAGGGTTTGCGCCTCATCTTCCAATTGGCTCTCCAGAGGACGATTGGGCGTCTGCAAGAACAGGCGCTTGATTCCGCCATAGGCTTCAGTGGGGCCCGATGCCAGTTCTCGTGCTATTTTCTCCGCCTCTGCAAGAACCGTATCGTCGTTCACCACATAGTCGACCAGTCCCGCCAACAGTGCGGTGTCAGCATCCAGCGTTTCCGTCAGCAAGAAAAACCGCCTGGCGCGGGCGGGCCCAATGCGCCTCGTCACGGTTGTCGTTGAGCCACTGTCGGGCGTGAATCCGATCTTCGCAAAAGCAGATGAAATGCGCGCCGACTTGCCGATCACAACCAGATCGGCCGCCGCCATCAAAGAAACGCTCCCGCCGGCTACATTGCCATGCACCGCCGCGACGACAGGCGCCCGCATGCGGACCATCCGCACGATTGCGGTATGAAGATCCGCCGTCCAGGACTTGATCGTTGCGGGCAGCGCGGCGCCGCGAGACGCGAGCGCGGCGAGATCGCCGCCGACGCTGAACAATCTTCCGCGCGCCGAGATCAGCACCGACCGCACATCGTCGCGCTCGCTCAATTCAGCCATGCAAAGGCTGAACTCGCGGCAAAAGTCGCCGTCGATCGGATTACCACGGTCGGGCTGACTGAGTACGATATGTGCAAGCCCGCCATCGATCGCGCATTCAAAGCTCTTTGTGGCGATTGCCAGACCCATTGCGTTTCTCCCAAGCTTTTCGGTCTCATTAGAAATGCGTTCGTAGCAGTCGCGACGTATCGGATGTTCCGATTCCATGGAGCTTTCCGATCCATGGCGCCGGCGCAATCTCAGATCGACCTGCCTTCTTTTTCCTTGCGCGTGGAAGCCTGAATCGCCTCCCGGGCACGCTGCCAGTCTTGCGGCGAAAGTTTTGACAGCCCCGCGAAGGTACTCGGTGCCGCCAGATGATGCCCGCCATCGATGCTGATCGTATCGCCGGTGATATAACTGCATCCATCCGACATCAGAAAGATCAGGAGATTACGCAATTCATCCATCTTTCCGAATCGACGCAGTGGCACTTCGTCGGCTTGCGTGGCGCCCACGCCGGTCTCCGCGAGCGGATTGAGTTTGTCCCACGCATTTTCGGTCGGAAACGGGCCGGGCGCTATCGCATTGACGCGAATTCCTTTCGGCCCCCATTCGACCGCCAGCGACATCGTCATCGCATGAACCGCAGCCTTTGCCATCGCAGCAGGCACCACGTAAGCCGATCCGGTCCAGATCCAGGTCACCAGATTGCTGATGATCACCCCAGGAAGACCCGCGGCAATCCATCGTTTCCCGCAAGCTTGCGCCGCATAGAATGACCCATCCATAACCGTCGACCTGATCGCTTCGTAGCCACGCGGCGACAATGTTTCGGTCGGCGCAAGAAAATTGGCACCGGCGTTGTTCACCAGGCCGGTGAGCGGTCCTGTGACCCAGATATCCGCCATCATCTTTTCGATGCTGTCCGGATCGCGGACATTGGCGACCAGCGCGTCAGCCTGCCCGCCCGATCGCTTGCGAATTTCTCCGACGGCATTATCGAGAACTTCCTGCCGGCGACCGCAAATGAAGACGTGCGCGCCGTGCGCGGCGAATCCCACCGACATTTCCTTACCGAGGCCCGTTCCGCCGCCGGTCACGAGGATGCGCTTTCCCTTGAGAACGTCGCCGCTGAACATGGAAGGCCACATCCTCTATTTCATATTGGCCCGACCGTTATGGCCTACGGGACCGAGGCTAAATAGCCATCATCGGGCTCAAATTGATACACTACTGTACTTCATTTGTAAATCGGCTTCATGCTCGCCCGGCTCGCATTGCGCCCATCACAACCCTGTTTAAACCCGCCAATGGAGCAAATTGCAGGTATTTGAGTGCCAATGACCCCTGTTCGCGCCGGCTAGGAACGTTCTCTCTTAAAAATACGCTTGTGTATGATATTACTCGTCGAATCTGTTGAATTAGCGCGCAATTGCTTGCCAGGCTTCTAAGGAAAGACCTCCATGGTCGACCGGCCCGAATGGGATCTCCGACTGGGATACCTCATCCACGACGTTTCCCGGCTACGGCGCATGATGTTCGACCGTGCCTTGGCGCCGCTCGGAATAACACGGTCACAGTGGTGGGTGCTTGCATTCATTTCACGCAAGGATGGGCTCCCCCAAACCCAACTCGCCCATGAACTCGACGTCGGCAAGGTGGCTGTGGGAGCGCTGATCGACCGTCTTGAGTCTTCCGGCTTCGTCATTCGTCAGGCTGATCCAGTTGATCGTCGTGTCAAGCGCGTCTATGTGACCAAGCAGGCGCGCGGCTTTCTGGAAAAACTTCGTAAGGAGACCGACAAATTCAATGCCAGGATCGACAACGGGATTGATCGAAGTCAATTGGAGGCAACTTCTGACACCCTTCTTGCGATGAAACGCAATCTCCTTGCGATGTCCGATGGAACGATGCTTGCAGGCGAAGAAGAAGACATCGGAAAGAAGAGCAAGCCCCGCAAAGGGAAGAAAGCGGCGGAGGCCGCTTAATCAGATGTCGTTAGCCTGTTCCTTACATTCGGAATACACCGTAGTGCGGAGATTCGATCGGCGCGTTGAGAGCCGCGCTCAGGGAGATGGCGACAGCATTTCGGGTATCGACCGGATCGAGGATGCCGTCGTCCCAAATTTCCGAGGTCGCGTAGTACGCACTCGATTGACGCCGATAGTCTTCCAGAACGGGATCGCGAATTGCTGCAAGTTCTTCTTCGGACAATTTCTGCCCGTCCCGGGCGAGTTGCCGTACTTTTACATCGGTCAATACGCCCGCCGCCTGCTCCGCGCCCATAACGGAAACCTGGGACTGGGGCCAGGAGAACATGAAGCGTGGGTCAAAGGCGCGCCCCGACATGCCGTACGTTCCCGCGCCGTACGACCCGTTGCAGACCACTGTGAATTTTGGAACAGACGCGCCGGCCACCGCCATGATCAGCTTCGCACCGTCCTTGGTAATGCCGCGCCGCTCATACTCGCGCCCGACCATGAAGCCGGTGATGTTCTGCAGAAACAGCAGCGGCGTCCGGTTCCTGTCGCAGAGCTGGATAAAATGCGCACCTTTCAGCGCGCTTTCGTTGAACAGCACGCCGTTGTTGGCCAGAATTCCGATCTGGTAACCGAGCACACGCGCAAAGCCGCAGATAAGGGACTGGCCGTAGCGTGGCTGATATTCGTGAAAGCGGCTGCCATCCACCATGCGCGCGATTACCTCGCGCATGTCAAACTGCACACGAGGGTCCCGGGGGATGATGCCATAGAGTTCTTCTGAATCGTACGCTGGCGGCTCCGGCTCAATCCAGTCGACCTTCGCTTTATCAGGGTGTTGAAACCGCGCAACGATGTCCCGGGCGATCGCTATGGCGTGGAGCTCAGAAGACGCGGCATAATCTCCGGTCCCCGACACGCTGGTGTGCATATCGGCGCCGCCAAGTTGCTCGACGGTCACCTCCTCGCCGGTTGCTGCCTTCACCAGCGGCGGGCCACCAAGAAAAATCGCTCCGGTACCACGAACAATAACGTTGTAGTCACTGAGCGCGGGAATGTAGGCACCACCGGCCGTGCAATGACCCATCACCACCGCGACCTGAGGCACACCCATCTTCGACAGGATCGATTGGTTGCGGAAGATACGCCCCGCAAAATAGCGGTCGGCGAAAAAGTGAGCCTGCAGCGGGAGGAATCCGCCGGCGCTATCACAGAGATGAACGACGGGAAGATGGTTTTCAATCGCAACATCAAGCGCACGTACGATTTTTTTGACCGATAGCGGATACCACGCGCCTCCTTTGACGCTGGCATCGTCAGCGTGAACGATGACTTCCTTGCCGGATACGATGCCGATGCCAGTCACTTGCGCGGCGCCCGGAACCTCGCCGTCATAAGCCATGTTGCCGGCAAGCGTCGACAGTTCCAGAAACGGCGTTCCCGGATCGAGCAAGGCTTCGATGCGGTCACGCACAAACATCTTGTTCTGACGACGCAGGCGTTCCCGATCCCGTTCGGGCCGAACGTGGCGCGCGGCCTGCTGGCGTTCCTTTAGCTCAGAGGCGAGGCGCCGGTTGTGCCGATCATTCGCACGATAATCGTCGTCGCGCGTATCGATCAGGGAGCTGATGCGTTGCATGTCAACTTCCCTCCTGGGAAAGAGTTACCAGGGCCGTATCGCGATCAAAACTCTCCCCCTCTCTGACATGAATTTTTTCGACGATGCCATCCTGCGATGCACGGATCGCGGTTTCGAGTTTCATGCTCTCAATGATGGCGACCACGGTTCCGGCCGCTACCCGTTCGCCAACCGATACTCTCACAGACAGCACAACTCCGGGCATCGGCGCGCGAGCGACGTTGTGTCCGGCGGCGCCATCCACTCCTGACAACGCAGCAAGCGGGTCGATATATCGCACGGCATACGATTGACCTCCGAGATGAACATGAACCAGGTCCCCGTCAACAACGTAAACGACGGGCTCACTGCGTCCGTCTACTATCAGACGTGCTTCGCCTTTGCGCTTTTCGACAAGCGCCACTGGACCGCTCCACCCCCCGGCCAGTTCAAGGCGATAGCCTTCCGACGAACGGGAAAGCCAAAGCGCGTGAGTCTTGCCGTCGATGTTGAACGTGTGACGCAAATCAGTTTCTCCAGCTTCCCAGAGATGCATGAAGAGCGGGCACGGCATGCGCCGCATCGCGTACCGGCCGCGTCAATAGCGCCGCTAGCGCCAGCAATCGCCTTTCAACGTTCTCGTCGGGTGCAGCACCGAGAGCGATATCGGGATGTTCGTCCAGATAGCCGGTATGGACTTCGCCGGCCTTAAAACCGTCGTCGCCGAGAATACGCCTGAGGAACGCGGCATTGGTCTCACACCCCAGCAGCATGAGGTTGTCGATTGCACTGCACGCGCGCGCTATCGCCTCGGTTCGGGTCGCTCCATGCACAACGATTTTGGCCAGTATCGGATCAAATGCGGTCGTAATGACCTGGCCCTGGCCGATGCCGCTATCCACACGCACACCGTCACCTTGCGGGTATTCCAGCGCCAGCACTTTCCCCGTCGTCGGCGCAAAATTGCGCTCGGGAGCTTCCGCATAAAGTCGGGTCTCAATCGCATGGCCATTGGATCGCACGTCGTCCTGCCCGAACGCCAGTGGATGTCCCGCCGCAACGGCAAGCTGCTCTGCGACCAGATCCAATCCGGTTGTCATCTCGGTAACAGGATGCTCAACCTGCAGACGCGTGTTCATCTCAAGGAAGTAAAACTCTCCACGCCCGTAAATGAATTCCACCGTCCCGGCGTTCCTGTAGCCGGCTGCGCGCGCGATGCCCGCGGCTGTCTCGCAAATCTTTTTGCGAACATCAGGCGAAAGTGCCGGCGACGGGGTTTCCTCAATGATCTTCTGGAAACGCCTCTGCACCGAACATTCCCGCTCGAACAGGTGCACGACATTTCCGAGGGAATCGCCCAGAATCTGAACCTCGATATGTCTTGGCCTTTCCACAAACCGCTCGGCATACAATCGCCCGTCGCCGAAATAACGCTGCCCTTCGCCCCGCGCCTGAACCACCGCATCGTCAAGCTCGGCGAGGTCGCGAACAATGCGCATACCCTTGCCGCCGCCGCCGGCCGATGGCTTGACGACAAGCGGCACACCGACCGCGCGGGCACGGTCAAGAAACGTGGCAGGGTCGTCTTCCTCTACGGCAGATGGCGCGACTGGAAACCCGTTGTGTGCGACAAAGTTACGCGCCCGGATCTTATCGCCCATGAGCTCGATCACGTCAGCGGAAGGACCGATAAAAACAAGACCGGCCGCCTCAACGACGCGCGCAAAGGCCGCATTCTCGGAGAGGAAACCATAACCAGGGTGAATCGCACCGGCGGCGACCGACAAGGCCGCAGCGATGATCTGATCGCCATCCAGATAGGACGAAACGGGGGTTCTCCCGGAGATCTCAATCGCGTGATCCGCAAGTGCCACTGCTGGAGATCGAGCATCGACCTCATGATAGACGACCGCGCTCTGCAACCCGAGCTTCTGCAACGTCCGAATGATGCGAACGGCGATCTCGCCGCGATTGGCGACAAGAACGACGCGGAAAGGGAAAGACAGCCCGGTCACCGGGCACCACAGATGCCCGACGCCAGCATGATCGTGAGGTCGCGAGCGGTCTGCGTAACCCGGAGCTGGCCCTTACCATTGACGTGACGCCAAGCCAGATGCTCAATCGCTCCAAAGATCACGTCTCGCAGAAGTTTCGGATTCACTTCCGGCCTGACCTCGCCGGTCTTCACCGCGTCCTTGACGATTCCAATGAGCACAGAGGTGTAGAGTCTGTTCAATTCCTGAATTGAGGAGCCTTCGTAATCGCTTGCTGTCCTCACCTCTGAGATAAAGAGGCGGCACAAATCAGTGTCGGACACAAAGACTTCCAGATGCCGGCGGATGAGAGCCTCAAGCCGCGCTGAGAATGCGGCGTGCTTGAAGACTTGGGTCTCAAGATCATGAAGGATCCGCTCGTAAAATTTTCGCAGGACCTCGTAAAGCAATTCGCGCTTGTTACGGAAATAGCGATAAACAAGACCGTCAGAAATCCGAGCGATGCGGGCAATGTCGGCAATCGACGTCCCCTCGAACCCCTTGTCGGCAAAAGCGCCCTTCGCCGCGTCTAAAATCGCGTCGTAACGATCCTGCATTCGTTGCGGGCTAATAGCTGGCATTTTTCTGCTCCGAAACACTTCTGATCGACGCCTTCGAGTTGCATGGCGGTCAAGCCTCAAACAGCCTTACGAAAAATAACCGTTGCGTCGAGCGAGCTATATTGAATATCATTCATCTTGGTCTTGTCAACCGCGGCAAGCTCGGGGCGGCGACATCGTAGCTCAAAATACCATTGACAGTGCCAAGATGTCGTATAATGAATTGCATTCATTTATATGACCTACGCCTCGCAAGGCGGGAACCGCGGCGACAGGAAGGAAATCGACATGGGCGAGACCCCTGTTAGATTGAGCGGTGACAATCGCGCACCGATATTTGGTCTTGACGAGGAACAGCAGGCAATCCTCGATCAGGCCAACCGCTTCGCCCACAAGGAGCTCTACCCGCTCTGTGAGCGGATGGACCGCGACGAGTGGTGGCCGGAAGCAGCGTTTCCCAAGATCGGCGACAATGGCTTTTTTGGCGTCACAATTCCCGAGCAGTACGGCGGATCCGGCCAAGACCTTCTGGCCGCAGGCCTTGTGCTGCAGGGCTTCGCCCGCTGGAACCACGCCATGGCGCTCTCCTGGGTCGCGCATGACAATCTCTGCGCCAACAACATCTATCGCAACGGCAACGAGCAGCAGCGCCACAAATATCTGCCGGACCTCTGCGCCGGCCGCACAATCGGTGCGCTGGGCCTCACCGAGCCAGGCGCAGGCTCCGACGCATTGGGATCGATGCGTACCACTGCGCGAAGAGAGGGCGATCACTACATCCTTAACGGCGGCAAGATCTACATTACCAATGGACCTGTCGCCGACGTCCTTCTTGTCTACGCCAAGACCGATCGCGGCAAAGGCACGCACGGCATTTCCGCCTTCATCATTGAGAAGAATTTTTCCGGCTTTAAGGTCGCCCAGAAGCTGACCAAGATGGGCTACCGCGGCAGTCAGACCGCTGAACTCGTCTTCGAGGATTGCCGGGTGCCCGCGGAAAATCTCGTCGGGGGCGAGAACAACGGTGTGTCCATCGTGATGAGCGGACTGGACCTCGAACGCGCGATGATCTCTCCTCTGTGCCTCGGCATTTCGGAACGGGCGCTGGAGCTATCGATCGACTACGCGCAAACCCGCCAGCAATTCGGTAAGCCTATCGGATCATTCCAGATGGTGCAGTCGATGCTCGCGGACATGTACGTGCAGGTCGAGACGATGCGAACCTTCACCTACCGCACGCTAGCAGAAGCGGCCTGGCTGGAAATTGGCGGCGGCGGCCGTGGCGATATTCACAAGCTGACCGCGGCCTCGGTGATGTACGCCGCCCAAGCATGTCACGCGGTGCTCGACAATGCGGTGCAAATCCATGGCGGCAGCGGCTATATCTGGGAGTCGGAAATCAACCGGTTGTTCCGCTCGATCAAGCTGCTGGAAATCGGGGCGGGAACCACTGAGGTCCGCAAAATGATTATCGCCGGCGAATTGCTGAAGGACGGCGGCCGCTATGGTTGATGCCAATCCTCAGCGCCCTCCGGAAACGTTCGGCCTCACCGATGATGAACTCGCGATACAACATACGGTGTTCGCATCCGATGCGCTGAAGGATATGGTGGTGGTGGTCGCCGGCGCAACGGGCGGAATCGGGCGCGCGATCGCGTGGCTGTTCGCGCGGCTTGGCGCGCATGTCGTCCTGGTGGGTCGCAATCGAACCAAGCTTGAGGCCCTAATGGCGCGCATGACGCAGCGCGGGCTGAAGGTTTCGTCATACCCAGCAGACATCAGGGAGCCGGATGCCGTCCAGTCGCTATTCGAAGCGATCTGGAAAACTCAAGGCCGAGTCGATAGTCTGATCAACAGCGCGGGCGGTCAGTTTCCGCAGGCTGCGATCGATGTGTCGGTGAAGGGCTGGAACGCCGTCATCGACACCAATCTCAGCGGCACCTGGTATATGATGCAGGCTGCGGCACAGCATTGGCGCGACGCAAGGTATCCCGGCAGTATCGTCAATATCGTGGTCGTCACCACGCACGGGCTTTATGGCATCGCGCACAGCATCGCAGCGCGTTCCGGGGTCATCGGCTTGTCGCGCAGCGTAGCGGTGGAGTGGGCTCCACTGAAGATCCGTATCAACTGCGTCGCGCCGGGCGCAATCGAGACCGAAGGCTGGAAAGTCTATTCGCCGGAAGCGCGATCTGCCTATCCGCGATCAAACCCGATGATGCGCGCGGGATCCGCATGGGATATCGCGGAAGCCTGCGTCTATCTCGCCGGACCGTCCGGCGGATTCGTGACTGGCGAAACGCTGACTGTGGACGGCGGCGGCCAGCTCTGGGGCGAAACATGGACGACGGGCAAACCACCCTATTTCGGCGATGACGCGGTTTGAGTTGGCGGTCATCGCAGGGGTTGCGGATGCGGGAGAACGACAAAATGAATGCTTCGAAGTCGGTTGGACAAGACATTCTTGCGCACGATCTCTTCTCGGGGAAAACCGTCTTTGTCACCGGAGGCGGCAGCGGGATCAATTTGGGGATCGCGCGCACCTTCGCGGACCTCGGCGCCAATATCGGGATCTGCGGCCGGTCTCAGGAACGGCTCGATGCCGCGGCAGCCGGCTTGGCCGAACTCGGCGCGAAGGTATCAGCGACGTCGGCGGATGTCCGCGTTCCGGATCAACTCCAGTCTGCCATAAACGCGTCGCGCGACGCTCTCGGCGACATCGATATTCTGGTTTGCGGCGCTGCGGGCAATTTCCTCGTCCAGGGCGAAAATCTTTCGTTCAATGGCTTTAGGACCGTCATCGACATCGATCTTGTGGGGTCATTCAACGCCAGCCGCATTGCCTTCGAACAATTGAAACGGACGCGCGGCTCGATCATTTTCATCACGGCGCCGATGGCGCACATGGCACACGCCTATCAGGCCCATGTCGGCCCGGCCAAAGCCGGCGTCGAAATGCTGATGAAAAATCTCGCGCTGGAGTGGGGACCCTACGGCATTCGCTCTAACAGTATCATTCCAGGCTTCATTGAAGACACCGAAGGGATGCGGCGGATTTCATCGGAGGCGGACAGTGGGAACTTCATTCAGAACATCCCGCTGCGCCGTTTGGGCATGACGCAAGAAATCGCTCAGGCCGCGGCGTTTCTGTCCTCGCCGCTCGCAGCGTACATCACTGGTACGTCGCTGTGGGTCGATGGCGGACAGGCACTATCCGGCTCGGGCTTCTTCAACAGCAACAGCGCCGCGTTTCTGGCGAGCAACGCGCGGGCATGAAAGTTCCATCTTCGACATAGACCGAAATCAATTTCGGCATAAAACACAAACACAGGGAGCGACTGTAATGTATCCAGGTACTCATGCGAAGCCTAGAGCCGACCAGGCGGCCTTTATCATGGCGCAGTCTGGCGAAGCGGTCACTTATGCCGAACTCGAGGCACGTACCAACAGGCTTGCGCATTTTCTGCGAGGCCGTGGTCTGAAACGCGTCGATCACTATTCAATTTTCATGGAAAACAACGCGCGCAACATCGAATGTTGCGGCGCGGGCGAGCGATCGGGACTTTATTTCACCTGCATTAATTCGTTTCTGACGGCCGATGAACTGGCGTACATCGTCAACAACAGCGAGTCCAAGGCTCTGATCTTTTCTGAGGCCATGCGCGCGGTCGCTGTCGACGCATTGCGTCAGTGCCCGAAGATCGAGGTCAGCCTTGTTGTGGACGGATCGGGCGAAGGCGCTCGTATTCTCAATCTCGACGACGCGACATCCGGCCTTCCCGCCACGCCGATTTCGGACGAGTCGGCCGGCACGGCGATGCTGTATTCATCGGGAACTACCGGCCGGCCGAAGGGCATCATCCGGCCGTTGCCCGAACAGCCGCCGTCGCAGCAACTCCCGCTGTTCGACTTTCTTCAGAAGCTTTGGCGCTATCGCGAAGGGCTAATCTACCTATCTCCCGCGCCGCTTTACCACTCGGCGCCACAAGCGGCCGTCAACCTCGTCATCCGCAACGGCGGCACCGCGATCATTATGGAGAGCTTCGATCCGGAACGCTATTTGCAACTGGTCGAAAAATACCAGCCGACCCATAGCCAGCTCGTGCCTACGATGTTCTCGCGTATGCTGAAGCTGCCGGAGGCAGTACGGTCCCGCTACGATCTGTCATCGCTCGAGGTCGTCATTCATGCGGCCGCGCCCTGCCCGACGCAGGTGAAGGAGCAGATAATCGGTTGGTGGGGACCAATCATCCACGAATACTACGGCGCGACCGAGGGATTGGGATTCGCCGCCTGTGACAGTGCCCAATGGCTTGCCCATCGCGGCACGGTTGGCAAGGTGATGCTTGGCGATCTACATGTTCTGGACGAGGACATGAAGCCGTGTCCAAAGGGGATTTCGGGCACGCTTTGGTTCAAAACTGCGACACCCTTCGAGTACTTTAACGATCCAGCGAAGACGACCGAAGCACGAACGCCGGATGGCTCGATGAGCACGGTGGGCGATGTCGGCTACGTCGATGACGACGGTTTCCTTTATCTGACAGACCGCGCGACTTTCATGATCGTGACAGGCGGCGTCAACATCTATCCTCAGGAGTGCGAAAACCTGCTGATCACGCATCCGAAGGTCGCCGACGCCGCAGTATTTGGCGTGCCGAATGAAGATTTGGGTGAGGAAGTAAAGGCTGTCGTGCAGGCAATACCCGGCGTCGCCACCGATTCCAACCTGGTGATGAACTGATCACCTTTTGTGGGAAACACCTGTCGCGCCAGAAGTGCCCGCGTTCAATCGATTTCGAAGCCGAGCTTCCCCGTCTGCCCACCGGGAAACTCTATAAGCGCTTGCTGCGTGACCGCTATTGGGGAGATCGTAAAATCAGAATTATATAAACAGCAGAAGTCGGAATGCGAAGTTGCGGTCAATATGAACAATCACTTCTCAGGAGCACTAGCTAGGTCTATTGCAATGGCGCCGAACGTAACTTGCGATCTGGAAGCTGTAAAAGAACGGCGTCGAACTCATGTCAGTTAGACGCGACTCGTCGCGTCCGCCATCACCGTCACAGCACGCTGAGCGACGGCGACGCCCGGGATTGCGGACGCTGCGTCCTATGATGACTGTGCGGGAATCGCCGGCAGGCTTGAGCGCCGTCGAACGCCCCGAAATCCTGTCGAGAGAATTTGCCAGCCGCCAATGGCTACAAGGTGGCCGGCTCGAAATCACGTTGAGGAGCACGCAAATGTCTGATGAAGATCCGTGTCGAAATCTGATTTCTCGCGTCAATATCGGCGATCTGCTGGTACGCAGCGCGGCGCGAGCGCCAGGTCGGCTCGCCGTTGTTGATGCCGACCGGCGCTTCACCTATCGCGCGTTCAATGAATGGGTGAACAGGACGGCGCATGGGCTTGCGGGCCTCAACTATCGGCGCGGCGACGCCCTGGCGCTGATGTCGGCCAATAACGCGGAATTCCTCGTTGCGTATTTCGCCTGCGCCAAACTCGGCCTGGTTTGCGTGCCGATCAATCTGTTCTGGCGCCATAGCGAGCTCGCCTATGTGTTCAACCACGCGGCCGTCAAAGGCGTGGTGATCGAGAGCGCGCTGCTCGAGCAGCTCGGTGGCGCCCTCGCCGACGCCGCAGGCGTGAGGGATGTGGTTGTCATCGGCGCCGCCGGGGAGCAGGTTGTCGTAGGCCGCCGCGCTATCACCTTCGACACGCTGCAGGGCAACATGCCCGACCATGAGCCGGCAGCCTTTGTCGAAGACCGCGATCCGATCTCCTACCTTTACACCAGCGGCACCACCTCGGCGCCAAAGGGCGTCGTCAGCAGCCATCTGGCGATCTATCTCGAATCCCTCGGCGTCGCGCTGGACACGCGGATGACGGCGGACGATCGCGTCACCGCCCTCATGCCTTTGTTCCATACCGCTCAGCTGAATGTGATCGTGACGCCGGCGGTCGCGGTCGGCGCCGCCATCTTTATTCAGCGCGGTTTCGATGCGGACCGCCTCCTGAACCTGATCGAATCCGAGCGCCTCACCCTGACGTTCGCCTTGCCGATGATGTACCGCGCCATGCTCGAACATCTCGATCAGCGCGGCCGCGACGTTTCCAGCATGCGACTCGCGATTTACGCAATGGCGCCGATGCCGACGCACGAATTGCGCTACGCGATTGAGCGATTCGGTTGCGAGTTCTCTCTGATGTTCGGCCAGACCGAAATGAACCCGCTCGCGGTCTATTTCCGGCCGGAGCATCAATTGAGCCACCCGGGCGCGGTCGGCACGCCGTCAGCCAATGTCCAGGTCGCGATCATGGATGAATCCGGCCGGTTTGCGCCCCAAGGCCAGTCGGGCGAAATCGTCTATCGCAGTCCGCAAGTCATGTCGGGCTATCTGCGCGATCCCGCCGCCACCGCCGCAGCCTTCGCCCATGGCTGGTTTCACTCCGGCGATTCCGGTCATTTCGACGCGGACGGCATTCTGTGGTTCGAGGACCGGTTCAAGGACGTCATCAAAAGCGGCGGCGAGAACGTCGCCTCCATCGAGGTGGAAAAGGCGCTCTATGCCGCCGATCCCAGCGTGCAGGAGACAGCCGTGATCGGTCTGCCGCATGAGCGCTGGGGCGAAGCAGTGACCGCGATCGTCATTCTCAAGGCCGGGCAGATGATCGATGAAGAGATGCTTCTGAAGAAGGTGCGGGAACATCTCAGCCCGTTCAAATGCCCGAAGCGCATCATTTTCACCGAGACAATGCCGAAGACCGCGACGGGCAAGATCCAGAAGGCGAAGCTGCGAGCCGAACTAGCAGGGATCTACCGAACTTAGCACACGCCCGGCCGCGCTCATTCGGCGAACCTCAAAATAACCAGCCGATCGCTGACGATCCATCAATGCTCCGCCGTCTCTTTTCCTGCGATCGGATTGCGCGTCAACGTTCCATAAGGCCAAGCATTCCTCGGAACCCTCCTCCCTGACACGAAGGAATACGCAATCACCGCCGTTCGCCCCGGTGGTTATGCCGAATGCAATTGGTTGCGGGGTGATTTGAACCTATGAAACTAAGTCATTGATTTTCCTTGAGCGACAGTTGGACCGTAAAAAGAAAAATCCAGCAATCTATTGAGATTGCTGGATTTCTTTTGTCGACCTTGGTTGCGGGGACACGCAACCATCTCAAATTGCTATTTCAGTCGGTCGCTTAAACGGTTAGCGTTGCCCTCCGAAGGCAAAGGTCACACGTTCGAATCGTGTCGGGTGCGCCAGATTTTTCTTATTTTACAGCGCGATATGCGCGCTCGGACGGAAACTCCAAATCTGCCTCGTTCGAGTGAGTAAGCAAAATCCGAAGAAAATCGTCATCGAATGCAGATAGCTCGGCTACTGACCACGTCGGTTGGAAGCTCGCCTGTCTGAGAACAGCTATCGTTTCCATAGGCGGTCAGATTGGCGCTCGCAGGCCGCCGCTTACGCCAATCCGAGGTGGGAACAAGGCGACACAGCAAGATTCTCGTAAATCTGGTTTTATGAGTGCGGCTCAGTCGATGTCCACTTCGCCCCCGAAGCGACTGAATTATTGCGTCGCCGCGAAATTGACGTGGAGTGCCTCAAGCGGACGACCCGCAGTGCGAAGAAATACCCGGGCGCCCACCAGCTGGCGCCCGGGCAGTCCGACACCGATTGATGTCGGCTTAGTCCTTCTGGACGTTAGCAGCCGCCTGTTGGATGAGATTGGCGACAGCACCGGGGTTCGACACGTAGACGGCGTGGCTGCCTGGCGTCTCCACGGTGATCGCCCCGGCCCGGTTCGCCATTTTCCGCTGAGCCGCCGGAGGGATCATCCTGTCGTCGGTGGAGACAAGGTACCAGCTGGGCCTGACCTTCCAAGCCGGTGCGGTGACCTTGCCATCCAGGGCTTCCACGCCCCAAGGGACCTGCGAGTCCGCCATAAAGGAGGCCAGATCAGGGCGAACGTCCGCAGCGAACGAGGCGGCAAACTTCGCCTTGTCCAAGAGCAGGAAGCCGTCGACAGGCGGCAGGATGGGCGGCACCGGTGCTCCGGGCGGTGGATTGGCGATCAAGCTCGAAACCGACTCGCCAACGTCGGGCGCAAAGGCCGTGATATAGACAATCCCTGCCACCTTGGGATGGGTGCCAGCTTCGGACACCACGGCGCCACCATAAGAGTGGCCGACCAGGATGACTTTGTCAGGAGCGGCGGCGATGGCACGCTTCGTCACGGCGACGTCGTCGGCCAGAGACGTCGTCGGGTTCTGGACGATGGTCACGTCATAACCGTCCTTCTTGAGGAGGTCATAGACCCCCGCCCATCCGGACCCATCGACGAAGCCGCCGTGCACAAGAACGACGGACTTCACCTTCGCAGCATCCGCTGCCAAAGCTGCGGACGCATTCACGCCAAGCGCAAGCGACGCGACCGACGCGATCATTGGTAGAGCATTCGACATGTGAGTTCTCCTTCTGAAGCACTTCTTGTAGCAGCAATATGCGCGCGAGCTGCTGAACGCGCTTTGAGCCGACTTCCAGGCCGCCTTGATCTTGCGTTCGGCGAGGCATTCGGGCTCGACCGGATCGGGCTACACAACTGGACTTCCAGCCGCGCACCGATTACTTGCCGTAAGCCTGCGCGATCTGTCCAACGAGCTTCGCCCAGGGCATGTCGGTGGCGCCGTAGACGGCCCCAGCCTCCTGCCGCGCATTGTCCTTGAGGATTTCCACCATCAACGTGGCGTAGTCGGAGAGGATCACGCCGGCTTGCAGCATGCGCAGAAGACCGACCTGTCGTTTGGTCTCGCTGAAAGTACCGGAGGCGTCGACGGCCACGTAGGCATCGAGACCCTTGCCAACAGCCGTGATGGCGGGGAACGCCGCGCAAACTTCAAGGGAGATGCCTGCGAAGATCAGCTTCTTGCGGCCGGTCGCGGTGATGGCCTGGGCCACCTTAGGATCGTCGAACGCGTTAACCGACGAGCGATCGATGATCGGAACGCCGGGCAGCGCCTCGACCAGTTCTGGAAAGGTCGGGCCCCTGTATGTACCGAAAACTTAAACCCGAGCGTAGCGGTGATGAAGTCCGCCCAAGAGGGCGTGTGAACTTATGACGCCGGATCGCTGAACCGGCCGAGAGACCGGCGCATCTTTGTTTAGAGACCGATGCGTCCTGACGCAATTGCAATAGGCGGCGTAAGATTTCAGTACTCGGCGCAAATGTGCCTCGCCCAAGACGATGACGTGGTCCAAACACTCGCGCCGGATCGAGCCGATCAGCCGTTCGGCAAAGCCGTTCTCCCAAGGTGAGGCTGGTGCGGTGGGCTTGTCCCGAATGCCCATGGCGCGCAATCTCCGTGTGACAGCGGTGCCGTAAATCCGATCACGGTCCCGGATCATATAGCGGGGAGCCCCGTCCCAAGGAAAAGCTTCGGTGATCTGACGTGCAACCCACTCCGCTGTCGGGTTGGTTGTAACGTTGATCCAGACGAGGTCCCTACGATCGAGCCGCATGATGACGAAGGCATAGAGCAGGTCGAAGCCAATCGTCGGGACAACAAACAAGTCCATGGCGGCAACGTCTGGAGCGTGATTGCGCAAAAAAGTGCGCCATCCCTGGCTGGGCGGTCCCCGCCGCTTGACCATGTACTTGGCAACGCTCGATTGAGCGACCTCAAACCCAAGCTTGAGCAGTTCGCCATGAATACGCGGTGCTCCCCAAAGCGGATTTTCTATTCTCATCCGCCGGATCAGCCGGCGAAGATCCGTCTCGATCTGTGGCCGCCCTCCTCGCGGGCGCGACTTCCAACGCCAATAGCAGCGAAAGCCGACCCGATGCCAACGCACCACCGTCTCGGGACGGATGATCGTGAGAGCCTCCAGGATCGATGGGAACCAGCGATAGAGCTGGACGAAGAACCAGCGATCGCTCTTCGTCAGCTGGGCCCTCCCCCTTACCTTACGCCGCAAGACAGTCAACTGATGTCGGAGCGCTGCATTCTCTGCCTCAAGCCGGCTCTTCGACTTGAATGGCGAGGCCAGGACGGCCAGAACAAAGTAGACCAGCTCGATCATTGCGCCAACTTAGCCGATTCTATCGCTCAAGAACTCGGATAAGGTTTTCGGTACACACAGGGTTTGCGCGCCGCCCTCTCTTGCGTTTCGATTGCTCGGGCTCCGTCGGATCAAAATCCCTTCCAGCAACGATCTTGAGAACTGAGGAAGCGCTTTTCCTCCGCGTTGGGTCGGGGAACATCGGGCGTTCGATTGTCATGACTCAGCTCCCCTTTCCGCCTGTCGATCGGCGATCAGTGCATCGAGCGTCCGTGCCTTGATCCAGTGCTGAAAGATCACCGTGACTTCGTCCTTGCCGTGGTTGCCAATCTGCTTGACCAGAACGTGGCCATTCTCATTTTCGCCGGCGTCCTGACAAGGAGCTCCGATCTCGTCGAATGTTTTGCGGTCGGCCACGCCGACATAAACCAGCGTCGACCCCATGCATCCGACAAACGTCTGTGGGTTGCGCTCGAAACGTTCGGACATTGGGGAGGGTTGTGGATCGTCGATTGCAGACGTGTTTGTGGGTGGCGTGCTATGCACGCAGTCAGCCTGGGTCATTGGATCGCGTCTTCGTGGCTCGGGTTAGAGCCGGGGCGGAAGCTACAACTTCCCCTCGGCTTGCTTTTATGGTACTACACTTTATGGCGAAGTCAAATAAGGTAGTACCAAAAAAGGGGCGCGGCCGTCCGGCGACCGGGCGGACCCCCGTAACTGCTATTCGGCTATCAAAGGAATTGCGTGAAACGGTCGACAAGTGGGCTGACAAGCAGGACGACACCCCCAGCCGCTCCGAAGCCATCCGCCGCCTGGTCGAGCTCGGGCTGAAGGTGAAGAAATGAGCGCTCCGGGGTCTCCGTGGACACCTGAAAAAGACGGGCTGCTACGATCGATGGGGGCGGCTGGCGAAAGCGCCGCCGCGAT